>Ga0136846_1226125_pt1 | contig 14424 bp, 10 predicted proteins | sample HopSoiMetagenom2_FD_96841 | JGI IMG/M metagenome (GOLD analysis project Ga0136846, IMG submission 96841) | Grasslands soil microbial communities from Hopland, California, USA - 2 Assembly 2016 (version 4) | ecosystem: Environmental > Terrestrial > Soil > Grasslands | place: USA: Hopland...
GACCGCAGCTTCCTCGGCGAGGTCTACTACATCGCCGTCACGCCCTCGCTCGCGAACACCACCGCTCCGCCTCTCTGACCGCCCGGCCGCTGGTACCGCCCTCACGCGAGCTCTCGGCGTCTTCCGCGTGACGCCGTTCAGGCGCTACGAAAGCGTGAGAAGGCTCCACGTGGGTTATGTCGGCGAAGCTGCTGAAAAAGGATCGTGACGAAACATGCGGTGATCGACGCGCACGCTCGAGCACGCGAGCAGCATCCTCACCGGCCCCAGTCGCCGTCCTCGCCGCCGCGGATGAAGCGCGGCCGACCGCGACCGTCGGCGCGGAAGATCTCGAACCGTTCGCCGCCGGCGACGCCGAGCAGCAGGAACCGGGCGTCGGGCGACCACACGAGCGGCCTGTCGGACTGGGCTTGGCCTAGCTGGACGCGTGCGTCGCCGTTCGGCGCGGAGACGAACGCGCGCCAGTCGTCGCCGTGGACCCGCCGGATGTACGCGATCCGCGACCCGTCTGGTGACCACGCGGCGAGCAGCGTGTCGCGCGCGCCGCGCACGATCCGGCGGCCGCTTCCATCCGGCGCCGAGGTGACCAGCGCGCTGCCGTACGTGAAGAGCAGACGCCTGCCGTCCGGCGACCAGTCGGGGACCGCCTCGATCCGCGCCGTCCGGTCGAGCAGGCGCTGCTGCCCCGTGAGGACGTCGACGAGGACGAGTCCCTCCAGCCCCGCAAACGCGATCCGCCGCCCGTCGGGCGACCAGGTGTACGGCCGATCGGAGCTGTAGACGAGGGCGACCGCGTGTTCCCGCGACAGTCGGCGCTGCCCGCTCCCGTCGACGTGGACGACCCAGAGCGTCCCGCACGACGGATCCCCGTTCCCGGCCGGCTCCTGACAGTGCTCCGCGACGTACGCGAGCCGCCTTCCGTCCGGCGACCACGCGAGGTGCGCGGTCGATCCGACGGTGCGCACATGCCGCACGACGCGCCCGTCCCGCGTCGCTACGGTGATGCCTCGCCCCTGGAACGCGGCGATGAAGCGGCCGTCGGGCGACCAGACCGGGTCCGAGCCGCCGCGCAGGACGAGGACGCGCCCGCTGCCGTCCCCGCGCTCGCGGAAGATGAACGTGCGTTGCCCGTCGAGTGAGACCTGGTCGAAGACGATCAGACCGGGCGGCGGCGACGGCGGCGGCGCGGCCACAACCATCGGGCGATCGTACGTCGCGCCCATGAAGGGCGGCCGTCAGCACGTGCGCGATGACGGTTCTCGTCTACGCGCTGCTGATCGGTTCGCCTGGCCTGCTAGTGCGCTCGACCGTCGGCGGGAGTGTTGGCGGGACGCCCCCCGTCCCGGCTCCGTGTGGCGCCGGGACGTGGAGGCGCGGGCGCCCGTCGCGCCCACCACCTGGAGGGCCGCCTCAATGCGCGAGCGGCTGCGTCCCCCAGTCAGGAGACTGCGAGCCGCCCGTGGTGGTGACCTGCGTGAGCCCCGTCCCGTCGACGTTCACGGTGTAGATGTTCGCGTCGACATCCCCGTTCTGGCCCTTCGCGAACACGAGCTTCGTGCCGTCCGGCGACCAGCCCGGGTCGAAGCATCCGTCCGCCGACGGGTCTGTGGTCTGCCCTCCGCACGCCGATTCCGGCTGAACGGCGACCCTGTGCAGGTCGCTGCCGTCGCTGTGGACGATCCAGATCGAGCTGTGCGATCCGGGAGCAGCACGCATCGAGAGGACGATGTCGTTCCTCTGAGGCGACCACCCGGCGGCGCAACACGTGATGCGCGAGCCCGGCGGAAGGATCCGCTTCACGCCCTGCCCGTTGATGTTCACGACGAACAGCCCTTCGTTGCCTCCGTCGTCGAAGCGCTGGAAGACGATTCGCTTCCCGTCAGGCGACCAGTCGAACGGGACGTCGTCCCCTCCCGGATTCGACGTCACCTGCTGGAGGTCGCCGCCGTCGGAGGAACGGACCGTGTGGATCCCGTTGACCCCCGGGTCGTCGATGCCGAATGTCTCGCAGAGGAGGCGTGAGCCGTCGGGCGAAGGCATCCCGCAGGGATTGAAGACCGCGCCGTCGAGGCCGCCGACGTCGCGGAATGCGCCGGTGTCGACGTCGATGATACGAGAGCCCCCGAACGGCACGCCCGACGACCCGCACGTCGCGATCCGCGTCCCGTCGGAGAACCAGCGTGGGCACTCCGCGGTCTCCGACGCGCCGGAGACGCGACGCTCGTGCGTCCCGTCCGGATCGACGACGTATGCCTGGGTGTCGCCGAGCGCGGGGTTGAAGCGTGCGAACGCGATCTGGCCGTTGGCGGCTCCCGGCCGAGCGACGGCGACCCCCGCCGCGACAGCGACGGCCATCGTGGCCAGCAGGAGTCCGAGCTCGATCTTTCTCATCACAGCCTCCTCCTCAGCAGCCGAAGCAGTCGTCGGGCTTGTTGCCGGCGATCACCGTTCGAGTCGACACGATGCCGCGCTCCGTGAAGACGCCTCCGCCGCCGACCACGAACCCGGGGCTCGCACTGAGCCGGTTCGCGGTGATCACGCTGTCGGTGAGCGTCAGAAGGGCCGGGGGAATGCCACCCCCGTTCGAGATGCCGCCGCCGAAGACGCTCGAGACGCCTCCGAGCGGGAGCGGGGCCGCGGCGCCGGTTCCCGACACGGAGTTGCCGATCACGCGCGTCCGTTCCAGCGTCAGGTCCGCGCCGAACATCGCGATCCCGCCGCCGAACGCGATGGCCCCGAGCGGCGCCTCCGCCGAGACGCTGTTGCGGGCGATCATGCTGTCGCGCAGTGTCACGGGCGCGCCGACCTCGAGCCCTCCGCCGTCGGCCCCCGCAAACCCGGCGCCGGTGATGTGCACGACGTTGTCGCTCAGTGTGACGTGGTCGAGGAGCGCCGGAGCGCCGGCCCCGATGCCGCCCGCGAACGCGGCCGGAGTCGAGTTCACGTTCGTGTTCACCGCCGTCACGCGGTTCCCGCTGACCACCGTGTTCCGGATCGAGACGGGCGGCCGCGGACTGCACACGTGGCATTCGCCGAAGCCGATTCCGCCGCTCCCGGCGGATTGGTCTTCGAAGTCCATCGAGCCTGTGTACTCGACGACGTTGTCGCTGACGGTGCTGTCCGCGACGGTCAATGCGCCGTCCCCGCCGATCCCGCCGTCGCCGGCGCCGTTCGCGATCGGGCTGTTCACGATTACACGGTTGCCGCTGATGACGCTCTGCCGCACGACCAGCGTGCTCGCGAAGCGATTGTCGATGCCGCCGGCGTTCGCGTCGCTGGCAGCGGAGGCGAGCGATGGCGTCGACCCCGCGGTATTTCCCGTGACCCGCGTATTCATAAGCGTCAGGACGCCGCCGTTGTCGATGCCGCCGCCGGTGTTGAAGCCGCACGCGCGCTTGCCGCAGAACGTGTTCGCGGGAATGAACGAGCTCGACGTCACCACGTTGGCCGTGATCGCGCTGTTCGAGATGGAGACGGTCGCGCCCTGGCCGTTGAACGGCGGATGGTCGAGTTGCGAGGTCGGAATCCAGACACCGCCCCCGAACGTGACGTCAACGTCCGGTTGCGTGTTGTTCACGCCTCCGGTGATCGTGACCCCGTCGATCGACACGTGCAATCCCTCGGGTGCAGTCGGCCGGAAGATCGTGACGACCGGGCCTCCCCCGCTGATCGTCGTCCTGTGCGCGCCCGCCCCCTGAAGCGTGATGCTCTTGTCGATCGTCACGCCGCCGGCGAACGTCCCAGCCGCGACGGCGATCGTGTCGCCCTCGTGGGCGGCGGTGACGGCAGGCTGAATCTGGGCGAAGCAGCCGCTGCCAGGCCCGACGCAGACCGTCGCTGCCGTCGCCGCTCGCACTGCGATTCCCGGCGCGACGACGCCGGCCAGTGTGAAAACGAGAACCAACCGCTTCATGACGTGCTCCTTTCGTTGGTGCGGATCCGAACCGAGCGCGTCACGCGCTCCGAGGGCAGCCCCGAACGGCGACTCGATTCGCGCACAGCTTCTTCTGACGGCCCCTCGAACAGGCAGAGGACGATTTCGTCCTCGGGCACGAGGATCGACTCGAGCCAGGCGACGTCGCCGGGCTGCGAGCTGCGCACGAGTTGCGTCAGCGACTCCTCGGTGACCCCGGGCCAGTAGCACTCGACGAGATACGTCTGCCACACGTGCCTCGAGGCTACGAGGAGCGCGCGCGCCGGGAAACGGGGATTTCCCTCGATCTACGGAATCAGCGCTTGCGGTACTTCTTCCGCGAGTCGAACCGCGAGCTCCGTCCGCGATCGCACGCCGAGCTTGCGGTACGCCCGCGAGAGATTGGCCTCGACGGTCTTCTCGCTGATGAACGCCGCCGCAGCGATCTCGCGATTCGTCATCCCACTTGCCGCCAGCCCTGCCACGCGCCGCTCGGTCGGGGACAGCTCATCCGCGCGTGGTGTTCCATCGAGGCGCGCGAGCTCCGAGCGGACGCGCTCGGCCCAGAGCTCGGCGCCGACGCGCGTGCAGATAGCCTCGGCCCGGTCGAGCGCATTGCGCGCAGAGGCTTTGCGTCTGCTACGTCGTTCGATCTGGCCCTTGACGAGCAGCGAGCGCGCGAGCTGGAGCGGCATCTGGCCTCGCTCGTGCAGCGCGATCGCCTTCTCGATCTCCACGCCGGCTGCGTCCAGAGTGCCGTTCGCAGCCGCGACCAGCGCACGGCAGCGGTGCGCGGCGGCAATCGCCCACTCCCGGTCGAGCATCACCGCGCGCTCCATCAGCGCCTCGGTGAGAAGCGCGGCCCGTTCGACGTCGCCCGCCGCCGCAAACGACTCGATTGCGTCCGGGAGAAAGAACGCTCGCACCGGCTCCTCCGGTAGCGGCCCGTCGAACATCTCGAGCAGCGCTCCGTAGGTCCCCGCGGCAGCGCTCGCATCTCCGCGCGACAGCTCGAGCAGCCCCAGCGCGCTGAACGACCAGGTTGCGTGAATCGCGTACCCGGAGCGCTGCATTCCCGACAAGGCCTCGTCGACATGCGCGCGGCAACTCGCGTCGTCGCCTGCGTGGGCGTCCGCGAAGGCGGCGTACGCGTGGCTGTAACCGACCAGCGCGTCGCTGCCGCTGAGACGAGCCAGTTCGACTGCCTCACCTGCGGCGGCGCGCGCGACGTCGAGGTTCCCCGCCCACGATTCCAGCCATGCGATCACGCAGAGCAGGAGCGGCAGCTCGGCGTCGCAGCCGTGCTCGCGCAGTCGCTCGCCCAACGCAGCAAACAGCGTGCGTCCACGGTCGAGCGAGCCTCGGTAGAGCTCGAGCGAGCCGACGATGAGAGACGGTTGCAACTCGACCGCCGTGTCGACGTCCATCGTGTCCAGATCGAGCGCGGCTTCGACCCGCGCGTCGTCGATGCCACCACCGTTGAGGCAGTCCGCCATCGCCTTCACCGCGAGGGCCTGCGCGAGAACGCCGTTCTCGCCGAGCCGCTCGGCGCACGCGAGCGCACGATCGGCGTGGGGGCGTGCGGCTTCGAAGTCGAACGAGACGCTCACGCACGCGAACGCGAGCTCGAGCTCGACGGGCGCGCGCAGGTCGTCGTCGTCGCCGGCCGCCGCGGCCGCCTCGTGCAGCCGCTCGAGTGCGAGAGGGATGCTCTCCTCCCGGAAGTGAACGAGCGCGAGCAGGCGCAGGGCGCTCGCGCGCACCCGTCGGTCGCTCGGTCCGGAAAGGACATGTGTAAGCAGGGCGCGCGTACGGCCGACGGCTCCGGCGTGGAACCAGTCCGCTGCTGCGGCGAGGGCTCGACCGTGGGCGAGGCCGACGTCGTCCTCCGGCGTCAGCTTCAGCGCGAGCTCCAGGAGCTCGGCCGCCGATTCGGGTGCCCCGCGACGGCGCGCGCGGCCCGCCGCGTCGTCGAGCTCGGCCGCCACGCCGCGGTCGGGCGCTGTCGTTGCGAGCGCCAGGTGACGTGCGCGGTCGAGCGCGTCGGTCTCGTGGGCCGCCAGCCAGGCGTGCGCCTGCCGGCGGCCGGCAGGCGATGCGTCGGCGTAGATCACCTCCGCGTACAGGGGATGGGCGAACCGGATGCGTCCGGACTCCTCGAGGCGGATCAGGCCGTCGCGCTCCGCCGCGACGCGCGTTTCGTCATCCACGAGCTCGTCGGTCGGCTGCGCCGCCGCGGCGGCCCGCAACAACTCCTCTCGTGCTCGCGCCGGCATTCGCCCGACGTGGAGCCGGACCACATCTCGTACGTCCTCGGGGAGCGGCCAGTCGACATGCGTGTCGATCGGGCCCGTCTCGCGCAGGCGGTCGACGATCTCGAACGCGAAGAAGGCGTTGCCCGCACACATCCGGTGGAGGCGCAGGAGCGCGGGCCGCGGAAGGCTGAGGCCGAATCGCTCGTGGATCAGGCGATGGAGCGCCGCGGCTGTCAGCGGCACGATGCGCATGCGTTCGCGGGGCTCGAACAGTCCTGCGTGGGTCGCCGGGAGCATGCCGCCACCGCCACCGCCGACGCGGATCGCTGCGAGCAGCGCGACGCCCTCCGGCGGCAGCCGCCGCCCGAGGAAATCCAGCGCGCGGGCCGAGGGCGGATCGAGCCATTGCAGGTCGTCGATTGCTACGACGACCGGCGTTTCCCGCGCGAGTGCTGCGACGACGTTGGCGAACGCGGTCAGCACCGCTCGCTGGTTCGGTGCTCGACCATCCGCTGTGCGCCGGAGGAGCGCAACCTCGAGCGCGTCGCGCTGGGGCTCGGGAAGGGCCGCGACGGCCGAGTCGGAGACGCCGGCGAGCAGATCCGCGACCCCCGCCCACGGCAGCGCGCGATCGGCTTTCGACGGGCGTGTGATCAGGATGGTCTGACCGCGCGCCCGGGCGGCGCTCGTGCCTGCCAGCAAGAGCGTGGTCTTGCCGATGCCTGCCTCGCCTTCGAGCAAGAGCTTCACCGAGACCGATCGGAGCGACTCGAAGCTGGAGTCGAGACGGGCCAGTTCGTGGTCCCGTCCGAGGATGCTCAAGTGACGCCAGTCTCGAACTCCGCGCGACCTTCGTCAACTCAGACGCCCCGGTGATCGCGAAGTCACACCTTCGGCCACGCCCGTGCCACACGTGTGACGGCAGGCGCTTGGCTGCACGCCGTTGGAATCGGAGAAGGGCGCGCGCGGGCAGACATCAAGCACCGGCGGTCCACTCGTCGGCGAGCAGCCCCATGACGACGCTGTCGGTGAAATGTCCCATCACCCAGGACGCCTGTCGGAGCACGCCCTCCTCGCTGAACCCGGCGTCGGTAGCTGCACGGAGCATCGGTGTGTTGTCGGCTGCGGCCTCGAGTTGGAGACGGTTCAGGCCGCGGACGACGAACCCGTAGCGGCACAACAGCCGAATGACCTCGACGCTCCATCCGCGGCCGCGGAATGACGGAAGGAGAGCGAGACCAAGGTGAGCCAGCCGGTTGTGTAGATCGATTCCCCAGAGCAGTGCTTCGCCTGCAAGCTCGCCGTCGGCGACTGCGACGATCGAGAAGAATGTCGCGACGTCGCCGGCGTCTGCGACGGCGTAAGGGGAGAGTGCGGGATCGGGTGGGATCGGTCGCCAGGCGCGCGTGTCCGCGCGCGAGCGACCGGCGACATCCTCGTACAGCTCGGCATGCAGGATCGCTACGTCCTCCGGGTGGCGAGCCCGCAACGCGACGTGGTCGCCGCTCAGGTACGGGGCTTTTCCTGTCATCTCACTCATCGAGGTCGAGCACGCGAGCCGATGCGGTGGGGCGAGCGGCGATCACTCCCCGGCCGGGCGGGGACGCCGGTCCGTCTCAGGATGCCGCACGGCGACGACTCGGGTGGGAAGAGGGCGCGTGCCGCTGCCGGGGTGGTGGACTGATCCGCGGCCAGATGTGTTCGGTCGGCGTGTCGGCGTAGCTGGTGGGCGTCGGCTCGTGTGTGGCGAGGAAGCGGTGGAGGATCGGGTCGTACAACAGGTCGACCACCGGGTGTGAGACCAGCGCTCAAGGGGAGGATGGAGTCGTGCCACGTCGTGTCGCCCACGATGCCGATTTCGTCGCGTCCGCGGCGCGTCGCGGGCGCCGGCGCCGGCGGTCCGGGAAGAGGCGCGGCGGGCGCGGGCGGCTCTGGGGCGCGCTGACGGTGCTGCTCGTGCTGCTCGCCGGCGCCGTCGGGGCGGCGTTTGTCGGCGCGGCCGCGGCGCCGAGGGTGATCGAGTCTCAGTGTGACCTGTCTGCTCTGAAGCCGCTCAGCCTCGGCGCGAACTCGTTCGTCGCAGCGCGCGACAACTCGCTGCTCGGGACGATCCCGGCGAAGAAGAACCGCCAGCAGTTGACGCTCGCGCAGATGTCCCCCTGGCTGCCGAAGGCCACGATCGCGATCGAGGATCGCCGCTTCTGGAGGCATGGCGCGCTCGACTACGCCGGGATCGCGCGCGCCGCGATCGCGGACGTCAAGAGTGGGGGAAGCGAGCAAGGCGCATCGACGCTGACCCAGCAGCTTGCACGCAACCTCTACATCGGCAAGCGGACGCGTTCGCTCGGCCGCAAGCTGAAGGAGGCATGCCTCGCGATGCGACTCGCAGACAAGCTGCCGAAACGATCGATCCTGGCGCAGTATCTGAACGTCGTCTACTACGGGAACCAGGCGTACGGCGTCGGAGCGGCGGCGCAGACGTACTTCACGCGGCGCGCGTCGCGTCTGAACGTCGTGCAAGCTGCGCTGATCGCGGGGCTGCCGCAGGCACCGACCGACTACGACCCGTTCCGTGACCCGCGCGCGGCGCTCGCCCGCCGAAACGCGGTGCTCGACGCGATGCACAAGAATCACGAGCTCTCGCAAGCGGCATGGACGTGGGCGCGGCGTCAGCCGCTCCGGCTGCACCCGGGCAAGCTCTACAAGACGATCCACGAGCCGTACTTCTTCGGCTACGTGGAGCAGCAGCTCGTCTCGCATTACGGGCAGCAGCTCGTCGAGAGCGGCGGCCTCCGCGTGCGCACGACGATCGACCCGCACCTGCAACGGCTCGCGCAGCAGACGATCGCGTCGCACCTTCCGCGGAAGACCGATCCCGCGAGTGCCCTGGTGGCGATCGACCCGAGGAACGGGAAGGTGCGCGCGATGGCGGTGTACGTCCCGAGCGGCGAACGGCTGCAGTTCAACCTCGCGACGCAGGGGCATCGCCAAGCGGGGAGCGCATTCAAGCCGTTCACCCTCGCGACGACGCTCGAGCACGGCACGTCGCTGTACTCGTACTTCAACGGGCCGCCCGAGCTGACGATCCCCGACCCGCGTTGTCAGGACGGCTACCACCAGCCCTGGCTCGTCCACAACAACGCGGACGAGACGGCCGGCACGATGAACCTGATCGACGCGACGGCGAACTCCGTCAATACGATCTTCGCGCAGCTCGTGACGCAGGTCGGGCCGCCGGCGGTCGTCCGGATGGCGCACCGGCTCGGGATCCAGTCGGACCTGAAGCCGGTCTGCTCGATCACGCTGGGCACCCAGGCGGTGAGCCCGCTGGAGATGGCCACCGCCTACGCGACGCTCGCCGAGCGTGGAATCAGGAACGACCCGCGCGCGGTCGAGTCGGTACGGACGGCGAGGGGCGACGTCGTGCCGTTCGACCAGGGCAAGCCGCACGTCGCGGTCGCACAGGACATCGCCGACGAGGTGACCTACGCGCTGGAGGCGGTGACGCAGAAGGGAACAGGCACCGCGGCGGGGATCGGGCGCCCGATCGCCGGCAAGACGGGGACCGCCGAGGCGTATGTCGACGCGTGGTTCTGCGGCTACGTTCCGCAGCTCGCGACATGTGTCTGGGTCGGTTACCCGCACCGCGAGCAGTCGATGGACTACGTCGAGGGATACGCGCCCGTTTACGGCGGCACGATCCCGGCGCTCATCTGGCACGACTTCATGTCCGGGGCGCTCGCGCACACGCCTGTGCTGGACTTCGCCACTCCGTCGGTCGCGCAGTCGCAAACGAGCGGTAACTCGCAGACCCAGTCCGGCTATTCGACGCCGCAGCCGAGCTATACGACGACCACGCGCTGATCAGCGGCAGGATCGCGCGAGCGCGATCATCTGCGCGTTCGTCAGTGTGTCGCGCAGCGTGTTCGTCAGCCACACCCGCGTCGGCCCGAGGCGCCACGCGACCTCGTGCACCCTCCCCGCGGCCGTGTACAGGTCGTAGCTGCGGCCGCCGCGGGTGATCGTCGACGACGGGTCGGACAGGGTCGGCGGGTCCTTCCAGGTCGTGTACATCCAGAGCGCCGAATCGCCGGAGCCGGCGGTGGCGTAGACCGCGATGGCGGGGTGGCCGGCGAGCGTGTACGAGCGCACCGCATCGCTCGGCCACCAGAAGCCGGGCGGGAGGGACGTCGGGGAGCATGTTCGGATCCCGTTCGCGGCGGACGCGACCAGCGAGGCCCCGCGACCTCCGTCGGCGACGAGCGGCGCGCGTGCGATCGCAATCGATCGGCGCGGCGTCGGCGACTTCGCCACGCGGCGCGGGTGCGCGGTGCCGAGCCAGGCGGTGACCGTCGCGCGCAGCTGTGCCCGCGACGCCGACAGGTAGTCGGCGCCGTCGAGCACGACGTCGTTTGCGCTCACCACGCGTCGCACGATGTGGCCCGACGGTGTGTCGTGGACGGCGCGCGCGAGCGAGAGCACGTCGCCGAGCCGGGAGATGTCGGACGTGGTCGCCTTGGCGAACGCGAACACGAGCCGCCGCATGCGAAGCGGGTTCCACGCGCCCGCGAGCGCCTCGCGCGCGACGATGCGCAGGAGCAGCTGTTGCCGCGCCGCACGCACAAGGTCGGTGTCCGTGTGCCGGTAGCGCGCGAACGCCAGAGCTTCGTCCGCGTCGAGCCTCTGGTACCCCGGCCGCAGGTCGATGTCCGCATAGTTGGTCGCGAGCGTGCCGACGTTGCGGTTGTAGTAGCGCTGGTCGACGGGGAACCAGATCCCCCCGAGGTCGCCGACGATGTCCTTGAAGCCGCGGAAGTCCACCTCGACGAAGTGGTCGATCTCGACGCCCAGCGTCTCGCGCACGACGTGGGTCAGCAGCCGCTCGCCGCCGTAGTGGAAGGCCATGTTGATCCGGTCGTGGCCATGCCCAGGGATCGACACGTACAGATCGCGCGGGACCGACAGCAGCGCGATCCGGTGCCGGCGTGGCTCGATCCGCGCCAGCACGATCGTGTCCGAGCGCGCGCCGTCGCCGCCGGTCCGGCGCCGGTCCGAGCCGATCAGCAGGATCGTCTGCGCCGACGGCTCGGGCGGTAGCGGCACGAGCCTGCGCCTCGGGGCACGGTTCAACTCGTGGCGGACGGCCTTCACGACGGCACCTTTCGGCCCGGCGTGGAACTGGTCGAGCGCGGAGGATGCTTGCCAGTAGACGAGCCCGAGCCCGGCCGCGACGAGTAGCGTGCCGCCCGCGACGACACCGACGATCAGCTTCCGCATCCCGCCATGATTCCCGTTGGCGCCGCGCGGTGCCTCCGATCACTGCGAGCGGCGGATCGCGCGGCGATGACTCGCCGGGACGGCACTTGCGCGTGTGCTGCTCCTCGCTCGGCAGCCCATCGGCGCGTCGGCCGACGAGCCCGGCTCAGTGCGAGACTGCGGCCGCCGCGAGCTCCGACACGAGCGTGTCCGTGTGGAACCGCTCCAGCGTGAACGGGGCGATGAGGGAGGGCGTGCGGCCGGTCGCCACGAGCTCCGCCATCGTCTCGCCGACGACCGGCGCGGCCTTGAACCCGTAGGTTCCCCAGCCCGCGGAGACGTGGAAGCCCTCCACGTCCGTGACGCCGAGAATTGGGCTGTAGTCGGGGCTGAGGTCGCAGAGCCCGGTCCACGAGCGTAGAACCTTTGCCCTCTCGAGCTGCGGAAACAACTCGAGCACATGCGCAGCCGACGACTCGAGGAACGGGAACGTGCCCGTACCACGGTAGGTCGTGTACGGCTCGATCTCCGCGCCGATCAAGAACTCGCCCCGGTCGGTCTGCGAGATGTAGACGTGCATCTGCGAGGAGACGACCACCACGTCGAGGAACGGCTTCACCGGTTCCGTCACGCACGCTTGCAGAATGTGCGTGGTGATCGGGAGCCGTACGCCTGCGAGGTCGCAGACGAGCGTCGACCAGCCGGCGGTCGCGCTGATCACGGTGTCGCACTCGATGTCTCCGCGCGTCGTCTCGACGCCGGTGATGCGGCCGTCGCGCTGCGCGATCCCCGTCACCTTCGTGTACGGATGGATCTCTACGCCGCCGCGGTCGGCGCCACGCGCGAAGCCCCACACGACGGCGTCGTGACGGATGATCCCGCCCGGCGCGTGATAGAGCGCACCCAGGACCGGCCAGGTCGGACGATCGGACAGGTCGAGCTCCGGGCAGAGCCGCGCGATCTCGCTGTTGTCGACGAGACGGCTGTCGATCCCGAGGAGCTTGTTCACCTCCGCGCGCTCCGTCATCGTCGCGAGCGCGCGCTCGGAGTGCGCGAGCGTGAGATGGCCTTGCTGCGAGAAGAGCAGGTTGAAGTCGAGATCGGCGCCGAGGCCTTCGTAGAGCTCGAGGCTGCGCTGGTAGAACGCGGCGCCTTCGGGCGTCCGGTAGTTGGAGCGGATGATCGTCGTGTTGCGCCCCGCTGCGCCGGAGCCGATGTAGCTCTGCTCGAGCACGGCGACGCTCTTCACGTCGTGGTTGCGCACGAGGTAGTACGCGGTTGCGAGGCCGTGTGAGCCGCCGCCGACGATCACGACGTCGTAGCGCCGCTTCAGCTCGCCGCGCGGACGCCACATGCGGCGGACGCGGAAGATGTCCTTCACGCGAGGCCCTTCTGCACGTCGCGAACGAGCTCCACGACCGAGTCGCCCAGCTCCTGTGCGAAGAAGATGCGGAACGCATGCCCGTCGCGGAAGGCGAACGCCGGCACGCCCGCGATCTTGCCGGCCGCCGGCAGCGCCTCCAGGTCGAGGTCGGTGAGCCGTCGCATCAGCTGCTCGCCGCTCACCTCGATCCCGGCGAGCGCCGAGCTGACGTCCACGACGAGCCCGGGAAGTGCGTCGCGGACTTCGGCGCGCCGTTCGATCGCACACGTGACGAGCGAGCGCGTCGGCGCGATCCGGATCAGCTCGGAGCCGGGTGGCGCGGACTCGACGTGGGCACGGCGCACCTCGAGCTTCCCCAGCAACGAGAGGTCGCGGATGCCGTCGGCACCGTGCAATGCACGTGCCAGCGGTGATGCCGCAGGCGCGCCGTCGTGCGTCGAACTGAAGGCGAGCTCGCTCATCCGCGAAGCCGTGCCCCGTCGGGGTCGAGGAACGGCCGCAGCCGGACGTTCGCGGTCACCGGCGTCCCGTCGACGTGGATGTCGAAGGAGGCACCCTCGTCGGCGAGCTCGGGCGGCAGCCAGGCGAGGCCGATCGACCGGCCGAGCTTCTCGCTCCACCGCGAGCTCGTGACGCGGCCGGCAGGGCGCCCCTCCACGACGACCTGCGCGCCCTCGGGCGGCACCGTGCCGTCGCGCAGCTCGAAGCCGACGAGCACCTCGCGCGGGGCGTGCTCGCGTGCGTGCTCGAGCGCCCACTTGCCGACGAAGTCGTCCTTGTCGAACTTCACGATCCAGGGCATCCCTGCGTCGAGGACGTTCGACTCGGAGTCCGTGTCCTGCCCGACGATGATGTGTGCCTTCTCGAGCCGCAGGATCCGTTGCGCCTCGAGGCCGAACGGCTTCGCGCCGAGCGACACGAGCGTGTCCCAGACGTGCTCCGCATGCGTGCTCGCGAAGTGGAGCTCGTAGCCGAGCTCGCCGACGAAGCCGATGCGCAGGATCACGCACGGCACGCTTGCCACCTGCGCCTCGCGCGCGTCGAGATAACGGAGCGCGTCGTTCGAGACGTCTGCGTCGGTCACGCGTGCGAGCACCTCGCGCGCTTGCGGCCCTGCCAGGTTGAGCGCGGAGATCGCGCCGGTCAGGTTCACGATCTCGACGTCCATCCGCCAGGTCGCGTTCCACCACTCGAACCAGTCGCGCACACTGTCGGAGCCCGTCGACGTCGTCGTCACGTAGAACTGCGCGGCGCCGAGACGCGCGACCGTGCCGTCGTCCATGATCCGCCCTGCATCACTCGAGAGGACGCCATAGCGCACGCGGCCCGGCTTCAGGTCGGCAAAGCGGTTCGGGTAGAGGCGTTCGAGGAACGTTTCTGCGTCTGGGCCGGCGACGAGCAGCTTGCCGAGCGTTGACACGTCGATCACACCGACGGCGTCGTGCACCTTGCGCACCTCCGCCGCCGAGTCGCCGTACGAATGGGGGCGCTTCCACGCGCCGGTCCAGACGATCTCCGCGCCGGCCTCCTCGTGCCGATGGTGGAGGGCGGTTCGCTTGGCGGGCTCGTGCCCGCGCCCCGCAAGCAGGCCGAGCTCGACGGGCGCCCACGGCGGC
>Ga0136846_1232805_pt1 | contig 14423 bp, 6 predicted proteins | sample HopSoiMetagenom2_FD_96841 | JGI IMG/M metagenome (GOLD analysis project Ga0136846, IMG submission 96841) | Grasslands soil microbial communities from Hopland, California, USA - 2 Assembly 2016 (version 4) | ecosystem: Environmental > Terrestrial > Soil > Grasslands | place: USA: Hopland...
CGGTTCCACAGAGTCCCACCATGCGCACTTTCAGCAGTATGTCTCCAGCAGCGATCAGGGGTTCGGGAGTCATCTTGATCGACGCATGGCCGGGTTCTTGAAGTACAAGCGCTTTCATTGAGGCATTCTGCTCCGAAGTACGGACGAGGTCAGCAATTCACTTGTGCTCGCTTCTTGCGTGAAGCCGAAAACTTCGGCGTTAGAGCAGTTGAATTCCGGAGCACCAATGTTGTGTTCATCACGTAATAGGTTCGACCCTTCGACGGGATAGGATTCTCGCTATCTTTCACAAGAGCCTCGAAAGCAATTCTTGCTAACTCCTGCTGCGACATCTGCACAGTTGTGAGCGGCGGCGTAACGAACTGTGCAAGGCGTATGTCATCAAAGCCGATTAAAGACAAGTCGTGCGGAATCTGGACGCCGCGCTGATACGCCTCTCGCATTACTCCAATCGCGGTCATATCGTTAGAGCAGAGTATGGCTGTGGGAAGGGTGCGGTTTTGCCAGAGCTCGCTGAACGATCTCATTCCGCCTTCCACGGTGTGATCTCCAACAGCAATTAGAGAAGGTTCGAGTCCGATCTCCTTCATTGACTGCTCAAAAGCATCGCGGCGCGCTACTGCCGATTTCAGCCGTAGTGGTCCAGCAATAAACGCGATGCGTGTGTGCCGGAGTGCAGCCAGATGTTGTACCGCCTGACGAATGCCATTCTTGTAATCGATAGAAATATTGCTCACTCTGGGTAAGTCAGGTCCGACGTCGACGAAAACGAGAGGAACGTTCCGGAAGTGAAGATCCTCAATGAGTGTTTCCTCCATCCCGAAGGTGAGGATGGCAACGCCATCGACTCGCCGCTCAAGCATTCGGCGTACGGCGAGCTCCATGCGTTTGGAGTCGTAAACGGTGGAAGTAAGCAGGATTTCGTAGTTGTGTTGGACGGCAAGATTCTCAAATGTCTGAACGATTTCGGGGAAAAACGGGTTTGTGATCTCCGAAACAATGAGTCCAAACACGCGACTTCGGCCGGAACCAAGCGAACGCGCTGCAGAGTTGGGATAGTAGCCAAGCTCTTCGACAACCTTCCATACGCGTTTGGCAAGCTGAGGGTCGACGGTAGGGATGCGATTGATGGTTCGAGAAACTGTCGCAGTGGAGACCTTTGCTCGACTAGCAACTTGTCGAATGTCCATAGAGATTCCGCAAACTGAGTCTGCCGATGATATCTCAAGAGAAAGCGTTTTCCCGAATTGCATGCTACAGGCTGGTTTTTTGTCTAAGACGGCTTCCGCGTACGGCGGATTTCGGTCGCCAAAGACTTTGACGAACGGGATACGGCAACAAAGCTCTTTTGCAGTAAACGTTCTCCCTTGAGCTGTCATTCGCAGGGGATTTGGGAAAAGAAAAGCTTCTGATCGCCCGGCTTAGCGTCGAGTATTGTTCTGCGCCGCAGCCGCGCCAGGCGAGGGATCGGCCTTCGTCCGCACATTCTTTAGTTGACTAAAAACCGACGCATCGGCAGCTTTGGTCAGGTTCTTGGTTTGCTCGAACTCGAGCTTGGCTTCGTTTTTCCTGCCCATCGCTTGATAAAGCCGTGCCAGCCGCCAGTGGACATTTACGTCGTTGGGTTTGAGCCTGGCGGCGACTTTCAGTTCGCGCAGAGCTTCCACATTGCGCCCTGAATCACCGTAAACAGCAGCCAGGTCGATATGGGCAATTTCAAGGTCTGGGTCGATCGCAGCAGCCTTCTTGAGCAGAGGCAGGGCTCCTTCGCGATCGTTCAGTTTCATTTTGGAATCAGCCAGAAATGCGAGTGCTTGGGCATGATTGGGAACATTCGTGAGTTCGGCCTGGAACTCCTGCGCAGCCTCTTCATATTGGCTCTGCGTCCATAGCAGGTACCCGAGACCAAAATGCACGTTTGGTTCCTTGGGATTCGCCTTTACAGCGGCCCGGAATTGTTCGATTGCGCCGGCATGGTCTTGCATCTCGTCCAATGCCTCGCCAGCTAGCATATCGGCTTCGGCCGACTCAGCGTTCAGCAGCAAAATCTGATGATAGACGTCGAGCACGCATTGATACTGCTTCGACCATAAACAACTGTGAGCCAGGATCAGTCGAAAAGGGAGGTTTTGAGGATCGCTCGCCACTGCTTGTTTCAGATAGGAAATCGCGGCATCATATTCTCCCAGCCCATAATGGGACAGAGCAATTAGTGTAGTCAGACGTTGGGTTTCAGCGGATGAAGGAGGTTCTCTGTTAAGAAGGTCTTCGAAAATGCGCAGCGCGTCTCTTAACTGCCCTGCCTTAAAGAGTGCCAACCCAAAGTTCATGCGCAAGGCGGGTATCGCAGGGTCCAAGGCGAGGGCTTTGCGGTAGAGGAGAACAGCCTGCGTGTAGTGCTCCTGACGGGATTCCAGAAAACCTAAATGAGCATAGGCCTCAGCGCTACTTGGCTGCGCCTTGAGAACCGCACGCCAAGCAATTTCAGCGTCGCTGTTCCTTCCTTTTTGCTCGAGAGCGATCGCTGTCTGGCGTTGATTGGGAGCATCGGCTTCGTTCTGGCCCACGATAACGAGACAGCACGCATGTAGCGTAATTGCAAGCCAGGCGATAGTTCGAGGTCTAACGCGCTTCACAAAGAACTCCATTTATATTCTCGCTTTGCAGCAAGCCAGCCGCAACCTGCAATGGCGCTGCTCCAGAGCGCCAATATACCTCTCCGCTGTTTTAAGGAATGTTAGGATGCAAAGCGCGTTTTTCTCTTTCACCTCAGGAGCAAACTCATGGTCGATTCTGTCTCGCGCAGGCGGTTCCTTCGGTCGGCGATCTCAATGACGGCTGCTTCTTACCTGCCTGGCGGAGATTTCTTAGCACAAACGGTTCCAGGTTCCAGCAGCTCACGGCAAGGGGATGAGTCTTCAATACACACCTCCGGCTGGCAAAACGAAGGTATAGAGGATCTCACTAAATCTCCCCACGCAAAGCTGCATCAAGTCCCAATACGGGCTGTCACGATTAAAAGCGGATTTTGGGGGCGACGGCGACAAGCCAACGTTGCGAAGAGCATTCCCACAATGCACGACCTCTTGGAAGCGAATGGGCGAATGAATAACTTCCGCCGCTTGGTTGGAAAGAGCTCCGCACAGCAGACGGGGCCTGTTTACTCTGACTCCGACGTTTACAAATGGACCGAAGCGGTGGGCTTTGCCTTGCAATCGGGCGATTTGCCTGAGCTTCGCCAAATGGCCGAAAAGATCATCGATGACATCGTTGCCGTTCAACAGGCAGATGGATATCTAAATACCTACTACGTCGAGGATCGCGCTTCGTTGCGAATGCTTCCGCAGACGCAGTCGACCGGACACGAACTTTACAACATAGGCCACATGTTGCAGGGTGCCATCGCCTATTACCGCGCTACCGGTAAACGCAAGCTGCTCGATGCCGGCATCGGGTTCGTGAACGACTTCCTGCTGCCGAGCTATGGTCCTGCTCCAAGGAAGCCGATCGTCTCCGGACATCCGGAGATCGAAATGGCACTGATCGAACTTTACAGGATCACCGCTGACAAAAGGCATCTGAATCTTGCGGGATACATTCTGGAAGGCGACGCCCGAGCTCCATTTCCGGAACGCAGGACGATTTACATGTTCAGCGGAACGCCCTTTACCGCGCGCACAAAGCTGGAAGGCCACGCAGTGCGCGCGATGTACGCATGTTGCGGCGCGACCGACTATTACATGGAAACCGGTGATGCCCATTATTGGCGCACGCTGAACACGCTCTGGAATGACATGGTTTCCACGAAGATGTATGTCAGCGGCGGAGTGGGTTCTCGCTCGGAGGGAGAGGCTTTTGGAGAGGCATATGAACTGCCGAATTTCCGCGCCTATGGAGAAAGCTGTGCTGCCATCGGAAACATGATGTGGAACTGGCGCATGCTGTCTGCGACCGGCGATGCCAAGTTTACCGATGTGATGGAAAGAGCGCTGTACAACGGTATCAATTCGGGAATGTCACTCGATGGCACGCTTTACTGCTATCGCAATCCGCTTGCTTTCGATCCATCTACGGGGGACAAGATCCGCAACCCTTGGTACGACACAACCTGCTGTCCGCCGAATCTCGAGCGCATACTAGCTTCTCTGCCGGGTTACTTTTACAGCACGACCAGCGATGGAATATATGTGCATCTTTACGACAACTCAGAGCTTAGCTGGCGTTTGGAAGATGGAACGCCAATAAAGATCGTGCAGAAGACCAACTATCCATGGGATGGCGTTGTCGAAATCTCAATATCTCCCGCCAAAGCTTCACAGTTCACTTTATATTTGCGAATTCCGGGATGGACAGAAGATGCTCAGGTCAACGTCAACGGTAAAGCCCTGGCCGGTATCACTCCGGGGCAATACTTGCCTCTTAACCGTACGTGGGTGTCGGGGGATGTCGTCCGTTTGCAGATGGATATGCACCCGCAAATGCTCATAGCAAATTCTCGCGTCGTCGAAGATACCGGACGCGTAGCGCTGCAACGCGGTCCGCTCGTCTACTGCATGGAGGAACTGGATCAGCCCGCCGGAACTCGCCTAGTCGATATCGCTATCGATGCGGCACACGGTTCTCAAACGGGATTTCAAAGCGAATTCAAGCCCGATCTCCTCGATGGTGTGGTTGTGCTTCGCCACGATGGACTCTTCTTCGAGAGGTCCAGCGGGGAACGCCTTCTCTATTCGCGGTATGTGCAGCATCCACAGAAGACGAAGCGTATTCCGTTGCTGTTCATTCCGTACTACGCATGGGCTAATCGACAGCCATCGGCCATGCAGGTTTGGATACCCCTGTTCCGGAGCTGAAGAGGAACGTGGAGATTCTGTCACCTGAATTGTTACCCTCGTTCGTCATCGGATGTACGGATGCGGTGAAGTCAGAATGACAAGAGCGCGAATTGCCATTCTAGGCGCCTTTACTCTCCTGTTCACATGGTGGACGACTTCCGGACGAATGGGTCCGTTGTACGCATTGACTGGACAGAGAGCGATCCGAGGCGACGAGAAAGGGAAAGCGGAGAGAAGTGCGATAAAAGGAGAGGGTAGCTATCCAGAGCTAGTGGACATTACTGCTTCGACCAGAATTCAATTTGAACATCTTTCCAGCCCTGAGCAGAAATACATTGTGGAATCGATGAGTGGTGGGGTCGCGCTGATCGACCATGACCGCGATGGCTGGCCCGACATATATTTCACCAACGCGCAGAACGTCGAGATGGCTCGTCACGGTACGAAAGCGCGAAGCGCGCTTTATCACAATAACCATGACGGAACGTTTACCGACGTAACTGAAAAGGCGGGAGTGGCATACCCGTGCTGGGCCATGGGCGCGTCGGTTGGTGACTACAACAACGATGGCTGGCCTGACATCTTGGTGACTTGTTTTGGCGGAGTGGTTCTCTATCGCAACAAGGGTGACGGTACTTTTGCCGACGTCACAAAGAGCGCGGGATTAGGCGGCGATTCTCTTTGGGCCACCGGCGCAGCATTTGGCGATTACGACGGCGATGGTCGCGTGGACCTCTTTGTTTCACACTATGTCGACTTTCATCTCGACAATATGGCCGCCTTCGGATCCGCAGATACCTGCAAGTACATGGGCATTCCGGTTCAGTGCGGACCGCGCGGACTTAAGGGATCTCCCGACAGCCTGTACCACAACAATGGAGACGGAACTTTCACTGATGTTTCGGAGCAATCCGGCGTTGGTGATCCAGAGCGCCGCTACGGGCTCACAGCACTCTGGTCGGACTTCGACAATGACGGCAAATTGGATTTGCTTGTCACCAATGACAGTCAGCCAAACTACCTCTACAAAGGCAATGGCGCAGGGAAGTTCGTAGATGTGGCCTTTTCTTCCGGCGTTGCGTTGAACGAGAACGGCGCAGCACAAGCCAACATGGGCGTGGCTTTTGGCGACTATCTGCATACCGGACTGATGTCACTCCTAATTTCCCATTTTGACAATGAGTACGCCGCTCTGTATCGCAATAAAGGAGCTATGAATTTTACCGACGCTTCATTCGCCTCCAGCATTGCCCGGGGCACAACCGGCTACGTGGGTTGGGGAGATGCGTTCGTGGATTTTGACAACGATGGCTGGCAAGATTTTTTTCTCGTCAATGGACACGTTTATCCTCAAGTAGACACTCTCAACTCCCGTCTCAGATATCGCGAATCGAAGTTGTTATTCATCAACCAGCGGAACGGAACTTTCAAGGACATAAGTCACAACGCAGGACCTGCGATTCAGATTCCGCAGGTAAGTCGCGGAATGGCCGTCGGTGACCTTTTTAACGACGGCCAGCTCGAAGCAGTTGTTGAGAATTTGGTAGGTACTCCCATGATCCTTAGGCCCCAAGGACATTCTCAGAACCACTGGATCACTTTTCAGCTAGAAGGAGTGAAGAGCAATCGACTGGCCCTGAATGCGCGCGTGCAAGCTACGACGGGCGATCTGCTGCAGCTAGGGGAAGTCACCAGTGGTGGGAGTTACCTTTCGCAGAACGATCTGCGAATCCATTTTGGCTTGGGCAAACATGAGCGCGTAGACAGAGTGAAAGTGTTTTGGCCGGACGCGAAGGTGGAAGTGCTGGTCAACTTGGCTGCTGATCGTTCCTACATAGTCCGAGAGGGATCGGGCGTAGTGTCCTCGAAAGCGCGCTGACAGTGAAAGGGACGCTAGCCTCGAAATACCTTTCTCCACCGTGGCCGCAGTGCTTAGTTTTCAGAGCCTTGAAAGCTTTCACACGTCCATTGAGCACGCCGCGTGCCGAATACGAACTGGCTTCGCATCGGCAAAGAAGGTCTTGACAACCGAACCTCAACGGGACTAAAAGGTTTCAGATTTTTGTTTGTGAGAAAACGATTACTTACGCGTCGCTACAGCTGTTTTGGACCCCAAAGCGTTTCATCCGACAGCATTCCTAGAAAGCAGGGGAGGGAAACATGATGAGTCGTTTCGCCGCCAAGGCTCACGTCGCCACAACCAGCTTCACAACCGAATGGTTAAACTGGAATCGCCTCGCTATGTGCGCTGCGGGCATCGCGATTCTCGTCGCATTCACCGTAAGTGCGGGAGCACAGGACAATGCTTCACTCACAGGCACGGTGACTGACCCTTCCGGCGCGGCGGTCGTGAATGCCAGCATTACGATTACTAACGTCGCTACAGGCCAGGCAAGAAACACAGTTTCTAACTCCACCGGCGACTTTCTGTTTGCCAATGTCGGCGCGGGCCAGTACACACTGGTAGCATCAGCGCCAGGATTCCAGAAATTCTCTCGAGCTGGAATTCTGATCCACGTTGCCCAAACGCTGGAAGAGAACGTTGCCTTCAAAGTCGGCAATACGCAGGAAACCGTCAATGTTGAAGCGGACGCTCTGCAGGTGCAGTCGGAAAGTAGCGAGGTCAGCAGCCTCATCAGCGGTCAGCAGGTTACGCAGTTGGCCACCAACGGTCGCAATGTAACTGCACTTGCTGCGCTCGGAATGGGCAAGTCCAACAATCTACCCGCCTATTCCGGAGCTAATGCTCTAACCAGCGCGAATGGCATTAGCTTCAACGGAACACGGAACACGCACAACATCTACCTATTGGATGGAGGCGAACTCAATGATCGCGGCTGCGGCGGCTGCTTCAGCTCTCTGCCCTCCATTGATGCGCTTGCCGAATTCCAAACTCTCGATAGCAACTATGGACCCGATTATGGAATCGGTTCAGGCGGAACGATCGCAATGGTCCTCAAATCCGGGACCAAGAAGTTCCATGGAGCACTTTGGGAGTTCAACCGGAACGAAGTCTACCAAGCCAATAACTATTTCCTCAACCAGGCAGGAAAGCCGCGCCCGAAATTTCGGCTCAACATCCCTGGAGGAAACTTCGGCGGCCACCTAGGCAACAACACGTTTTTCTTCGTCAACGAAGAGTGGCGCAGGCAGATTCAGGGAAGCACACCCACGGTTGCGAATACTATTGCCGCCTCCAATTTCCCTGCACTCGGCCAGCCTCTCGCCTATACCGTGCCATCGAATGGCAAAGTACCGCTAGTTCCTTCAACCAGTGATCCAGCGAAGCTGGCTCTCTATTCGGCTGACGGTTTAACACCAGGTCAGCCCTTCCCGAACAATACGATTCCGGCCAACCTTATCGATCAAAATGCAGTCCGAGAACTAGCCGCGGGGACATTCCCGAAACCGAACTTCGGGACGAGCCAGTTTATCTCATCGATTCCTCAAACAACGAATGTGCGTGAAGACGTGATCCGCATCGATCACAACATTGGCAGCAAATTCCAGCTGATGGGCCACTACCTGCATGACGCCGTCAGTCAAACGGTTTTCCCTCCGCTGTGGGGTAATAGCTCGTATCCGACCGTGGGATCGGCGATGCTTAACCCATCATGGTCGTCCACGATCAAACTGACCCAGACCTATTCTCCATCGTTACTGAACGAGACAAGCTTCCTGTTCAGCGGGAACACGATCCATCTCGATCCAACGGCCGGTCCAGGCGGTTCGTTTGTGCAGCCCAGCGGCTGGACAGGTACAACCTTTTTCCCGGTGGCAAACAACTTTGGAACCCGTCTGCCTGAGGTCCGCCTTGGAGCTCCGTATAACACCACCTGGAGCTCCGCCTACTTCCCGTGGAAGAATTCCTATTTTGGGTATGAACCTCGCGACGACGTGTCGTGGAGCCGCGGAAAACATCAATTCAAGTTTGGCTTCAGTTGGCTGCATGCGGTCAAGAACCAGGAATTGCAGGCCAATACGCAGGGAACAGCAGCGTTTGGGTCTGGCTCGTTTTCGGGCGATTCATACATCAATTTCCTGCTCGGAGTTGCCGACAGCTTTACGCAACTCCAGTATCTCGCCGGCAAGCACTGGGTCAACAACAACTATGGGTTTTATGGCAATGACAACTGGCGGGTTAATTCACGTCTAACTTTTAACCTCGGACTGCGCTATGACGCCTTGCCTCACGCCTTCGAACGATATGACCAGTTCGCAAATTTCGTTCCTGATCTGTATGACCGAGCGCAGCCATATCCTTTGAATCCAGACGGGACTCTGAAGCCATCGTCACTCACGCCATTCCAGGGCCAAAACTTCTATCTGAATGGTATCAGGCTGGCGGGTGTCAATGGCTTCCCACGCGGTAACGTTCAGAACTACTACAACACATTCGAGCCCAGAGTTGGTTTTGCCTACAATGTCGGCGGAGACGGGAAGACGGTCGTAAGAGGGGGTGCTGGGTTATTCTTTGAGCGCGTCCAAGGCAACGATGTTTACAACGCAGCTTTGAATCCACCGTTTGCTTATCAGCCTTCTGCGACGAATGTCTACTTCTCTAACCCCAATACCAGCGCTCTGACAGGAGCGACGACGTCTCAGACCTTCCCATCCACAATGCAAGTGTTGCAATACAAGTATCGTCCGCCCGGGACCGCGATGTTCAGTTTTGGGATTCAGCGGCAGGTGGCAACCTCAGTTGTGGCCGTGCTGCAATACGTCGGCTCGCGAGGATGGGACCAAAGCGACGACCGGGCAATCAACACACTGCCGCTGAACGATATAACGCACCGCCAGGGAGTGGCGGGTAGAAGCCCTGACCCGAGTTGCCTCCCCCCCAATCCCTCCTGCCCTACACCCAAGTTTCTTCCCCCAGTCAACGCAAATCTCTATCGACAGTTTCCTGGCTTCAGCAGCATTACGATTCAGGAGAACCAGACGAATTTCGCCTACAACTCCCTGCAGGCGGGTGTGCGTATGGAGAACCGCCACGGACTTACCGTCCAACTGGCGTATACCTGGTCTCATGAGATTGACAACGTAAGCAACGATCTCAACCAACTCTCAAATCCGTTCGATCCGGCATATGATCGCGGTTCGGGAGCGCTCGATCGTCGTCACATCTTCAACGCGAACTATGTCTATGGCATCCCGTTTTTTGGTAGCAGTTCAAGCAGGCTGCTGCATGGAATACTGGGCGGCTGGGAGTTCTCCGGAGTAACAGTCGCACAATCGGGTGTCCCCGTAGGCGGCAACGGGGTTGGCCTTACCTACACCGGCCCTGACGTTCTCGGCTTGGGGGGTGTCGGTAGAAACCGGGTCAACCAGGTAGCACCGGTGCGCTATCCTCACACAGTGAACGCTTGGTTCGACAAGAGTTCTTTCGCAAATCCCATCGCTCCCTGGGATGGCGGCCCGAACAACGGTTTCGGCAACGCCAGAAAGGATGCAGTCGTGGGACCAGGATTACTTAACTTCAATATGTCCCTGTTCAAAAACATTGACCTGACTACGCATGAAAACGGGCCGCGAGTTCAATTGCGATTCGAGTCGTTCAACACCTTCAACCACACCCAATTCTTGGGGGTCAACACGAGTTCCGCGGATGCGAACTTCGGGAAAGTTACGTCAACTTACGATCCTCGCGTTCTGCAGCTTGGGGCGAAGTTTAGCTTCTGATTTCGACACGCACGCACACTTGAGCGCGACGGAAATTTCCGTCGCGCTTTTTTAACTCTCGTTGCAGATTAGGGACAAAGTGGCGGAGATGTGCCGCTCGCTTCTGGAAGCAGCTTCGTTCGAAACTTTGAATTGCACTTCACTCTTTGGCAGCAAAGGAGGATGGTGACAACGAGACTACTTTGCAGATTAGTGTTGTTGGCTGGCGTGGCTCTTGCACTTCCGCTTACCGCACAGGTACAAACCGAAGTTCCTGCCGTGGTTCTCGGTGCGAAACCGGTGACAGTGGAGCGAATCAAGATTCACGGTACGGCGCTGGAAGGGAACTTGGAAGGGGACGCGGTCGATCGAGAAGTGTTTGTCTTCCTGCCTCCCAGCTATGCGCAAGAGAGGTCTCGGCGGTATCCGGTCCTCTATGCACTTCATGGTTATTCCATCGGCGCAGAACAATGGACTCACGAGATCCATGTACCTCAGGCTATAGAAGGTGCTTTCGGCCAGGGCGCTAAGGAGATGATTGTTGTCCTGCCCGATTCGAAAACGCTGCACAACGGATCGATGTATTCAAGTTCCGTAACTACTGGCGACTCCGAGCAGTTCATTGCCCATGATCTAGTCGCATACATTGATTCCCATTACAGAACACTCCCCGACCGCGACAGCCGTGGGCTAGTAGGCCATTCGATGGGTGGATACGGGGCAACGCGCATCGGCATGAAGCATGCCGACATCTTCGGCAGCCTCTACATCATGAGCCCCTGTTGCTTGTCGCCTCGCGCTGCCGCACCGGCAAATCCGGAAATCGAGAAGGCACTGGAGGCGGTGAAGACGCCGGAGGATTCGGCCAAGCTGCAGTTCTTTGCCCGTGCCCAGCTTGCGAGCGCGGCGGCGTGGTCTCCAGATCCGAAAAATCCTCCGTTGTATCTGGATCTGCCCACCAAGAATGGCGAAGCTCAGCCTGAGGTGCTGGCAAAATGGACAGCCAATGCGCCGCTGGCTTTCATCGACCAATACATCGGGAATCTGCGCCGGTATCGCGCAATCGCGATCGATGTCGGCGACCAGGACCGCTTACGCGTCGATACCGAGAAGCTGCACGATCGTCTCGACAAGTACGGGATTGCGAACAGCTTTGAAGTCTATTCTGGTACACATACGAGCAGAGTCGCCGATCGTTTCCAGAACCATGTAATGCCTTTCTTCAGCAAGAATCTGTGCTTTCAAGCAGGTTGCAAATAAAGGTTACACACTTCCGGGAGAATAGATGAGCCATTGTGGGAAGTTCATATCAGCCGTTTCAACCGCCTGCATCGTTTTTCTTACCTGCACGTCGATAGCGCAAGACACTTCCAAGCTTCCGTACATGAATCCAAAGCTTTCAGCCGAAGAGCGCGCGGCGGATCTGGTTCACCGCATGACGCTCGAGGAGAAGGCGTCGCAGCTCGTCAATCAGGCGCGCGCGATTCCGCGTCTCAATGTTCCGGCGTACGACTGGTGGAGCGAGGCGTTGCATGGTGTCTCTGTCAATGGCACCACAGAATTTCCTGAGCCCATCGGACTTGCGGCGACATTCGACGTGCCCCGTATTCATGAGATGGCGACGACGATTGCCATCGAGGGCCGGATCAAACACGCTCAAGACGAACGCGCAGGTCATTCGAACATCTTTGAGGGGCTCGACTTTTGGGCGCCAAACGTCAACATCTTTCGCGATCCGCGCTGGGGCCGCGGACAGGAAACCTACGGCGAGGATCCGTTCCTGAGCGCGCGCATGGCGGTGGCTTTTGTCACTGGGATGCAGGGAGATGATCCCCATTATTACCGCGTGATCTCCACGCCTAAGCATTTCGCCGTGCATAGCGGCCCCGAACCTACACGCCATTTTGCCGACATTGATGTCAGCAAGCACGATCAGGAAGACACCTACCTTCCTGCATTTCGCGCAGCGGTTGTCGAAGGCCATGCGGGATCGGTGATGTGCGCTTACAACGCAATCAACGGAGAGCCCGCGTGCGCAAACCAATTTCTGCTGCAGCACATACTGCGCGATGCCTGGAAGTTCCAAGGCTACGTAGTCTCCGATTGCGAAGCAGTGCGCAACATCTTTCGCGATCACCATTACCGCCCAACCCAGGCGCAGGCTTCCGCGATCTCGCTCGCCCGCGGCATGGACAACGAATGCATCGACTTCACTACGAAAGTGACTGACGATCACGACTATCGACCGTACATCGAGGCCGTGCAGCAGGGATATCTCTCCGGGAGCGCCGTGGACACCGCACTCATCCGACTGTTCATCGCACGCATGCGCCTCGGCATGTTCGATCCTCCATCGATGGTGCCTTACACGAAGATCGACGACAAAGAACTCGATAGTGCCGCACACCGCGAACTCGCGCGGCGTATGGCAAACGAATCGATGGTGCTGCTGAAGAATGACGGCGTGCTGCCGCTCAAGTCCACGAGGCGCATCGCGGTGGTTGGTCCGCTCGCGGAGCAGACTGCGGTTTTACTTGGCAACTACAATGGCACGCCGACGCACACGGTGAGCGTTCTCGAAGGAATGAAGGCTGAGTTTCCGAACGCGACCATCACCTACGTTCCAGGAACGCAGTTTCTTTCCGACCGTGGCGATCCGGTGCCCGCGTCGCTGCTGACCACACCTGACGGCAAGCCGGGTGTGAAAGCCGAATACAGTTCGCGCGCCGACCGTGGTGCGAAAGCTACTCCGATCATGTCCCGGATCGAATCCAACATTGATTTGAATGAAAGCAATGTTCCACAACAGGCCAAGGCGAGCTCCGGACTCTCTGTCGAGTGGTCTGGGTTCCTCACTCCCAACGCAACCGGCGATTACCTGCTAGGAATCAAGGCCAATGGTTTCGCCCGTGTTTCCGTTGATGACAAACAAGTCACCCGCTCCGGTGGCGATCGTGCGAGCCTCGGACAGGTTCATCTGGAAAAAGGACACCGAGTAAAACTCGATGTCACTTATGGCCATTTTGGGAATGGCAAGATTGAAGCGCAACTCATCTGGGCTCCGGTGAACAATGCGCCTGATCCCGCAGCCGTCGCTGCTGCGAGGAACGCGGACGTTGTTGTCGCGGTTGTCGGAATCACGAGCCGCCTCGAAGGCGAGGAGATGCCGGTTGAACTGCCCGGCTTTCTCGGTGGAGATCGCACCAGTCTCGACTTGCCCAAACCAGAAGAGGACTTGGTGCAGTCTGTGGCTGCAACCGGCAAGCCCCTTATCGTCGTGCTCATGAACGGCAGCGCTTTGGCTGCGAACTGGGAGAAGGAGCACGCGAACGCCATCCTCGAAGCCTGGTACTCCGGCGAGGAGGGCGGGGCAGCAATTGCTGAGACTCTGAGCGGGAAGAATAATCCTGCCGGACGTCTTCCCGTTACCTTCTATAAAGATGCTCATCAGCTGCCCCACTTCGAGGACTATTCGATGAAGGGCCGCACTTACCGCTACTTCCAAGGCGAACCGCTCTGGCCTTTCGGATACGGACTCAGTTACACGACGTTCAATTATGGCGGCCTCACTCTGCCCGACGCGGGAATTAATGCAGGCGATCCGCTGAACGCATCTGTTACCGTTACCAATACGGGAAAGGTCGCTGGCGACGAAGTAGTCCAGCTCTATCTCAAGTTCCCGGATGTTTCAGGCGCGCCCATTCGAGCCCTCCGCGGATTCCAGCGTATCCATCTCCAGCCTGGCGCCGACCAGAAGGTGGAGTTTCACCTGAACCCTCGCGACCTGAGCATTGTTACCGATTCGGGAGACATCAGCGTCCCGCAAGGCAAGTACACCGTCTCGATCGGCGGTGGCCAACCCGGAACCGGCGTTGGCTCGGTTGAGGGAAACTTCGAGGTCAAGGGGCAGATTGTATTGCCGGAATA
>Ga0136846_1238679_pt1 | contig 14423 bp, 14 predicted proteins | sample HopSoiMetagenom2_FD_96841 | JGI IMG/M metagenome (GOLD analysis project Ga0136846, IMG submission 96841) | Grasslands soil microbial communities from Hopland, California, USA - 2 Assembly 2016 (version 4) | ecosystem: Environmental > Terrestrial > Soil > Grasslands | place: USA: Hopland...
GGGCCTGGGCCTCTGAGCAAACATGAACTTGTCATGCGTCAACCCCGCCTTCTTCAAACCTCGTAGGGGAAAAATTTGCTCCAACGGCCATCTTCCGCGTGGTCAGCGTACGTAAAGGTCAGATCCCAGAGGGAGAGGGAGCGAAGACCCTGAAAGGGGGGCACCTCACGGCCCGTGAGGCTGGCCTATGAAAACACCGTCGCACCGGCCAGCATAGCAATTGCACTCGCCGGCCTCGCTGGGGAGCCTCTTCCGACAGCCATCGAGTGGCGCCAGGTGCAGCTTGGCTGGATCGGCGCGTCAGGCGCGAGTCGCCAGTCGCTTCTCATCTCGACCACGTCGGCCTATTTAGCGCACTACAAATTCACATTGGTGACGCGTGTGAGTGTCTTCACGTCAACGAGCACGCAGTCGGGAGGCAATGGTCCACCGGGTTGAGGATTGTCAGCGGACTTGTCGATGCGGCGCATCGGCATACGGAATTCGGGGGTGGTGAAAAAAACAGCGCAGTGGTGGAGTGCGGGGCACCTTGCCAACCATCGACGATGATGACCGCGAATCACGGCCACCGCGCTGTGCAGTCATGACATTAGTTCTTCTTGGATGCCTTGATGTCTTTGGTCAGCTGTTGGATCTTCTTGAGGAGGTCATCCATTTGATCTTGCGGATCTTGCGAGGCCTGGTTCTGCTCAGACTTTTGCGCTTGTTGCAGTTGCTGCAGTTGCTGGATCAGTTCATCCAGCTTCTTCATCTGTTCCTCGATCTTCTTGTCGGCACCGCCATTGCTGGAGGAGTTCGCAGGAGGTGTGTAGGTAATGGTGTAAGTACCGGCGGGCTGGGCGCCTTGAACGGAAGAAGCGTCGCTCATCTGTATTCTCCTAGGTGGATGTGAAAATCGCGTCACGCAACGGTGGATATCGTCGCTTGCCGCACCTGCGAACGTGCCGGAAAGACCGGCCCATTCGCATCGCTAGAGTAAGTAGGCGTCGAAACCCGAACATCCGAAGAAGCGAAGTGTTGAACTGAATTGCGAACCTTGCGAAGGGTTCATTCGTTTTGCCGCACAGTCGACTCGGTGCATCAGCACCGCGCGGCACTTTCGCCACTTTTCACCTTTTTCAGATCGGATTCGTACGGCAGCGCGCAACGCCCCAAGGCCACGGAGCACGCGGAAAGGAATCAAGACTTTCAATTCTTTTTTGGTACGTGCCGCGAATGGGCCGTCAAAGCGACGATGAAAGCTGGGCCGGCAAGGATGCCAACTCACAGCCCGTGAGCTTTGCTTATGAAAGCACCGTCGCGCGGGGCGACATGGCAAGTGCGCTCGCCGGGCGCGCCTCTTCGATGGCCAAGAAGCGGCGACCAGATGGATTTGATTGACTTGGAGCGTCAGGCGCGAGTCGCCAGTTCTTTCCAATTCGAGCATGGCGACCTAAGCGCACTGGAACTTCACGGTGGTGATGTGTGGTCGTCTTCACGCCAAGCGCGGCCGCAGTCGGCGGCGATCGATTGGATTAAAAGGATGTCAGCCTCGACTTGTCGAGGTCGATGCGGCGCATCGCGCACGGCATCCGGTGTCGGGACAGACACAGCGCAGTGGTGTAGTGCGAAGTTGAGCGCAACTCGCGGCCACTGCGCTGCAAGTCATGACGCTACTTCTTGTTGCCCTTTGCTGCCTTGATGTCTTTGGTCAGCTGTTCGATCTTCTCGAGCACTTCATCCATTTCATCTTCTGGTTCTTGCGAGCCCTGGTTCTCGTCAGCCTGTCGCGCTTGCTGTTCCTGCAGTTGCTGGAGCAGACGCTCCAGCTTCTTCAGCAAATGCTCCAACTTATGGGTGTCACTTCCTTTGAAGGAGGAGTCCGTAGGAGGGGACTGAAGATTGATGGAAATGGTGATAGCACCGGCTTGAGGGTTGGGAACGGAAAAGTCGCTCATCTGCAATCTCCTGGCTAAGATGTGATAAACGCGTCGTGCAACGGCGGATACCGTCGCTTGCCGCACCTGCGAACGGGCCGGAAAGCCCAGCCCATACGCCACTACAAGATTAGGTAGACCACGAGACGCGAACATCCGCACAAGCGAAGTTCTGAACCGAAATGCGAGCCGTGCGTTGGGTTCATTCGTTTCGCCGCACAGCCAATTCGATGCATCAGCAGCGCACGGCAGTTTCGCGTTTTCCAACTCGGTTTCGCATTCCCGTACGTCACGCAGGAGAGTTCCGTGCAAAGTGGCTCATCAAGACCACGGAGCACACCGCGATGGGCTCGAGACTTTCGATTCAACTGCGTATAAGCCGCGCATGGCCCCTGCTGATCGCCGCGCTGCTGCTCGCGAGCTGCTCGTCGTCGCCCAGGACGAGGCGTCACAGCGACGATGAAATTCGCACCGGCAAGAATTCCACCTCAAGGCCTGTGAGCCTGGCTTATGAGAGCACCGCCGCACCGGCCGGCATAGCAAGTGCGCTCGCCGGGCTCGCCGGGCGAGCCTCTTCGACGTCCATCGAGTGGCGCCAGATGGAGCTGGCTCTGGATGGATCCCGGTTGGTCATGGCTCGGGGCACAGGCCCCTTGTGCAAGGATGAGAATTGCCCCTATGGCTTGTTCGCGAGGCGCTCGGGCGCCTACGAGCCGCTGTTTCTTGCGATGGGCAGCCGGGAACCGCAGGTGTATTCGGTTGGGCATCTCGGCTACCCGGGACTCACCACCACCTCAGTCGCCTCCGAACAGGAACTGAAAGTCACCCGCTTTCAATGGGACGGCGCGACCTACAGCGCGACCTCGTGTCGCCTCGTCGATCGCATCAGCTCTCAATCCAGGGGTTGCGATACGTTTCAGTCGGGCGACGTGCCGGTGCTAGACAGTGCGCCTGAGAACCTGTGCCTTGCAGTTCGCCGCATCGTGTCCACGCCGCCGCAGAATCTGCGCACGAGTTCTGTGATCGCACGCGGATTCGTGATTCGAAGCGACGAGGCTGCGCATGTCGAGGGCATCAAGATCAGGGGCGACGATGAGCAGAGGACTGCCAAAGCCATCGCCAGGTGTCTGCAATCCATGGGGTCGCCGCTTCAGCGTGCGAAGCGCCCCGCCAGCACGGACGGCTTGACGACACAAGGCTGGTTTGGCGTCTCAGGCGCGAGTCGCCAGTCGCTTTCCATCTCGACCACGTCGACCTACGTGCCGCACTGGAATTTCACATTGGTGAGCGTGGGCGTCTTCACGTCCGCACGGCCGCAGTCGGCAGGCGATCGACCGGGTTGAGGATGTCAGCGTCGGGAGTCACGCCACGGAGCGGTCCCTTCACACGCAAGGGATCACGCAAGCATTGGCTGCGCAGCTGAAATCCTCCAGTCCCATTCAAGTCACGACCTCGTTCGGTGTCGTGTTGGAAATATCGACGGGAAAGTATCTCGTCGGACAAACCGTATTCGCCACCGCCTTTGACGATTGCAGTCCACGCCAGCCCGGCACAGTTCTGGCCTGCGGCACGAGAAGCGAGCGTGCGAGTCTGTGATACCTGCCTGCTGCGGTGGTGCGATGCGTCTAAGGGTCAGCACTGGTTGAGGAAGGCAGTCTGAAGCCCGTTAACGCAACGCAGCCCCAACCGGATTCGTTTGCGCGGAGGCCGGACGAGCGGGAATACCTGCTGGCGGTGTGGGGCGAGGTTGCGTGCCAGCACGCGGCGCTGATCCACTTGATGAGGCTGCGGCCTGGTCCTGCTCTTCGGGCTGCCGCGGAGTGCGACAGCAGAGCAATGAACTCACGACTCGACATGGAGACATTTGCAATTCTTCTCTTGATTGACGTGGCAATTGCCACTGAAATTGCCCGCTCGAGCAAGCAACGATGTCTCGGGGCCAGTCGTCCGCAGCATGATTTGCGAGACCCGCCCCGTCGATCACAGTCGACCACGCTCCGCTCCCTTTGGCCACCGCATCGAAAGGTTGTAAGGTGAATCGGGAGGTGTGGCTATGGAATAGGCCAGAGTGTGCCAGCGCGACCCCCAGCCGACTGCGGCCATGCTAAGCGAATCTCGTTGATCCGAAGCAGGAGCGACGCGGGTGCAGATGCTGAAGGCCTTGTTCCGCAACGGCCGCAGGCCCTCACCATAACCCTCTCCCAGAGGGTCCCAGAGGGAGAGGGGACTGACTGGTAGTTGTTCCGAGCCAACTCCTCAGCGGACCGCGGCTCCCATCAGCACATCGTCGAAGATCGCCACTGCGCGCGTCCAGCCGGCGCTCGCGCCGCGGATCTTGTGAGGGAAGCAGCTGATGTAGAACCCGTTCGGTGGCAGCGACTCCAGGTTGTGGAGTTTCTCAAGGTGGCAGTAGCCGATGTCGCGGCCCGCCTTGTGCCCCTCCCAGATCAACGAGGCGTCACGGCTCTCGCCGTACTTCTTCGCGGTGTGCACGAAGGGTGCATCCCAGCTCCAGGCGTCGGTGCCGGTCAGGCGCACGCCGCGTTCAAGCAGGTACATCGTCGCCTCGTAACCCATGCCGCATCCAGCCGAGACGTAGTCGCCGAAGCCATAGCGTGAGCCGGCCCGGGTGTTGACCACCACGATTTCCAGCGGCTGCAATTCATGGCCGATGCGTTTCAGCTCCGCCTCCACGTCGTCGGCGCTCACCACGTGACCGTCGTCGAAGTGGCGGAAGTCCAGCTTTACGCCGGGTTGAAAGCACCATTCAAGCGGCACCTCATCGATCGCAATCGCCCGCTCCTTCTCGCCGAGCTTCTTGTTCATCGTCGAGTGAAAGTGATAAGGCGCATCGAGGTGGGTGCCGTTGTGCGTTGAGAGCTGCACCAATTCCACGGCCCAGCCCTCGCCATCGGGCAGGTCTTCCTTCTTCAGACCCGGGAAGAACGCAGCGATCTGCTCGAAGGTGTTGTCATGGGTGAAGTACTGGATCTTCGGGGCGAAGGCCGGTGGATCGGACAGGACTTCGTTCTCCAGATAGATGGACAGATCGACAAACTTGCGTGGCATTCTTTTCCTTGTGGGCGGCGGGGGCCGCATGATGCCTTGAGATCAGCGTGACACGAACAACTGCCCGATCCAGCGGCCGGTCATGCGCACGACACTCGGACTGACGCGCCACGCGAACCGGCAGGCCTGTCTCAGAAGAGTTGTGCGCGACACGGCGCGTCTTCGCACGTCGTGCGCGCACAAGGCCGCGACGAGGCCGGCCACATCGATGAACAACAAGCCCGTGGCCGCGACGAAACATGCCATGCGCCGCCATGTAGAGACGCGATGCGCCCTGAGCAGCCATGGCGTCACGTGGCGATGGCCGATCTCCTCGGCGCAGTGCCATCGCCACATGTCCGCCTGCCGGCATGCCTTGCCGGTGAGCCATGCAGGGCCCCGAAGGATCTCGTGCGAGATCAAGGCGGTGAGCTGTTCGAAGGCGGTGGCGAAGGCAAGGCGTGTATGCAGATCGAGCGTGTCAAGCTGCCTTGTCGCGGCCGCAATGCGCTGTTCGAGCTCGCGTGCGGGGGCGCCATCGAGCTGAAGACGGTCGTTGTAGAGCCGGTGTGCCCGCTGGTGGGACACTTCTTCGCGCACGAAGCGAAGCGCCTCTTTGCGCAGCGTGGCGCATTGAGGAGAGTCTTGGTCCAGTGATAACGCGGCCTGCTCAACCGACTCGACGACGAAGGTTTCGCCGCTCGGAAGCAAAATGGACAAGGCGTCGAAAAGTCGCGTTCGGAAGACATCTTCGTTCCACGGCCAACCAGGCGCCGATGAATTGCGGCCCGTCGTGGCAGTCTTCTCATCGCAAATAGCGCTGCCGTGACGCAAGCCCGTTGCATCGAGCAGCAACGAATCCGGCTGCGCCGGGTCCCCAGCGAGCCCCCCTTGAGGTGGAGCGCCAAAGGCGCTGTGGGGATGAGTCATGTCAACGCGTCGATGATGCCGGACATGCGTTGCAGCCACGCAAGGGGCACACACCGCCACAAAGGCCAAAGCCGGGACAGCGGGATGCGCCCGCGAAGGACAACGCCATAGTCCATCGATTGCTCATGCGGGAAATACCCCGGACGCACTGCGACCACCTCGCGAAATCCGCGGCGGTGGTAGTAGCGAAGCTGTGGGTCGCGCGGCAGATCGCCACGGCGCTCGTTCACATAGCCTTCCACGTCGACATTGCCGCACTTCGCAACGGTGCGAGCGAGTCCCGGAATCGGCGAGCCCAGGTAGATGTCGCGCCAGCCGTGGCGCAGTGCATGGGGCCAGAAGAATCGGATCAGGCTCCACGATGCGCGCGGTTCGACGCTCGTGAGGCTGATGCCGAAAAGACTGCGCGTCGCCTGGTCGTCGCGCGGCGCATCCGCCTGCGCGCAGTCGTGCCATCGACGCGCGGCCGCGACAGTGTTTGGAAGTACCGGCTTCATGAACAGAGATGCCAATGCCTCCCCCGTCTTGGCATCGAATGCGCCGACACACAGTTGCGGATGCCGCCTGATCCGCCGTCGCAGCGCAGCCCCGTCGGCAGCCTGCTCGGCCGTCCAGCATTTTTGCTCGAGGCGGATGAGCGCAGGCACATCATCGAGTCGAAGAAAACGTACGGTGATGGAATGGAAGTTGGAAGTCCGCATAGGAGCCTGAATGTGATCGACTCAGGCGCACGATGGAAGTTGGAATTCCGCATATGAACCTGACGAACCAGAATGTGAGCAACCCAGGCGCACGACAGTCAGTTCGCCCGGAGACGAGCGCATGTTCTATTGGTATCGTGACTTCCGTGTGACTGAGAGGCTGTGCAGCTTTCAATTCCTGGAGCGGGATGTGCGCGATGGTCCCATGCTTGATTCTGTCGATGCAGGTGAGTCATCGCCACGATTCAGTGACGCGCCGATGCGGTATCGGCCGCGTTTGCGGATGCGTCGTGCAACAGCGAGTGCAGCACCGCAGTGCCAACGCCGTTCACCAAGTCGAGTGCAGTGGCGACGTCTTGCGGATCGTCGATCCATACGAGCGAGCTGAGCTGCAGCAGACCTTCCGAGGAAATCCCGAGGTACCAGCCAAACTCACCCAGAATGAGCGACTGGACCCTGAGCAGCCGGCTCATCTCCGCACCGCTCAACTCGTCCGCCGACATCGGCAGGAGAGCCTCCGGCCGCACCGCTGCCATACCCTGCATCACGTGCAGACGGCAGGCCAGCCCGGACGGACCCGTGATCAGCCGCGGCGCGACGATGGAGGTCCCGTCTTCCGCCGGCATCCCAAGCAAGGTCGCCAATCGTGCAAGGAAGTCGACTTGCTCGTGCGTCAATGAGTCACGTGCGTTAGCCGACCTTCCGTGTCGGCGGCCCAACGCGGCTTTCGAGTTGCTCATCGATTCCTTTCCAGAACAGCGGCGAGCATAGGAAAAGCACCGGCAACTGCAACCGCGCAGACGCACGCATGGATGGAATTGCGAAAGTCAGTCCGGGCCGCGTCGTTTTATGACGAATCGCTTCGCATTCGAGGTGTTGCGACCCACGGAGGAAATTGATCATTTCGATGCCCGGCTTTTGGCTGGCAAGGCGTTAAGTGATATGCGTGCACCTGGAAACACGCATCCTGGGAAACTTCGATGGAAACCTGCGCATCCTCTATTCGACACAAGCACCAGTCCGGCTTCACGCTCATCGAGCTGATGATCGCTGTGGCGGTGGTCTCGATCCTGGCTTCGTTGGCACTCCCCTCCTACAGCGCATACGTGACCCGCGCACGCGTCCCGAAAGGACTTGTAGCCCTGACCACGTATTACGCCCGAATGGAGCAGCGCTACCAGGACACGGGCAACTACGGAGTCAACACCACCTGCGCCCTGCCGGGCGACGAGATGGCAAATTTCACCGTGAGTTGCGCAGTCAAAGACGACGGCCGCGGATTCCTTGCGACGGCCTCGGGCAGCGGCCCGCTCACGGGCTATGCCTACACGATCGACCAGTTCGGCAACCGCTCGACGGTCTCGCATCCAAAGGGTGCGGTCACGGGCTGCTGGACAGTGAGGGGTGGAACATGCGACTCCTGAACTCCCAGCGCGGCGTCACCTTGATCGAGTCGATGGTCGCCATCTCGATCGCAGGCCTGCTGGCCGCCTCCGGCGCCCCAGCGATGGGCGACTACATCCGCAATTCGAGGCTGCGCGAAGCGGGCCACTCGCTGTTGAGCGAAGCCCTTTATGCGCAAAGCGAGGCTGTCAAGCGCAACGGTCGTGTGCGCCTGACGGTCCGCGGCAGCGCCATCGAAGTGGTCGACCGTTCCGGCACTTCCGAGGTGGTGCTGCACACACGCACCATGCCGGGCGATGTGCACGCTGGCACGACATCGCTCGATTTCGGCAGTCAGGGGCGTCCGGCGCCCTTCGGCACCGAGGCGACCGTGAAGTTGTCCCTGTCACAGACGACCTGCTCGGATACGCTGCGCTGTCCTGCGTTGCGCGTCGAAGCCGGTGGAGCGGTAAGGCTATGCAACGACCAAAGCACCTGCAGTTGAAACCTCGCCGCAGCGTACGCGGCACCAGCCTGCTCGACGGTTTGATCTCGCTTGCACTTCTCGCGTTCGGCATGCTTGCGCTGGCGCAGTTCCAGGGCCGACTCGTCACGCGCACGACGGACATCCAGAGCAGCCTCACGGCTACCGGTCTCGGTGACGAACTTCTGAACATGGCCATCGTCGACCCGGACAACGCGGCCTGCTACACCTTGCCGGTCTCCGCAAACTGCCGCAATGACACCGCGCGCTCCATCGTGGACACATGGCGTTCACGTGTCGCCGTGAGGCTCCCCGGCCTGACCGATGCTTCGTCGACGCTCGACTCTGCGACGGGACGATTGAGCGTGGTGATCGCATGGATTGACAAGACCACCCACGATCCACGCCGCCTGGAGGTAGTGTCCGATGCGAGCCCTTGAACTGGCCCGCCGCCATCAACGCGGCCTCTCGCTCGTCGAATTGATGGTGGGTCTTGTCGTTGCCATGATGGTCGGTCTAGCCGCCGCCTCGGGCGCGATGATGTTCGCGTCGCAACAGCGCCAGGGCGTCGGCACCGCGACGGCAGTGTCGACCGCGACCAACGCACTCGCGGCACTGAAGGAAGACGCAGCGGGCGCAGGGCTCGGTTTCTTTGGCGACACCTCGTACTTGTGCAAGACGCTTCGCGTGAGCGTGGGCACTGCCGACCGTTCGCAGGACCACTTCGCGCCGCTGCAGGTCGCTCGCAGCGGCTCGGGCGATCAATTGGATCTGGTGTCGGCGGCCGAAGTGGCCAGTGGCGCAAACGTGCTTCTCCAGTCCCCCTCCGACACGAGTTCAGCGAAGCTCGCGACGTACCTCCCAGTTGCTGCCGGACAGGCCGTGCTCCTCGCGCCCGCTCCCGGAGCCATTGACCCGGTGTGTACTGTGCGCACCGTGACCGACGTCACGCCTGCGACAGCCGATTCACCGTTGAAGCTCAGCTTCGCCTCGTCGGGCGCTCACAACGCCGTCAATTTCTCGTCCGCGACCCAATACCTCATCAAGGACCGCATCGCGCTGCTCGGCGAGTTGCAATGGCATCGGTATCGGCTCTCGGGCGAAACGCTCGTGATCGACCAGCCCCTCACCGACGCGCCGTCGGCCACGCTGCTGCGCAACGTCGTCGGATTCCGCGTCCAGTACGGGATCGCTGGTGCCAACGGAACGACCATCGAGAGCTGGCAGGATCCAGTGGGCGCTTGGGCGACGCTGTCCCAGTCGAACGTCGCCCAGGTGCGCGCGCTGCGCATAGGCATTGCCGCCAGAAGCCAGCAGCCGGAAAAGGCCGGCCCCGACGGGCAGTGCCATGCGAGCGACACGAGGCCGTCGTTGCTGGGCACTCAGCTCGCTCTTGGCGGCAACTGGCAGTGCTTCCGCTACCGCACGGAAATGGTGACCGTGCCCCTGCGCAACCTGGTGATGGGAATGCGATGAATCAAGCAGCCGTTGAATACCGCGACCAACGCGGCATGACGATGGTCGTCGTGCTGGTACTGATGGCCGTGATGCTGCTCGGCGGCCTTGCCATGGCGAAGATCACCGAGTCGGGGATGATGGTCTCGGGCAATGTGTCCATCAAGGAGCGCGCCATCCAGGCTTCCGAGGTCGGCGTCAACACCGCGTTCCGTCAGATCCAGGCGCTGTCGAGCGAGGAAACCAACGCGGGAAACTGGTACTTCGCCAGCATGCAGAACCAGAGTCCTGATGGCCTTCCGGCAAGTGTCGATTGGGACAAGGTTCCGAGCCTCGACGTCGGCACGGCCTCCGGATTCAAGGTGCAGTACGTCGTCGAGCGGCAGTGCACGGTCGCCCAGGTGACCGACCCTGAGTCCCAGTGCCTGTTGAAGCAGGTTGATGACAAGAAGAACCCGTCATCTTCGAAGGCTGGAGAGGAGGCTCTCGATCCGCCGTCAGGCAAGCAGTTCCGAGTGACCGTGCGCGTGTCAGGCGATCGGAACACTTTGACAGTAGTGCAGACGCTCGTCACGCGCGGCTGAAGCACCGAAAACACCACGACCTCTGCTGGACCGACCCCATCATGAAAAAGGCCGCCTTGCAACTTCTCGTGTCGTTAACATCCGCGTGCGCCCTGATGTTCTCCATGACCAGCAGCGCAACCGATCTCGCGACGAAGCCAGTTCGCCCCGCGATCCTCACCGAGCCGAACGTCATCTTCGGACTGGATGATTCAGGATCGATGGAAGCGGAACTGATGCTCTATTCGAACGATGGCGCGTTCTGGTGGGACTACAACAAGTCGACCGGTTGGGGCATCGATCCGAACCATCCGAACCCCGCGCTGCGCACGGCGCGTGTTCCCTGGTTCAATGAGGTCGGCATGGCAACGCCGCAATGGCGCGAGTTCTACTATCTCTTTCCCAACGGAAACAGCGCCGGCGCACGGTACTACACCGACCACCAATACAACGCATTCGCTGTCTTGCCGACGTCCCAGTTTGCGTGGACGCGCTCGTCCGCATTCAACCCGATCTATTACGACCCGCGCATCACCTACTCGCCCTGGGCGCACGCGCAGCTTTCAACGGGGCCCTATGTCCCTGGTCAGGCCGACCCAACTCGCACCAAGTCACATCCCTTGATCGGCACCACAACGACAGACCTGACCAAGTTCGTCGACGCGAACACCGCAGACAACTTCGTGTTTACGGCCCTGCCGGGGATGCGCGTGCCAGCCGGCTCGCTAAAACGGGCATGCGACCGCGACAACGGCAACTGCGCCGCGTGGGTGGCTGTCACCCAGGACGAAGACGCCGCGTCCGTGGGCGTGACACGCGTGGCGATGCGCTACTTTCCGGCTACCTATTGGGTCAAGGAATCCTGCACGGTACCGTCGAGGCCGAGCGCCTCGAACGACGACTGCGCGACTGCCTACGACGGGTCTACGCTGAAACGCTACGAGATCAAGCCGGGCCGCAGTTTCCCTTCGGGCCGCAGCTACGCCGATGAGATGCAGAACTTCGCGAACTGGTTCCAGTACTACCGCAGGCGCAAGCTCATGATGGCCGCGGCGATGGGAAGCGTGATGGACGGTATCTCGGGCTTGCGGGCCGGCCTCGTGACAATGAGCAGGAGGCAGCCTGTGACCATGTTCGACACCGATGCAAAGTTGGACACTGACAACGGCCGCCGCCTGACCGGCATGGTGTACGAGAACACAGGCATCGGCAGCACCCCGACGCGCGAACTGCTGGACTTCATCGGCCAGCAATTCCACCAGAACCGCAGCGTTGTTCAGAGCGCTTGCCAGCGAAACAATGCGTTCATCCTGACCGACGGTTTCGCCAATTTCACGTACGTGGCGCCGCAACCGTGGGATAGGGGCAAGTCGGCGAGTACCTGGGGCGCGGATGCTCCGTTCCAGACCACGCGCGAAGGCACGCTCGCCGACATTGCCCTGCACTACTACACCAACAACCTGCGTCCCGACTTCGTGACGGGCGCACTCCCTACCACGTCACGCGACCCGAACCCGGATCTGCACATGTCCACCTATGCCCTCACACTGGGCGCTCGCGGCATGCTATTGATGTCGGAAAACACGCCGGTGCCCACGACGCCCGACGCGTGGCCGGTGCAGACGGTCGACCGCAGCCCGGCGGCGCTCGACGATTTGTGGCACGCAACGATCAACGGCCGTGGCAAGATGTACATGGCCGACACACCCACCGAAACCGCTGCGCGCGTTCGCACCGCTCTCGATGACATGCTCAGTCAGTTCGGCGTGCAAACTTCGCTGGCCGTGAGTTCGGTCAATCTGCGACGCGGCGATTCCAAGGCCTACATCGCGAGCTACGACCCTCAAGGCTGGGCGGGCGATGTGATGGCGCGACCGCTGGACAAATCCAATGGTGCAGTCACGACCGATGGCGCTGCACTTTGGTCCGCCGCGTCAAAGCTCTCGGCAAGCGACTGGCACAACCGAACCATCGTGTCGAACAACGGTACACGCGGCGTGCCCTTCACCTTCGCCGAACTTCGCATGTCGACGCCGGGCAGCACGCCGGCGATGTTCGATTACATTCGCGGCAGCCGGACGGGCGAAGGCACGACCTTCCGTAAGCGCACATCTTTGCTCGGCGCCATCTTCAACGCGCAGCCGGTGGTGGCGCGTGAAGACAAAGTGGTCTATGCCACTTCTGGCGAAGGCATGCTGCATGCGCTCGACGCGAACACCGGCTCCGAACTATGGGCTTACGTTCCTGGATCCGTTCTGCCAGGCATCGCGCCGAGTACCCTCATCACCGCGACGTTCAGCACGCAGCTCGATGGCACACCGACGCTCTGGCAACTCGACGGCACGCGTCTGCTCGTGGGCGGTCGTGGAGCGCCCGGCCCGGGCTTCTATGCGCTGGACGTGACGCAGCCGCGCGGCTTGAACGAGGCTCAGCTCGCGGGCAAGGTGAAGTGGGAGTTTCCTAATGCATCCACGCCCGCCGCGTTGAAGGCGACCATCGGCGCGAGCGTGGGCCGGCCCGTGGTGGTCAAGACTCGCTCGCATGGGTGGGTCGCCCTCTTGACCTCCGGATACAACGACAGTGCACGCGACGGCAAAGGCCGCGTCTTCATGCTCGACGCAAAGAGCGGAACGCTCTTGCAGACATTCGTCGCGGACGCAGGCCTCACGGGCCTGTCGACGGGGCTTGCGCAGATCTCGGCGCTCAACGAACCCGACGGCTACGTGCGCTATGCCTACGGTGGCGATGAGCAGGGGAACCTCTGGCGTTTCAACCTCGATGAAACGGTGGATTCGAAGATGACGAACCGAGTCGCCCAGTTGAGGGCAGGCGCGTCGATCCAGCCCATCACCGCAGCGCCTGAACTCGTTTTCCTCGGCGGCGAGCGCATCATTTTGGTCGGCACCGGTCGCCTGCTCGGCGCTTCGGACTTCGACGCTTCGGGCACGCAATCGTTCTACGCGATCAAGGACGGCACGGAATTGACGGATGTTCGCTCCAGCCTTGCCGCACGCAGCCTCGTCGCAGCAAGCTCTGGCACCGACCTGAGCGGCAACGCGGTCGATTGGACGACGTCTCGCGGGTGGTACTTCGACCTTCCCGCCGGGCAACAGGCCAACACCGACCCGAGCGCTGCCTTCGGCGGTATCGCCTTCACCACCAACATGGCCAGCATGACGCCGTGCAACTAATCATCGGCCATGTACCTCGTGAACATCTCGACCGGGCTCAAGGTAGAGGGAAATAGTGCAGTGATGGTGCCAATTCCCAACCGCATGTCGTCGCGCATCGTGATCATGACGACAACCGGCACCCTGCCGACGAACCGGACCGTCGGCGACGTCACGACCTCGGACGGAAAGGTCGTCCACCACCCAATTGTGCTGCCCGGCACCGTCTTGCCCCGCAAGAATGCGTGGAGGCAACTGCATCGCGATTGATGCTTGTCCGCCGAACAGCGGGGCTTCGCCAAAGTGCTAACGCACAGCGACCCCGACAAGGTCGCGTACGAGCGTCGAGATGCGTTGAACTCGGGAGACCGACGTTCATAGAGGCCGCGGCCAACGAGACCGCACAATCGGACAAGCGGTACCGGACGAGTCTGTAGCGCATCTGGCGGAAGAACTGATTCACCAGGATCGCCTGACCGACCTAGGCAACCTAGGCAACCTAGGCAACCTAGGCTCCTGAGCATGAACCGGGCGATGGCGTGCAGGCTTTCTCCACGCCCAACAGTCAGGTGCGCCAAATGGATACCGACGAGATTGACTCGCCAGCAGTTCGAGCAACTTGTCTTGATTCTGATAACCGCATTTAGGATTTGGATCGCGGTAGAGACACCTATTGCTGGACGCCCCCCGCACAGATCCCAGCGGGCGTAATTCACGCACTGGGCTCCTACCTTGGGTGTGTGACGGCAAAGCGCTGCTCCGGCCATGGATGA
>Ga0136846_1216717_pt1 | contig 14421 bp, 9 predicted proteins | sample HopSoiMetagenom2_FD_96841 | JGI IMG/M metagenome (GOLD analysis project Ga0136846, IMG submission 96841) | Grasslands soil microbial communities from Hopland, California, USA - 2 Assembly 2016 (version 4) | ecosystem: Environmental > Terrestrial > Soil > Grasslands | place: USA: Hopland...
CATCGTCGGCGCGGTAGTGTGATGAACATCGTCATCCGATCACCGCACGCGATAAGTTCCCGCCTTCTCATTCTATCACCTCGTCTGCGCGCATAAGGACTGAGCCCGGCACGTTCAGGCCGAGTGTTGCTGCCGTCCTCATATTGATGGACAAAGTGAACCTGGAAGGCTCCTCGACCGGGAGATCACGCGGCAAGCCGCCCTTCAGCACTCGATCTGCCAATGCCGCTGCGCGATGGTAGCTTTCTCCGAGATCGGGGCAGAAGGATATCAACCCGCCATCACGCACTTCAGGCGGGTACGTGTGCATTGAGGGAAGTCTGCGAGCCAGAGCCAATTCGGCAATTGTGCGCCGATGGTCAAAGAGAGCGTTTTCGGTGAGAAAGATGACAGCTTGCGCCCCCGCCGCTACTGCTTCATCGAATGCGGCAGGTAAGCGAGCAGCGCCGCCGATCTCTATTGTCACCACTCCGATAGAGAGCCGCGTCCCCGCATTCCGAATGCTCTCAACGAGCGCAGCATTCTCCTCAAACTGCGGGCTCCACAGGACAACGATTGTGCGGATTCCCGGCACCGTATCGGCCAGAAGTTCGAGCCTTTTAGCACCGAGGAAGGCGTCGCTGAATGTCACTCCAATGTAGTTCCCTCCTGGTCGCGGCAGACTCTCAATCAGACCGAGGCGGATCGGGTCGGAGACAAACAAGAAAACCACCGGTGTGGTGACATTCGCGCGCTTCAACGCGAGCGCAGCGGGTGAGGTCACCGCAATGATCACCTGCGGGTGCTCCTGTGCAAGTTTCGCAACGAAAGAGGTCAGGCGGTCGGGATCGCCTTCAGCACCGAGAAGCTGGATGTCGGCGGTCCGCCCATGCTCATATCCGAGGTCACGGAGCGCCGCATAAAGTTGCTCGATGGGTGTGCGGTGGGGGAACCCGCTGTGGAGGATGGCGAGGCGAGGACGCTGCTGTGCCACAGCCGTGCCGATCCCCAAGTGCGCGAGTGCTCCGCCAAGCAGATCCCGTCGCCTCATTCTATCACCCCGTCGCCCATCGGCGCGAGGCTACGCCCAACACCCTGTCGGAGTCACGCACGGCCAAGGTCCGGCCGGTGTGCGTCGTGGGTGAAGGTGCCCGGTCGGTGAGCGGCCGTGCTGGTCAACATGCCAGATGCGAACTCATGCACCAGAGCAATAGAGCGTCTGAGGCGAATTACTTCGTCGGCGCGGGCGAGGAGCGTGGGCGGGATCGTGAGCCCGAGCGCGTTCTCGTCTTGAGGTTGATGGTTAGCCGTGGGATCGCTGTGGGTGGGCGTCAGGTTGGCCATGATTGTGCAGATTGCAAGCCACCTGATAGAGTAGCGCAGCTTTTGCAAGCTATCCGCTTGGCCGGGGTGCCCGCTTTTGAATTCGCAAACCACGGGGCATGCTATACAGCCTCCGGAAACTCCGCGCGTGACGCGGTGTCCCATTCTTGTGCATGGCACATGGGGCCGTGGATTTTTGCTAAAGAGCCGGGATGAAGGAAGCTGGGAGGACGTTCCGTCCGAGGGAACCAAACGATGGTTCGAGAAAGGTTCAGAATTTCGCAAGAACTTAGAAGCAGAGCTCAACAGCTCGTCACTCGAGTATTCAATTCGCCCGTTTCACTGGAGCGGCGCCAACTCGGTCCTTGCGCGAGATCGTGCGGCGATGAAATTGGCAGACACGCTCAAAACGCACCTGCAAAACCAAAGCGCTACGCCCATTGTCATCGCCCACAGTCACGGGGGAAACGTGGCACTGCGCGCCTTGAGCCATTTGGGAGGTACCAACCGCGTCAAGGTTGTTACCCTGGCAACGCCGTTCCTCAGGGTATTCGTGCGGGATCCACCAAAATTCGACTTTCTTGTCTGGATACTGTTGTGGCTGGCAGTCGTGGTCGTAGTTGCCATACCCAGCATGGCGATTGTCGCGGCGATGCTATCCGCGACCAAAGGCGCCGGCGCTGATATCAGTGAGAGATTGACGTTCTGGAGCTTGATCATAGCATTGGTGGCAGCGGCCGTGGGAAGCATCTTCGTGCTGCGCTGGTTGCACGCCATTATCGTCAATCCGAAGTCAAAGTCGCGGACCGGTGGCGGCGTTGCGCACGATATCCAAGAAGCGGCGTCCTTTCCGCCGATAGGTGCCTCAGGCCCGCGCATGTTGGTGATTCGAGGCGTTGATGACGAGGCGTCACTGACGCTCGCGGCGGGCTCGATTGGTTGTCGTCTAAGTTCTCTGGTTCTTTTCGTTGTGATCCCTGGAGTTTACCTATTCGGACTTGCTCTGTTGGCTTTGTTAGATTGGTCAGGAGTATGGCGGACCGAATTGCTGTTCCTCGTAGTGATGTATGGCTGTGCTTTTGGTGCGTTGGTTTGTCTTTTTCTTCCTGGCATATGTAAATCCGCTTTTGGCCGCGAGTTCCTGACCACGGCATTCGTGTGCGAAACCGCCGCCGACTCCGCGCCGGATACATCGGCAAGACTCGACTCGGTGACGCTATCCCCTATCGAAGCGGGGCGGCGCCTGCGTCACTGCATCTATGAGCATCCGAAGTGTGTGGATGAGATCGCCCGATGGGTTCGTGGCGTCATGCAAAACCCAGATGACGACGCGAGAGGCCGGGCTTCTGACTCGACCGTCCGAAGCAATGTGGGCGCTTAGGGCGGTCATTATCGGATCAGACGACCACCACGAATTCCGGACCGAAACTAATGATCCCGATGTCCGCTTCGGGTCAGATCCGGTCCTGTTCTGAGGCCACGGAAGGTCCGCTTGCGAGCTCTATCCAAACCAAAGCCTCAGGTCCGCTAGGTGCCACAAGCGATCCCGTGAGCCAACAATCAAACGATTGGAATAGCCGCTACGTGCCCTTGGAAGGCAGAGCGTGCCGCGATCGTAGCGTACCAGCGTTCGAGGTTCTTAAAATACTGGCCGGTTCGGGACCAGCGCGCGATAGCGTCGAACCAGGACGGCCGTTGGGATATCGCCATGCGAAAACGTATCGCCGGCAACATACTGTGTCTCCCCGAGCTGGTCGTTCAGAATCCCCGGCGGCGAACTCGAGCTTAGAAGCTCGCTTTTTGGGTTTGCGTGGTCAGACCGGACACGGCGGCTGAACGCATACCGGCGGAACCGGCACAAGCCGGGAGGACCGCAGCACCCTTGTCGTTCCTAGGTCACTGCCAAGAGGATCCGGCGCGACATTGACTTCTGGCAGTACCTCCACGGCGAGCACGCTGAGCGCACTTGATTTCGGCAGGCCAAGCGACGCCAGCGCGGCCTCGATTTCCGCCTGCGACCAGCGCGCGTCGCCTCGTGGTACAGTCGGCCGCGCACGATCATGCTTTCGGCGGAACGGTGCTGGCCGCCGCGACAGTAGGATGTTCCGATGGTCCTGGCCGTCGGCCTGGGTGACCTGCGCGTAGAGGACGACCCAGATGTTCGTCGCGGGCGCAGAAGGCAGCAACGAGCGGCCGTCATACACGGGTGTTGCATACGGCGCTGATGCAAGGATACCGCTTACAGTCCGGAATGCTTCGCAACTAAGCGGCGGTGCCGGATGTTGGACGCCAGTGACGCGAAGCGCTGGACCGAATCGTGCACGAGCTGTCGACCAGCCTAGCAAATGACCCACGCGGAACTCGTAGACGAAGAAGCCGAGGAGATCGAGGCTCGTCTGCTCCACGCCTGGCGGCAGCGGCAGCAGAAAGTGCCTGGGCGAACTAGTCGGCAGCAACTGCTGCATGGCAGCGAGGCCCGCACGATCATCGGATTGGCCCCGCCGAACGACGCGGATGAATTCGGGTGAGATGGGGAGCGGAGGCTCGGGCCCGGGTGACACTGGCGCCTCCCGTGTCAACATCGGATCGGGAGCGTACGACAATACGCGGCCGAAGTAGGCGTCTGCCGGATTTTCGGGAGGAGCCTCGAACTCGAGCCACAGCAACCGTTTACGCACCTCCGTGGCCGAGTAGAGGTCATCGCGTTCATAAGGCGACAGTGCCACGCCCGCTGAAACGAGTCGCGGCGTTTGCGTGGGCGGCGCCGCAATCGGCAGCTTCACATCCAGCGTGAGCGCTGCATCCGTCTCTTCTGGCGGGTAGCGGAAAACGGGTGTCAACGTGTAGGAGAGCGACATCTCTGATGGATGCGCTGGCGGCACGGGCTTTGGATCAATGATGTCCATGAACACAAAATAGGTTACCGCACGATCGACGGGCGCGCCCGCGATCTCAGGGGCCTGGAACACCTCCGGATTCACACTGCGCGGAAGCTTGATTCGCCCGATCACACCGCTTCCGCCGCGTGAAATTTCGATGGCGGCCCTGTCGTCGCCGTTCCACGTCCAGTCACGTTGAATCCCGACCGTGAGCACCGAAATCCATCGGTCGGTAATGTCGGTTTCAGAGGAGAACGTCACCGCTGATCCATCCGGCGACAGTACGTGCGCAAGGTCTCGGGAGCACGCGAAGATGACCCGCCGACCCGGTTCGGCCCAAAGCGCAGGCCCAGATGATTCGAGGCTGAGTTCCTCTGCGAGCAGGTGCAGCGGGCTCGTGTCCGCCTCGGTCCCTCGCCCACTGGCTCGCAAACGCGCCAAGAGCGCTAGCGTGTCCTTTTCCTGCGGCCGCAGCAGCACGCAACGGAGCTGCTTCGCCGGATCGTTCGCAACGAAAAATGCGGTCTCGTCCCGTCCGGCCGCGTAAATTTGCACGGATGTGGAATCGCCGAAGCGTGCAGCCTCCGAGCCGAAATAATCAAGATCCGGATCAGCTCGCCCCACAGCGCGTACCGTGATGATCACCTCACGAGCACGGGGCAGCGGTATTGATCCTGCGGCCGGTCCGACAAGCGTCGCCACGTCTGCGACATCAATCCAATTCAACGTGAGCACCAATGGCTCGTCAACGTCGTTGGGAAACTCGCGCGTCGTGGTGTAAAGGGTGCGAGTGGCCGGACCGCCGTTGTCATCGTTTGCCGAGTCGAACCGCAGTCCGACAACGGCGACGCTGATTTCCGCGCTTTCGGCGTCGGGATCAGGAATTCCTGGCGCATCGCTTATGCCGTCATCAACGATTCTCTGGGCGTCGGCGAGTAGGCGGTCTTCGGCGTTTGGAGCGTCAGCGAAGAGGGCGGTCGGATAACCAACCTTGGGGCGTGTCACGGTCAACGCGACCGGCGGATCGAGTGGATTCCGCGCAACGGGGACGCCTTCGATGCGAGGCAGGCCCAGCGGAACGAACCGCCGGAATCGCCACGCAGCAATCGTCGCCGGCGCGGGGTTAAACGAGGTCGCCTCGGGCGGCGGTCCGCCGTTTGAAAGATCAGCAAACCGCACGCGAAATTCGTAACTGTGCCCATATCGGAGCGCGACAAGGCGATCGTCGATAGGCTTGTATTTTCCCAGGGCCCCCGGAAGTCCCGAGAGCTTCAGGTCGACAGTGTCCTCGGTGACCAGCGATCGCCCCTGCCACTGAGTAAAATAACTCGCCGTCCAGAAATCGCCGTCTTCCTGGTTTTCGAGTTGGAGCGGAGCCACTTCGACGTTCAGCTCACCCTCGAACTCGCCGAGATTCTCTCCGCCGACGTTGAGGTCCGCTTCTACCTTCATCAGCGAATGGAATTCGGCATCGCCTTGTTCCCGCACGTCGATGCGGTAACCGCGCACGACCATCGGACTCTGCCGCGTCTCCGTCACGGGGTCGGCGATCTGTCGATTCATCCAGATCAGCAGTTGCTCGTCGTCCCAACCAAGCTGAATGCCTGTGTCTCGTACCGGGGCTGGCGCAGGTCCCTGAGCGGTTTGATTGGACTCGAGCCCAATCGGCATGGCTGTCGTCTGCTGAGCGGCATGAACGATCTTGGCAAAGCCATCGTCATAGCCTGCGGTCTCTCCGAAAATCTCATCGTAGTCCCCTGCTGGCGGTGTCGCGCTCACCGGGAAGAGTACCGGCGCGAACAGAACGCGATTCACAGACAGGGGTGGAATACGGGCGGCATACATTGCGACGAGGTCCGGCTGTGCAGCCGCGTGCTCGGCGTAAGCACTAGTCGAGGGCAAGCCGACATACAGCCACCCGCCCTTGGCGAAGAATTCGGGATCTGGTGTGATGTTCGCCTCGAACAGCAGTCCCATCCGCTCTGCGAGCAGCGACTGGCGTAGGCACTGCGAGATCACACGTCCCCAGACCGTCTTGTTCGAGGGCGCCGGGCCCTGTGGTTTGCCCAGCTGGCACGCGCGTCGCATAGCGCAGGCATACTCGTCTCCCACGGCGGCAAACGGCGTGCGTGGTCCGGCGAACGCGAACGCGTTGGTATAGCTGGGCGTCAGCAGCTTTTTAATCTGGCGCCCCGCTCGTCGTGGATTCTTTGTCGCTGTTTCCAACGCGGGATCAATCACGAACTGTGTCTCGACAGCCTCAAACAACTGTCGCCGATCGGCCGGCGACTCCACGCCGAGATCCAGAACGGACGTGACGTCATTTGGATCCGGTAACTTCGAGAGGGATGAAATCAACCGCGCTTCAAGCTGGATCACGCCATCGGCAAATGCCGGCGCGTCATTAACGCCGGGAACACCGGTAATCAGAGGCTCCATCGGCGTGCCGCGAGGAAGTATGACAGCACGCAACGACAGCACGCCGTCGGTCCACGCCTGCGGGAACGGCAGCAATGTCACTCGCTCGGGAGCTACGTATGCCACGGTCTGCACTCCTCTCCGAGCAGCCTCATCATATCGAGAGTTCCTCGCGATACTCGATATCGTATTCGAAGCTGATGGTCAGGAACCAACAAATCTCAACCTCGCCGGCGAATTTTGCTTTACCGATGGCCTCGACTTTCTCATTCGGCGGCGGCAATCTCGCAATTGCTGCCATCAGCTCTAGCTTGATCGAGACCTTGACGATAAAAATGTCCGCCTTGCCAATCACCTGGACAATGAGCCCGATTTGCCAGGCGCCGCCCTCGGCGACAATCACTTCAATTCCGTAGTTGAACTCGGCTGACACGCCAATCGGACCGAGCTTTGCCTCGATCGCTACACCCCACAGGACACGAATGGTGACTTCCTGCTTGGTGAGCTCCGAACCCTTCAGCGTCAGCGCAACTTTGCCGTTGCCGAAGATCGGCGGGAGCACGAGGACTTTCAACCCGAGCTCAACTTTGAAAAAACCGAACCAGTGATCCTTCTCGCTCCAGCCGAAGCCGGTCTGCAGCTTACCCTTGATTTTCATTGCCCCGAAATCGAGATAGTCATTTCCGGGACCTTGAATCGGGTACTGCGCTGTTGCTTGGAACTTGTATGAACCTTGAACGGCAATGACTTCGAACAGATTGTCGATACCGAGTAGCTTTGTCAGGAACTGTACGATGTCGACGACCGGGTCTAAAAATGGCGCGTAAATTGGCTCCGGATTGAGCAGCGCCGCTGGTTGACCAGGGTCAACCCGATAGCTGTGGCGAAGGCCCATCAAATCCTTGAAGGGACCGAGATCGAGCGAGGTCGTAATGGTGTCAACCGCCACGTCCCACATTTTGGGTAGCGCGGGATCGAGTGTGTAGCGGATCGGTCCGGCGTAGCGTGTACGGATGGCGACCGCTTCGCCTTCGATGATTTCGCGCACACCACCCGCGATGTTGTCGAAGTTCGCAGTCGTTGCAGGCCCCAGCTTGTAACGACCGCCGGCGAGCTGCAGCTCGTTCGTTACTTGCCCGGCAAAACAGCTCGAGCGCTTGGGAAAAAGCCCGGCCGACGTGGATCGTGCGTACGCGTCTGCCAACAGCGATCGCTCGGTCGTGGTGATCGAAGTTACGCCGTGCTGGAGACGCGGACGCGGTAGCAGGAATTGGTGTCCATCGGACGTTTGCAGCAGTCCGAATTCCAGATCCGGTGACGACTCGCGAAGCAGATCACGCGGATCAGCGATTCGGTAGAAGGGCGACGCCGCGGCCAGGTTCGAGGCACGACCCTGGCGAACCACCGGCGTGCCGGAGATCGGGTCCACCGGCTGGAATTCGTCGGCGCTCGTCAAGCGTCGAGCCATCGACCATGACGCGCCGTCTTCAGGCAACGCAAGCGATCCTCGAGCCGCTACGGCAAATTCAGGAACGCCGGCGGGAAGAGGCTGTGACGCATCGACATCAACTCGGACGACATGCACCATCTGCCCGGATTCTGCGATTTCGATTTCGCAATTCACGGGCCCACCCATTGGCCCTTCGTCGGCCATGATTGCAGCGAGGTGCTGAGGAACGAGTGGGTGGCCCTTCGGTGAACGTTGCACGTAGCCAACCTGGTCGATGCTCGGAACGAGGTCCGTCCCCTGGATCTGGCCGGTGACGACGCCCTCAATCTTGATGTCGGCGTCGAAGCGGACCTCGAGCAACTCGATCGTCTCGGTGCCGATCACCCGTTCGACGACGCGGCCCGTTTCGCGAATTCGACGCACGTTGAACGCGCCACCAACCACACCAGGATGCGTTTCGATCGGTGTCCATGCCGGAGGTGGCGGCGGCACAATCGCTGGGTCATTGGGTGGGTAGCGGTAAATACCCGGGCCGGTAGCGACCCATCCGCTGTCAGCCCGAAAAACCAATGCCTCCTTGCGGCGTTCGAACGTGATGCTGCGTACCACCGGAGCTGCCCATGGATACAGCACGCTCGCGACCTGCACGACTTCGTACGCTGTGCGCGCAACGAAGACGTCAAAGCGAACCTGGCTAACCGACGCGACTGCGTTGGGATTGAGCCATTTGCTGAACGTGCTCGCGCCGTAGCCGGCGAAGTCCACGCGCACCACGGGCACTCGCGCATTCGGACTGCCGGGTTTCATCTCATCGTTGAAGAACGCCTCGACGCCCTCGTTGACAATGTCACCGCGCAGCACGCTAAAGCCAGTGGGCGCTCCCGTCGTCGGATCCACGGCGTTGCGCGTCTGCCACGCGGCACCTGGCAGTGACGGACTCATCTCCGTGGGTCCGGTCACCAATGAGTGCGCCGTCACCGCAAGCTGGTAGCCTCCAGTGAACTTTGCGGTGGCGCTCTTCGGGCGGATCAAATCGAAGGTCTGCCACCGGTCCGCGTCGCCTTCGGGCTTCGCTGTCAGCCGTGTGGCCGCCTCGACGCCAAAGGGGAGTGTAAAGCGCGCGCCCACCGGTTGACGACGTTTGGGATCATTGAACTCGTCAACGAGGTTCTCGAGAATGCGATCCGGCCGGATCGGCACAAGCCGCACGGTGTTCGAGCCGAACAGCGTTGCACTGCCGTCGTCTCCGGATACCAACCGGTCTGGGAAGAAAAAAGGGATCTCCGGGTTGGGAACGTTCCGCACTGGTTCCCATTGAAATTGCGGCAACAAAAACAGCCTGGTGTTCTGACCAGGACTGACGACGTCGAGATCCTTGATCTGGAGCGGCACGCCGGGCACGCCCTCGGCATCGCGCAGTCGCAGCCCCCATGCCACGCCGAATTGATCTGCATTCGTGGAGACATCGACCAGCGCGATCGACTCGCGCGTTTGTCCCGCGGCTCTCTCGAAGATTGCTCTGAGCTGCTGACGTGCCTCTCGATCTTCGTCGAGAGCCTGCGCTGGATTCGGAAAGCGCGCGGTCTCGAGATTCGTGCCCGGTACGGCGGCAGCGACCGAGTGAAAGGCAACACCGTGAGCGCGAGTCGTCGCTGGCTCGGGCGGGTCGCCGAGTATCGCTTGCGGCTGTTGCCCGCCGGGGAGCAGCAGAGCAAAATCGAGCTGCGGCGCACTGGGATTCGCCCAGGCGACCGTCGATTTCATGAGCGCTGCGGCTGGCGCATTTACTGTCGAAAGAGTCCGCCCGGCAAATCGCCCGGGCATTGGCTGATTGGAGACGTATGGATCCGGCAAGGTGAACAGGAAGTGCAACAGTCTAAAAACTAAGACGAATACGCCCGACTCAATCTGGCCGTTTTCGGAGAACTTGCCGTAGAAGGTCAAAAGCGCCGGCGTCGACACCGTGAGGAGGGCATTCCTCAATGCCAACGCCGTGACATCCGCGCCCAATGGCGGTAAGATCGGTGTTTGCACCAGCGCGTGCGACGTGTTTGAGTCGTCCCACAACACCGCCGTGGCGTTCGTCCCGCGTAGCGTGAAGCGGCGGCCGCTGACGGGCACTGGCCGATCAACGGCGGCTTCGATTGCGCACGTCACGACGACCGCATCGAGCTGGCCCGCCAGCGATTCAAAGCGCAGCCGCATTCGCTCAAAACTGAAGCGGATCTCGGCGTGCCCAGGGTTCGGAATCTTCCACAAGCGTAGCGACTGCGTGACGGCCACACCCGTTGCGTCCGACGCGACGATGACGACCCGGTCTGTTTCCCCCAATACGAATGTGGGTCCTAGAGCGACCGCACTATCCGGATTGGTTACAAGTCCGCGCCATGTCGCTTCGAGGCCTGCTTCGGTGCCGAGCACTAGGGCACCAGCGCCTGACGCGTGGCCCAGTTGATTGGCTTCGACCGTGGCAACTGGAAGGGCCCAGGCGCTGAGCGTAACCTTTGCCGAGCCCGTCACTTGGAACAGCTTGGACTGGCTCGACTTGATCGCGAGCACGGCCGGCTCACTGTCGAACGGGAGCAGCACGCGATTGAGCGACGGTTGGTAAGTGGGCACAGCGGCCTTGCGCTTTAGCGCAAAGGCGGCTCCGAACACCTTAAGCCTCGCATCGCCCGCGGCGCGGAGCACACCACCCGCCGCGGTAAACACAAATGTAGCTGTCTCGGGCACCTTGGACCGCGACGCGTGCGCATCCGGTCCCGGGGTTGCCGCCTGCGCGGTTGATGCACGCGGATCCAATTCCAATTCCAGCGTCAAACGCGCGCCGTTCGGAATGGTCAGCGTCAGACCCGAGATGGTTGGTGCCGAAGAGAGGCGCAGCCGGCCCTTCTTGATTCGCACGCCGCTATACGCGGCAGGGGGTGCGATAGCCGATAACGCGCGACTTAGGATCCACACGCTTCCGGCAGGAAGGTCGTAGCTCGTTGAGGCACCAAGCGAGAAACCGCCGAGTGGGAGTGTGAGCAGCGGTGTCGCCGACGGTGCCCGAACGACCGAGACTTGCCGAACGATCGCGAAGATGTCGAACCACACCAGCCGCCCGTCGGCATCGACAAAGGGACCGAGGGTCCGCTCCGCCCTGTGGCCGCCGACCCACTCCGGGAGCGAGTCGGGCTCTGCGCTGCTGGAGAACGGCAGCATACGACGCGCGACTCGGGTGTAGGCAGGTGCAACTCCGTGGGCATCAGCGGTTGCTAAGGAGACATCAACAGCGCGCTCGAGGTCCCCGCGGGTGGCGAGTTCAACGGTGTCAAGGTCGACGCGGTCAAACCCGAACCGATGCGAACTCCCCCTGCGGCCGGGCGCGGTTGACGCCCGCAGATCGGTCGCGAGAAGTTGCCGCAGCTCGTCGAGTTCGGCACCAGACACGCCGCTTGTCGGGGTCAACCCCGCAGTCGACGCGGCAAGACGTTCCAATATTTCGAGCCGATCCATGTCACCCTCCTGGGGACACAATCAGACCGCCACCGCCGGTATCGGGGCGCGCGTTAGGTCCGGAACCATCGCTCGGGGTCATGCTTGACCGGGCATGGCTAACCTGCTTGCGTGTCGTGTTCCGCCGATCTTCTTGACGCAGCGTGACAAAGTTCAGCTTTTCGCAGGCAGCAGCTTGAAGCGGCCGTGCCGCTGCCCTGTGGCTCCAATTCTCAGTGAGGCTGGCGTCAGATCCTCGATGCGCTCGAGCTTGCGACGATAAAAAAACAACACTGAACTTGCACACGTCGACCGCGGATCACCTTGCGGTACGACCATTAGTTTGCATGACAAGCTTACGCCGGAAAAGCGCGCCGTCAAGGGCGCTCAAAATGAATGCGAGCGGCGCTCGTCGCTGCACTTTTTTACGCGATGAATCGTAGGTGTGCTTCGGTATGTGGGCGCACATTGCTGCTCTACCGGTTGTGAGCCGAGGAGGAAGGCTCCGCTCTCGAAGTGGGCTCGATCCCCAGTGCCTAAGCTCGTTCAGCCGTTCGGGACCCGAGCGCGTCAGCCCCGGCCATCTCTGCGCAATTTCGCATCTCTTTCGTAGCACTGAGCCGGCGGAAGGCTCGACTTCAGGCGGTCAATCGGTCTCCGATGGGTGCGAAGCTGGAGGCGAGCATCGCGTCCCTAAGAACCGGATCGACCGCCTGAGCCTCACGCAGCACCTCTCGTAAGATCTGACGAGCCGCCTTGCTGGGGTTTGAGCAAAGCAGCGCCTCCAGCCACTGAGCCGCGTTCGGATCAACGTAGCCTGTCGGCCGAGATCCCCAAACGACGAAATCCACGACCGTGCTCGTCAGATAGGCTGCCCAAGCTGGATCAGCCCGCCTGACGGCCCCATCCATCGCGATCAGTGCCTCGACCTGCTCTCGCGTCATCGCGCCATTCGGAAGCAGGTCTCTCTGTAAGCGCTTGATGTCACCGAAGGTGATCCGCCCGCGAGAACTGACCTTCTTAACGAAATCTGACAGTTCCATCTGCTGACGCCTCCCCGACTATTCCTGGTCGGATTTTGCCCCTGCTGTGGATCAAGCTTCGCGCCGGCTCACTTCCGGAGTAGTTAATCCGGAGACGTGAATCGTTGTTCAGGTTAAGCGAATGCAAGTGGCCGCGTTTACATTCGATTAGGATGCGCTCGGGGCCTGAGGAGACACGGCTTATCGCGCTTACAATCCCGAAGAGCTCGCGATGGCTACGTTCTTTTTCATGCCACCTGAAATGGCGGCGCCAAGGTCGATCATGGCGCCGTCGAGTTCACGGTTCACCCACCACAGGAGAATGAGCTCAGGACTCAGTTGCTCGACTGCGGCGGAGGCGAGCGTACGTTGATCGGTATTCAGGTTGACCCGCACTTCTTGCGTTCTGCACAGGTCTTGCAAGTCGGGCCGGCTGAGTTCCAGTAGATCGTCGATCAAACTCATGTGCACCTCCATTCAGCAATGAACTGTGCACGAAGACTTGCAAGCAAGAACAATGAGACGTTCTGTCACTCTACCTCGCGAGTCGGCTTTCGGTTTCTCATCGGGGATGCAACCTCAAAACCTCGGGTGAGTATGTTCCAGATCGTAGCTATTTTAGCTCTCATAGTCGCCGTCACGCCCGCGGCGGCGGACGCGTCGGCCGCTTGGGAGGCCCTGCGCAAAGGCGGGCACGTCGCGCTGATGCGTCACTCCGATGCTCCGGGCGGAGCCGGCGATCCACCAGGCTTCAAGCTCGATGACTGCTCCACTCAGAGGAATCTAAGCGAGAGAGGGCGCGCCGAGGCAGTCGCTATGGGCGCACAGATCAGGGCGAATGGTATAACCTTTACGAGAATCATCAGCTCGCCCTGGTGCCGCTGCGTTGACACGGCAAAACTGATGGATCTCGGGCCCGTGGATATCGAACCGGCTTTTAGCAACGCTTTCGTGTTGAGAGATCGGCGGGAGGAGCTGAGGCGCGACGCGAGCGCGATCTTAAACACATGGGCCGACGGGACGCTGTTGGTCGTCACGCACGGAGCAAACATCCAGGCGCTCTCCGGTGTGAGCCCAACCTCAGGGGAGATCGTTGTTGTCGACCCACTCAGTTCGCCACTGCGCGTGATAGGTCAGATCCCCGCGCCGAACTGATCGCGGACAGGTTGTCGCATCGTTTAGTTCTCGTTCAATCTCGTCAGATCTCACGAGATCGACACGCCTGACAAATTGCGGACTGCGCGTCATAAACTTGGGATGCGCAAGACCCTCACCGCCCGACAATGCGAGACCCTTTCTTGCCCCGCCCCGCGACGGCGAATTGATTATCGTGACACGGTGGTCCCGGGCCTGTGCCTGCGGGTGACCGCGACGGCGCGTAAGACCTTCACCCTGCGTACTCGGGTGAACCGGCGGCAGGTACGATACCCGATCGGCGTCTACCCACTCATCAGCCTTGCTGAAGCCCGCGACCAGGCACGCAAAATCATTCACGACGTCCAGCTCGGACGCTACGAGCCGCCCGAAGTGCAAAAGGTCCTCACGCTAGGGGAGGTCGTGCCTGAGTTCATTGCCAAGCACGTCATGATCAAGAACCGTGATCAGCAGGCCACGCCGGGCTGCTTGAGGCGATTTGAGCCGCTCTACGGAAGACCCTTGGGCGAGATCAAGAGAGCGGATGTTCTCAAGATCCTCGACTCGATCATGGCGGAGGGAAAGCCCTATCGTGCGAACCGTGCGCTCGCCGCGATCAAAAAGCTGTTCGCATGGTCTCGCGACCGCGGGTATATCGAGCACCATCCCATCGATCGCCTGAAGCCACCCGGGAAGGAGATCGCCAGGGATCGCATTCTGTCAGACCGCGAGCTGGCAG
>Ga0136846_1221003_pt1 | contig 14421 bp, 10 predicted proteins | sample HopSoiMetagenom2_FD_96841 | JGI IMG/M metagenome (GOLD analysis project Ga0136846, IMG submission 96841) | Grasslands soil microbial communities from Hopland, California, USA - 2 Assembly 2016 (version 4) | ecosystem: Environmental > Terrestrial > Soil > Grasslands | place: USA: Hopland...
CCGACCACCTCGGTCAGGCCGACGGGCCGGCCGACCTGCGCCGCGGCGTACGACGACGGACCGCCGGGCTCGTCGGGGCGGAGCCAGGTCTGCACGAAGCGCGCCTCCGCCGAGCCGTCGGCGACCTCGGCGTGGACGATGCCCGAGCCGGCGCTGGTCCGCGAGATCTCGCCGGGCACGAGCACGCCGCTGCGGCCGGAGGAGTCGGTGTGCCGCAGCGCTCCGTCGAGCACGACGGTGACGATCTCGACGTCGCGGTGCGGGTGGTCGGGGTAGCCGGTTCCCGGCGGCAGCCGCTCGTCGTTGTGTGCGACGAGCGTCCCGAAGGCGACGTCGCGCGGGTCGTAGTGGGCCCCGAAGGAGAACGAGTGGTACGTCGTCCGACCGGCCTCGCGCGTGACGAACCGCTGAGCGGCACGGCGTACCTCGATCGTCACGTCACGATCCTGACAGGCGTGCGAGGCGTCAGATCACGAGCTGCGGCTTGACCCGCTGCACGGTCCAGATCCGCTGGGTCCGGGCGGCGCGCGAGGTCGCCAGCAGGGCGACGGCGAGCCACGCGAGCAGGACCAGCACGTCGCGGAGCACGAGACCCGACAGGCCGCCATACATCAACTGGCGCAGACCGTCGACGGCGTAGCTCATCGGCAGCAGGTGGTGCAGCCAGTGCAGCGGCTGCGGGATCGTCTGCCACGGGAACGTGCCGCCAGCAGTGACCAGCTGCAGCACCATCAGGACGAGCCCCAGGAACTGGCCGGCGGCACCGAGCCAGGCGTTGAGGGCGTGCACGATCGCGACGAACGTCGCCGACATCAGCAGCAGGAACAGCAAGGTGCCGGGCAGGTTCTGCGGCACGATCCGCACCGCGATCGCCACCACGGCGAGCAGTGCCGCCATCTGCACGACGCCGACGACGGCCGGCGTGAGCCAGCCGCCCAGCGCCACCCGCAGCGGTGTCTGGTTCGCCGCCATCGCGCGGCGCGACAGCGGCCGCACCAGCAGGAACAGCACGTAGCCACCGATCCACGCGGCGAGCGCCATGAAGAACGGCGCGAGCCCGGCGCCGTACGAGCCCGCCTTCGCCTCGGACACACCGTGGATGCCGACCGGGTCGCCGATCGTGCGGGCGATGCTCGACCGCTGGCTGTCGCTGACATCGGGGATCGACGTGACCCCGTCGGCCAGCCGCTGGGCGAGGGTCGTGCTGCCGTCGTGGAGCTGGCCGAGCCCGGTGTCGAGTGCGGTGGCGCCGCCGTCCAGTCGGGTGGCACCGGCGGACAGGTCGTCCGCCCCGGTCCGCGCCTGCCGCACGCCGGCGGCCAGCGCAGGCATCCCGGCGGCGAGCGTCTGGCTGCCCGACGCGACCTGGATCGCCCCGGCGGACAGGGCATCGAGCTTGTCGGCCCCGTCGCTCACAGCGCTCTCGGCGTCATTGACCGGACCGGCCAGCTGGTCGTAGACGGCGAGCAGCTGCGCCTGCTGCGCGCCGGTCAGCTGAAGGGCGCTCATCCGGTTCTGCAGGTCGACCCGGTGGTCGTAGTAGGCGTTCTTGGCCGTGACGGCGTACTGGCGCAGGGCATCGCCCACCCGGGCGACCTTCGCGTTGCCGTCGGCCACCGCAAGCGCGCCGGCGGCGAGCTGGTCGGCCTGGCCGGGAAGGGCGTCGGTGCTCTTCTCGAGGGTCGCGAGACCGGCGGCGAGGTCGTCGCTGCCGCTCTTCAGCCGATGCGCCCCGGACGCCAGATCGGTGGCCCCGGCCGATGACGTCGACAGCCCGTCGCGCAGCTTGCCGGCACCATCGGCGGCCTCCTGCAGGGAGCCACGGACCTGGCCGAAGCCGAGCAGGAACTGCTCGGCTGCGGCGCTGCCCACCCGCGTGGCGATCGCGTCGCGCACGCGCGCGGTCACCGTGTCGGCGATCGTCGTGGACAGGTAGGAGTTCGCGTCGTTGGTGGTCATCGTCAGCCGCGCCTGCTCCGGCTCGAAGCGGCTCGACGACGTCAATGCCTTGGTGAAGTCGGCCGGCACGGTGAGCGCGAAGTCGTAACGGCCGTCCCGTACGCCGTCGCGGGCGTGCGCCGCGCTCACCTCGTGCCACTCGAAGGAGTCCTGCTCCAGCAGCTCGTTGGCGACCTCCTTGCCGGCGTTGAGCTGCTTGCCGGTGGGGTCGGTGCCGCCCTGGTCGAGGACGACGAGAGCCGCGGGCACCTGGTCGAGGTTGGCGTAGGGGTCGTGGTTGGCGTAGAGGTAGAGCCCGCCGTACAGCGTCGGGACGAGGGCCAGGGCGAGCAGCGCGATCCGGGAGAGTCGGCCCGCGGTGAGCCGCTGCAGCTCGCTGATCGCCATCCGGATCGAGGTCATCGCACGTCCTCCATGGTCGGTGCGTCGGGGTCGTCGAGCGGATCCTCGAACGGGTCGTGGAACACGGCGTTGCCGAACGGCGCCGTGCGGATGGCGGCGTGGTCGCGCTCGAGGTGGCGCGCGATCCCGGTCGACACGGTCGCGAGCACGCCGAAGCCCGCGTCCGCGAGCGACGTGGCCTCGGTCAGCCAGGCCGCCGGGTCGATGCCGCTGCGCTCCGGCATCCCGAGCACGAGGAAACGCACTCCGGGGCGCAACGACGCGAGTCGGGCCAGCACGACGGTCCGGAGGCCGGCCGGCAGGTCCTCGATCCGGTCGTTGATGTGCTGCCGCAGCCCGTTGCTGGTCAGCCAGTGGTCGATGTGGGTACGCCGCGCCGGCATGCCGGCCATCGCCAGCTCCTCACCGACGACGGTGGTCAGGGGCAGCACGTCGTCCGGCTCGCTCACCCCCGGTACGTCGACGAGCGCGACCTGCGCCTGCCGGGCTTCGGCGGTGTAGTCGTCGTCGATCCGCAGCTCGCCGCCACCGGGGACCAGCCGTCCTCCGAGCGCGAGGGCGAGCAGGGCGTGCTGGGCACCCGGGTCGCCGTACGCCGCGACGATCTCACCGGTCTCGACGGCGACGCTGGTCGGCTCGAGGAGGGTGCGGCGGTCGTCGGCCGCCCAGACTCCGGCCGCCTCGAGAACGCTGCCGCTCATGCGGCACTCGCTCCCAGGGGGAACGACGCGATCTCGGTGAAGCTGCCGTCCTCCACGTGCAGCACGGTTGCCTCGCGGGCGTGCGCCTGGATCGGCAGGGCGCCGACGACGGCGTCCTCCGGGATCGTGAGGTGCGGGACGACCAGGTCGAACTTCCCCTCGTACGGCGGGTACTCCGGGAACAGCTGGTGCAGCCCGTGGGTCAGCCTGCTGAACGCCGAGGCCGGGTCGGGTGACAGGTACCGGTGGCCGTCGGGAAAGGTGCAGACCTGGGTGAGCTGGTAGCCGAACGCCGTCTGGTCGGCGAAGAACGCCTCGACGTCGGCGAGCTCGCCGGGGGTCGGGCCGCGATCGCCGCCGAACGGCGCGAGCACCGTGATGTGCGCGGACGGCACGATCGCCCGCGCCTCCGGCACCATCAGGACGACTCCCGTCATGGTGGGGAGAATGGTCTGCGTCACGCCCGCAGCGTAGTGCCGCAGGTACCTTCAGACGCATGAACGCGGGCCACGGGCACACCTCGGGCCACGCGCATGCCGCGGGCCGTGCAGCCGATCGTCGGCGGCTGGTGCTGGTCCTGCTCGTGACCGCCAGCGTGGTCGTCGTCGAGGCGGTCGGTGCCTGGCTCTCCGGGTCCCTCGCGCTGCTCGCTGACGCAGGCCACATGCTCACCGACGCGGCCGGGATCCTGATCGCGCTCTCGGCCTCGCTGATCGCCAGTCGTCCCGTCAGTCCGCGGCGCACCTTCGGCTACCACCGCGCCGAGATCTTGGCGGCGGTCGTGAACGCGCTGGTGCTCTTCGCTGTCTGCGCCTACCTCGCGTACGCCGGCACGCGCCGCCTCATCGACCCGGCCGACGTCGATGCCGGCCAGATGCTCGTGTTCGCGGCGGTCGGCCTGGTCGCCAACGTCGCCTCGCTGTCGCTGCTCACGTCGCGCCGCGACAGCTCGCTGAACATGAAGGCCGCCTACCTCGAGGTCTTCAGCGATGCGCTGGGATCGGTGCTCGCGATCGTCGCGGGGCTGCTCGTGCTGACCACCGGGTTCCTGCGCGCCGATTCGGTCGCCTCGCTGCTGATCGCCGCGATGGTGCTGCCGCGAGCATGGGCGCTCCTTCGCGAGGCCGGCGGCGTGCTGCTGGAGGCGGCACCGCCGGGCGTCGACGTCGAGCAGGTGCGCGGTCACCTCTGCGGGGTGGGCGGCGTGGTCGACGTGCACGACCTTCATGCGTGGACCATCACCAGCGGCATGCCCGCGCTCTCCGCGCACGTGACGGTGAGCGACGCCAGCCTCGCCGAGCGCGGCGTGGGCCCGATCCTCGACGACCTGACCGGGTGCGTGGCCGCCCACTTCGGGATCGACCACGCCACCTTCCAGGTCGAGCCGGCGTCGCACCGCGACCACGAGCACGACACCGAGCACCCGTGAGCCGGTCCAAAAGGCGCTCATCGTCCATATTGGTGAAAATCCGGACGTAACCTCCCGAACTTCCGTGCGTTGAGTCACATGTCTCGGGTGACATTCAGTGTCTTTGCGACATACCACCCACGGAACGGGAGAACACAGTGTTCAAGCACCTCATTCGGATCGCGGTCGCGGTCCTCGTCAGCCTGGCCCTCGGCCTGGGCCTGACCGCCTTCGCCGGCGCTGCGAACGCCGCCGGCGCATCCTCGTGTTCGGCCCAGCACACGAGCGTCGTCAAGGCCAAGAAGCACGTGAAGAAGGACAAGAAGAAGCTGCACGCGGCCAAGCGGCACCACCACAAGGCGGCCGTGAAGAAGGCCAAGAAGCGGCTCGCCCGCGACCGCGCCCGGCTGGCCCAGGCCCGCAGCGCGTACGCCGCCTGCCTGAACGGCTCGCCTGCTCCCGCTCCGACCCCGGGCAACGGTGGCACCCCGCCCCCGCCGGCGCCCTCGAACCCCGTGACCGACCAGTGCAACTCTGTCGCCGGCCAGATCGCGGCGCAGGACCCGACCGGACAGTTCGCCTCCGGCGCGGCCGCGTTCTGCGACCTGCTCGGCCAGATCGCCGGTGGGTCCCCGGACCCGGCTGCGATCTGCAGCCAGCTCGCCGCCCTCGACCCGACCGGTCAGTTCGTCCTGCTGTGCGACGCGATGGGTGGCGGCCTGCCCGGCGTGCCCACCGGTGGCGGCCTGCCGGGTCTTCCCGGTCTGCCCGGTCTGCCCGGCCTTCCGGGTGTGCCGACCGCCGGCGGTGGCCTGATCGGCGACACGCTCGGTGACCTGTGCGACCAGATCGCGACGCAGGACCCGACCGACCAGCTCGGCCAGCTCTGCGACGCGCTTCACTCGCTGCCGATCTGAACCTGCTGTTCCATCCCGGGGACGCCCGGCACGCAGACCGCGTGCCGGGCGTCCTGGCGTCGTGGCGTCCGAGCGCTCAGTCCAGGTAGCGCCGCGAGCCGGCGTACTCGCCCCGCAGCGGCGCAGCCGCGAACGCGACGATGCGCACATGGTCACCCGTGTGCGGCGCGTGGATGACCCAGCCGTCGCCGAGGTACATCGACACGTGGTGCACGACGCCGTGGTCGGCGTAGAAGACGAGGTCGCCGGCGCGCTGGGTGCTCACCGCGGCACCCGCGCGTGACTGCGGGAGCGCGTCGCGCGGGATCAGGATCCCGTGCACGCGGTAGTCGAGCCAGGTGAGCCCGGAGCAGTCGATGCCGAAGCCCGAGAGCCCGCCCCAGAGGTAGGACAGACCGAGGAACGACTTCGCCGTCGTGGTCAGGGCGGACCGGCTCGCGGCCAGCGCCGGCCGACCGGGTGCGTGGACGGCGACCGCCGAGGTGGGCAGCCGCCGCACGCTGCCGCCCGGGACGGCGACACGCACGTAGCCCGGGGCCGTGCCGACGACCGGGAGATCGGTGCCGAAGCTGATCTCCGTCTGTCGTCGCGCGGCGTCGTCGTCGCCGCGGAGCCAGGCGGTGCGCGTAGTCACGGTCGCGACCTGGCCGGTGCCGGCCGGTGCCGCGGCGGTCAGCTGGCGGCGGGGCACCCAGCCCGGATAGCCGCGCGAGTCCTTCTGGCTCGGCTGCGAGGGCACGACCACCTTCGCCCACCGCGGCCGCAGTCGTACGACGACCACGCGATCGCCCATGAGGGCCTCGGTGTCGCTGCGCAGGTCGAGGGCGCGACGCTGGGAGAGCGACATCGCGCGCAGCCACGCGCGGAACCGCACCGGTGCCTTCAGTGCCGGCGCGTCGACCGACCACGGCGAGCTGGGTGACTGCCACAACCGAGCGACCGACACCGCGACCCACGCGTCGGCACCCTTCGCCAGTCCCGGAGCCGCAGCCCGCGTCGCGCCGATGGTGCTCGACCGACTCGTTGCCGCGGCCTGCGAATGCTGGAGCGGCGCCGTCGACGGTGTCGTGCTGCCGCAGCCGGCGACCGCCGCCGTCACCGCGACGGCGACCACCGCGCGAGACAAGCGACGTACGGCCACAGCCTCACGGTAGGTCAACTGTCAGCTGGCGGCGAGGCGAACGCCCTGCTCGATGGCGCGCTTGGCGTCGAGCTCGGTGGCCACGTCGGCACCGCCGATCACGCTGACCGGTACGCCGGCGCCGGCGAGCTCGTCGTACAGGTCACGCACCGACTCCTGGCCGGCGCAGACGACGACGGTGTCGACCTCGAGCAGGAGGGGCTCGCCGTCGACGGTCAGGTGCAGGCCCCGGTCGTCGATCAGCCGGTACGCCGCCCCGCTGACCTGCGCGACGCCGGCCTGCTTGAGCACGGCCCGGTGCGCCCAGCCCGACGTCTTGCCCAGGCCGCGGCCGATCATCGACGTCTTGCGCTGCACCAGCGTCACCTCGCGCACCGGCTCGCGCGGCCTGGGCTCGGTCAGCCCGCCGCGGTGCATCGACGGGTCGCCGACACCCCAGTGGGCCAGCCAGTCCTCGGTCGTCTCGGTCGGGTCATGGGTGAGGAAGTGCGCGACGTCCACGCCGATCCCGCCGGCGCCGATCACCGCCACGCGCTTGCCCGCGACGGCCGACCCGGTCAGCAGGTCGGCGTACGAGACGACGGAGGAGTGGTCGATGCCGGGGATCGACGGCATCCGCGGCTCGACGCCGGTGGCGACCACGACCTCGTCGAAGCCGGCCAGCGACGACTCGGTCGCCTCGGTGGCGAGGCGCACGTCGACGCCGAGGATCTCCAGGCGGCGGCGGAAGTAGCGCAGTGCCTCGGCGAACTCCTCCTTGCCGGGGATCTGCATCGCGAGCCGGAACTGCCCGCCGAGCTCGGTGCTCTTCTCGAACAGCGTGACCCGGTCGCCGCGCTCGGCGAAGGAGACGGCGGCACTGAGGCCGGCGGGGCCGCCGCCGACGACCGCCACCGTGCGTGGCCGCATCACCGGCATCAGCACGAGCTCGGTCTCGCGACCGGCCCGGGGGTTGAGCATGCAGGAGGCTTTCTGGTTGCGGAAGGCATGGTCGAGGCAGGCCTGGTTGCAGGCGATGCAGGTGATGATCTCGTCCTCGCGCTCGGCGGCGGCCTTGTTGACGAACTCGGGATCGGCGAGCAGCGGCCGGGCCATCGAGACCAGGTCGGCGGTGCCGTCGGCGAGCAGCTGCTCGGCCAGCTCGGGGGTGTTGATCCGGTTCGACGCGCAGACCGGGATCCCGACCTCCTGCTTGAGCTGGGCGGTCGTCCACGTCCATGCGCCACGGGGGACCTGCGTGATGATCGTGGGCACCCGCGCCTCGTGCCAGCCGATGCCGGTGTTGATGACCGTGGCCCCTGCTTCCTCCACCAGGTGGGCCAGCGTCACCACCTCGTCCCAGCTCTGGCCGCCCTCGACCAGGTCGAGCAGCGAGAGCCGGTAGACGATGGGGAAGCCCTCACCGACGACCTCACGTGTCCGGCGCACGATCTCGACCGGGAACCGCATCCGCTTCTCGGCCGTGCCTCCCCAGGCGTCGCTGCGGTGGTTGGTGCGTGCGGCGAGGAACTGGTTGATCAGGTAGCCCTCCGAGCCCATGATCTCGACCGCGTCGTACCCGGCCCGTTTCGCCAGACCGGCGGCCCGTGCGAAGTCGGAAACGGTGCGGTCGACGCCGCGGGTCGAGAGGGCGCTGGCCTTGAACGGGTTGATCGGCGCCTTCGTCGCGGACGCCGAGACCGAGAACGGCGTGTAGGCGTAGCGACCCGCGTGCAGGATCTGCAGCGCGATGGCGCCACCCTCGTCGTGCACGGCGGCGGTGACCTGCTTGTGCCGCTCGGCGTGCAGCCGGGTGGACATCTCGCTGGCGAACGGCTTCAGCCAGCCGCGCTTGTTGGGGGCGTAGCCGCCGGTCACGATCAGGCCGACTCCGCCACGTGCCCGCTCGGCGAAGTACGCCGCCAGCTTGGGCACGTCCCAGAACCAGTCCTCGAGCCCGGTGTGCATCGACCCCATCACCGCGCGGTTGCGCAGCGTCAGGTCGCCGATCGTGATCGGCTCGAGCAGGTGGGGGTAGCGAGTCATGAGTGGGCCTCCAGGTATTCGGTGAGCCAGGCGATCCAGAAGGTCTCCTGGAGGATGCCGCCGCGCAGCACCAGGTAGGTGTCCAGCTCCTGGCCGGTGAGCCGGTCCGGCTCGGGGTAGTCGCGTGCGGACATCGCCTCGTAGTGCGCCAGCCGGGTGCGGTGGTCGCCGACGAGCTCGGCGATGTCGGCGAGCAGGGCCGTCCGGTCGCCGTACGCCGCGCCGCGCATCTTCACCGCGATCTCGCTGCGGAACGCCGGCCGCGGTGTCGTGGTGGCGACCCAGTCCGCGAGCACCTTGCGGCCCACGTCGGTCACCGAGTACTCGCGCTTCTCCGGCCGGCCGGACTGCCCGATGACCTGCGCGGTGACCCAGGCGTCGGCCTCCATCCGGCGCAGCACCTTGTAGATCTGCTGGTGCGTCGCGCTCCAGAAGAACCCGATCGAGCGGTCGAACCGGCGCGCCAGCTCCAGCCCGGCGGCGGGTCGCTCGCTGAGCGAGACGAGCAGTGCGTGTTCGAGGGCCACGCCCTCACTGTGCCGGTCGAGGGCGGCATGTGCAACTAGTTGCATAGGTGGCCTCGATCACTTGCTCGATACCCCCTGGGGGTATATGGTCGCGACATGGACCACGAGCACACACACCACGAGACCCACGACAGCAGCTGGCAGACGGCGATCTCGGCGACCCTGCACTGCCTGACCGGCTGCGCGATCGGCGAGGTCCTCGGCATGGTGCTGGCGACCTGGTGGGGCTGGGCCAACGTCCCGAGCATCCTGCTCGCGATCGTGCTGGCCTTCTTCTTCGGCTACCTGCTCACCTTCACCTCGGTACGCCGGCACGGGCTGACCTTCAACGAGGCGATCAAGGTGGCCGTCGCGGCCGACACCGTGTCGATCCTGGTGATGGAGCTGATCGACAACGCGTTCGTCGTCGCCGTCCCCGGCGCGATGGATGCCGGGCTGGTCGACCTCCTGTTCTGGTCGAGCCTGGTCGCCTCACTCGTGATCGCGTTCGTCGTCACCGTGCCCGTGAACCGCTGGATGATCGGGCGGGGCAAGGGCCACGCCGTGGTCCACTCGATGCACTGAGAGCTGTCCACCGACGACCGGTGGTTGAGCCTGTCGAAACCTTGCCTGTCATGATCCGCGCATGGCTTACAAGCTCGGACAGGGCACCGGTCCGCTCAAGGGTGTGAAGGTCGTCGAGATCGCCGGCATCGGGCCGAGCCCGCACGCGTGCATGCTGCTCGCCGACCTCGGTGCCGACGTCATCCGGATCGAGCGACCGGGGGGTCAGCTGCTCACCGGCGGCTCCCACGACCTGCTGAACCGCGGTCGCCCGAGCGTCGCGCTCGACCTGAAGAAGCCGGACGCCGTGGAGACGGTCCTCAGGCTGGTCGAGGACGCCGACGTGCTCGTCGAGGGGATGCGTCCCGGCGTCACCGAGCGGATCGGCATCGGGCCGGACGCCTGCTTCGCCCGCAACCCGCGGCTGGTCTACGGCCGGATGACGGGGTGGGGACAGACGGGTCCCTGGGCGTCGGCGGCCGGCCACGACATGAACTACATCGCCATCACCGGAGCGCTCTTCGGGCTCGGCCAGGTCCGGGACAAGCCGCAGTTCCCGAGCAATCTGCTGGGTGACTTCGGAGGCGGCTCGACGTACCTGGTCATCGGTGTGCTGGCAGCGTTGCTCGAGGCGCGGACCAGCGGGCAGGGCCAGGTTGTCGACGCCGCGATCGTCGACGGCACCGCCAGCCTCAACGCCATGGGGGCGGCCTTCCTCGCCAGCGGCACGTTCAAGGAGGAGCGGGTCGCGAACCTGCTCGACGGCGGAGCGCCGTACTACGACATCTACGAGACCGCCGATGACCGGCACATGTCCGTCGGGGCGCTCGAACCGCAGTTCTACGAGGTCTTCCTCGACCTCCTCGGCATCCGCGAGGCTGCGCCGGACCGCTATGACGTCGACCGTGCCGACGAGCTCCGCGAGGTGATCGCAGCGCGCTTCCGGGAGAGGACCCAGGCGGAGTGGGCGGCGGTCTTCGACGGCACCGACGCGTGCGTCGCGCCGATCCTGCCGATGAGCGAGGCGGTCGACCACGCGCACATCAAGGAGCGCGGCACCTTCGTGGAGCACGAGGGTCTGGTCCAGCCGGCACCCGCGCCGCGGTTCTCACGGACCGAGGCCAGCCTCGGCCTGCCCCCTGCGGGCAAGACGGGCGCGCACACGCAAGAGGCGCTCGCCGCCTGGGGGATACAGGACGTCGAGGCCTTGATCGAATCCGGCGCAGCGGTCCAGACCACCTGATCGACGGCGCGGCCCGGTGTGGGCCGATTCGGGTCTGTTCGTCGCCGTTGATCCCCTTGACACCAGACCTACTTTCCCTGTGAGGACATCGAGCGCTCGGGGCGGCGTTGACCTCGCCGATACCGGGATCGAGGGCTGCTTGCACCGCAGCCAGGGGGTGAGCGTCATGCTCAGCAACCGAGTGAAGCGTGCCGTGGTGGCCGCAGCCGCAACCGCCGCCATGGTGGTCGTCTACGCGCCGGCCGTCCACGCACAGACCTACGACGTCGGCGCCTCCGCGACCGTCTCCTCGACCGGCACGACGGCCGGCGCGACGGCAACGGCAGCCGTCTCCACGACCGCCACGCCCAACCCGCACGACGGCCTCGACGGTGCGTTCGGCGGCTCGCCGACCACGTTGCTGCAGGGCATCCTGTGCCCGATCGTCACCGCGGTCACCGGTGTCACCACCAACATCCCGGGCGTCGGTCCGATCCTCGACCAGCTGCCCGGGATCATCTGCGCGATCAACGTCGCCGGCTACGTGTACCGCACGACGTACTACCCGACGTCCGGCCCACCGCTGGTCAAGTACACCCGCGCCCTCATCGGCGTCCCCGCGTTGATCGACGTCGACGGCAAGGGGCTGCCCGACTTCACCGGCCTGATCGGCATCGCCCTCCCCGGTCTCAGCCTCCAGCTCTCCAGGTCGCTCCTCTTCTCCGCCTCCGAGCGGGTGACCATCGAGGCGGTCGCGATCGTCCCGGGTGTCGCGAACACGTACGTCGGCTTCGGTGAGGACGGCAGCAAGGCCGGCACTGCGAAGCACTGGAAGGCCGCTCTCACCATCGCCGGCTTCTCCTCCGCGGGGGCCGACCTCAAGCTCGCCATCGACACGCTGAACGCGCCGTCGTCCCTGGCGGTCCTGGGCGAGATGTTCTCCGGTGCCGACCCGGACGCGCCCGACAACACCTACCGCGGCACCGGCGGGTTCACCCCCGTGCCCGCCACCTTCACCACACGGATCGTGGCCGCTTCGAGCCGTCAGGAGTTCCACGTCACCAGCACGCAGACCAAGCTGGACGCGAACATCGACATCCTGACCCCCGGCCGGGCGCAGAACGTCAATGCGACGGTGGACCAGCTCCCGTCGTCGATCGACGTCGTCCACGACACCTCGGGTGGCGCCGACACCACGACGTACGACGCGAACGCGGCGATCGCCAAGATCACCGGCACCTACCACGACACGGTCGGCGGCAACATCTCGACGGCGGCCGCACTCGACGCCTGGGGCATCCCGCAGCACCTGTCCTTCGTGCAGGCCGGCAACCAGACCACGGTCGACGCCGGGACCGGCAAGATCGACCGGATCCAGGCACGCTTCGCGAGTGGCTCCGAGGTCGACCCCCTGGACCCGAGCACCGCACCGTTCGCCAAGTTCCACCGGACCACGACCAGCAACTTCACGGCCGGTCTCCAGGTGTCCGACTTCAAGTCGGTCTCGATCGACCAGGGCCCGCCGCTGAAGGGTCGTCTGGTCTTCGCGACCGCTCCGACGCTGTTCCCCTTCACGCTGGACGACGACGTCACCTCGACCAAGGTCAAGGGCCACCTGTCGAACCTGCCGGCCGACACCGAGGTCACCGTCGACCCGGACAACGGCCACCTCACCTTCGACGGGCACGGCACCGGGATCCATGAGATCGCGGTCAATGCCACCCGCCCGACGCCGTTCTTCACGCGGGCAACGCGTCTCGACCTGACCGTGCAGGACCTGCCCTCACAGGTCACCGTCGACTTCAAGCCGGACGGCAGCGCCTTGAAGTTCACGCCGTCGCAGCCGATCGGATCGGTCCGGCTGCTCGCGAGCGACGGCACCGACGCGCCTGCGTCCTCCGGCGACCACGCGTCGTACGAGGACACGCCCACGCTCTACCGCCTGTTCCTGCGGATGGACAGCGTCGGCGAGATCACGTTCAACACCGCCCCTGTCCTGACGGCGACCCTCAACACGGGGAGTCGTCAGACGATGACGCTGTTCGCGCACCTTGCCGACGCCGCGCACACGCACAACCTGACGGTCGACGGCACCATCGACCAGCTGCCGACGCAGATCACCGTCACGGCTGACCTCGACAACGGTTTCCTCAACTACACCGGCAACAACACCATCGACGACATCCACGTCACGGCGCAGGACACGCTGGCGAACTTCTTCGCACGTGCCAACAAGCTGGACCTGGACATCGCCGGGCTACCGGCCTCGAACACCTTCGAGTTCAAGCCCGACCTCACGACGGCCAAGTTCACGCCGTCCTCTCCGATCGGGTCCGTCTCGCTGCTGGCGAGCAACGGAGCCGATGCGCCGGCAACGAACGCCACGGACGACTACGCGTCCTACGAGGACACACCGTCGCTGTACCGCATCTTCCTGAAGGTGCGGGGCATCAGCGGCCTGGAGTTCTCGGCCGACCCGATGAGCGGCACCATCAAGACCTCCTCGCCGCAGATCATGCACCTGTTCGCGAACCTGGCCGACGGGACACACAACCTGAAGGTCAACGGCACGATCGACAAGGTCCCGTCGCACATCGACTTCAGCCTCGACCAGCCGACGGACAGCACGACCGTTGTCGAGTACGACGCGCACGGCGAGCACATCGACCACGTCACGGCGGATGCCACCGGCCTGTACAACCTGACCGACGGAACCGCCCTGCCACTGGGCATCGACACCCTGCACGCTGCGGTGGACGACATCCCCAGCCACATGCGGGCCGTGTTCTCCAGCCAGAACGGGACGAGCTTCTCGTTCGCGCCGCGCGGACAGAACGACCCGCCGAACAACCAGCACATCGGACGGATCCTGCTGCAGCTGTACCCGTCCGCTGCCGGCCCGCACAACAGCGTCGCCGGCCACCAGACGGCCTACGGCAACCTGCAGACCGGACGCTTCACCGCAGACATCCACGACATCGGTGACACGTTCTTCCAGATCACGGATGCCGGTCAGAACATGGGCTACGACATCTCGTCCGCGCCACTCGACTACGAGTTCGTGCAGGGCGACGGAAAGTTCCTCAAGGGCGAGATCTCGAACCCCACGCCGGCGACGATCAACCTGAACATGACGGACAAGGTCGACGTGCACTACCGGGCGAAGACCGACACGCAGATCGACTCGATCACGCTCAAGACCAACCTGGCACCGGGCTACATCGATGCGAACCTGCAGAACATCGCACCGGACGTGAAGGTCTGCTTCGACGGCGGTGGCTCCAAGCCGTGCAAGCCGGGCTTCGTTCCCCAGTCGTCGTTCACCGACGGCGGCGGCGTGCACCACAACATGCCGAACGCATTGTTCGACTTCATGCTGACGCCGACCGCGCTGAACGGGAACCCGTGGTCGCAGCGGTTCGAGCTGGACGGCACGTACTGCTTCGGCGAGAGCGACCCCGGCACGTGTCTCGACTCCGGCAACAAGAAGGAACGCGTCGCCCTCCAGGACCTCAAGTTCGGGAAGATGGCTGTCGGCGCCGGCTTCACGGAGGACGGCTGCACCGCCTGCACCGC
>Ga0136846_1237396_pt1 | contig 14421 bp, 15 predicted proteins | sample HopSoiMetagenom2_FD_96841 | JGI IMG/M metagenome (GOLD analysis project Ga0136846, IMG submission 96841) | Grasslands soil microbial communities from Hopland, California, USA - 2 Assembly 2016 (version 4) | ecosystem: Environmental > Terrestrial > Soil > Grasslands | place: USA: Hopland...
GAAGAAGACGATGGCAATCCACTCGGCGATGCCCATCCAGGCCAGGCCCTCGCGGCCGCCCCAGAGGAAGACGCCGGCGGTGATGGCCACGTTGGCCAGCGAGACGGGCAGCATCATCTTCCAGCCCAGCCGCATGATCTGGTCGTAGCGGAAGCGCGGGAAGGCCCAGCGGGCCACGAACATCACCCAGATCACCGCCAGCATCTTCAGGAGGAAGGTGAAGACCTGGAAGACCGCCAGCCAGGCCAGGCCGCCGGCGCCCAGCCAGCCGTCGGTGACGCGCAGGATGGTGGGCTCCAGCCAGGGCACGTGGTAGGCGCCCAGGAAGATGGCGGCGACGATGCCGGAGATGACCACCGTCTCGGCGTACTCGGCGATGAGGAACATGCCGCTCTTGAGGCCGGAGTACTCGAGGAAGTAGCCGATGATCTCGCTGTCTCCTTCGGGCGTGTCGAAGGGGGCGCGCTTGATCTCGGCCTGCGCGGCCACCAGGAAGAGGATCATGCCCACCGGCTGGAAGATCCCGCCCCAGGCCGGCAGCCAGCCGAAGAGCAGCGAGTCGTCGTGCACCAGCAGATCGCCGGCGCTGGCAGCGGCGGTGGAGGCGCTGCGCAGGGCGTGCTCGAGCATGCCCTGCTGCGTGGCCATGACGTCCAGCCGCAGCGTGCCGAAGACGATGAAGGCGCCCACCAGCGTCAGGCCCAGCGTCACCTCGTAGGAGACGAGCTGGGCAGAGGCGCGCAGGCCGCCCAGCAGCGCCAGCTTGTTGTTCGACGTCCAGCCCGCCAGCGCGGTGCCGAACACGGCGATGGAGGCCAGCGCGAAGACGTAGAGGATGCCCCAATCGACCTTGGCCACCTGGAGCTGCATGCGCGCGCCCCAGAACGTCAGCTCAGGGCTCACCGGCACCACCGCGAAGAGCATGAAGGCCGGCGCGAAGGCCAGCAGCGGGGCCAGGTTGAAGAGGAACTTGTTCCCCACCGCGCCCTCGGGGATGAAGTCCTCCTTGAAGAGCATCTTGAGGACGTCGGCCACGATGTGCGGCACGCCCTTGAGCGGCATTTTGGAGAGCCCGGGGATGGGCAGCCGCGCCCGGTTGGGGCCCACGCGGTCCTGCATGAGGGCAGACCACTTGCGGTCGGCCATGGTGAGCAGCGTGGCGGTGATCATCACCAGGATCAGGATGAGCGAGAGGATGGTGCCCAGCGCCGGCGCAAGGCCCCAGCTCCACGGCAGCTGGTCGCCGATCCAGATGATCAAGCGCGTCAGCGCCAGGAAGACCCAGGAGAGCGCCAGCAGGAAGGCGATGAACGCGCCCCAACCCGCGATGCTGCCGGCCAGCCAGCGCCCGTAGGCGGGCTTGACGACGGCAACCGGACCGAAGTCTTCGGAGGCGAGGCGTGCGACCGGAGTGCCCATCAGCGCGAACCTCCCGACGCCTCGTCGCCCACCTTCATCCCGGGCGGCGTGGTCTGCGGACCGCGGACGGAGTGCGCGGCGGGCGAGGGCCGCGGCGCGCGCGCAGGCCAGTCGCGCGGCAGCAGCTCTTCCAGCACCATGCCGTCCTCGCTGAGCGCGTCGAAGGTGAGGCCTTGGAGGTGCGGCGACTTCTGCGCCAGCGCCGCGAACGCCTCGGCAGCGTTGCCGGGCCCGGCGCCGCCCAGGCCGCCCAGGATGCGCGAGGCCCAGGACCAACCCGCCGCGGCGTCCGCGCGCTGTGCAGCCACCGACGCCCAGGTGCGCTGCAGGCGGCCGTACCAGTTCACCAGCGTGCCTTCCTGCTCGTAGACGCTCTGGCAGGGCAGCGCCACGTCGGCCAGCGCGGAGACGGCGCTCTCGTTCTGCGCCACCGCGATGAACAGCTCGGTGCCCTGCAGGCTGTTGGCGGAGAGCCCGTCGGTGCGCATGGCGATGAGCCCCTTGAGTCGGCCCACCGACTCCTCCAGCTTGACGCCGAAGGCCTGCGCCACCAGCCGCAGGCCGTTGGTGTTGGGGTTCTTGTCGGCGCGGATGAGGAAATCGTCCGAGTCCCCGGGAGGCACGCCGCCGGTGGAGTACCGCTGCGCGCCGAGGTGCGCGCCCAGCTGGAACGCCGCCACCGCCTCCTCGTTGGTGCACTGCGCGCTGACGTAGATGCCCACCCCGCCCTGCCCTTGCAGCGGCTTGAGCAGCTCCACCGCCTTCTCGATGGCCAGCCGCGGCCCCACCGACTCCGCGCCGTCTCCGCGCCCGATGCGCGCCCACTCCAGCCGCCTCTCGTTGCTGGCGTGGTAGCTGAGCCTGCCTGCGTCGCACATCCAGACCTGGTTCACCTCTTCGTTGCGGCGCGGGAGCAGGCGATAGATCACCTCGCCGCGCGACTCGGCGTAGACGTTGCAACCGTTGGCGCAGCCGGTGCACACGGTGGGGCTCTTGTTGACGAACCAGACGCGCGACTGGAAGCGGAAGTCGCGGTTGAGCAGCGCGCCCACCGGGCAGATGTCCACCGTGTTGCCGCTGTACTTCGAATCCAGCGGCTGGCCGGGGAAGGTGCTGATCAAGGAGTGCGAGCCGCGCTGCACCACCGCCAGCTGCGGCTCCTTGGCCACCTCGTCCATGAAGCGGACGCAGCGCGTGCACATGATGCAGCGCTCGGCGTCGTAGACCACCAGCGGCCCGAAGATCTCGCGCTTGGGCTTGTTCAGCTTGTAGGTGCGGATGCGCGAGGGCTGGTGGTCGTACTCCATGTAGTAGTCCTGGAGCTTGCACTCGCCGCTCTGATCGCAGATGGCGCAGTCCACCGGATGGTTGATGAGGTGGAACTCCATGCACCCGCGCTGGTTGTCCTTCACCGCCGGGGAGTTGGTGGTGATCTTCAGGCCTTCCTTGACCCGGACCTGGCAGCCCGGCACCAGGCGGCCCGGAGCGTCGCTGGTCTCCACCAGGCACATGCGGCACTGGCCGGCGATGGAGAGCCGCGGGTGGTAGCAGAAGTAGGGGATGGCCACGCCGATGCGCCGCGCCGCCTCGATGAGGTTGTCGCGCGAGTCGGCTTCGACTTCGGTGCCGTCGACGACGACCTTCACCATCTTCGGCGGCGCCGGGATGGCGGCCTGCCCCTTGGCGGCGCCGGGCTGTCCGCCGGCGGTGTTGACCGCACCGGAGGCCGACGGGTCCCCCGGCGGCCGGGCCGGAGCCGAAGGCGGAGGCATGTGATCGGTCATTGCTCCACCTCCCCGCCGATCATGTTGATGGAATCGAAGATGGGGATCAGGTCTGCCACCGCGTGCCCTTTGATCAGCCGCGCCAGCGCCGAGAGGATGGGGAACCCCGGCGCCCGCACCTGGATGGCGTAGGGCTTGCCCTTGCCGTTGGAGACGATGTGGAAGCCCAGTTCGCCGTTGGCGCCCTCGGTATAGACGTAGACCTCGCCGGCCGGCACCTGGATGCCTTCCATGATCAGCTTGAAGTGCGCCATCACGCCCTCGATGGAGCCGAAGACGTCCTTCTTGGGCGGCAGCGCGTAGCGCCAGTCGTCGCCGATGATGGGCCCGGGCGGCATCTGCGCGAGGCACTGCTGGACGATCTTGTGCGACTGGCGGATCTCCTCCAGGCGCAGCACGTAGCGGTCGTAGGTGTCGCCGCGCGAGCCCAGCGGGATCTCGAAGTCCATCCGGTCATACACGGAGTAGGGGTGCGCCTTGCGGACGTCGTAGTTCACTCCGCAGGCGCGCAGGCAGGGACCGGTGAAGCCCCAGTCGATGGCCTCCTCGCCGGAGATCACGCCGATGCCGCGCGTGCGGTCCACGAAGATGCGGTTGCGGGTGAGCAGCGTGTCGATCTCGTTGGTCAGCTCCAGCACGCGCGGCAGGCAGTCGCGCAGCCGCTGCTCCCAGCCCGGCGGCATGTCGGTGGCCACGCCGCTGATGCGCGTCCAGCTCACCGTCACGCGCGCGCCGGTCAGCTCGGCGATGCGGTCCCAGAGCAGCTCGCGGGCCTCGATGGCGTAGAGGAAGACGGTGTACGCGCCCAGCTCCAGGCCGATGGCGCCCACGCAGGTGAGGTGATCGCAGATGCGCGAGATCTCGCCGCCCAGGACGCGCAGGTACTCGGCGCGCTCGGTGGGCTTGATGCCGATGAGCTTCTCGACGCCCATGATGTAGCCGGTGGTGTTGAGGATGGGCGAGACGTAGTTCAGCCGATCCGTGTAGGGCAGCACCTGGTGCCAGGTGGAGTTCTCGGAGGACTTGGAGAACCCGCGGTGGAGAAAGCCGATCTCCGGGATGGCCTCGACGATGGTCTCGCCGTCGAGCGTGACCACCAGCCGCACCGTGCCGTGCATGGCCGGGTGCGAGGGGCCCAGGTTCACCGTCATCAACGACGAGGGCAGCTCGGCGTCGAGCGAGAGCGGGTCGTGCGCGTGCGGGTCGAGCACTTGCTCAGTCATAGGTATTCGGATCCACGTTCTGCCGGCCGACGTGCGTCTGGCTCATGGGCACGCCCGCGCCGCCCGGGCCGGGCCCCGGGCCGCGGATGAGATCGGGGAAGTCCAGCTCCGGCACCAGCGGCTGCCGCTTGCGCACCGGGTAGTCCTTGCGCAGCGGGAAGCCCTGGAACTCGGGGTACATGAGCAGGCGCTGGAGGTTCGGGTGCCCTGTGAACTCGATGCCGAACATGTCGTAGACGTAGCGCTCCCACCAGTCGGCGGTGCGGTAGAGGCTCGTGATGGTGGGCACTTTCGCGTCGTCGCTGCGCAGGTCGAGCCGCACGCGCAGCGAGTGCTTGCGGGTGATGGAGTAGAGATTGTAGGCCACGTAGAAGCGCGGCTCGACCCTGGGCTTGTTCTGCACCGCGTACGCTGGCGCCTCGTTGGAGGCCAACGCGCCGCCGCCGGTCATTTCGGTGCGCCAGGTGAGCAGATCGACGCCCACGATGTCGCGCAGGAGCTTCATGTCGCAGGCGGCGTCGTTGCGCAGGTACGAGACGATCTCCACCAGCTGCTCGCGGCGGACGTTCACCACCTCGTCGCCGCGGTGCGAGCTGCCCGCCGTGTCCGGGAACTTCTCCCGCACGAGATCGATGAGCGCTTGCGACATGGTTACTTTCCCAGGAGCTTGCCGAGGAAGCTCCGTCGTTTGCCTGCGAGGGACTGCATGTCCACGTCCGGCGCCTTCTCCAGCGTGGCGGCGCGGTGGCGTTGTGACTGGATCTTCGACTGGAGGATCTTGAGGCCGTCGAGCACCTGCTCGGGGCGCGGGGGGCAACCGGGCACGTAGACGTCCACGGGGATGACGCGGTCGGCGCCCTGCACGGTGGCGTAGTTGTCGTAGAAGCCGCCCGAGCTGGCGCAGACGCCGAAGGCCATCACCCACTTGGGCTCGGCCATCTGGTCGAAGACGCGCTTGAGCACCGGCGACTGCTTCACATTGATGGTGCCCACGATCATCAGCAGATCCGCCTGGCGCGGCGAGAAGCGGGGGAACTCGGCGCCGAAGCGGGAGATGTCGTACCGGCCGGCCATCGCGCTCATGTACTCCATGCCGCAGCAGGCGGTGACGAAGGGGTACTGGAAGATGGAGTTGGCGCGGGCCCAGCCGAGCGCGTTGGAGAGGTTCTTCTCGAAGAAGCCGATGGAGTCGTCCAGGCGCGAGAGCAGCACAGGGACGCTGTTCTCGTCGCCGCCGAGACGGGACGACTCGGGCACGTTTCCCTCGGGCCGGAGGATGGGGAGGCGCGTATTGCTCACGTGTTGAACTCCAGCGCGCCCTTCCTCCAGACGTAGACGAGCCCGAGGGCCAGCGTGGCCATGAAGGAGAGCATCTCCACGTAGGCGAACCAGCCCACGCCGTCGCTCTGGAAGTCGCGCAGCAGCGCGCCCCACGGGTAGATGAAGACGCTCTCGATGTCGAAGACGATGAACAGCAGCGCCACCAGGTAGAACTTCACCGAGTGGCGGGCGTGCGGGTCGCCGGTGGTAGGCGAGCCGCACTCGAACGCCATCTCCTTGACGCGGGTGATGCGACGCGGCCCCAGCACGGTGGCGAGGATGCCGATGGCCAGGCACATCACGCCGGCGATGAGCAGGAGGACGAGGATGGGGACGTAGGAGGAGAGGTAGTCCATCGTCAGGGCGGCGGAAAATAGCCGCGGGGGGATCCACTGTCAACGCGCTGCATTGCGAGTTTCGGGAGGAGGACGGCCGTGCTTGCGGCGTCACGTCAGCTCGGCCAGATTTTGCGGCGAGATCTGGCGGGAGCCGCGCTCGATCTCGTGGACCTGCTGGACCAGCTTGCGGTTCAGCGGGGCGTCGACCAGCGCGTTGAGATCTTCGACGCCGGCCCGGCGGCCGGTGCGCAGCAGGGCGATCATGCCGGACTTCTGGCGGGGGCGGCGGCGCGCGGCCAGCCAGACCGCGAAGTGGGCGAGCGGACGCGGCAGCCGGATGAGCCGATCGGGCCGGACACCGGCGATGGGCTCCAGCTTGACTCCGCGGGTCTGCGCCGCCTCGACCACCTCGGCGATGACGCGCAGGGCGAGCTCGCGCACGTCCCGGCGCGACGCCAGCTCGCCCAGCGAGAGGCCGCTGACCGCGCCCAGGGTCGACATCGCGCAGTTGATGGCCAGCTTGCTCCAGCGTGCGCCGGTCAGATTGTTGGTCACTGACACCGGGAAGGCGTGCCCAAGCACGAAGCGCGCGTGGTCGATGCGGGGCGATGCGCCGCCCAGGATGAACGCACCGGGGCCGGTGATGAGGTACTCGCCGGGCGCGGTCATGGTTGCAGACCAGCCGATCACGGCCCCCAGCACACGATTGGGCCCCACGATCTTCGCCACGCGCTCTTCCGGCAACCCGTTCTGCAGGCACACGACCGCGCCGTCCGGCGCCAGCAGCGGGGCTGCCGGCACCAGCGCCTTCTCGATGTCTGCGCTGCGCACGCACAAAAGGATCAGGTCGTAACGCCCCTCGGCCAGCGTCTCGCCAATCACGCCGTCGGGAAACGTCGCGCGCAGCTCGGCGGCATGTCGCCCTGCCGCCAGCGACACATCGCACCCGGCCGCAAGAAGCCGCTGCGCCGTCACCCCGCCGATGGCACCCAGCCCGATCAGACCAATCTTCATTCCGGCTGGCGCCTACCAGATGGGAATCAGGGAGGCAACAGTTCCTGAGCCAGCAAACGCAACATTCGCAACCCTACGCGCCAACCCCCCGACTCTTGGCGCGTCGAAAGCGACCTTTCGCCGAGCTCACCCGGGTGGACTTGTCCCGGGACAAGTTCCCTGGCGGGCCGCATCCATGAAGTCCCGCCCATACATCTTCTCCGCCGCATGTTGGTTGTGGACGCGGCAGAGCAAACGGAGCCCTGCCAGATCATGACGGTGCGTGCGGGCGTAACCCTCGATGTGGTCGATCTCCAGAGCGCCGGTCTCTTCGCATCGCTTGCCCCGCTCGTCGACGAACGTGCACCGCCCGCCGTCCCGCTCGAACACCGCCCGCTTCGTCGCTGCCGGCACGTGGCGGGATTTCGCCTCTCCGCTCGGCTTCGCCGAACCCCGCGCCTTGCGGCCGAGCGCGAATCGCTCCTTCCGCACCTGCGCGACCAGCAGCTTCAGCGCGGTCTGGAAGATCGCGGCGAGATTGCCGTCCGGAATCCGATGGCGAAGAAGGTCCTGCGCGTCGCGGATCTCGTGCCGGAACTCCCGCGAGATGTTGAATTGCACTTTGTACACATCGTCCGAGATGGGCGTGAGCCACTGGGACGCCACTCCTGTAGTCGAAACCAGGGGAAGGCCTGCAGCCGCGACGATCTGCGCAATCTCCTCCTTTGTGCGGCCCCTCGCCTGTTCAAGGAGTTCCGCGTGGTTCTCCTTCGTCAGGTGCGGCGCCAGCAACCGCAAGCCGGCGAGGTGCACGCGTCCGGAACGGACCGCCTCGAGGAGCGCCGGCAGCTTCCGCGCCGTGCGCGCGACGTAGATGCGGTTGTAGGCCGCTCCTTCGGAGAACCCGAGCTCGCGCGTACAGAACGCGTACATCGACCCGTACGAGCGATCGCGATAAAGCTTGCGGTGGTCGATCTCCCCCAGATGCACGAGGAGATCCGCCTCCATTTCGCACGAGCGCCGCACCAGGTCCTGCGTTGCGGCGAGGAGCTCCTCGTTGCTCAGCGATCCAACCAGTCCATCATCCATGCGCCCGAGCGTACCCCCCGACTTCCCCCTCCAACATCCGCCACCTGCCGTACCAACTTGTCCCGGGACAAGCTGCCTCTCCGCCCAGCGCCGCGCCGCCATTGCCGCCGATCCTCGAGTGCGATACACGGCGGTCCCTCCATCCCGAGGGCATCATGGCCAAGGACTTCGAGAACAAGGTGGCGTTGGTGACGGGCGGTTCGCGGGGCATCGGCCGGGCCGTCGCGGTGCGCCTCGCCGAGGGCGGCGCGAAGGTGGCCATCGCCTACGCGGGCAACGACGCGGCGGCAAACGAAGCGAAGGCCGAGTGCGAGAAGGCCGGCGCGGCGGCGGTGCACCTGCTCAAGTTCGACGTGGCCGACCCCGAGGCGTGCGCCAAGGCGGTGGACGAAGCTGCCACCAAGCTGGGTGGCCTGCACATCCTGGTGAACAACGCCGGCATCTCCATCGACGGCCTCATCCTCCGCTACAAGGCAGACGACCTCCGCCGCACGCTCGACGTGGACCTGGCCAGCGCCTTCCATCTCTCCAAGGCCGCCACCCGCCCGATGATGAAGCAGCGCTGGGGCAGCATCGTCAACCTGACCAGCGTCGTCGGCGAGCAGGGCAACGCCGGTCAGACCGCCTACTCCATGGCCAAGGCCGGCCTCATCGGCCTCACCAAGTCCCTTGCCCGCGAGTTGGGCAGCCGGAACATCCGCGTCAACGCGGTGAGCCCCGGCTGGATCGAAACCGACATGACCAAGGAGCTGCCCGAGGCCGCCAAGAAGGCAATGGCCGAGGGCGCCTCGCTCGGCCGCGCAGGCACCGCCCGCGAGGTGGCCGAGGCCATCGCCTTCCTCGCCTCCGACCGCGCCGCCTTCATCACCGGCGAAGTGCTGCGGGTGAACGGCGGGCTCTACATGTAACGCCGGCCGGCCTAGGCGGTGCCCCGCGCCGGCGTGGTCGAATTCCACGCCCGCTCGAGCATCTTCTTCGTCAGGCTCACGGCGATGGTCGTCCCCACCGCCCCGACGATCTTCTCCCAGACCGGCGCCTCTCCGCGCGCCACCTTCTTGGGATCGTCCACTGCCCGCCCGATGGCGATACGCAACCGCTTCGCCTTCTGCGGCAGCTCCTCCCGCTTGCGCGACCGCCAGATGGCAAACGCCATGCCGCCCACCACCAACGCCACCGCCGCGCCGGCGCCGATGAACACGCGGGGATGCTTGCGCATCTGCAGCCGCACGTCGGTCAGCTCGTGCCGCCTGCGATCGAGCTCCGCCAGCGACCTGTCCAGCCGCGTGCGCAGGTGCTCGATCTCGCGCTCGATCTCTCGCGGTGCCTTGGGCTCCGCCGCCCCGTTCCCGTTCACGCGAGCCGTTCCTTCGCCCACAGTGCGTCCTCCTTGAGGCTGCGCCGCGTCGCTTCCAGCGGCTCCTTGACCCGCTTGCCCCACCCAACCAGCCCGGCGATGCTCCCCACCGCCAGCACGCCGGCAGCCACGATCAGCGCCGCCGCCCACTCCGGCAGCACGGTGCCCAGCGCCATCGCTCCCGCCACCAGCATCATCGACACCGTCCAGAGCGCGCAGAGGCCGGCCACTCCCAGCCCCTTGGCCATGGCCACCTCCTTCTTGAGGTCAGCCTTCAGCTCCGCCTTGGCCAGCTCGATCTCCTTCTTGGCCAGCATCGTGGCGCTCTCGACGACGTGGCCCACCAGCTCGCGGTTGGTCATCCCTTCCACCGAGACAGGCAGCGCGCGGTCCGCCGGGATGCGCGCCGGCAGCTTCTCCATGTTGCGCGGCCCGGGCAGCGCAACCCTCTCGTCGGCCATGTGCTCCTCCTTTTGCGCGTGGCGTAGCAAAGGCTCGTCGCCGTGCAGCGCGCGGTCCACTTGCAGCAGCAGCCGGTAGACGATCTGCCACTCGTCCCACGGCAAGGTCCTGCGCGACAGCTCCGCCGACAGCTCGGAGAGCCGGCCCTCCAGCACCGCCGAGCGGCGATGCGCGCGCGGCTGCTCGAGATAGATGCGCCACAGCCGCTTGGCGTGCATCTCCAGCTCGCGCGCCTCGGCGGCGAAGCTCTGGACGACGGGCCGCGGCCCGTACACCTCGGCGCACAGCGCCCGCGCCTGCGCCACCAGCGTCGGCTTGCCGCGCAGGATGGTCTCGTTGGGCAGGACGGTCACTTCCAGCTCGCCGTTGCGGCGGTACTCCACATGTTTGCTGGCCATCGCCTTGAACGGCGCGCCGCCAATCTTGAGCAGGATCTTCGCCGGCGCGGTCTGGTGCCAGGGCGCCGTCGCGCGCTGCAGGTCGATCTGGTTGCGCTCCAGCTCGTCGGCCAACGCCGCCATCGCCTCGCCGGTGACGCCCTTGTCCATCACAGCCGGGATGCGCACCACCTCGCGGCGGCGCAGCACGGTGACAATGCGCAGGATGGGCGCCACCACCAGCATGAGCAGGAAGGCGCAGGCCAGCGCCAGCGTGATGGGGAAACCGCGCAGGAACTTCTTCCAGCCCGGCTCGGCCATGCGGTCCTGCGCGCCGCGCTTCGCCACCACCGTGCCCACCACTACCGGAACGACGAGGGCGAGAGCGAGCCAGATCAGCCGCAGCCAGGCGTTGGGCACCGACTTGGCGAGCGGCACGAAGGAGACGACGAACAGCGCCACCTTGGGGACGATCACTCCCATGAGCAGGATGGGCCACGCGGCCGCTGCCGCCACCACCGCGGAAAGGAGCGTCTGTTCCTTGGGCGAGGTCTGCCCGAACAGCGCCAGCACGGCCCAGCCGAAGATCGCGTTCAGGGCCTTGCCCGCCGACTTCCCCAGATAGCTGATCAGCGCCTGTAAAATGGCCACGCCCAGAACCTAGGGCGTGGCCGTTACCTTCGGCAGGCTGCTCGGCTGCCTTGCGGCAGCTCCCGACTACAAGATACCGGAGTCGTACCCGATGCTGGCGTGCATGTTGATGTCCAGCACGATGTCGGTCTTCCCGTCCACCGTTCCGTTCATCACCACATAGAAGGTTCCGCCGCTCTGCAGCTGCTGCAGCAAAAAGGCGTCCAGCGCCGGGGTGCCCTTGATTCGGACGGTGCTGCCCAGCGTGGCGGGGAAGTTGACCAGATCGCCGACCTTCACGTCGTTGGCCGCCGGGTCGAGCAGGCCCTTGCGCAGCGAAAAGGTGCCGTTGAGCTTGGTGGCCTGGTTCCCGGCGTTGACCTTGGTGACCGTGATGTCGGCGTAGTCGAGGTCGAGGCTGCGGATGCTGTCCTTGTGATCGGTGATCTCCTTGTACTTGCCGAGATCCACCAGGATGCTCTGGGACGCGCTGCCTGCGACGGGCGCCTGGACCGCGACGTCGCGCTGGTCCATGTCGAAGCTGAGGTTCACGATGCACGCGGACAGCCCGGCGACGAAGGCCAGGCCGAGCGCGAGACGCGGAGCAAGGCGACGGTTCATTGTTTTGACTCCTCGGGTCCTTCAACTTGCCACAGAACCGGCCGCGCGCGCCTCCTTTTGGACAGCAGGTGCGACGGCCGGTACCCTGGTGACCCGAGGATCGGGCGAGCGGCCACAAAACTCCAACGATGCTCCGCACTTGGAGGTCAAGGTGGTCTCCGGCCGCCAAGGCGCGCCGGGGAACGCACGGACCCTCACTCGCACCTCCAGCGAGGCGATTTCGGTATTCACGCAGTAATGGGAATCCCCATATCGGGTTTCCACCATGTAGGCGGGCGCTGCGTGCACCACGCCGTCGATGGCGAGGCGCGCGTCCTGCGCGGAGAAATGCCAGGAGGGCGCCCCGGGCCGCGAGGTGCAGAGCGGCATCCAGGGCAGCTCGCCGAACCGGTGCACCTGGCCGCGGAAGCGGAAGACGAACGTCGGGATGCGCACGCCGCCCGGCCCCTCGACGTCGAGCAGGTCCAGCGACGCCGTGGGATCCTCGGCGAAGGCGGAGCAGCGCGCCCACGCCCATGCAGGCCAGCGCGACCGCCCCCACAGATGTCCCTGTCCCGCGGAAACGCGCTGCAGCTCGAACATCCGCCCATCGATCTCCAGCGCGCCCGTGAGGGTGGTCGCCGGGTGCGGCAGGACGTAGCCGCTGCCGCGCAGGCGGGCCACGGGCGCGAGCCAGCGCGGGATCGGCTCCTCTGCTTGCACTCCCTGGCCAAAAGAAAGGCGCCAGCGAAGGGAGTGTCCGTCGGCCTCCACCTCGCCCAAGCAGCCCTCCGACGAGAGCTGGTTGTCGCCGAGCTTCACCTCAGTGCGGCTGATTGCCGCAGCGTGGAGGTCATTCTTCAACGCCATCGACTGCTCAGGATGGTCGCGGTCGAACCAGGACGCCCAGACCGCGCAGTTCCTGCCCTGCGCATCGAGGTCCACGGTGTAGCGCAGCCAGAGCCCATGGCCCTCTCGTGGATCGCTCGCCGCCACGTACCAGGCCTCGTGAAATCCGCCCGCCGGCGCCTCCGGCCAGCGGGGCGAATTGAGCGATCCGGCATCCACGAACAGCGCGTACGCTGCCGGCCGTATGCCCGTCAAGCAGCCGGGCGCGCATGCGCCGGGCCGGCTTGACTTGCGTACCCCTCACCGTAGACTCTCGCACGCAATTTTCCGCAGCATTTCCCGAGGGAGCGAATGCCCTTCCACTTCGCCAACGTGCTGCTCTTCTCGGCGACGGCCGTCCTCTTCGTCTTCGGATCGCTGCTCGCGGGCCACTTCCTGCGCCCCAACGCGCCGACCCGCGAGAAGTCGATGATCTACGAGTGCGGCGAGAAGCCCATCGGGCAGGCCTGGTTCAACTTCAACCCGCGCTTCTACCTGATCGCGCTGGTGTTCGTGATCTTCGAGGTGGAGATCGCCTTCATGTATCCGGTGGCCTCCGTCTACCGGTACTTCATCGAGCACGGCCAGGGGTTGTTGGCGTTCGGCGAGATCTTCGTCTTCGTCGCGATCCTCTCGGTGGGCCTGGCGTACGTCTGGGCGATGGGAGATCTCGAGTGGGTGAAGGGCCTCAAGCAGGAAGTGCTGCAGACCTTGCGCGACCGGAAGCAGACCCCGCCCCCAGAGACAACCGGGAAGAAGGCAGCCTAGACATGGCAAAGGACTACCAACAGGACTTCGGCTCCATCATCACCAGCAAGACCTCGTTCATCGACGAGATCATCAACCTGGCGCGCAAGAGCAGCATCTTCTATCTGCTCTTCGGCCTCGCCTGCTGCGGCATCGAGCTGATGCAGACCGGCGGGCCCCGCGCCGACATCGATCGGTTCGGCAGCGTGCCGCGCGCCACGCCCCGCCAGAGCGATCTGATGATCGTGGCGGGGACGCTGACCTACAAGATGGCCGAGCGCTGCAGGCTCCTCTACGAGCAGATGGCGGAGCCCAAATACGTCATCTCCATGGGCTCCTGCGCCTCCTGCGGCGGGCTCTTCCAGTACGCGTACTCGGTGTGCAAGGGCGTGGACAAGCTGATCCCGGTGGACATCTACGTCCCCGGCTGCCCGCCCCGGCCCGAGGCGCTCACCGAGGGCCTGATGCGCGTGCAGGACAAGATCGTCCGCGAGCGCTGGTTCACCGCCCGCCAGAGGATCGGCCAGGCCGAGCCGTCGCTGGGCGTGGACTACAAGGTGCTGGCGTAGATGACCTTCGAAGAGATCCAGCAGCGTCTCGCCGCGAAGTTCGGTGAGCGCATTGGAGCCCTCGCGCCCGCCAACAAGGACGCCTCCCTGGTGGTGCCGCCGGGGGACGTGGTCGAGATCTGCCGGTTCCTCAAGGACGACCCGGACCTGGCTTTCGACTGCCTGATGAACCTCTCCAGCGTGGACTGGCCGAAGAAGAACCAGATCGAGGTCGTCTACCACCTCTGGAGCTACGCGAAGCAGCACGCCTTCATCCTCAAGGCGCAGCTCGACCGCGCAAAGCCGGAGATCGCCTCGCTGGAGCCGGTGTGGAAGGCCGCCGACTGGCTGGAGCGCGAGCAGTACGACCTGATGGGCATCCAGTTCCAGGGCCATCCGGACCTGCGCCGCATCATGATGCCCGACGACTGGGTGGGCCACCCGCTGCGCAAGGACTACGCCGAGCAGACGCAGTGGCACAACATCACCACCACGCGCGAGAACTCGCTGGAAGGGTACGTGCGCCTCGACGAGCTGAAGAAGAAAGCCGCCGAGGCTGCAGCCGCCAAGAAAGAGGTGCTGCAGTGAGCAAGCCGCTCGAGCTGCCGACGATGGACATGGAGAACAAGGAGGTTCTCCGGCGCATCGA
>Ga0136846_1218928_pt1 | contig 14418 bp, 11 predicted proteins | sample HopSoiMetagenom2_FD_96841 | JGI IMG/M metagenome (GOLD analysis project Ga0136846, IMG submission 96841) | Grasslands soil microbial communities from Hopland, California, USA - 2 Assembly 2016 (version 4) | ecosystem: Environmental > Terrestrial > Soil > Grasslands | place: USA: Hopland...
GATCTGACCAATTCTGCGACCGCTCTGTTCGCCGGAAGTGATGCACGCAACTGGTTTCGCGCCGATCGCGCGACAGCGCGGTATGCAGGTACGATTACGGGAAAAACCGTGACGGTCACGCCCTTCATCGGTGGAAACATGGAGCGTGACTGGTCCACCGGGTCCAACGCCCCGCCGCCAAAATCGCCGTGGGCCTTCTATGGTCATACGAGCGATCTAAGGATGCGTCGTCCAAATCCGGCCATCTCTCGCGGACATATCGCGTCCCTTCTTGGCGGAGGCACGATGGATGTGGTGAGTGGCGGCTTGACCGGGACTCTCAACCTGAACCTCGAGCAGTCACTGCGCACCCGCTACGACGACGTTTGCGTAGCCACCCCCGGAGGAGTCTTTTGCGATGGCCCGAGCGGAACCTTCACGCAGATGCGCTTCGACGCGCGCCTCATGTTCCCAACTTTCGGTAATCAGACTTTCACCTTCCACGGCCACACGGTTTTGACCGGCGGCGACGGCCTCGCCCCAGCCCAGCGGTTCGCCTATCTCGGTGGCGTCAATACGCTTTCCAGCGTGGAGCTTCTGGCCCTCGGCGGAGACCAGCTGCTTTTCGTAATGGGCGAGTACCGCATCCCGTTCGAGCGAATCCAGGTGCCGTTCCTCGGAAATCCGTTCCTGGCGCTCAACTATGCTGCCGGCAACGCGGGCCCTGACAACATTCCGGCTCTTATCCAGAACCTGGGAGTGGGCGTCGGGATCGGCGTTCTCCGTTTCGACTATACGCTCGATCCATCGCACAATCGGTCTCCGTTCTCCCGGCGTAACACATTCTCGTTCGGACTTTCTCTATCGCCGTGATCGGATTTGGTTTGCCCAGAGCATCCCCGGTTGGTATATTACTGAGCGTGACTTTTGCATCGTGTCGCGCGAAAACAGGTGGGTAAATGGGGACGCTAGTGGTCATTCCAGCGCGCCTCGGAGCCATGCGTCTCCCCCGCAAACCCCTGCGTCTCCTCTCCGGACTCCCCCTCATCGTCCGGGTATGGCAAAGAATCTCCCAAATGAACGTCGCTGATACCGTCGTCGTGGCTACCGACGACAAGTCCGTCGCGTCCACCGTGCGTGAAGCCGGGGCGGAGTGCGTGATGACCAGCGACCGGCACTCATCGGGAACCGAACGTGTGGCAGAGGTAGCCGCGCAGCCAAAGTTTCGTGACTACTCCACCATTGTGAATGTGCAGGGCGACGAGCCCTTCATCGGTCCCGGAGCTGTCCGGGGCGCTGCGGAGCTCGTTTCGAGCGGAGCGTTTCCACTCGGTACGTCGGCTTCACGCGCGAGCGCGGAAATTCTCGATACGCCAAGCCTCGTCAAAGTCGTCGTCGGAGACGATGGGCGGGCTTTGTACTTTTCACGGGCTCCGATTCCTTACCTCAGGGACCAAGGCGATCGCGCAAAACTGCCAGAGCGTACTTTGCAGCACATAGGTGTGTACGCGTACTCCCGCGATGCGCTCAACAAATGGGTCTCACTGCCGCCTCATCCACTCGAAGAGATCGAGCGGCTGGAGCAGCTGCGCCCTCTTGCGGCGGGAATTCCGATTGGCGTGACCGTCACGAACGAGGCACCTGCGAGCGGAATAGACACTGAAGAAGACCTGGAGCGCGCAAATGCGCGCTGGAAATCCTTTATGGCGGGAGCAGCTACAAATGGGCAGTAACCAACAGACGCGCTACATCTTCGTAACTGGCGGCGTCGTTTCGTCGCTCGGAAAGGGGATTGCGGCGGCATCTCTCGGACGACTCCTCGTCGAGCGCGGCATGCGCGTGACGATCATGAAGTTCGATCCCTACCTGAACGTCGATCCTGGAACGATGTCGCCGTTCCAGCACGGTGAAGTATTCGTGACCGACGATGGCGCCGAGACCGATCTGGATCTCGGACACTACGAGCGCTTCATCGATCGTTCGCTCGCCCAATCCAACAACATTACGACCGGGCGCATTTACCTGAGCGTCATCACCAAGGAGCGCCGCGGCGAATACCTCGGCTCGACGGTCCAGGTGATCCCGCACGTGACGGACGAGATCAAGGGCGCGATGAAGCGACTCGCCCCCGAGAGCGATGTCGTGATCGTGGAGATCGGCGGCACGGTCGGCGACATCGAGTCGCTGCCGTTTCTTGAAGCGATCAGACAGTTCCGGCATGAGATCGGACGCGAAAACGCGATCTTCATCCATCTAACACTCGTTCCGTTCATCGCCGCTGCCGGTGAGGTCAAGACCAAGCCGACCCAGCACTCAGTACGCGAGCTCATGGAAATCGGAATTCAGCCGGACATCCTGATCTGTCGCACCGAGCGCGCCCTCTCCGAAGAGGTCAAGCGCAAGATCGCGCTGTTCTGCAACGTCGAATTCGGCGCCGTCATCGAGAGCAGGGACGTCCCGACGATCTATCAGATTCCCTTGCTGTTCCATGAGCAGGGTCTCGACGAGCGGGTGATGCACAAGCTCGGATTGCTTGGTCGCCGGGCACCGGATCTGTCCAAATGGCGCGGGATGGTAGAGCGGGTTCTCCATCCGCATGGTCGCGTGAAGATCGCTGTGATCGGCAAGTATACCGGTCTCGTTGACAGCTACAAGAGCGTTCAGGAAGCTCTCATTCACGGTGGCATCGCCAACGATGTCGGTGTCGAGATCTCCTGGCTCGCCAGCGACCTGTTCCTCAACCGTGAGCGCACTCGCGAGCTGCTATCCGATTATCACGGCGTGCTGGTGCCTGGGGGGTTCGGCGTGCGTGGCGTCGAGGGAATGCTCGAAGCAATTGGTTTCGCTCGCGAGTCGGGATTGCCATTCTTCGGGATATGCCTCGGCATGCAGACGGCGATCATCGAGTTCGCCCGCAACGTGATTGGATTGTCGGACAGTCATTCCAGTGAGTTTGCCCCTGAGTGTGGCGACGCGGTCATTTCACTGATGGAAGACCAGCAGCACGTCACCGACATGGGCGGTACCATGAGGCTCGGCGCGTACCCGTGCAAGCTGGGTCCGGGAACGTTGGCAGCGTCCATTTATGGCTCACCCCAGGTGAGTGAGAGACATCGGCACCGCTACGAGGTGAACAACAAATATCGTGACCAGTTCATCGAGCATGGCTTGAACCTGTGTGGTCTCTCGCCCGATGGCTCGCTCGTCGAAATGGTGGAGCTGCAGACGCATCCATGGTTTGTCGGTTGCCAGTTCCATCCCGAGTTGCAGTCGCGTCCTACTCGTCCGCATCCGCTGTTCGCGAGCTTCATTGGAGCCGCGGCACAGGCAAAGTCACCAACCCGAAGCAGCCGGAAGCGCACGCCGCTCGAAGCGACGGAATAGCGTGCGCGAATTCTTTCCGGCAGACAAACTCTTTCTGATCGCGGGTCCGTGTGTCCTGGAGAGCGACGAGCTCAACCTCCGTGTAGGCGATACACTCGCACGCCTTGCCGAGAAGGTTCCCGGCGGCATCATCTATAAGGCGAGCTTCGACAAGGCAAACCGGTCAAATCGCGATGCCGCGCGCGGGCCGGGAATCGACGCCGGACTCGAGGCGCTGGCTCGTGTTCGCAAAGCAACGGGACTGCCCGTTCTTACCGACGTACACACTCCAGAGCAGTGCGCTCCGGCCGCGAGCGTTGTCGACGTTCTGCAGATACCCGCGTTCCTCTGTCGCCAGACTGATCTCCTCGAGGCTGCCGGCGCGACTGGAAAGCCCGTGAATGTGAAGAAAGGTCAGTGGCTCCAACCCGAAGGGATGCGCGGGGCCGTGCAGAAAATTCGCGGCGGGACGACACCCAACGGTCGCTCGCGGGACATCGCTGTGACGGAGCGCGGGACTTTTTTCGGCTACGGGGACCTCGTCGTCGATATGCGGTCCTTCACCAGGTTGCGTGACGCCTGCGACGCGCCCGTGATCTTCGATGCGACCCACAGTGTCCAGAAGCCGGGTCAAGGTCCCGAAGGCGCGAGTGGGGGTGCGCGCGAGTTCGTCCCTGTGCTCGCCTTGTCCGCGATTGCTGCTGGTGCGCAGGGACTCTTCCTCGAAACTCATCCTGATCCGGACTGCGCGCCGAGTGATGGTCCGAACATGCTGCCGTTGTCGGAGATCGGGAATCTGATAAGCAGGGCCGTCGACATCTGGGCGCGCATCAACCAATGACGCGAAGGGACATCGTCGAACGAGGTAAGCGCGTCCTCCGGATGGAGACTGAGGCGCTCACCGAAGCAGAGCGTCGCATCGGCGACGAGTTCGCGCGTGCGGTCGAGTGTATCGCGCGCTCCGACGGACGCGTGATCGTTTCCGGGGCGGGAAAATCCGGCCTCATCGGTCGCAAGATCGCCGCGACGCTTACGTCCACCGGCACTCCCGCCACTTTTCTCCACCCGGCCGACAGTGTTCACGGAGACCTTGGTATCGTCGACGAGTCCGACGTCGCGATCCTCATCTCCAAGAGCGGAGAGTCTGACGAGCTGCTCGGACTGCTAGACCATCTGAAGCGTCTCGGTGTATCCACGATAGCCTTGACGAGCAACGCCAAATCCACCCTCGCCCGTCACAGCGATGTCGCTCTAGACGCGTGGGTCAAAGAGGAGGCGTGCCCTCATGATCTCGCTCCAACCACCAGCACCACTGTGGCGTTGGCGCTCGGCGATGCGCTGGCAATCGCACTGCTCGAGGAAAAAGGATTCGACGCCGATGATTTCGCGCGCCTGCATCCGGGCGGTGCAATCGGTAAGCGTCTCTTAACCAGAGTATCCGACGTGATGGTCACTGAGAAACTTCCGATATTGTCAGAATCAGCAACGATGCGCGAAGCGGTCGTGCAACTCGCCGAACGGCGCGGAATTGCCGTTGTCATCAGCCCGTCGGGAGCGGTGGCGGGCGTATTGACCACGGGCGATCTGTCGCGACTCATGGAACACGAGGAAAATGTTTTCCCGATTCCGGTGACCAAGGTTATGAACCGCACTCCAAAGGTTGCCAAGGCAGACGAGCTCGGGAGCGCAGTGGTTTATCGGATGGAGACACATGGCATCATCGCCATGCCGGTTTTGAATGGCGACGATCGAATGGTGGGCGTCGTACATCTACATGATTTGATGCGAGCGGGCGTAGTTTGATGCGCCCCGCTTTCATGTTCGCGCTCCTTTGCGCGATCCCTGCCGTCGCTTGCGGCTCGAACAAGAAGCAGCCGCCCGTCGCTGCGCATTCTCCGCTCGCCGATTCCGCCGATCAGGTGATGTACGGTGCCAGGTTCAACCTCACCGACGAAGGCGTGTCTCGCGCGCACCTCGTTTCCGATACGGCGTACTTTTTCGATGACAACACGCGGATAGAGCTGGAGAAAGTGAACATCGTATTCTTCACCATCACGGGGCTGAAGGACGCGGTCCTCACCTCCCGGGTTGGAACCTATAACAGCCGCACCAACAACATGATCGCCCGCAAGAACGTCGTCGTCGTGTCCGAGGACGGCCGTCGCCTCACCACCGAGGAGCTGATCTACAATCAGCAGCGTAACCAGATTTCCAGCGACAGCGCATTCGTCATGACCGAGCCCAATCGAAGACTCGAAGGCGTTGGATTTCGGTCGGATCCGAACATGAAGAACATTCAGATTCTCAAAGGAGCGAGTGGGTTCGCCCGGGGTGTTTCCACCCAGCCCACCGTTTTGCCCGCGCCGGGCAACGTTCCTACGGTTTTGCCGGCCCCGAGGTCGGCTCCGGCGAGCACCACACCAAGACGCTGAACGAGCAAATGCGACGCCTTTGGTTTTGTCTCCTTCTGTTTGCGGCCTTCGCCTCGGCTGGCGCGCAGGACATTCCGCGCAGTTGCGATCTCGAGCTGCCAACTGGAACTGGCACGAGGGCAAATGTTATTACCGATCCTGCGTCCAACAAACGCACCATCTATCTCGGTCAGGGTGTCGTCGCCCACTGCATTGGTCAAGGGAACACTCTCACCGCCGATAGCGCCGAATACTACGAGACGGAAGGCCGGCTATATCTGGTTGGCAACGTCCACTACACGGAGCCGCGCGCGACGGTGACCTCCCGCACCATGACCTACTACCAGGGTGACAACCACCTTCACGCCGAAGGAGACGTCGTCGGTGTCATGTCCAATGGCAGCGTGTTGCGGGGACCCGTGGCCGAGTATTACCGCAGTACCCAGGAGCGCCCGTTGGCAAAACTGTTCGCACCCGGTCGGCCCAAGGTGACGCTCGTGCAGAAGGACACCACGGGTCGTGGGCGCGCGCCGGATACCGCCAACATCGTCGCCAACCAGATCAACATGGTCGGCGATAGTCTCGTGTACGCTTCCGGTAAGGTCGAGATCACCCGGCCGGATCTTCTCGCCACCGGCGACTCCGCCTTCATGGACAGCGGCAGCGACTTCGCGCGGCTGATGCGCGAGCCTGCCGTTCACGGGAAGGGAACCCGCGCGTTCACACTTACTGGCGGCGTCATCGATGTGTATTCCCACAACCGTCAGGTCGAGCGCGTCGTCGCGACCCCGAAGGGCCACGCACTCAGTCAGGATCTCGAGCTGGTCGCCGACTCCATCGACCTGCGAGTGCAAAACAACGTACTACAGCGCGCAATCTCATGGGGACCGACCAAAGCTCACGCCGTTTCGCCCGAGCGCGAGATCGTCGCCGATTCGATCGACGCCATAATGCCTGGCCAGCGAATTCGCGAGGTCCGCGCATTGCGTAACGCGTACGCGGAAAGCAACCCGGATTCGGGTGTGGTCTCGACGCAGAGGGATTGGATGCGTGGAGATACCATCGTTGCTCACTTCGACTCGATCCCCGCCGGAGACACCACGACCAAGCCGAGGATCAGGGAGATCGTGGCCGAGGGCAACGCACGATCGTTCTATCAGATGAAGAGCTCAAAGGGTCCGGCCGACAAGCCGACAGTCAACTACGTCCGTGGACGAATCATCGACATCCTTTTCGAGGACCGGAAAGTTGCGACGGTGACCGTCACCGACAAGGCGACTGGTGTGATCGTCGAGCCTGCAACTGCATCCTCGTCGACCCAGCCGGCGTCCACCGCGCCGGGCGCGCCGGGGACCCCCGCCGGACCGAAAACGCTTGGTACTCCAGCGCCGCGCAAACCGGCTGCTACGCGACCATGACCAACAGCGATGGGCTGCCCGAGAGCGTCCGCGCCCTCGTCGACGTGCATCAGCAACGCGAGCCGCTCGACGGGTTTGCGATACACGCTATCGTACGGTCCGCGGATGACAGCGGCGTCGCCAGAATTCGGGACGTAGCCGCCAACTATCGCGAGGATTACCTTCGCGCGCTCCGCGTCAAAGGCGTCGACGCCGGTCGTGAGGCCGGCCGTCTGGGTCAGGACGAGGTCGTGGGCTATCTGGCGATGTCGATTTTCCCGAGACTCGCGGAAAGTGGCGTGATTCTTCCTTTAGAGGGCGACCTCGAAAGGGACGGAGCCGTTGTTCGCGTGGCTCCGACGTTGTGGCGGGACATAGCTCCGCATCGCGCCGAGTTTGCCGAGAGCATGCGGGAGACGGGGGAACACTCCCGGCTCGCCCTGTCGACGCCCACGGACCAGGCGCTCGTCGGGGGCAGTGTTCTCGAGGCTGAGGGCCTGACCAAGATCTACCGCGGGCGGAAGGTTGTGAACGATGTTGCCGTCAGGCTGCGGCAAGGTGAGATCGTCGGGTTACTCGGCCCCAACGGGGCAGGGAAGACAACGACGTTTTACATGATTGTCGGATTGATCCAGCCGCTTTCCGGTCGGATCCTTCTCGATAGCGAGGATATTACGAAGCTGCCGATGTACGAAAGAGCGCGTCGTGGGATCGGTTATCTTTCACAGGAGCCATCGATATTCAGAAAGCTTTCGGTCGAAGACAACATTCTCGCCATACTCGAGACGTTGCCGCTCTCGGCCGAAGAGAGGTCGGCGCGGCTGGAGAAGCTGCTCGACGAGCTGAGTATCAAGAGACTTCGGAAGAGCAAAGCTTACGCGCTCTCCGGAGGGGAGCGGCGTCGACTGGAAATCACCCGGGCGCTGGTCACCGACCCAAAATTCATGATGCTCGATGAGCCCTTCGCCGGTGTCGATCCCATCGCCGTTCACGACATTCAAACGATCGTCGCTGGTCTTCGCCATAGAGGCATTGGGGTTTTGATCAGCGATCACAACGTAGAACAAACACTCGACATTGTAGACCGCGCTTACATTATGTTCGATGGACAGGTTAAGGTCTCCGGGACGGTCCGGGACCTGGTTTTCGACGATACCGTTGCCGACATCTATCTTGGTCCAACGCTTACAGCACGACTTCGCGAGCGGTTCTCGCGTGATCGGGATGAGGTGAAAGCCTCGTGAAGCCCGGCCTCAATCAGTCGACTCAGCTTCGCCAGGAGCTGAAGATCAATCCACGCCTGTATCAGGCGATGGATCTTCTTTACATGCCCCTTCTCGACCTCCAGCAGCACCTGAAACAGGAGCTGTTGAACAATCCGTTCCTCGACCTCGTCGAGGCGGAGGAAGAAGAGGAGGAGGAGCAGGAGACTGATCTCCAGGAGCCGGCACAGGCAGACACCACAGAAGACGAGCGCTCCGGCGAGATCGACTGGGAAGAGATTCTGCTCGACGGCTTCGACACTGCCGGCGGCCGCCGTGAAGAACACGAGGAGAAGGAATACTTCGAGCCGGTGACTGTCGCGAGCCGGGACCTCAGCGACCATCTGCGGGATCAGGTCAGTCTACTCGAGTTGACAAAACGCGAGACTTTTCTCGCCGACGAGTTCATAGGCAACATTAATGACGACGGCTATCTCGCTTGCGGAATTGAAGATATCATCCGGGCTCTGAACGACGTCGTGACCAAGGCCGCGGAAGACGCGGACATGGACCTGCAGGATCTTCCGCTCTACACACAAGAAGAAGGCGAGAAGATGCTCGCCACCGTGCAGAGCCTCGATCCGCCAGGCGTCGGCGCCCGCGACCTTCGCGAATGTCTCCTCTTACAGCTCAAGGAATCCGGGCTTGAGCAGTCGGTGCCTTACAGACTAGTCCGGGATTGTTTCGAAGAGTTGATCAACCATCGGTGGAGCGAGATCTCCAAGCGCTTTGGCATCAGCGCCACCGACGTCCAGAAAGCGGCTGACGAGATCGCCAAGCTCGATCCCAAGCCCGGCCTCCAGTACGGCTCGCGCGACGACAACTACATCATCCCGGACCTTATCGTCGACAAGATCGACGACCGGTACCACGTCTTTCTCAATGACGCCAATCTCCCCAGGCTCAAGCTCAGTCGCGCTTACCAGGAGATCGCCCGCGACAAGAAGAAGTTCGACGGTGAGAACAAGGAGTTCATCTCCAACAAGCTCAACTCCGCCAACTGGATGATCCAGGCGATCGAGCAGCGGCGGCAGACGATGCTCAAGGTCATGAACTACATCGTCGAACGACAGCGCGAGTTTTTTGAGAAGGGAATCCAGCACCTCAAGCCGTTGACCCTTCGTGAAGTCGCCGAAGTGATCAACATGCACGAATCGACCGTCAGTCGCGTCACCAACGAGAAGTTCGTCCAGACCCCTCGCGGCGTTCTTCCACTGAAGTTTTTCTTCTCCTCGGGCCTCGCGACATCAGACGGCGAAGACGTCTCGGCGCGCGGTATCAAGGCGCAGCTACAGAAGCTCGTTCAGGACGAAGATCCGAAGCACCCGCTTACCGATCAGGCAATCGTAAATATTCTCCGCGAGAGCGGGGTGCAGATTGCCCGGCGTACCGTCGCCAAGTATCGCGACCAGCTCGGCGTTCTCTCAGCCCGGATGCGGAAGCGCGTATGACGCCGCTGTCGCAGACTGACGCGGCGCAGCGCTTCAAGAGCGGCCAACCGCTTCAGTCTGTGACGACTCGACCGGACGTCAGCGTCCTGGTTCCTGCCAAAGACGAAGCCGAGAATCTCCCGCTATTCATGAAGCAGGCGCATGATGCGTTTGCTGCGGCCGGCCACCGCTACGAAGTCGTTGTCATAGACGACGGCTCGGACGACGATTCCTGGAACGTGTTGCAGCGTCTCGCTGAGCAGTATCCGTTTCTTCATTCGGTGCGTCACGCTTCGCGACGCGGAATCGCTGATGCGCTCCGCACCGGTTATCTCCATTCACGCGGAAAAGTCTTGGTCTTTTACCCGGCCGATCTCCAGTACAAGCCGGAAGATATTCCTCGTCTGGTTGCGCCGATTCTGGCCGGCGAGTCGGACATGGTGGCCGGTTACAAGGAAGGGAAGTACGAGAAGGCTTTCGTCTCCGGCATTTACAACCGCCTCAGCCGGTCTCTCTTCAAGGTGAGCGTCCGCGACCTCAATTCGGTGAAGGCATATCGTCGTGAGGTCATGGATGCGCTGCCGGATCGGCCGGACTGGCATCGCTACATGATCGTGATGGCTGCCGCCAACGGCTTCTCGCTATCGGAGGTTCCAGTGCCTCTTTATCCGCGAAATGCGGGAGCATCGAAGTTTGGGATCGGCCGCATACCGGTTGGCGTTCTCGACATGCTCGCCGTGTGGTTCGAGCTGCGCTTTGCCAGAAAGCCGTTGCTCCTGTTCGGTGTCCTCGGCGCTTTCCTTTTTATCGTTGGTGTAATAGTCGGAATCATCGCCATTCTGTACCGTGTGATTGGTGGCGTTGGGTTCCGGCCGTTGGTGAATCTCGTGGAGACATGCGTAACGGTTGGTAGCGTGTTCTTCGCCACCGGGTTGCTCGGTGAGCTCATCGCCGCCCAGCGCGCTGAAATCAGCCAGCTCCGCTCGCGGGTCGAGGATCTCTCGCGAGACCGCGATGCCTCCAATTCCTGATTAAATGAACGTACTGTTTCTCACCCACTCGTTTCCCCGATCGGAGGGCGACGCAGCCGGCTCCTTCATACTTCGACTGGCCGTCGCGCTGCGCTCGGAGGACGTGACGGTGCGGGTCGTCGCGCCCGCAGCGGTGGGGGTGCCCGAAGCAGATGAAATCGAAGGCATCCGCGTCGAGCGATTCAGATACGCTCCGCGTCGTTACGAGCGCCTCGCTTACACCGGAAACATGGCCAACGACGTTGCATCGTCGTGGACCGCGAAGCTGGCGCTCGTTGGATTCCTCGGTTCCGATTTCGCCCGCGCAGTAAGAGTACGGCGCAACTTCGAGCCTCAGATCTTGCACGCTCATTGGTGGTTCCCCAACGGAGTGGTGGGGACATGGGTGGGCGGTCTGGCCCACATTCCGCTCGTCACCACTCTGCACGGCACCGACGTCCGGCTCGCGCGCACCGTCGGCGTTGCCAAGCCGCTATTCAGCCATGTGCTCAAACATTCGGCGGCTGTTACCACCGTCTCACGTTGGCTCAAAGACGAGACGGAATCGCTGGTGCCGGGCATCAGACCGATGGTTGCGCCGATGCCGGTCTCCACCGATTTGTTCGAGCCGGCCGAACGACGGGACGGCGCTCGACTTCTTTTTGTCGGCCGGTTGAATGAGCAGAAAGGCGTAGATCATCTGCTCCATGCGGCGGCAACGATGAAGCGCCCGGCGCAGTTTGATATCGTAGGTGACGGTCCGGCGCGCGCCTCGCTGCAGGAGCTGGCTCGTGAGCTCGGTGTCGATTCGCGCATCACCTGGCACGGCCAGATTCCTCAGACGGCGCTTCCGCAGTTCTATCAACGTGCCGCCGCTATGGTTGTTCCTTCCGTCGACGAAGGCCTCGGACTTGTCGCGGTCGAGGCGCTCTTATGCGAGACGCCAGTCGTCGCTTTCGATTCGGGCGGCTTGCGCGACGTAATTCAGCATCAGAAAACGGGCGTGCTGGTCAAAGCCGGCGACCGCGCAGCACTGGCAAAAGCGCTCGACGATTTGCTGGCGAGCGACGGAGTCGGAAGACAGTTGGGCAGGGCGGGACGACTATACGCACTCTCTGCCTTCGCGCCAGAATCAGCTGCGCGCCGTTACGCAGAGATATACAAACAGGTTCTTGGCGCTAACGCGTCGTAGCCTCTTCAAGGTCGCGCAGTGGATTTTCGCGGCGGTGGTGCTGTTCTTCGCCGCCAGGTCGCTCGCCACACAGTGGGCGAAGCTCGAGACACGTTTACCGCATGTAGTCTTTCAGTGGCAGTGGATCGTTGCGGCGACGGCACTGATTCTGATCACCTATGCCGTTCTCATAGAAGGTTGGCGACGCGTACTGGTTGCCTGGGATTCGCACCTTCCCTTCAGCGACGCCGCCCGCATCTGGTTTTTGTCGAACCTCGGCAAGTACGTTCCCGGCAATATCTGGTCGCTCACCGCCATGGGGGTGATGGCGAAGAGGCGAGGCTTATCACCCATTGCCGCGGCCGGCTCGTCGGTCATCATGCAAACGGTAAGTCTCGCAACGGGCACCGCGATCGTTATGGTGACGGGCGCAAAGCTGCTCGGGCAGCCGCTCCTCGTCGGCGCCTCGGTGGTCGTGCTGGTGGGGATCCTTCTTCTGGCACCACGCTTTCTTCCGCCGCTCGCGACCTGGGTTGGCGGACTCATCGGCCGAGACATCACCCCGCCGTCGGTGCCCGCGGCGAGCATTTGGACTGCGGCCGCAGCGAACGGCCTTTCCTGGCTGTTTTACGGCATCGCCTTCCAGCTTTTCGTCCATGGAGTTCTGGGCTCGGCGCCGGGTGAGCTATCTTCCTACATCGCGGCTTATACTGCCGCGTATATCCTGGGTTTCATCTCGCCAATTGCTCCTGCCGGGCTGGGAGTACGCGAGTTTACGCTTGCCGCGTTCATGACGCAGCTCGGCCTCGCCAACGAAGCCGATGCGGCGCTGGTGGCGATAGGCGCACGATTATGGCTCACCGTTGTCGAGTTGATACCCAGTGGGTTGTATATTGCCGCGGGTCCAAATCGTAAGTCACTACCCAACTGATCACATGGCTCAACGCCGAGAGAGATCTTCGCCGGCACAGGTTTCAAAGCCCACCATCGATATCGCGGCGCTCCCGGCGCCGCGCTTCGCATTTGGATGGGCGGCACTTGTCTACGCACTCGGCACTTTGTCACTCGCATATCCGGCTCTGGTCGGACGGTTTCTCGTAACCCCGCGCAGCGACCAGTACATCGCGGGTTACGCGTTTCGCGAATTCGCCGCCACCACTTTGAAGGCAACGGGGCACTTTCCGCTCTGGAACCCGTATCTCTTTGGCGGCATGCCCTACGTGGCGGCGATGCATGGTGACATTTTTTATCCAACGTTCCTGCTTCGGATGATCATGCCTACCGACGCAGCGATGACGTGGGGATTCGTCATCCACGTCTTTCTCTCGGGCTTGTTCACCTACGGTTTCCTGCGCGCAATAGGCTACGGTTTCTACGGCTCTCTCGTGGGAGGCATCGCCTACATGATGAGCGGCCAGATTGCCTCGTACGTCTCTCCCGGACACGATGGAAAGCTCTTCGTGAGCGCGCTATTCCCGCTTGCTCTGTGGATGCTTTATCGAGGGATCCGGCAGGGAAGGGGCTGGAGCTGGGGCGCGTTTGCGTTAATCGTCGGCCTTTGCGTTTTGAGTCCGCATCCTCAGCTACTTCAATACCTGCTGCTCACATGCGGCGCCTACGCTCTATTCCTCGCCTTTTCAGCTGTGGATGGGGTCAACCTGCCTCGCAACACCGCCTTATCTCGCCTTGGTCTTGCGCTTCTTGCGGTTGTGATCGGATTGTCCATTGGCGCGGTCCAATACCTCCCGGTTCGCGAGTATGTGAAATGGTCGCCGCGCGCTGGCGGGTTAGCGGATTATGCAACAGCTACGAGCTACGCCTGGCCGCCGGAAGAAGTAATCAACGCGTACCTCCCACAGTTTTCCGGCATACTCGACCACTACTGGGGAAGAAACACCATACATCTGCATAGTGACTATGCAGGTGTGATTGTACTCATGCTCGCCGGGCTGGCCTTTGTTGGTCTTCGGTCTGACCCGCGCAAGAAACACGTCGTCTTCTGGTCTGTCGCCCTCCTTGTGTCTTTGCTGTGGTCGTTGGGAAGCGCGACCCCGTTCTATCACATTCCGTATGCGCTTGTCCCGGGAACGAAATACTTCCGCGCGCCGGCAACAATCTTTTTCGTTGGTACCTTCGCGTTGGCCTTGCTCGCCTGCGTCGGCACCGAGCGATTTCTGCGACTGGGAGTCTCGCGCAAGTACATCATCGGTTGGCTCGTTTTCGGCGGAATCATTGCGGTATTGGCGTCTCTTGGCGGTCTGACGTCTATCGCCGAGTCCTTTGCGGATCCGCGGCTGGCCGATCGCGTTGACGCCAACGCCCGCGCCGTCTTCCTCGGGGCGTGGCGATCCTTTGCTTTCGTAATACTCCTCGCTGTGCTGTGGTTCTTCTTTGA
>Ga0136846_1236105_pt1 | contig 14417 bp, 13 predicted proteins | sample HopSoiMetagenom2_FD_96841 | JGI IMG/M metagenome (GOLD analysis project Ga0136846, IMG submission 96841) | Grasslands soil microbial communities from Hopland, California, USA - 2 Assembly 2016 (version 4) | ecosystem: Environmental > Terrestrial > Soil > Grasslands | place: USA: Hopland...
ATTCCTTTGAGCATTTTTGCGAAAGGCCCGCAATCTGCTCCCCCAGAGATGAGAAACTCTGTCCAGGAGTAGTGATGAAAGATGCGAAAGATGCAGTTGTTCGAGGCCGTGCGATGTTAACGAACGACGCCTCATTTACTGAGGTCATGAAGTTCGAAGCCAAACTTTGGCTCCACAAACAGGAATTCCAGAAGCGAGCACAGAGCTTTTCCAGCGATGGCGAGAAAATCCGGTTCCTTTTGGCTGAATTGAATCTCCTCTGGACCCGCGCCGCGAGCGTCCAGCAAGCGGTCGGTTTGGAAATATCCCACTTCTATCCGCTCGATGATTTCATGGGCATTTACGCCCTGAGCTGGAACCTGGAAAAACTCATCTGTGAAGGCAGTCACACTTTTCTCGACATTAAAGAGGCGTGGGCGGAGTACATCTCGAATCTCGGCGCTTTGGGTTACGATTTGAATCCTTTCGATTTCGGGGAGCGTTGCGGCCGGTGCGCCAAACTCGCCGAGAAACTCAATGGTGGATTCATTGCCGCCGCGGTGATCCCCCTCGAAGACCACCATCGCGCCCGTCTTGGAGGCCTCCCACCGCCGGCCCGCAAACTGCGGATGAAACAGTCTTGAGGCGAGACGGCCCGGCTTAAAAACGCCCTCCCGCAGCCAGGCTTTTTTTAAGGCCTGCTTTCAACAGATAAACTACAAGCAAGAAGAAACCGATCACAGCGCTGCCCATTAGATTTTCTCGGGCGTTGGGGGAAAAGACCAGAATGTAATGCGCGTCTTTCACGACAGCGGCGAAACTCGAAACGCAAAACGGCATCAGATAAAGACGAAAAATCTGCCACCCATCCAATTCGGTTTTGCCGCGGCTCGAACTGCGTGTGCTGATGAGCAATGCGGTCCCGATAATCGCGCTCAGTCCGATGGAAGTGAGCCAGAGGCGCGGCTTGGAATCAAAATGGCTCCAGACGTGGACGCAGTACCAAATGGCATAACACCACAGTATAATTCGGCCGGTTGTCAGGTTGGCGAGATAGCGACCCAGGCTCAACATACGCGCGCAAAGCACACCCGACCCACACCGGAAATTCAATTCGAATCGGAATAGCCGCGTCCATTGCCAGAAAGCCGATCTCTTGAGAACCCAGTTCCGCTGCCCTACACTGGCCCGCATGGAATTGGACATCGAGGGGGAATACGCCGATCGCGCTTACCAAATTCTTGCCAGCCTGGTCACGCCGCGTCCTATCGCATTGGTCACCACGCTCAGCCCGGACAACAATATCAATGCCGCGCCGTTCAGCTTTTTTAATTTACTGGGCGCCGATCCGCCGATCGTCGGCTTTGCTCCCGGCGACCGTCCCGACGGCACGCCCAAAGACACGGCGCGCAATATTCGGCTAACGCATGAATTCGTGGTGAACCTCGTCGATGAATCCATTGCCGAAGCAATGAACCGTTGCGCGGCCACCCTGCCCTACGGCGAAAACGAGTTGAAACACGCGGGGCTGACGGCATCAGCCAGCTCAACGATAAAAGTACCGCGCATTAGCGAAGCCCCGGCCAGCCTCGAATGCACCGAATGGGGCACGCTTCAGATTGGCGAAAATCGGATCGTCATCGGGATCGTCAAGTGCATCCACCTCCGGGACGAGCTTTTCGATCCGATCAAAAAGCGGGTGCGCTCCGAGAAACTTGAGATCATCGGCCGGATGGCTTCCCCAAACTGGTACTGCCGCACCCGCGATCGGTTTGAGATGATCCGGCCGCCCTGACTACTTCACTTCGACCTTCACTTCCGCCTTTTTGCCGTCGTTTGAGGAGAGTTTATCCTTGGCCTCCTCGACCTTCTCTTTCACCGCGTCGCCCGCATCCTGGAGCTTGTCCTTGACCGCGTTCGCCTCTTTTTTGATTCCGCGTTCGGTGTCCTTCAAGGCCTTGGACATGGCGTCCTTCTGCTCGTTAAGATCAATATTTAGTTTTCCTTCGGTTTTGCCGCTGCCGCTTTTGCTGCAACCCGCGAACAAACCGCCCATCAATAATAGTAATAGAAAGTTTTTCATCGTCGTATGATGGCCTCTCGGAGCCCCTTCAACCATCCAGCCCCCGCCTGCTTTATGCCTCCCCAAAAGGTGGGCAGCCGCCCTAGGCTTTTCTCGTAAGGCTACGGAGAAAGGGAATTGTCACTGCTCATCCCTGCGCTAGACTCCAGTTATGCCTGCTCCAAGGAATTTTACGCGCCGAACCTTCCTCCAAACATTGGGCCTCGCGTTGGCCGCGGTCGCTGTTCGCGGCGCCGAGAAAGCCGCCGAAAAGCCATTCACGCTCATTGGTTTTATCAAGCCATTTCAAAATTTCTCCTATTCTGATATTGCCGACATTTCGCAGGAAATTGGTTGGGGCGGCATCGAAATCCCAGTGCGAAAAGGAGGCACGATCGAGCCGGCCCGAGTCGAAGAAGAACTGCCAAAGATCCTCGATGCCTTGAAGGCTCGCGGCCTGAGCCTGCCCATTATTGCTACGGATGTTGAAGACGCCGCCGACCCGCTCGCGCGCAAGGTCCTTAAAATTGCGCGTCAACTCGGCGTCACACGTTATCGCATAAAGCATCTGCTTTACGATTTGAACAAACCGATCCCTCCACAGCTTGAGAACTTTCGGTCAAAGCTCCGGGATCTCGCGCATTTGAATCAGGAATTGAAAATCCAGGGCACCATCCAAAATCATTCCGGAAGGAATTATCTGGGGGCTCCGGTCTGGGACATTTGGGAATTGATTCGCGACCTCGACCCGAAGGATATGGGCGCCTATTTCGATATTGGCCACGCGACGGTCGAAGGCGGCAGTTCCTGGCCGCTCGAAGCGAAACTGATTGAACCGCACCTCGCGATGATTTCGGTGAAAGATTTCACGTGGGTTAAAAGCAACAAAAATCCGGGTGAGCCTTACCAGGCCGAATGGTGTCCCCTCGGCCAGGGAATGGTGAGCCCGAAATATTTCGAGCAACTTAAAAAAACGAATTTCAATGGCCTGATCTCACAGCATTTCGAGTATCCTCTGGGCTCGCGCAAAGAAATGACCGAAGCCATGAAAAAGGATCTCAAGACGCTGAAAACCTGGCTCGCGTAAGCACACAAGCCATCCACTTGCCTCAAACCGGCCAACCAGAGTTCTGGAGATTTAGTATAAAATCCTCTTCCGATTGGAATTCCTTCTTCCGCGCGTTTGCAGTAAGTTCAACGCCATGAAGATTTCGTCTTTGAACGAAGAACAGAAACAGGCCCTGCTCGATTTACTGGTGTTGGGCATCTATGCCGACAATATGATTGCTGCAGCCGAAGACGAACGCATCCAAAGAATCGTGGATGGCTTTGGATTTGAATCGGACTACGAGCGGAAACAGTTTGTCGATGCGAGCTTTACGCGCGCCAGCCACCACGCGGAATCGCCGGCCGATACGCGGGCGTTTGTCACGTCGATCGCTCCCGTATTCGACAACGCAGAATTGCGTCGCGAAACCTTTTCCATGCTCGGTTCCCTGCTGGCCAGCGACGGCAAGTTCTCCAGCCTGGAGAGCAATTTTCTGGCGATGGTAAAAGAAATCTTTCACGTCTAAGCAGTAGCGCGGGTACCTGCCTGCCGAAGGCGAATCGGGTGCCAGGTGGCCAAATGTTCATATTCGGCGCGGATTTTATCGCCCCGTGTGGTTTCGGACGAAATTCCATTCGAAATGGTAAACCGCTGATGGGTCGCCGCTCTCGTCTTTCATGTCAACGCTGCCGCGGATCTCGTCAGGCTTTGTGATCGTCCCGGTATAAGGCTGGAACATACTGGGGGCAAAATAGGATCTTTCCTGCTCGTCATAGTTATACTTTGTCGTGGCATCCTGCTCGGGGTCGCAGGAGGGCTGGACATCGCCGTCGCGGATCCGGACTGTTGTGGAAATGGAAGGCGGAAGGAAGCTCATTGCAATGCTATAGTTGCCGCCGATCGGCTGGGTTTGAATGAATACAGTGAAAGTGCCGTTTGTTTTCGCACTGGCATTTTCGGTCTCGATGTAATAGTCCTCGACCTCACCTCCGCCGGCGCACGTCCGCGGCGTCCACGCTTCAAATTTGTTATGCTCTTCGACTGCGGCATCACCCGAAATCTGCAGGTTGATATTGGTGCCGAGTCCCGGAAGGGATGTTTCGAACGACTTGTAGATCGGGCTTTCGAAGTACCATTTGAGCTGTTGCTTGTCCGAGACGCGTCCCCCTCCCTCTTCAGAATAATTGGTGCTGTAATCTGTAATGTAAGTGACCAGCAGCTTGCCGATCCAGGTATTGGTAAAGCAGGCATCGCGAGCGGGTTTGGTTTCATCGCCATAGGGATCAAAGCACGTAGTTCCGAGCAGCCGGAACTGGCGCGACAGGGTATAGATTTCGGTGATGCGGCCCGCGCCGCTTTTGCCCTGTTTGCAACAATCTTCGATTTCCTTGAGGCAGGGCGTGACGGCGGGGCAGCTCAAGCTCCCCAAGACCTCAAGATTTGGCACACAAGCACTATTAGTGGCGCCGAGCAACTCCAGGTCGCGATTGAGACTCACCGCGAACCGCAAGAGGACAAAGGTCAGGGAACAGTCCGAACTGGCGGCAGCCCAAAGTGGGGCGACATTTTGATTGTACCAGCCGCAGACCAATCCATCGATTTGCTGGAGAACACTGTCGGCATCGTCGAATACACCCATTAACTGAAGCTGCCTTTGCTCGAGAACAATCTGAACGAATTGTGCCTGGATCGGTTCCAAAGAGCGCTCCAGCCGACAGCGAATTATTAAGGCTTGCGTGATCCGGTCCTCGAAACATTCTTTGGTGGCCGCCAGGAAATCCTCGTTGTCGAGGTTGTCTCCCCAGCAAGCCTGGCCACGGCTGGTCGCGGAGAGTTGGCCCGCCGATTTCCCGTTTTGCGCAGGAACGGAATCGTACTGCGGCTTATAAGCCAGCGCTCCGTTCACTTCCTGAAGGGTTGCTGAGGAAGAGCCGTAAATTCCCGACCGCGAGATTGGGATATCGACATGATCGCCGCGAGCCCGGTCAATGGTCAGCTCAAAATTCGAACCGTCATTCTCCGCGCGAAAGCTCGCGACACGCCGGCGGTCCAAACCGTCTGGGTAAAAAATCTGCAGGGAACCGGAAAAACGGAGTTGCTCCGGCTCAATCCGGACTGCGCCAAAACTGCCGGAAGCAAACGGGAGTCCGCTCAGATTCGTGAGCAATGTAACGGTAATGAACCTTGGCACAGCCATGGTGTCCGGAGCGACATTCAGGATGATCCGGGGGCCATTCGGCGAGGAAAGCTCGACGCTCCCGCCGAGGGAACTGATCAGAGTGGTTACCGAATCCGCCTCGGACGCGAAGGGAAGGATCGTGAGATGCTGAATGGCTGTGGCTTCTCGCGCCCGAAAGAAAAGGGTGGTTTCGCCGGCGGCCGCCGTGTGCCGAATGAGGGCGCTTTGGTTGGTGGTGCTGACGTGAAGCAGGTCGCTCCATCGGACCAGGTTCGTGGAGATTTCCAAGGCGTAGTCGGTTCCGTCAGTTCCGTTCAGGCTTAATGTGACTTCCCGATCCAGGCCAAAGTTCAACAATTGCAGCGAGGGCGCAGCGCCGTGGGCGGTTGAAACGAGGGTGAGGGAAAATGCAGCCCAAAGGATTAAAGCTTTCATTCAGAGATAAATTAATTTTAATCATGAAACTCAGAGGAATGCACGAACAAAAGCACTCCTTGGGTTCGGCACAAATCGAAAAAGCGGCTCAGCTATCAGCATGTTCTGCTCGGGTCGGGTGCCGCGACTCCAATGATTGGATTGGCGGAGGGATGGTGGGCGGTCAGAGTTCCGTTAGTGAAAGCTCAAGTAAATTGCGCAAATTCTTATGGCGATTTACGGAAGAGCACATAAGCTCCGCCTGTGTTTCCCAACCTCTTAAGCTCGCTGGCCCTGATCGCTTGCGGCATCGTATTATCCATTCAACTTATCGCCGCGCAAACGAACGAGCCGGCGAATGACTGGAAGTCGGCGCCCTCCAACCAGGGCGGAAAAGAGTATCCGCAGGTCAATTCGGAGGGCCGCGTGAAGTTCCGGATCGTGGCCCCGAAAGCCGAGAGCGTCGGGGTGAGCTTCCGTGATAGCAGTCCTTTTACCAAGGGCGCGGATGGCGCATGGATCGGGTATACCCGGCCGCTGGACGAAGGGTTTCATTATTACACCCTCAACATTGACGGCGCCGAAGTGCCAGATCCGAACAGCCTCTTTTTTTATGGGGCCGGCCGTTGGGGCAGTGCCGTGGAAATTCCCGCCAGGGACAGAGATTTTTACGCCTTAAAGAATGTGCCGCATGGCCAGCTTCGCGAAATCTGGTATTTTTCCGAATCGAGCAACACAAACCGTCACGCCTTTGTTTACACGCCGCCCGAGTACGACAAGAGCCGCAAGCGTTATCCCGCTCTCTATTTGCAACACGGCGCCGGCGAAGACGAAACCGGATGGGGACAACAAGGGCATGCCGGCTGGATCCTGGATAATTTGCTGGCGGAAGAAAAAACCAGGCCATTCATCATCGTGATGGAATTCGGCGGCAATCCTTTTGCGGGCGGACCTCGCCCAACTAACTCCCCGCCCGCGGCCACCAGCGGCACGGGCACGAACAACGCCGCGGCTCCCGGACGACCCCGCTTCAATTTCAACTTCAGCGCCTTTGAGCACGTCCTCGTGGATGACTTGATTCCATACATCGACGCGAACTTCCGCACGATCGCGGATCAACCCCACCGCGCCATGGCCGGGCTCTCCATGGGCGGCATGCAAACGCGGACGATCACTCTCGCTCATCTCGACAAGTTTTCGCACATTGGCGTGTTCAGTGGCGGCAGCATCGGCCTGACAAACATTACGGACATGCCTGCGTTCAAGAAAAAGGCCAAACTGGTTTTCGTAAGCTATGGCAGTAAAGAAAACGGAGCCGCCGCCGCCAAAGCGAACGTCCAGGCATTAAAGGAAGCAGGGATTAACAGCGTTTATTACGAATCGCCCGATACGGCGCACGAGTGGCAATCCTGGCGCCGCAGCCTCCACGAATTCGCCCCTCTCCTTTTCCGGAACTGAATTTATCCGTGTTCAAAAAAGTCTAAAATCCACGTATCGGAGGGATGAGCTATGCGAATCCGTGATTCGCGCCGATCCGAATTTAACCGCTCTTCCGATAGTCTCTCTTCGGATTTTCCGAATGGGCTTTCAATTCCGCGAGTCGTTTCCAGGATCGCAGCCACAGCATCGCCAACCAAATTCCGGCGAAGGCGAGGACGAACAGGTTGAAGTAAGAGTATTGTCCCTTGACGACGGCGATTGCGATAATGACGAACGAAAAAAGATTGCCCACAATGAGGAACGTTATTACCTCTCGCTTGTTGAGTTCAGCAATCGGTTTTGCATTGTAAATGGGCATAGAGCAATTGGTGCAGGCTTCCGAGAGGTGAGTCAATGGGAAAGCCGTTGAAACGACGGTTGGGTGTGAACTGAAATTATTCGGAACGGAGGCGATAGAAGCGCGCCTGCAGATTTGGAGATTGCGGGTCGGTGAAATAGGAGGGCGCAGCGGAGAGGGTATTCGAACTGACGAGGGACCAGTTCACGAAATCGGTGGAAGCTTCGACGATGATTGTGATTGGGCTGCTGGAGGTGAGATTGAACCCAAATTGATTGGCTTTCATTCCGAAGTCTGCGTCCTCGGAATGGATTTGTGGATTCCACAGGAGAGTGGGAGATCCATTTATGGTGGCAGGCCAGCCGGTTGTTCCGGGCAGGTAAAAGATCACCAGATTATCCTGCGCGCCAAAGGGAATATATAGACCCGCCGGGGCGTTGCCCTGGAAATAAACGGTTTTGAGCGGACAGGCGGCAAAGGCCGAATCGCCTATCGTGACCAGTGTCCTTGGCAACGTGACGCTCGTCAGTCGCGAACAGGCCCCGAACGCAGCAGGGCCAACGGTGACGAGATTTGCGCCCAACGTCACACTCTGAAGTTTGTAACAGTTATTAAAGGCGTATCCTCCGATATTTGTGAGGCTGTTGGGAATGGTGAGGTTGGTGAGGGCGACGCAGTAGTTGAAAGCGTAATCGCCGATGGTTTTCAGGTTTGGGCCAAGGACCACGTTTTCCAGTTCAAAACAATTGTAGAAAGCCTGGTCAGCGATTTCGGTCACGCCCTGGCCGATGCTGGCCGCGGCGAGATGTTCGCACTGGCTGAATGCGGCATGCGGTATGATGGTGACGTTATCGCCGATGGTAATTCCGGTGAGTCCGCGAGACGCAGCGAAGGCTGATCCGAAGTTGGTCACAGTTTGAGGAATGACGTAGTCGGCGACTTTGCCGCCGGGGAATTGAAGCAGCGTTTCCTGATTTTTATCGAAGAGCACTCCATCAACGGAGCGATAAAAAGGGTTTGCAGGATTGACCGAGATGGAAACGAGAGCATTGCACTCGGTGAACGCCCCGTCACCAATCCAACTGACGCCGGCTGGCACGGAGAGATCTTGAAGCAAAGGGCACTTCGTAAACGCGTGATCGCCGATAGCCACTAAGCCAGTTCCGAAACTGACGCGGGCAAGCCTTTCATTATTCCTGAAGGCCGCGTTTCCAATGTTTGTGACGCTGTTCGGGATCGTGATGTTTGGTAGAAAGGGACAGCTGGCGAAACTGCCATCGCCGATGCTCAGGAGCGTGTTGGGAAAGACAACATTGGTCATGCGCTCGCCGGAATCAAACGCTCCCGCGCCGATGATTTGAACGTTTTGACCGAGGTGAAGGTCAAAAATGCCCCAGCAATTATAAAAGGCCTGGGGTCCGATTTCGATGACTCCGGAGCCCATGTCCAGTGTGGCCGCGCCAGACGCGAAAAAGGCGGAGTCCCCAATTTTCACGATGCTATTCGGGATGACGATGTTCTGGAGGTTGTAGCAACGATAAAACGCCCGGTTTCCGATATTGGTCACGGCGGCCGGAATAGTGATGGCCGCGAGGGAGGCGCAATTGTTAAAAAGATCTTCGTCAATCGTCGGCAGCTTCGCGGGAAGCCGGGCGGCAAACAAAAGGGGGCAATCTCTGAAGGCGGCGGGCCCGATCTCCGTTACGGTGTCGGGGATGGTCATGTTCGTGAGCGAGGCGCAGCTTGCAAAAGTGGCGGCACCGATGCGCGTGATAGTGTCTGGAATGCTGACGGTTCCGAGGCTCGCGCAGGTATCGAACGTATAATCGCCAATGTTGGTAATATTCCCGAGAGCCACGTTTATCAGATTGCGACAAAGCCTGAAAGCCATATCGCCAAGGTGAACGGCACTCGGGGGCAACTCGGCCTCTTGCAGCGTCAGACAAGATTCGAAAGCTGAGTCTCCAAGGATCTGAAGCCCGCTGGGCAGAGTCACATTTGTCAGACCGATGCAGTTCCAAAAAGCGCGGCCCTGAATTTCCGTGACGCCGTCTGGCACGTTGTAGGCGCCCGCTCGTCCGGAAGGGAAGCGCAGGAGTTTTGCAGCGCCCGCATCGAACAACACACCGTCCAGACTACTGAAAGAGGCGTTTAGAGGACTGACAGAGATTTCACGCAATTCGTTGCACCTTTCGAACGCGCGTTGGCCAATCGTGGAGAGGCCGGAGCCGATCGTCACTTTCGAGAGTTGAGTGCAAAAATCAAACGCCATCGCGCCCAGGGAAATAACGGAATCCGGGAGGTCAATATTGGTGAGGTTCTCGCAGTACTCAAACGCAAAATCGCCGATCGTCACGATGCCCTCAGAAAGTGTTATTTTTCGGACTGTGGAGTGAGTAAAGGCTCGTTCGTCTATTTGCATCACGCTGTTCGGAACGATGATGCTTATGACGTTTGCATTATTGAAGGCTTCCCAACCGATCCGCGTCACCGGATACGCGCCGATCGCGCTGGGAATGTTGACCGATGGTTCCGAGCCTGTGAACCCTACCACTGTGATCTCGTTATTATTGGTGATATAGCTGAGGAAGCCCGCCTGCACTGGCGTCACAGCCAGAAAAAGAAGCGAAAAGCCGGCGAGGAGAGGCGGAAAAGAGACTTTCATTCGATAGACGTGTGTCACACAGGAACCCGCTAAAGATTACGCAGATCATAGACGCTTTGACCAGTTAAAAGCGAATCGCGGGAAAGCCTTAAAATCCGAGATAGAGGTTGCCTACCTCGAATGATGGTTGAATTATATGACGAAGATCGTCGAGGGTTGTTTTGGAATTCTGCCCCCTTTCTCCGGAAACGCTTTCGCTTGATTCGAGGAGATCCGGAGTTATCAATGGGTGGCGGCGAAGACTTCGTCGCATTTGCGCAGGCGGCGAGAGAGGTCGCGGGCGATATTCAGCAGAAGAATTCCGTACTGATCGGGCATGTTTTGGTAAAGTTGGTAGAAATTAATAGCGGACAAAGTCGAGAAGGCGCTGTCCGTAACCGTTTCCACATAGGCGACGCGCGGGAGAGTTTCGAGAATGCACATCTCTCCGAAAAAATCGCCACTCCGCAGCCGGTTAAGCTCCACTTGGGTGCCGTCCCTTTTTCCTTTCCAGACCCGCACTTCGCCAGAGCGGATGATGAACATTTTATTTCCGGGCTCGTTCTCATTGATGATTATTTTGCCCGAGGGGGCGTTGACCTCCAGGGCGCGGCTGGTGAGGAATTCGAGGCCCGCGGATTTCAGTCCGGCAAAGATCGGGATTTTCTCCCAGGGGACAGTCATGAGGCGGATAGTATCGGCCCTTTGTTCAAGAGCAATTGCCATATAAGAAGATTGGGAAGGCGGGGAGCGACTCGGGCCTTGTAAAAAGAAGGGGCGAAGGCGACGATATGCAGCAATGGGAGAGTTGAATTTACATCCGCCTGAACATCCGCGTTTTCCGAGCGAGTCCGAGCGCATTCAGGATCCGCATCGCAGTCCCACCGAACACGAGAGAAACATTCTGGACGTGTTCATGCGGTACAAGCAGGTGCCCGATTTCGAAAAGCTCAGCGCTCCGACAAATGAACAGCTCGAGGCAGCGAGCGCGCGAATCGAGGAGATTGCCGGACAACCCGCGGATAGCCTCAAGGACCAGGACGAACGGGTGCTGGATCTGCTGCGATTGATCAGCGATTTTCCCGAGGTGTTCGGGAAGGTGGGTTATTTCCTGGCGGCGGAAATCATGAACGCAGCCAAGAACAATATTGAGACGAGTGAATTTCGCCGCGCTTTTTTTAAAGAGTACGAGCCGATGATGCCGCAGATTCGCGAGTATCTCCGGAATGCGGCGAATCTTCGCCGGCGCGGAACGACCGTGAAATATTCGCCGAACAATGTGCCCGAAGGCCAGTGGGGAACACCTGAGCGTCGCGCCGCCGCAAAAGAACAAATGGAACTGGTGCAAGGTTTGCCGGATTATTATGTGATGGAGAAGTTTTGGCGGACGCTGGAAATTGTTTGCTCGTATCCCGATTTTTTTACGAAAGAACAATTCGATCAGCTCGCGACGCGCAAGGGGATTGAACAGGCCTGGAAAGCGCATCTCGCCAAAGCCCGGCAGGATTTTACTTACTACAAGAGCATTCTGCACACGGGCAAGTTATTCCGTCAGATGGTGGATTCGGCGCTCGATGTTTTGCGGACGATTATCAAGGAGCGGAGAGATCCTTCGGAGGGCCAAAGTTTACAGTAGGAAACCTCAGATCTTTTTGGGCGCGGCGAAAGTATAGCGACTCGATTCCTGGGCAAACGCCAGCGCCAGAGCGAGTGCGTCGGCAGCGTCCGGCTCCGGCGGTTCCGGGAGATGCAACATGCGTTGGACCATTTTTGCGACCGCGAGTTTCTGCGCGCCGCCGTAGCCGACGATGGCCTGCTTCACTTTGCGAGGAGCGATTTCGAAAATCTCCAGACCCGCTTCTGCCACGCTCACCAGGCTGGCTCCGCGCGCTTCGCCCATGATGATCGCCGTCTGGAGATTTTGCGCATAAAAGAGGCCTTCGATCACACAAACAGTGGCTTTGTGTTTCCGCAGCGTGTCACGCAATTCCTGCGCGATTCGAGCAAGGCAACGGGAGCGTTCCCATCCGGCGGGGCAATGAATTGTTCCCTGGACCAACACGACTGGATGCGGTTTCGCCAGCCGAATGATACCGAAACCTGTTCCCCGCACGGAGGGATCAACGCCAAGAATTATCTCGTGACGAGCGTGGGGCGCGCCGTTGATCTGCGGAAGGGAGGGAGCGGGAGTGCGCCTGGTTCCGCTGCTGACGCGCGCGCGCATTTTTTCGAATTGCTGCGGAGAAATTCCCACGGGGAGAGGGTGCCAGAGATTGGTTCCTGATGGAATTGTTTTTCAATTACGCAGGTTCGAAGAAAATAAAAAAGGATTCCCGGTGGGGGAACCCGTTTCGAAATGTTGAGAGCCGATTAGACCTTCTGGATGTGATAACCCATCTTGGCCTCGGTTTCGTAGTCCAGGGGCTTTATTTCTCTCTTGTCCGGACCGGTGGTGATTTTCCGGCTCTTTTCATCGAACAGACAGGAGACACTGAGACGCTCGGACATTTCAGCCATGGAAATAACCGTCTGCACGCGAATGGCCAGATCAATTCCGCAGTTCGGCTGTTTGTTCGCGCGAATGGAGTCGAACCAGTTCTTATGATGCACCGGAACGTTTTCGCCGGTGGGCGTCAGGTCCGGAAAATCCTCGGGATCAATTTCGTCCGCAAAAGCTTTTTCGGGTTTCAGCTCGACCCGATTGCCGCTGAAGAAAAGATTGGCATGATGACCGCGAATGACCGTGGGCAGCCCGTGCTCGTTGATGGTGCTGCTGGTGGCGAGAATGCAATAACCACTCGGGAATTCGGCCAGCAACTGGACGTTTTCGGGAACGGTCCGCATGTACGTCTCCGGCGTGTTCTTGTCCGTATGAATGGCCTGGTTGCCAATGCTGACGACGCGCACCGGAAATTCCGGGTTTCCGCTCGCGAGCATCAAGGGATGCAAGCGGTGTGGAAAGAGATCGCCCAACACACCCGCGCAGAAAGGATAATATTTGCGCCATCGGAAATAGAAATCGGCATTAAAGTCTTTGGCGTCGTCGTGTTTGACGGGCCCGCGCCAGGTGTTCCAATCGACGTTTTCCTGTCTCGCGTCCGGGTCGATAGTGTAATTCCATTCGCCCTTGGGAGCGTTTCGCATGTACGAATCCTGGCCCAAAACGAGTTGCCCAATTTTACCCGCGCGAATCAATTCAGCAGCCTTGTGCCATCGGGCATCGGAGCAGCCTTGAGAGCCGACCTGCAAAATTTTGCCGGTCTTTTTTACGGTATCATAAACCTCGAAAGCTTCTCCGAGATAGCGGGACATCGGCTTTTCCACATAGACATGCTTGCCGGAATTAAGAGCATCCACGGCGCAGCGGGTGTGCCAGTGATCGACCGTGGCGATGGTTACGGCGTCGATATCTTTTCGGTCGAGTAACTTGCGGTAGTCTTTATAGCCCTCGCAGTTCCCGCCGACAAATTGCTTGGCCCCCGCCAGACGTTTGTCCCACACATCGCAGACGGCTGCCTGGGCGATATTGTTTTCGCCGGCATGATCTTTTTGCTGGCGCACATGGGCGTTGAAGCCCTGGCCGCCCAGGCCAATATAGCCGACCGTGATTTTATTGTTAGCTCCGGTGGTATTCGCGGAAGGCGCCTGGTTCTGGCCGTAAACGGGGGTCTTGAAAACGCTGGTCGCAGCTACTGCCGCAGCGGCGGTCGCTGTCTTTTTGATGAAATCCCGGCGCGAATCCTGGCCGGAAACAGGTGATTTTTCGTTTTGCTCCATAGGTCTAACTTTTCTCTTAAACGAGGTGAACCTGCCCACACTAGGCCAATTCCAAGTGCCGGTCAATCCGTGAAGGAGTGGCAAGCAGCCTCAATTCCTTGACTTCTGCAAACGCCCTTAGTATTCAACCCAAATTATGAACTCAAGGAGAATTTTTCCGGCCATTGTTGTCCTCTCGTTTTTTGCCGCGGTCGCCACAAGCGGGGCGGCGGACGTGTCCGGCAAATGGAAGAACACGATGACCAATCAGAATGGCGAGACACGCGAGTATGTATTTAATCTGAAACAGGAAGGAACAAAAGTGACGGGGAATGTTCTTACCCCGCAGGGCGATGAGGTTCAGATCAATGACGGCAAGATTGATGAAAAAGGGAACCTCACTTTTTCCTCAAAGATCGAGCGGGACAATAGGACCATCGAATTGCGCTCGAGCGCGAAGCTGGATGGCGATTCCTTGAAAGGGAAAACTGAGTTTCCGAATCGCGATGGAGAGAAACAGGAGCACGAGTGGGTCGCGAAACGAGAATCAAAAAGCAA
>Ga0136846_1232130_pt1 | contig 14415 bp, 12 predicted proteins | sample HopSoiMetagenom2_FD_96841 | JGI IMG/M metagenome (GOLD analysis project Ga0136846, IMG submission 96841) | Grasslands soil microbial communities from Hopland, California, USA - 2 Assembly 2016 (version 4) | ecosystem: Environmental > Terrestrial > Soil > Grasslands | place: USA: Hopland...
CGTCGAGGACTCGCTGATGCTGGTTACGGCCCTATCGGCGGTCGTCGGCTACGAGAAAGCTTCCAAAATTGCGCACTACGCAATCGACAACGACCTCACGCTTAAGGCTGCTGCGCTCAAGCTTGGCTTCGTGACAGAGGCAGAATTCGATCAAATCGTTGACCCGAAGAAAATGGTTAGACCTTATGCAGCGGAGCTCTCTGCCTAAGGCGGACTGTCGTTGGCCGAGACGCACCAAAGGCGGCGGAGCCGACCTGAATGATTCAGGGCTGCTTCTTGAGCGACCGAGGAATGTGCCATGTCAATCGTGAATTCGAGGCCCACGCCTTCCCCAGGGCTACCGGATGACGGGCCGGCGCTCTCGCAATTTCAAGAGTGGCTTCCGACCTTGCTCAGCGTAATCGCGGGCATGGTTGACCTGATCGGATTCTTGAGCCTTGGCGTCTTTACCGCACACATAACCGGTAACATCGTCGTCATCGGCGCGCTCGTGGTCCATCACAATCGGATAAACCCCGCAGACATTCTGGCTATCCCCGTTTTTGTCCTCGCCGTCGCAGCCACTTGGATGATTGCCAAGGCGACCGGGCGGCGTGGGAGCAGCTTGATGCGTCTGCTTCTTCTGATTCAGTTTCTGCTGATTACTTGCGTGTTGATTTTCAGTGTCATCACCAAAGCGTCTGCCGATCGGCACAGCCTCACGGCCACCATCGCGGCAATGATTGCTATCACCTCTATGGGTTGTCAGTTTGCTCTTTTGCGATTGACCCTGCCAGTCGCGCCCTCGACCGCAGTCATGACCGGCAATTTGACGAACGCTGTGCTGGCCCTTGTGGACTCGAGTTCGCGAGTCTCACAAATGGAGAGCAGCAGCCGGGGACTAAGAGGCAATATCGATCTGCTCATCGGGTTTTTCGTCGGCTGCATCGCAGCCGCAGCGGCCGAAATGTATTTAGGCGATTGGGCTTGGTCACTACCAGCGGCACTGGCCGCAGTGGCCGTTGCGTTTAGCTTAGGCCAGTCCAAAATGCCGTGATGGCACGAAAGCAGTATTCACAAGTAACACTGTTCCTGATGAACGAGTCAGCTCAACCAATTCATATCGAACCGCGTTGGCCCGTCGCAATCACGGCACTCACAGTACTTTTCTTGCTGACGGTCTTACCCTGGCGCATCAGAGTGTTTCCGATTTGGGTCTCTTATATCGGTGTGATCACCCTGCTCGTGCCGATGGCTGCTCTCAGCTTGACCAACGCACAAATACGATGGCTGCGCATCGAACGAATCACCACTCTACTTTTCTGCGCAATTGCGGAGGCCACGACGGTCGCTGCGTTGGCGCGTCTGCTTGGCGCGATGGTGCGGGGGTCAAGAGAGATCGGCGGCAATCAGCTTCTCACTTCAAGTGTTGCGGTATGGGTCATGAACGTTCTCACGTTCTCGCTGGTGTACTGGCAGATCGATCGCGGCGGGCCTGCATCTCTGCCGAAGAATCCGGGGCATGATTGGCTTTTTCCACAACAAGGCGTCGGCGAGCACGCTCCCATCGGCTGGCGCGCGACTTTCGTAGATTATCTGTACCTTGCGTACTCGACGGCGACCGCGTTCAGTTCGACCGACGTTTTGCCGTTGACATCACATGCCAAGGTCCTGATGATGCTCGAAAGTGCGATCTCGCTCGTAACAATCGTCGCCGTCGCATCACGTGCGATCAACATTCTCGGTACTTGAGTATAAGAAGTGCCAGAAAACATCCATGCCGCCTCAACTGCTGAAACACAGTCACTAGATTCATAAACATGGACCCAGATATCAGGAACTTAATTGTCAGTTTTGACAAGTTTCTCTTCTAGTACCTTTAGTACCTTCCGTCACAGTCCTTCAGCGCGACGGTTCCCTTGCGAAATCAGACGGCATTCGGTTATGCCAAACAAGTGCCCAAGGCGAAAGCTGATATTTCTCGTGCCTCGGTGCGGATTCTGGTAGTGGATGATTTTGCGCCGTGGCGACAGTACGTTTGCTCTATGCTGCAAACCTGGCTGAAGTTTTGCATGGTCGCAGAGGCAAGGGACGGGCTGGAAGCCGTTCAATGAACCCATGAACTGAAACCAGATTTGATCTTGCTGCACATTGCCCTTCTCAGCCTGAACGGATTGAGGACTGCGAATCTCATCCGCAAAGTCGCTCCCGACCGCGGGAATAATCTTCTTAACTCAGAGTAGCGATAAGCAAATGATATGGGCAGCTTCCGGAATTGGGCGCCGAGCATATGTGCTGAAGCGAAAGCCGGCAAGGAACTTCTACCTGCTATCGACGCTGCACTGCGCAATAGAAGTGATCTCCTGCGTGCCTTATGATCGTTCGCTTCCATTGGCGGAGTCAGCTTCCATGAGTTGCTTCATTTCCTCATCACCTATTACGAACTCCGTAAAACCGCAATTGGAGCACACAACGAGCGGGGGAAACACCAATACCGGTGACCTGCGCAAGTCTCTCAAGTCGGGAAAGTGGATGCAGATTTCAGCTGGAAACGTGTTTTGATCAGTCGAGTGGCAGGATTTACAAGACACGGGTGCCTCCAAGTGGCTTGAGACCCCCTCGATGATCCCCAAGACCCTCCATCTGATCAAGATGTAGTTCCCTTGTCAAGAGTTGGCAACCAAAACAATAACCGAGGATCTTTTGCCGGACGTACCGGACCCATCTGCCCAGAGTGTGACCGAACGTGGTGTCACCGGATCGTACGTCAGGATGAGAATGTTCTGAGCTGTCGTTTGTGACAGTCTTGCGCGCGTCGCAACTGTGCCATTCTTGTTTCCAACCTTTCGCTAGCAAGGCCTGCAGATTCGTCAGCCTTTCATGGCTTGGTTCCCAAATTTCCGCGCCTTGCGGCGCCAGGAACTCTCTTCTAAGCAGATGGGGAACCGCCGGGCGCTTCTGTCTTTCGTAAGGCGGCTCCCCTTTCTAAGCTAGCCCACCTCATCACACATCTAGCCGGGGGCTTCGGACATGAGCAGGGCGACGCATTCTTAACGCCGGCAAAGTTCGGCAAATGAGGTGCTCAATGATCAAATCAAGATATTGCCACGCAGTGGTAAGAGTCTTGCTTTTAGGAAACGGGCAGGGCAGCTCATTTCTCGGCCGAATAGTACCCACCCTTGTAATAGGCACGCAGCGATTGCTCAGAAGTCACCCTTACTCTTATTTTGCGCCACTTGCCGTCCCCCACGGTCGGGCGATAGCCCAGGATGTATTGATTGCGCATTTCGCGGCTAATTATGCCTGCGGCTTCCGGCAGTTTGGTTCGATCTTGCACAGTAATAGTGCGGCCGCCCGTTCTATCGGTGATTTCGCTCAACCACTTCTTGCCGAGCTTTTCTTCGATGGTGCTGAACAAAAATGTCTCGAACAAGCCTATCGCATAGATCTGTGTATCCGATTCCTCAATTAACTTTTTTACCTGTCGAAGCGTATAACGACTCGTGTTGTCACCTCCATCGGAAAAAATAACGATCGCTTTGCGTTGGTAACGGGCAAAGCGCAACTCCGACTCGGCGAGGTAAATAGCATCTAGCATTGCCGTGGTGCCGCCCGGTTGTATCGAGGTCAGCTTCTCTTCCACTTCGTCGGTGGATTCGGTGGGTCCTACGAGGAGTCGTGGACGATTCGAGAAGGCGATTGCAAAATACTCGTCTTCTGGATTAGCGTTTTTGAAGAATTCATGTATCGCTGCCCGTTCCGTGTCGATCTTGTCGGTCATGCTCCGACTAGCATCGAAGAGCAAGGCAATTGAGATCGGTACCTCACCTGATATGAAGTAGCGGATTTCCTGGGCCTTCTCGCCCTCGTAGAGAGCAAAATCCTGTTTCGTCAGGTTTACAACGGGACGGTTCATGGAGTCAGTAACAGCTATGGGAACCAAAACCAAATCCACGTTAACGCGAATGGGCTTTACGTGAGCATAAGGGGCGGAGTCGTTGGCTGACGGGAGGTCCGTCGCCGGCACTTGCTGATCGTGGATAGTTCTCGGCGCGATATGCACATCATCTGCGGATTGCGCCCACGCACATGGACTCGAAAGGAAAAACGACATGCAGAGACCGGCGAGAACCAGGCACAGCTTTTCCCTAGGCGCGACATAATTGTGTGTCATGAGGAGAGAGACTCCAACCAATTTTGTGAGTATCATCCAGAGCAGGATGATCGTCAATTAAATTCTGCGAGAAAAAAGCCAAATACCGAGAGGGCGATATGCCAGAAGTTGTAGCTAGCCTGCGTTTTGGCTCAATGACTTTAAATCGCCGTTTCCGAATTAATGGGAACCCTCACTGTCAATTTTGACAGGCGCGTAGCTGCTCATACATGCTCCAGCTAGCGTTCGGCTTGTTGGCGATAAATCCCCATAGCCCGCATTGGCCGGGATGGTGACTGAGCGACACTGTTTGCAGGTATCCAGAGATAGGCTCCTCGGCGGAACTTCTTACGCTGCTCGCTCTTGTCCTTGGCTCAGAAGTGATTCGATGTATTTTCCTAGCGCGAGTTCCATATCCGACTTCGCCTGTTCAAAGTTGCCTGCCTGAACAGCAATGTCGGGTTGTTCGCTCACGCCATTCCAACCATCGTCTCCCAACCAAAATTTGCATTCGATGCGTAAGCAGGGCTTCACGCCAAGCGTTACTGTGTGATATTTCATGGTTCGCCTCCCGAAGTCGCTTCCTTCCACTTCATCGTGCCTCCGTTTGGGTCAATGAGCAGGTTTGGGAGAAGTGCAGGTTAATCGCGTTTGAGAAGAAATCACGGCCAACAAAAAACAATGGGACCCTACTGCTCCAACTTTCAATTGACGTAATATCCTGACCGGCAGCGAACTCGCCGCCGATTGGCTACGAGGACTTGAAGTCTATGAAATGTCCTCACACCCGGATTTGAAAGTTTATAGGCAAGTGCGTATTGGCTGCGCAGTTCTCGCCATATCTTGTCGAATGCAACAGCGATCGTATTGTTTTCCGGCTCGAGGTAAGCACCACCGGTGGCTTCGGCAAGATGCTTTAGTATCGCTGCACCCCGCTTGGCATCTTCGCTGATACTTTCAGCACTTACGTTCACTGAATAAATCGCGGCCTCGGCGTTCAGAGCCTCACTGATCGTGGCGTCCATCGTGGTTCTGCTTTTGTTTTCCTCCCCATCACTAACAAGAATCATAATCCGGCGTGCAGGACCGTGGTCCAAGGCAAGCCAATGGCTTGCATCCGAAACGGCGTCGTACAATGCCGTCTCGCCCCCAGGCTTGAGGCTCTTTACAAGCTTCGCGGTTATACCCCAATTGTTCGTGACTGGGCTTCTCAGTTGGACGTTCTGGTTAAATGCGAACAACATTACAGAGTCCAATGGCAGCGACACCCGTTTAAGAAATGACCCAATGGCGGCGTTCTCCGCATCACGTTGTTGGGCCATCGACGCGCTAGTGTCGAGAACCAGAGCAACCTTGATGGGGAGATCGGTCTCACGCTTAAAGAAGGTCAGGTTTTTCTGCTCCACCCCGTTATCGAAAATTGTGAGGTCTGACGGCTGCAAGTTGTTCACAGGCTTTCCATTGTGATCGGTGACGCTGAGTACAAGGTTCACTTCGTGAACATGCACATCTATCGTCTCGATCGGTTGGTGTACCGAGCGCAAACTGTCCGAAGGTGGATCTGCGATTCCTGGCAGCCGAGGTGCCTGAGACGAAAGGGGATGGACAAGTGTCAGGAATAGAGTCCCAATCCCGAATGCATGGATTTTCATAAGCCACACTCGCTTCGGCTTCAGCAAATGTAGCGCAGCACAAAGCGGTAACTTCACTGGCACAATTAACAGCGCTTCGCTGGCACGATTGACAGTCTTAGGGGAAGCAAAGGCAGCGAATAGTTAGTTAATGTCAAACCCCGATTTGCACTCATTGACCGTCCCCATCAAGTAGTGAACTAAGGCCTAACCCCAGCACAGAAGTCGATCTAACGGTGGGGCTGAGCCAGACGACAGGGTTAAAGAGAATCCAAAACGTTAGTTGATGGTGAGCCTGATCCAAGCCGGCTGCCGCTTTTGGAGGGCTACCAGTCTTTGCCAGCCGGCGATTCCGGATTGCGACCTGATCCGCTGATCAACAGCAGTAGCTTTCAGCATGGCGGATTGTTGGTTATTGTTTTTGACCTAAGTGTTCTCAGCGACCGGTTACACGGGGGTGGGCACGTGACAATGGTGCTAGTCGGTTCACAGGTGAAGAGTGGATTCCAAAGTGCGACATTTTTCCAGCATCAAAGCTTGCTTCGATTGATGCTTTCCACCTTGGGCATCGATTCATTTCCAGGCAGCGCCGCCTCTGCGCCTGACATAGGCGACTTTTTCAAATGAATTGTCCTCTAAATTGTCCGTTCTGGTTTGTGCTTTGATTTGGTTGAGATGAATTACCGGCAGCCGTGGACCTGACGGCGTTCTCGAAGGGTGAATTGAACTGACTGACTTTGGTTCTGCGAACAAATAGCGCAAACGTGCTCTAGCACCTGTTAACAACAGTTCGAGTTGCATCGTGAATGGCGTTGTGTAATCAATGGATTCGCTGTTGGCACCCGCTGCAATTCGGTTTTCTCAATTGAAAACTCGGCGAAGCCACAATGAGCCAAGATGTGAGGAGGATCACAAACCGCTGTGATATGCGGGTGACCGGCGACCCAGATGCCACCCGATGGTTGATGTGACATGCTATTCCACTCATTGACCGATTAGACGCCGGAAGCTCGGTGTGCCGGAACGCGCATCCACACACAGAGTTTTTGACCTGGCATTTTTGACAGTGCTATGCGCGCAGGATCTAAGCGATCGTATTTCAGTTCCTCATGCACGCAAGGCGCGGAGATTCGGTTGTTTGTCGTGGAGCGGCTGCCGTCTCCGCGCCGCCCCTACAATTTGCAGCAAATTCCTATAGGCCCAAGAACCGGCCGGAGAACTCGCAAATTGCCTTGAATTACACCGCACACATTTAAGGAAGAAGAATTGGAGCGGACGCTCACAATCAGCCCCAACTCCAGGCTAATCCCGTGATAAATGAATCTGTGCACCACTCCTGGATGATTCTGGATGAGCCAACCACTATGAAGTGGGTCCAGAAAGGGGCAATGCGTGGCTAAGGTTGGGTAGAGTGAATGTTGCGCTTGCGTTTGATCGCCCGCCCTATATCGGGAAGAAATTCTTTCACTATGCCGAATCCCATATTGCTCGCCATCGAAATGCCGAAACTGACGGCTCCGTCACCGACAGAACGCTGGCTCTGCGGCTGCCAGAACCGCGATAGGAAGGCGCCGGCTGCTACCCCGCCAAGTTGGGACACAGACAGATGTCGGCTTCCATTGTCGTGCCGTGCAAGGATGCCGCTCGCAACGGCATAGCGTGCGCGAGGCCAAAGGCCATTCTTGCCAGAGTTGAAATAGCGGTTGTCCTCGTATAGGCCACTACTCAGAATGAATGTCACAGTCCGCTGGATTGAGTACTGGCCTAGGATGTTCGCATATCGCCTACCATACCCAGTTGCCCCCTGTTCCCACTCTGAGGGTTTGTCGTTCCATTGATCGATTCCTGCCGAGAATCCAGCCTTCAGATAGCCCAAAGGGTTCACTAGCGTCTTCACGTAGATTTGATTTCGCTCTTGCTGAGTTAAGGGGTGGAATTCGCTGGCCTTCTCTGTTCCTGCCATGTTCAGGTAGTTAAAAACTTGACTCATTCCTCGGCTCGCTATGCTGGATTTCTGTTGTTCAGTTGCGTCGGAGTCCTGACTTTGGGCCGTCATAAACGGAACGAGCATGAATGCCAAAATGATTAAGTCGCAGAGTCGGTTCATCATCGCGTTCTATATGGCTATCGAGTAGTTTTATATGGTTTTCTTAAGTGATCTTGAACTGGCAGAATCACCAGCAGTTGGGACGGAGACAATGACAGCATTCAGTGCGCAATAGTCCCAAAAGATTGCATAGTCCGCAAGGATTACTAGTGCATGGCCTGTAAGAATTACTAGTGCAACAACGATGAAACGAGCCTTATGCTCACACAACGTAGCCAAACTAATTACTCCAATATGCCCAGGCACCTTACCTTTGGATTGTTGGCACTTTCGTTCACTACTGGCGTTCTATTTGCGACCTGGAAACCGACACAGCCACCACGGTCAAGATCAGCTGTAGTTACCCAACCACCGAAGTCAATTCTGGTGTGTGGTGTTAAAGATCATCCTTGCGTCACGTACACGATCTCCTATCACCAAGGAACTGAAAAATACGGAGACGGACCCGGAGATGGGTTCACGGATTACCAGGCAAAAACCATTGACATCGCGTCCAGCAAGGATCCTGTTAACAATGTGCAGGCGCTCGAGCACGAAGTGTATCATGCGGCTTTGTGGGAGCGTGGTTTCCAAGATACCGACAAGTGGGACATTCACTCGTGGATTTATTTTTCCGATGGCCCCTTCTCTATGGTGCTCCATGATAACCCCGATTTTGTCCGATATATCGTGAACGGGTACTAGCACATCCGTGACACCTGGCGCCGAAAGATCAGCGGTGGCCGGCAAGTGTGGTTTGTCATTATTCGTGTCTCAAAGAGCCGTCGTGTCTTCGGAGTCTCATCGGCATCTTCGTGCCTGAGAGTAACGGCCCCAAGGTGTCACTTCGACGGTCGATTGCAGTCTCCGACTACCGACACAATCATCCGGAGGCGAAGGTCTGTTATGACTGCAGCATTGCGGCTTGTTGAGGGGGCTGCATTAGCGTGATGTTCCGGAATCCCGGTGACGATTATCTGTTTGTTCATGTATTGCGCGAGATCCTTTTCCGTTTCGATGGGGTAGGAACTGTTTTCAGTCATCAGCGAGTAACCATAACCGTTTCGCACCAAACAACCGGTGACAATGTGTAGCACCGCAGCACTGCTTGAGGGTTGTCCTTGGGAGGCCGGCGGCGTTTGCTGCGCGGCGAGCACATGCTGTGCGGATATGGCTAAGAGCGGCGTTAGCAATATTTTAGTGAGCTTCCGCATAGTTCTATTTTCCTTCTGATCCGAATGGAATGCATACACGCAGTCCGGCAAATGGTTTATCGTGAGGGCGATATTGTGTTCCCGTCTCAGCGCAACCTCCTAGGGTAGCGAAGTGATGTAACACGGCCCACCTGTCGGTTGTGACGGTGGCTCGGGTGGATTCAGGTTCGGCTTGTTGGCAAAATCAAAGAAGAAACTGATGTCTGGCTGCGCCGCATCTCGAGCGGTGAGCGGCTCAAGTCCAAAGCGAACTTCGATAAACCGCAGAATCGCTGTCGTATCAATATTTGTGTGGTCCACATAATGAGGCTTAGAAAACGGTGAGACCACAAAATTGGGCAGCCGAAAACCGGTATACACGAAGTCACAGGTCGGCCCTGTGCTCATAGTGCATATGTCGTTTGCGCCGAGAACGGGCTTGATCCCGTCTGGCGAGACAGTTTGTACCGGCGGCACATGGTCGTAGAAACCGCCCGCCTCGTCGAACGTAAAGAAGAAAACCGAATCCCGCCATGCCGAACTAGTCATCAGCGCATTGATAATGCTCGCGACATATGCGGCCCCCTGTTGAACATTCGTACCCGCTCCAGGATGTTCGTCCAATGCCAATGTCGAATCGCGCTCAATCATTGCAACTTGCGGCAATGTGCCATTGTTCAAATCGTCGAAGTATTCCGTGAAAGGCACGATCTTCTTGTTGATAAACTTGGAATAGGCGGCAAACCCTTTTAGCGCCGTGCCATTCGGGAAGTCGGGAACATACACCTTCCAACTTACATTGGCTGTTTCCAATTCATCGAAAATAGTGGGGACATTGAGATGCGTCGTGATGTGTTTACTGACGAAGCCATGGGACGTCGCCGCCATCCCGTACATGCGATTGGCCGGAGTGTTCGTCATGACAGGTGAAAACCAGCGGTCTGACATCGCAAACTGAGTCGCCATGAAGTAGTAATAAGGTAGGTCTGTGTCGTCGTAGTAGCCTATGATCCGCTTGCCGTCGAGATCATAGCCTGGAGGGCTGCTGTTACGTGCAACACTGCCCGCCGAATGCGCAAATCCATCCATCATTGGGGTGCCGGAGGTCGGCGACGCAAGGTTCCAATCATTATGGCTTTCATTCCAGTAGGGACTCAGATCCTCGACACACTTCGAATTTAGATGAAATGGGGTCAAGGTGGTAGCACCGTCAAGACTGATCTGGACCGCATCCGGGGGAGTGACGTCAACGTCTGCGCTCAATCCCTGTGATTGCCTGTAGCTTGTGAGCTGGCCAAAGTAGTGGTCGAAAGAACGATTCTCCTGCATCATGTAAATGATGTGATTGACTGCCGTATAACCGGAAGACTGCAGGGGTGGTGGATCGGTTTTCACGCTGCCACCGCAACCCGCCAGAGTCATAATGGCCCCAAGAAGAATTACTGAGATTACCCCACGCACACTGTCTTAGATGGGGAAAGTAGCTACGATTCGCACTGTCAGAACTAACAGACCAGCGTCTTCGTTCATGTCCAGACGAGTGTTGGCAGATCGATCCATGCTCAGCCGATCGCGTGGGCAAACCAATCGACAACGCGACCTTAACCTAACTAGCTGGTGTCACGACCATACGATTTGCACATTGCTTGATAGATTCGATAACTGTAGCCGATTCCGCGATCAATAATGTGGGTTCTACTTTAGGCATCAGGGACCGCATAGGATTGTGCGTACTGTATTTTCTGACAGTGTCCGATATCGTGCTTGCACATGTACTTTTGCGGATACGCCGAGCAGCCACCACACTCGGATGTGCATGCGCAAACCAAAGCACAGAGCGGCCTCGATAACTATGCACAGAAGAATCCTATTGTTAAGTTGCTGGATGTGGGTATTTGTCCTGAACATGCCAGTACAGGGTCAGGCTGTGAAGGTTAGTCTGAAGATCATCCTGGTAGACCGGGATCTGAATCAAAAACCAGTTCCATGGTTCCATGTGAGACTGCGCCGTCAAGATAGTCAAAGCCATGACGTCTTCGAACTGAAAACAAAGCTGGATGGTAAATGTGAAACAGCAGTCCCGGCCGGACGATACGAACTCGCGACTCCGCAACCGATCACCCTTGAGGGCAGGCTCTATAGGTGGTCGATTGGGATCAGCCTAAGTGGTGCCCAGGATAGTATTGAACTTACAAACGACAATGCCACGGTGGAACGCGTCTCCTTCCGAAATGACGATCCATCTAGCGTTTCTGACGGAGGCAATGATTTGAGCTTGCTCTTCGAACGGCTTAAACGATCAACAGTCACGGTGCGCACAGATGGGTATGAAGGTTCAGGATTTCTTGTTGACCCCGCTGGTCTGGTGATCACAAATAACCATGTCGTACAATTTTCGCGCTATCTCGCGGTGCTGTTCGACCAGAAGCACAAAGTGACGGCCCGGCTGCTGGCAACGAATCCGGGTAAAGATATCGCCGTCCTCTGGGTTAACCTCCAGGCATTTCCCGGGGCGATGATTGCGCCTCTGGTACCGTCTGAGGCCGCTTCGCAGGTAGTCGTTGGCGAGCGGGTGTTCACAATCGGAAGTCCTATGGGAAGAGAGAAGGTGCTCACCAGCGGCGTCATCAGCAAGGTGGAGCACGCGTCGATTTTTAGTGACATCAACATCAATCCGGGAAGTTCGGGAGGCCCTCTGTTCAATCTCCACGGAGAGGTGACAGGAATCACGAGTGCGCAGATGTCTCTGCTTGCCTCGATCATTCCAATTGACGATGCACGGCCTGTGATCGAGCAAGCACGCCACCGCTTATCGGGTGCTTCGCCCCCTTCGGCCGAACTCCTGCCGGTCGAACCTAACGATTTCTTTCCCGCCGATGCTTTGCTTTCTTTACTACGTCATCACCAGAGGATGGATGTCAGGCCATATTTTCTTAGAGCGGGTGGGTTCCGTGTGGAGATGCTGACGCCCCCACTTCGCTACTACTTCGACAACAAGAAGGACATGCAGGCGATGCACAAAGGGCCAAAACGCTCCCGTGAGGAGTCGCAACAGGTCGAGCTACCCGAGCGGGTCCTGGAGGAGGCACAGGAATATGAGCCGACGCTCATCATTCGGGTCGTGCCCAACCATGGATTCTGGACCCATCGCTTCAAGGACAGTTTTCGGGGCATGAGACTTTTGTGCGCGGGCAAAGAAGTGCCGCCGATTGATCCGGGACGGAACCACTACGAAATCCGCGATCCTGACGACCATATTAAGGGCGCGACGACGGAAGGTTTCTACTCCTACCAGCCAGACGCGATCTCTCCGAACTGCGGCAGTGTGAAGGTGGAAATATTTTCCGAGAATGCTCCAGGTAAACCCATCACCAGCTCGGTAGACGGTGCCACTGTAGAGCGGATATGGGCTGACATGGAACCATACCGACGAACAAAGGGCACAGTTAAAACGCCGTGATCTGCGGTATTTGCCTGTGAGACTAGCGTGTCCCTCGCGCAACACGCCTAAACTTCGGCATCGGATGCTGCAAGCTCGGAGGCGCGTCATGACTCAACTCAGGCCGTCGACGATCACTACTGCTAACAGATCCTAGTATCGCTCGTTTGAGATCGGGACAATGAACCCGAACAACGCGGCCGCCCAACAGTTTCTTCTATGTATGTTGAGACATCTACGGTGCTTCAACAAGTGTCATCTCCTTCTCTTGGTGCTGCTCTACCCACTCACCGTTTCTTCGCAAACCGAACGACGAGCAAAATCTGATCAAGCCGCTTCGCTTCGATGCAACTCCGCTTATAGGTTATCGACCATCATAAAGTTTCCGACAGGGCAGGATGTTCAGCACCAAGGTCCCGGTCTCATCCTTTGACGCGAAACCCAGTTACGGAGTGGCGGTCGGCATGCGCTTGGATGAAGAAGACCTGATCGAATTTGGATGGGTTAGACAATATAGTTATGTTCATCTCGAAAGGTGCAGCGCCGTCCCCAAATGAAAAGGTGGTTCTGGAGCAATTTCAAGGGGATTTCACTCACGAATACATCCTTGAAAACTGGAGTCCCCGGGCGCGACCACTCGTAATGGGAAGTTTAGGAGCGACGCGCATTCCCGACAGAGCAAACAACAGCTTCACCCGTTTTTCGTTTGGGCTCGGGGGTGGCATCAAATCCTATTTCACGCGCCATCTTGGCTGGAGGATACAAGGGGAGTGGTTGCCAATGGTAGTCAGCCCTGAGGTCGGGTCCTTTGTATGCGGAGGCGGCTGTGTCGTGCACTTGAGCGTCACTGCGGTTTCACAGGGCGAGATCGTATCAGGTCCGCTATTGCGGTTCTGAAGATTACAAGAGCCAAGCCCCCCAAGAAGAGCGACCTGTTGAAATCGGGCGGTAAGCACTTATTGATGTGTTGCCACCTATCAGTAGCGTTGTTGTGCTGCGTCGGTTTTTCTTGTGCAGCTCATCACCTCTATCCCAATAGCCTCGTGAACATTGTCGACGGAGTTGGGCCGTCTCGAGTTGGCTGGCTTTTCTCGGATTGCTGCTGAACGTGCTCTCCAACTAGTTTCTGATGGAGATGCCTGACCTAATCGGGCTCGGAGAACTCAAAGGCCGATCCTATGAATGAGTGATATCGAGATTCATCACCAATTGACAACCCTAGCTTAGCCTTATTGACACTTGACAATGAATGCCGGCTGGCCCGCGCTAACGTCCGTAATGCCAAGAATCAGCCCTTGTTTTGGACTGATACTCAAAAGCTCTGGCCTCGGTGAATGTGGAACGGAAATTACCTTGAAGGTGCCGTTCTCGTAAAGAAATAGCGCGTCGGAAGAATTTACACGAGCTTTCCCAATAATCTTGCCAGCATTGGTAATGCCAATCAGATTGGTTGCTAGGGCCTGCGGATAGTCCAGCGTGGTCCACTGACCGTTGTGAAAAATGAAGCCGTGAAGAAAGGCTCTTTTATCAGCATATTGTCCAACCACAGTACCGTTGTCGTTGATACCTTCGGGTGTTGTGCTACTCCGGGTCGCGCCAGGGAAGTCTAAGGTATGAGTAGTGCCGTTGTTCCAGCGTTTGAACCCGTGTTTGACGGAGGGGAAGCCGGAATTATCGAGGTATGTTCCGACGATTGTGCCCCACCTATTGATTCCCTCGACGCCATCGAGGATCATCTTGTTGTTCCCGTCAAGAACAATGGGAGTGATGGTATTGCCGTTCACGAAAATTGTCTGGCCCAACGTTAAACCATATCCGACGGTGGTGCCGTGGTCGTTGCGGGCCTGGAGCGAACTTGTTCCTTTGACGAAGGTAACACCGCCGTTGGCCCACCGAATCAGGCCGCTGTCGGTAATGGTAAGTGCATTGCCAAC
>Ga0136846_1238794_pt1 | contig 14415 bp, 11 predicted proteins | sample HopSoiMetagenom2_FD_96841 | JGI IMG/M metagenome (GOLD analysis project Ga0136846, IMG submission 96841) | Grasslands soil microbial communities from Hopland, California, USA - 2 Assembly 2016 (version 4) | ecosystem: Environmental > Terrestrial > Soil > Grasslands | place: USA: Hopland...
AGCTTCAAACGGAACCGCGAGAACGGCAGGCCGCGCCGGCGCTCCACGAACAGCTTCACGACGTTGCGCGCCAGCACGAATGCGAGCGCGACCAGCATGGTCAGGTCCGCGAGCGTGAGCGCGTAGAGGACCACCTCGCTGAGGAAATCCGGGTTGATCTGCGTCGACCGATCCGCCAGCGAGATCATCGCGACCAGGCTGACGAGCAGCAGCAGGATCCCCGCGACGATCAACTTCGGGTTGTCGCGGAACGGGCGGCGCTCAGACGGCGGCCCGGCCGCCGGAGGACGCGGCGGCAGAGTCGGGCGAGGCTTGAAATCGCGGACGGTGGTCATGTGCGATCACGTCGGGGCGCGGTGTGCGGGGGGCGAAGTGCGGGATCCGGGGCGGAGGGCCCGAGATGGATCAGCGGCCCGACGGATAGGATCCGCAGGGACTCTCGACTGAGAGCAGGCATTTGCCGCGCCCCGCACGCCGCACCCCGCAGCCCGAAAATCCGGCCCGTCCAACCCGCACGCCGCATCCCGAACATCCCAATCATTCTTTCGTGTTGAGCAGGTCCTTGAGCTCGCTCATGAACTCCCCGATGTCGCGGAAGTGACGATACACCGACGCGAAACGGACGTAGGCCACCTTGTCCAGCCGACGCAGCTCGTTCATCACGAAGGCCCCGATTTCCTCGGTGCTGATCTCCTTCTCCGCTTTGTCCTGTAACGCAGACTCGACGCGATCGGCGATCTTCTCGATCGATGCCATGCTGACCGGACGTTTTTCGCACGCCTTCAGCAGACCCGCGACGAGCTTCTGCCGCTCGAAGCGCTCGCGGCTGCCGTCCTTCTTGATCACCATGTAAGGGATCTCGTCGATCCGTTCGTAGCTGGTGAAGCGGCGGCCGCACCCGAGACACTCGCGCCGCCGGCGAATCACTTCGCCTTCCTTGCTCTCGCGCGAGTCGACCACCTTATCGCCAAGGTGGGCGCAATACGGACATTTCATTTAATCACTCCGCTCGGTGGGGCCCCTTGATATTCCCCACCTCGCTGCGCGCTCGGGCCGCCGCTTCGCGGCGGTTCCCTCCGGCCCTCGCTTGCCCTCGACTCCGCTCGGTAGGACACTTTGCGCTCCTCACCGCGCCGTGCGCTCCCGGCTGCGCTCCGCTTCGCGACTTTCCTCGCTTACCCTGTCCTGCCCTTCGTCTTCCTTCTTCCGGCTTCCGCCTTCCGTCTTTCTTCCGTCTTCGGTCTCTTCCGCCGCCATCTCGCGCATGCGGGTCAGGCTGAGGCCCTCACGCGCCATGAACAGGAGTCCGAGCAGCGTCACGGGAACGAATGAGACCGCATGCAGCACGATCGCGCCTCCAACTGCGCGATCCGTCGGCACGCCGAAGAATGTGGTCACCGCGATCTGATACATCGCATGAAAGCCACCAATGGCGCCCGGCGTCGGCATGGCGACCCCGACGACGAGCAGGGTCATGACGAGGAACGAACCGATGTAGGCAAACGTCATATGAAACGCGCGCGACGTCAGCCAGATTCCCGCCGCGATCGAGAGCCACAGGGGAAACGAGAGCAGCAGCGAAACGAACAGCCGGCCGGGCTGCCGCATCACCCCGAGCCCCTGCGCGAAGGTTTCAACGAATCGGGCCACCGCGTGCGCGAGCCGCGCGGGCAATACACGTTCAATGCTGAGCGCCGCGCGTCCGAGTCGCTCGGGATGCCCGGCGAGCGCGAAGAACGCAACGAGTCCCGCGAGCGAGGCGCTGCCGGCCACGAGCCCGCCGGCTTTCACGCGTGCGTAGAGCGCCGGATCGCCGGCAATCGACGCCGGGTCGACGAGTGCGACAAATACCCCGAACAGCAGCAGGACCGTGACCAGATCCAGCAACCGTTCGACAATGATCGTCGCAAAGCACGCGGTCGCGGGCAGCCGCTCGCGCCGGGCCAGCAGATACGGCCGCAGCACTTCGCCGGCGCGTGCGGGCAGCAGGAAACTGGCGGCAAACCCAATCGTCGTCGTCTCGAACGCGGTCCGGAATCGCGCATGCCCGATCGGCGCGAGCAGGTATTGCCACCGCAAGGCGCGCATCGTGTACGTCACCCCGCTCGTGCCGACGGCGAGCAGCAGCAGACTCGCCCGCGCGCGACGCGTTTCGGTCCAGACGCCGGCCAGGTGTGCGTTTCGCAGAAAGTAGGCCAGCAACCCGACCGTCAAGAGAAGAATAAGGATGGCTCGTAGTCGGGACCGCATGAAGCGCTGCAGTCGGGATTAGAATCCGGATGACCGCGTGCAGGCTGCCGAAAACGTGAGCCCGATGCTGACGTCAAAACTCGGCTCGCCTGAGCCGCGTGCGGCGAAGACGGACACCCGACGCCACATCGTGAACCGGTTTTTTGGCATTTAGCATTCGACACGTGCGAGTGACAGGCTTTTCATCACCTGCCCGATCCCCGGAACTCTACTACAGGCTGTGCCGCCAAGTCTATGGGAAAGCGTGAGTTATTGCTCGTGATCGCGTTCGCGGCGGCGGGGTTCATCCTCTACCAGGTGACCGCCCCGGCCTCGCCTGCCGATTCGAACGGGTTCAGCCTGTCGAAGCTGCTGGAGCACGCGCGGCGCGGTGTTCAGGGGAATCGCGCATCCGCCGTCGTCACCTCTACGCATACCGAGCAGCTCGATCGCTCGACCGAGGAAGTGCGACTCGTGCTGAAGGCCGCGGAGCTCACGATCATAGGTGAACAGCGGGACGATCTCGCGTGCGATCTGCAGGTGACCTCGTCGGGGTTCGACGAGGCAGAGGCCAGACGCTGGGCGGAAGCGACGGCGCTCAAGATCGACCGCGCCGGGCCGGCGATCGTCGTCGACCTGAAGTACCCGCGCGAAGCGCGGCAGACCGCCAAGCTCACGATCAAGGTGCCCTCGCGGATGCGCGTCCGCATGGAGCCTTCAGGCGGTCGACTCGACATTGAGAACGTCGCGGCATTCGAGGCCGCCAACACGTCGGGTACCGCGACCATCAGGAACATCGCCGGCACCGTCACGATCAGTCATCGGGGCGGCCAGCTCACGATCGATCGTGCCGCGGCGCTGCGCCTGACAACGCGCGGCACGGAGGCGAAGATCCAGCACATCGGCGGAACCGTCACGGCCCAGACAGTCGGCGGCGATTTCGTGGGGAGCGACATGACCGGTCCGGTAGAGATCGAGGCGCGCGACACCGACGTGCGGCTGGAACAGATCAAAGCTCTGAAGGCGCCGCTGCGCGTGAATGCAACCAACGGCCGCGTCCGCATCGATGGGCTGCGCACCGAAGCGCGCATCGACGGGAACGATACGGATCTCACGATCGCGTTCGATGCGCCCGCGCCCGTCACGATCTACAACACGTCGCAGGACATCACCGTCACGCCCCCTCCGGGCGGCTACTCGCTGGATGCGGTCGCGACCGACGGCCGCATCACCATCGAGGACGGGAGTGTGAAGCCGAGCGGTGACAATGCCGAGCAACGCGCGGCTGGATCGATTCGCGGCGGCGGCGCCGCGCTGACGCTGCGCGCGACGCGCGGCGACATCGTGGTCCGTTCGCCTGCGGGCAAGTGACAGAATTGCTCCCTTGCAGTAAGCTCGATTTTTCGAGTCGAGGCGAACCTCCTTGTTGACAACCGCACCACTGCTCGAAACCTCCTTCTCCGATCTCACAGTTCACGGCCGCGGCAAGGTCCGCGACATCTATCAGGTCGGCGACGACCTGCTGATCGTCGCAACCGATCGGATTTCCGCATTCGACTATGTGCTTGGATCGGGCATCCCCGACAAGGGCAAGGTGCTCACGCAGCTGTCGGCGTTCTGGTTCGAGCGGATGGGCGACCTCGTGCCGCATCACGTGATCGCGACCGATGTGGCGAAAATGCCTGCGGCGCTGCAGAAGCACAAGGACGTGCTGAAGGGGCGGTCGATGCTGTGCCGCCGCACGCGGCCGATCCCGATCGAATGCGTCGCGCGCGGGTACCTGTCGGGATCGGGCTGGAAGGAATACCGGCAGAGCGGCAGCGTCTGTGGCGTGTCGCTGCCCTCGGGGCTTCGCGAGTCCGATCGCCTTCCGGAACCGATCTTCACGCCCGCCACCAAGGCGGAGAGCGGGCACGACATGAACATCAGCGAGGACGATGCGGCGAGGATCGTCGGCCGGGATCTCGTCACGCGCCTGAAAGGGCTGACGCTCGAGATCTACCGCCGCGGCTGCGAGCACGCCGAATCAAAGGGCATCATCATCGCGGACACGAAGTTCGAGTTCGGATTGGTCGGCGCCGGCGATCCCGCGCGCGACGTCGTCTTGATCGACGAAGTGCTGACGCCGGACTCGTCGCGCTTCTGGCCGAAGGATCAGTACGTGGCGGGCCAGGGACAACCCAGCTTCGACAAGCAGTACGTCCGCGACTATCTGGAAGAGATCCGCTGGAACAAGCAGCCGCCGGTCCCCTCACTCCCGGACACCGTCGTGCAGCAGACGCGCGAGAAGTACGTCGAAGCGTTCCGCCGGCTCTCGGGCCGGGAACTCGCCTGACCGGCGTCATGATTCGCGATCAGCTTGAAAAACTCGTGGCGGAACTGCTCGACAAGGGCATCCCGTACGAAGATGCCCGACGCGAGTTCGAGAAGTTGTTCATCGCGCGCGCGCTCCAGCGCAGCGACGGCAATCTCGGCAGCGCGGCCGAGATGCTGGGCGTCCACCGCAATACCATCGCGCGGAAAATGTCGGAGTATCGAATCAAGAGAACGGCCTGAATCGAGGGTCGAGGATCGAGGTCCGACGAATACGGATTCTCGACTCGTCAGGGGCCTCAGTTTCAGCCGTCCGATTCGCGCTCTTGGCTTTCGGGCCTCGACCCTCGGACCTCGGACCTCGGACCTCGGACCTCGGACCTCGGACCCTCGGACCTCGGCTCGACAGGATCCCACCTCATCGTTAGCAGTCTCTTGTTGCGACTGCTTGACACCCTCCAGTGCCTTCCATAGAATTAGCAGTCGGTCAGGTCGATTGCTAACACATTGTGGCTGGGTCGCAGGCCGGGTCTTTCGATCCGGCGGTCGCGCCCGACACACGCAATCGCCGCCACCCCAGCCATCTTAGATACGGAGAAAAAACCGCTATGGCAGCAACCGCAACCAAGACCGCAACGAAGATTCGTCCCCTGCACGATCGCGTCATCCTGGAACGCCTCGAGGAAGGCGAACAGAAGGTCGGCGGCATCATCATCCCCGACACGGCCAAGGAAAAGCCGCAGCAGGGGCGCGTGATCGCCGTCGGCAAGGGCAAGACCGAGAAGGACGGGAAAGTGACGCCGCTCGACGTGAAGGTCGGCGACACGGTCCTCTTCGGCAAGTACTCCGGTCAGGAAATCAAGATCGATGGCGAAGACCGCCTGATCATGCGCGAGGAAGAGATCCTCGCCATCCTCGAGAATTAAGCCGAAGGAGATTCAACGAACCATGCCAAAGCAGATTGTTTACGGTGAGGAGTCGCGTCAGGCCATCCTGCGCGGCGTGAATCAGCTCGCCAACGCGGTGAAGGTCACCCTCGGCCCGAAGGGCCGCAATGTCGTCCTCGACAAGAAATTCGGCTCGCCCACCATCACCAAGGACGGCGTGACGGTCGCGAAGGAGATCGAGCTGAAGGACAGCCTCGAGAACATGGGCGCCCAGATGGTCCGCGAGGTTGCCAGCAAGACCTCGGATATCGCGGGTGACGGCACCACCACGGCGACCGTGCTCGCTCAGGCGATCTTCCGCGAGGGCGCGAAGAACGTCGTCGCCGGTGCCAACCCGATGGAGCTCAAGCGCGGTATCGAGAAGGCGGTCGAACTCGTCGTCAGCGAACTGAAAAGAGCGGCCAAGCCGGTCAGCGGCACGGCAATCGCGCAGGTCGGCACCATCTCGGCGAACAGCGACGAGACGATCGGCAAGATCATCGCGGAAGCGATGGAAAAGGTCGGCAAGGACGGCGTGATCACCGTCGAAGAAGCGAAGTCCATGGAAACGTCGCTCGAAGTGGTCGAAGGCATGCAGTTCGACCGCGGCTATCTTTCCCCGTACTTCGTGACGGATCCCGAGCGTATGGAAGTGGTGCTCGAGAACCCGGTCATCCTGATCCACGAGAAGAAGATCAGCTCGATGAAGGACCTGCTGCCCCTGCTCGAGCAGGTGGCGCGCGCGAGCCGTCCGCTGGTGATCATCGCGGAAGACGTCGACGGCGAAGCACTGGCGACGCTCGTGGTGAACAAGCTGCGTGGCACGCTCCAGGCAGTGGCGGTGAAGGCGCCGGGCTTCGGTGATCGCCGCAAGGCCATGCTCGAGGACATCGCGATCCTCACGGGCGGGAAGGCAATCACGGAAGACCTCGGGATCAAGCTCGAGAACATCAAGCTCGAGGATCTCGGCAAGGCGAAGAAGGTAACGATCGACAAGGACAACACCACGCTCGTCGAGGGCTCGGGCACGCAGAGCGCGATCGAAGGCCGCGTGAAGCAGATCCGCACCCAGGTCGAGGAGACCACTTCCGACTACGACCGCGAGAAGCTGCAGGAGCGCCTCGCGAAGCTCGTGGGCGGCGTCGCCGTCATCAAGGTCGGTGCGGCCACCGAGACCGAGATGAAGGAGAAGAAGGCGCGCGTCGAAGACGCGATGCACGCGACGAAGGCAGCCGTCGAAGAGGGGATCGTCCCCGGCGGCGGCGTGGCGCTGATCCGCGCCGGCAAGGGGCTCGACAGCCTGAAGCTCGAAGGCGACCAGAAGGTCGGCGCCGAGATCATCAGGAAGGCGATCGAAGAGCCGCTCCGCTGGATCGCGACCAACGCGGGCCAGGAAGGCTCGATCGTCGTCTCGAAGGTGAAGGATGCCAAGGGCGACGAAGGCTACAACGCGGGCAGCGACAAGTACGAGAACCTGGTGTCGGCGGGCGTGATCGACCCGGTGAAGGTCGTGCGCACGGCGCTCCAGAACGCCTCGTCAATCGCTTCGCTCCTGCTCACCACCGAGGCGCTCGTCTCCGAGATCCCTGAAGAGAAGAAGGAATCCCAGGCGGGCGCAGGCGGCCCCGGCGGCATGGGCGGAATGTACTAAAGCTGTAGGGCGCGTCTTTAGGCGCGGCCACTGGCCGGCTCGGAGCAATCCGGGCCGGCCTTTTTTACGTCGAACCTACCCCGCACCCCGCGCCCCGCACCCCGCACCCCTATCGTGCCGCCAGCTTCTCGCGCGCCAGAGGCCGCGACCCCGCGGTCGTCGGGTTGTGCGTCGTCGCTGCCATCACCTTGCGGTAATACTCCATCGCCTTGTCGCGCTGCCCCAGCTTCTCGTAAGTCTGCGCGATCAGCCCCAGCACGTACGCGTCGTTCTGATTCGCCTGTTGCAACGCGGTGAGCGCCGCCTGGTAATCGCCGGTGTAGAGCGCAACATATCCCGTGAGGTAGGGGAAGAACTCCTTCTGCTGGTCCGGCAGCTTGCCGCCGTCCAGGATCTCCTTCGCCGCGGCGACGTGTTTTTCGGCTTCCGCCTTCTGCCCCCGGCGCGCCGCGATGCGCGCGAGCGCGTGCTCAAGCCGAAATTGCCAGAGAGCCTGCCCGTCCGCTTTGATCGCGGGGTCGCGCAGGCCGGCTTCGCTGCCTGTTCTGTACCAGCGTTCGGCAACGTCGATGTTGCCAGCGTCCAGGCACAGGCGTGCCAGTTCGTTGGCCACTCCACCCGCGGTATTGAAGTCGTTCGCGGCGATGTACTGCCGGTAGACCGGCTCGTCGTGCTTCGCGACGTTCGTGCAATCGCGCTCGAAGCCGTACGAAACGGCAATCGCGCGCTCGGCGCGTGCCTTGTCTTCGGCACTCTGTGCAGCCTGCGCGGCCTTCGCAAACGCCTCACGCGCATCGCTGTACTTGCCCGAGAGGTCGAGCATTGCACCGAGCGTCGTATTCGCCTGGTAGGAGGAAGGAGCGGCAGCGGCGGCCTGCCGCGCGGACGCGACGGCCTCGTCCTCTCGCCCCTCGCGCATCTGCTCCTCGGCGCGCCGCTGCAGATCGCTTGAAGGGTCCTGGGGAATCGAAGAACGCCGCGCATCGGCTGGCTGGATAACAAGGAGGGCGAAAACCACCGCCGCGGCGACAGTCGGGTTGTGTCGGGTCATCACTCGATTATGGCGCGAACGCTTGTTCACGAACGCCACGATCTTCGTGAGCACCCGACTCGTACTGCTTCGACTTCTCCGTCGACCCTTCGTTGCGTTCGGTCCTTCGAAATCAGGACTGAACGCGGAGGGAATCGGTGGGCCGTGTCGGAACGGCGTCCACGAATTGACGCCACGCCCGTTCAATCCGAGGGTTGTTGTTGACGAGTGCCGCCCCGCAGCAGATCACATCGGATGCCGTGCCAGCAGCGCGGGTGGCGGCAATCCACACGCGCTGCACGATCATGGTCGTGCCGATGATCGGCACCTTTACGTTGAAGTACGGGAGCAGCGAACGGCGGGTCCGCGGGAGCTCCAGCCGCAGCCCTTCGTTGCTCACGTCCAGAAGATGACAAGGAGTGCCGTCCGCAGCCGCCTCGAAACGAACAGATCTCCGAAGTGACCGCCGCACCGGCCGGTCGTCCGCCAGCGCCATGGACAGAATGCAGACGAGCGCGGCGCGGTCCAGCGGGCGCGTGAGATAGCTGGCGCCACGGCTCTCGGCCCGCGTCTGCGCGGCGCGATCGGCATCACCGATGACGACGAGGGGAGTCTGCGGGTTGCGGGCCTTACCGCGCGCGGCCGCATGCACCTCGTTCATGAACGCGAACCCGTAGTCGCTGACGAACGCGTCGAAGGGACGCGCCTGCAGCGCTTCAATTGCAGCGGGTGCGGTTGCGGCCCTGACCGGGTCGAAACCTTCGGAGGACAACCACGTGGCCAGCGCTTCGCGCTCGGCCGCATGAGGGGATGCGATCACGATTCGGGAGCGGGAGCTCATAGTGCACCCTGACAGTGCGAGTGGTATGCCAGTAAAAAACGCCCGAAAAATCGGCGCCGCGGCCTGACGCCGACGACAAATCCGGGGGCGACAGCCCCGAACCGTAAGCTCAAATTTGTGGCTGGTTCCCGCCGCCTCGCGCTCCGGACAGCGAGGGCGCCGCCGTGATCAGCACACCGGATATGGCGGCCGCAAGGAGCATCCACGCCTCCTGCCATCCCGCCAGTGTGTCTGGTGGAAGCACGAGTGGCCGCAGCAACGGCGAGAAGTCGGGCACGTACCAGCAGAGATGTTCCATGGCATAACCGTTCGCCGTGCACTCGCCAAGACCACTGACACCGAACACCGCACCCGAGACGCCCACCCACACCGTCCACATCGTCAGCAGCATCGCCGTGATGGTGCGATGGATCGGCATCGGCTGATGAAGCGTGATCGCGAGCGCGAGCGCTGACGGATACGCCGCGAACAAGAGAAACCGCGGTCCCCACGTCCATCCGCCATACCAGGCCCACCAGCGCGAGTACACGAGCAGCAGGCTGGCGAGAAACAGAAGCGAGGCGTCGAAGAACGCCGTCATGCGCGGCCGATCGTGGCGTGCGCGACGAATCAGCAGCAGTCCCGGCGCAAAGAACAGGAGCCCCTTGCCGAACGAAAACAACAGGGAGACGAGCCCGAGAATCAGCGGATAGCTGAATCCCGGCATCCCCGAGAAAGGCATCACCGTGACGGCGCCGTGATCGCCGGCGTAGCCGGCGTTCAGTGGTGCGCCGCGGACAATCGTGTTCTCGAGCGCAATCAACGCTCCCGTTGCGAGCAGCGCGGCGAGTCCGTCGACTCTACGCTGTTTCCGGAATCGCCAGATTGCAACCAGTACCACGCCACCCACGGACGCCGGCATGTTCGCAACGCCCAGCACCACCGCAAGCCAGCCGGTCACGCTCTGTTTGATGAAGACGATCGCGAAGCCCGTGCCGACCATAAGGGCCGAGAACGCCTCGCCGTAGAAGTCGATCGTGGCGTTCGGCATCATGCCGGTCGCGGCGAGAAGCAGCATCGAGGCGGCGCGCTCGTCACTCGTGAGGCCGGGGCGCAGGACCCACCATGCGGCCCCGACTCCGATGGCCAGGATCAGCACGTTGAATCGTGCGCACCACCAGATCCGTGAGTCGCCGAGCAGCCAGAGCGGAGCGGCGAACAGCGGTCCGACGTAGGAGTATCGTTCGCGTGCGAGCGTGCCCTCGCGGAGCAGCGCATCGAGCTTGACGAAACGCACGTAGCCGTCGCCGCTGAGGCGATGTGGAACGGCCGCGAACAGCAGCACGAGCGCGAGTCCCGTCAGCGCGAGCGTTGCGAGAGTCCAGCCTCGGGACGAAGTCATGAACTCCGTCGCGCAAGCGCTGCGAGGAATGAAAGCCGGTAGCGGGAGTGGACGATGAAACGCTGCATCACGGACCGGAACCGCGACGCAGCGTATCATCCCTTCCTGGATCGCTACTTCTGCAGCGACTTCAAGTACGCCGACAAGGCGTCGATGTCAGCCGCGGAGAGCTGCGACGTCTTGCCGTGTGTCTCCTTGATGACCACGACGTGATGCGTGGCCAGCTCGGGGTTGATCTGCCCGCCGACGATGAGCGGGGCGAGATTCGCAGTCCCAAGCCGATCGACCAGCAGGCGGCCCTCCGGATAGGCAGCGGTCTGGGCCGGCGCGGGCTCCAGAGGCGTCGGCGGATCCAGACTGACGAACAGCGGCCCTTTGCCATCTCCGGCGAAGGCGCCACTGCTGTCTGCTGCCGTGATCGGCACTTCCACCGGCAAGACGATGCGTTTTCCTCCCAGGAAATCGTGCGCCGTCGCGCGCTGCGCATCGTCGCGCACCGTCCTGAAATTGAAGCCGCGCTCTCCCGGGCGCAGCAGAGGCGAATCCGGCGCGAGCAGGATCTCGCGAATGCTGTGCGCGAGCCCGTGATTGAGCCAGCGCGGCACGCTGTCCCAGAACGCCCGCAGATGTTTGGTATTCCGGCTGCTGATGTTCTGCCGGCCGCCGAGATCCTGTGGCGGATCGAAGGCCTTGAAGAAGTAATCGTCGCCGAGGCGCGTGAACGGTCCTTCATTGCTGACCGTCGTCTCGGCGACGACGCCGGGCTCGTGGATGTTGAAGTCCTGGAACGTATCGTCCACTTGCCCATTGGTGACCTTGTTGCCGTTGTGATGGCAGCTCGCGCAGCCGGCGCCTCCCTGATCGACCTCCTTGGTGAAGAGGTCCTTGCCTCGCGCCACCAGCGCCGCGTCGGCATCGCCGGCAAACTGTCGCAACGGATTGGGCATCAGACGTGTCTCGTTCTGGCTCCAGAGAATCTGGGCGAACGCCATGTCATAGAAACCAATCGAGAAGGCATCACCGCTCAGCTCCGGACGGCCGATCGCGCGTGAGTTCTCCGCGGTCTTCTGACGGACGAACGCGTCGCGCGCCTTGAGACGGTCGGCCAGCGCCGGCTGCGGGAACAGCGCGGTGAGGCGCTCGGCGACGACCAGCTCGCCGTTGCACGAGGAGGCGTACGAGTTCATGTCGGTGCTCAGGCCTTCGAACCATTCCGGCCAGTTGTCGGAGATGTCCTTGTTCTGCGGAACGGCTTTCGGGCCGCCAATCGCGTTGCCGCCGACGTTCCAGGCGCCCCCGTCATGGCGGCTCTGCCAGTGACAGTGGCCGCACGACTTCTGCCCGTCATCCGAGTACGACTGCGTGAACAGCCAGCGCAGCCCGACTTCTTCGTGTGTGGCGAACAGGTGGTCGCCGTTCCCGCCCTTGACGGGATCCGGCGTGCTGTCGGTCACGCCCACGGCGAGATGGTCCTGCCGCGTGAGCGCGCCGTTACCGTCAACCCCGAGGAACGAGACATCTTCCGTCTGCATGTTGGCGACGTAGATGGTCTGGCCATCGGGCGAGACCGCAATACCTTGCGGCGTGATGCCGCCGGTGAACTCGAACCCGGCTGGCGTCAGGATCCCCGATGCATTTGCCGGCGCCTGGTTGATGCGGAACACTTCGACCTTGTCCGAGTGCAACTGGCTGACGAACAGGAAGTCGCCCCGGACGGTGATCTGCTCCGCGCCGCTGCCGCGGATGATTTTCTGAGCCGCGGTGTGATCGCCGAGGTCGGTGAACAGGCCCGGCCTCGCGAGCATCGACCGATCTCGTTCGAAGTCAACGTATCGGAACACGAACATGTTGGTCGCCGTGTCGAACACGTTCAGTTCGGTGCCAAGGTCGTCGAAGGTCGTCGCGCGGGTGGCATCCGACATCACGGGCAGGTAGCCGAGCTCGGTGCCGTCGTTGCGGATCGCAGCACCGTTGACAATCTTGGGCAAGCCGTGTCCGGATTCAGTGCCGTTGAGCACCGTGTTGGTCTCGTGGCCCGAGACGATGCCCCAACGTCCCGCGACCTTCACGTCCGTGGACAATCCACCCACGGGCATGGTCTTGACGAGTGTGTTGGCGTCGCCCGCAATGTTGATGACGCCGATCGTGTGACCGAGCGTGTTCGCGACGTACAGCGTGTTGCCGTCAGCACTGATCGCGAGATCGCGTGGGTTCGTGCGATCGAGTTCGGAGCCTCCGCTTGGGATCTCCGCGATCTGGGTGAACGTCGGTCCAGAATCGATTCGGAACGCACGAACTTCGTCCTTGAATCGATCCGTGGTGTACAGCCGCGTCCCGTTCGCGTTGAATACGAGATCCTCGGCGTAGAAATCCGTCGCAAAGTTGCCGAGGACGGAATCGTCCTTCGTGTCGAGAACGGTCGCGAAGTTCGCGTACTCATTGACCACCACGGCGTAAGGTCGCGGGAAGATCGCCGCGTTCAGCGGCGAGACGGCGATGCCCAGAGGTCGCGTGCCTCGTGTCTGCCCCGCCGGTCGAAGATCCACCCATCGGGTCACACGCCGCAATGCTGTATCCACGACAGCGACGCGCCAGTCCGGATACCCTTCCCGACCGGGCAGCGAGACGTACAGCTTCGCGCCATCCGGCGTGAGCGCAACTGAGTTGGGCCAGCTTCGCATCGGCTGCTTGACATGCGGCCAATGCTCGCCACCGCTCTCGACGATGGGATTATTCGGATCGATGCGATCCCCCGGATTGGGCCGCCCGTCGAAATAACCCACGCCGAACATGATTTTTGTGAAGCGGTCCACGCCCGCGCGCTGACCCGCCTTTTCGGCGCCAACCAGATTGCGGGGACCAGTGAAGCCGGGGCCCGTGATGATCGTTCCGTCAGGTTTCGTCTTCACCGGCCCAGTGAAAAACCTGAGGTCGAAAGCCGCCTCCGGCAACGCCGCCGCAAGTACACGCGCGGTGAAAGGAGGGCCAAGCGTTCCTGTCGCTTGAGCTGTAATCCTCGTACTCCGCGCAACCCCAACAAGGATCAGGATGAGTGTCGCAGTCGCCACAACGACGCGACGATAACGGACTGTCATCGGCACTCTCCAGTTCTCTTTTGGACCGCGTAACGGGCGGCGATGCGGCAAGAAGCGATCCTTTGGGAGAGCCCGATCACCAGCAGCGATCGGCGTGTTCGGCCGCCTGACCGCGTGCGTCATCCGGCGCATGGGCTATGTAAGAAAGGAGTACCTACACGGATGTGTCGGGCGTCCCGCGAATGATGAACTCTCGAGCATAACGGCACGCGAGCGCATCTCGCAGGAGCTCCGCTATGTCGTCCGTTCGTTTCGCCGATCGCGTGGGTTCACGGCGATCGCGTGCACCACGGTTGCGCTAGGCATCGCGGCCACAACGGCGCTCTTCACGGTCGTTGCGGATGCATCTCCTGCCGGTGCGAACCATGTTTCGAGACGAGGACTCCATCGGCAAGCGGCTCCGGGTGTGGTGGAGTGACGCGAGGGGTTGTCGAGATCATTGGTGGACCGGCGGATCCGTTGCCTTCATCTCACCGGCGTTCATCTGCCACGTACGATTTCACGCAGAGGCGCGAAGGCGCAGAGCCGTCACGCGTGGTCACACACGCCGGACGATTCACGACGTCAACGACCACGCACACGACACAGCATCTGCACCTCACCTCCCGTCGCGCGGCGCGCGCGGAAGAGGCACGTGACAAAGCGGCTGCCCACGCGCGTTCGCCGCCGCGCTTCGCGCGGCAGGAGGTCGCGCGAGCCTCCGAATACAAGCGGCATGGCACAATCCGGCCGCTTGTATTCGTCACTCGCGTGACCTCCATCACGCCCGCCGAAGGCGGGCATCGGCGAATGCACTGACCAGCAGCCTGCTCGCCGTCCTCTGCGCCTTGCGCCTTGGCGTGAGATCGTGTTCTCGGGGGAAGTGCTTCCCGCCGCGTGCGTTCACCTGCCCCCCCACGAGTTCACGCAGACCGCAGATCACGCGAAGCGCATTGTTGCCCGTACTCAA
>Ga0136846_1227037_pt1 | contig 14414 bp, 9 predicted proteins | sample HopSoiMetagenom2_FD_96841 | JGI IMG/M metagenome (GOLD analysis project Ga0136846, IMG submission 96841) | Grasslands soil microbial communities from Hopland, California, USA - 2 Assembly 2016 (version 4) | ecosystem: Environmental > Terrestrial > Soil > Grasslands | place: USA: Hopland...
GTCATTCAGCAATTTAACCTATGCCCCAAAGGATAGCACGGTGGTAGAAACGGCATGGGTACAAAACAAACTGGTTTTTAATGATGAATCGTTCCTTGAAATAGCTGAAAAAATGGAACGCTGGTATAATGTAGAGATCGTATTCAAGGATGTAAAAAAACAGACCGAGCATTTCTCCGGCTCTTTTACAAACGAAACCGTACAACAGGCGCTGTATGGTTTAAGTGTAACAACTCCTTTTCATTATACCATACAGGGCAATAAAATAACTATAGGAAAATGATATTTAAATCAAAACGATTGAAATGAATAACAACAGTTCATAGACCTGTAATAAAAAGCGGAACCTCATTGCAGTGAGATCCCGCCAGGTAAAATACAGGCTGAAATGAGCTTTCCTGTTTAGGCGCAGGAAACACCTATTATTTAACCTTCCAATTAACAAAGTATGAAAAAAAACGGAATTCTGCTGAGTTTCGGCAGGGACCCGCTTTTCCTAAAGTTCGTCCGGATTATGAAGCTTGCATTCGCTATAATACTGATCAGTTGTCTTCATGTTACAGCCGGTGGCTATTCGCAAAACAGGATCAGTGTTGACTTTCAGTCAACGCAATTGAAAAAGGCATTATCATTTATTGAAAAGAAAAGCAACTTCCGGTTTCTGTATAATGAGAACCTGGTGACCAATGTGCCCCGCATTACGCTCACAATGGTTAATGCCGAAGTAACTGAAGTGTTGAACCGGTTGTTGAACAATACCGGTCTCTCCTACCAATTAATGGCCAATAACCTGGTGATCCTTAAAACAGGTATAGCAGTCATGCAGGATATTAGGGTGTCGGGCAGGGTTACCAGTACTACCGGTGAACCGGTAGCTGGTGCGTCGGTGGTGGTAAAGAACACTTCCATTGGCACTACTACGGATGGCGCAGGCAATTATTCCCTGACCGTACCTGATAGTGCGGTGCTGGTAATTTCTTCCCTGGGATTTGAAACGCAGGAAGAAACTGTAAATGGCCGCGCTACCATTAATGTTAATTTGAAGGCTGCGGACGCATCTTCCCTGCAACAGGTAGTAGTAGTGGGTTATGGTACCAGTACAAAAAGAGATCTGACAGCCCCTGTTGCCGTGGTGAATCCTGAAGACCTGAACAAGCGAACAACATCCAGCCCCATGCAGGCATTACAGGGTAGTGTAACAGGTGTGCAGGTTATTACTACCGGGGCGCCGGGCGGTTCAGCCACCGTACGCATAAGAGGGGTAGGTTCTTTCAATAATACTTCGCCTTTGTATGTAGTAGATGGGATGTTCGTTGATAATATCGACTTTTTGAATACCAATGATATTGGTGAAATGTCGATCTTGAAAGACGCCTCCGCTGCTGCTATTTACGGCGTGCGGGCCGCAAATGGCGTAATTATTATCACTACCAAAAAAGGAAAATATAATCAAAAGACGCGGGTAACTTATAATGGGTACTTTGGTGTACAAAAACCAACGGGCAACTATAAACTGGCCAATGGATCACAATATGCCGCTATGGAGCTGGCCAAGCAAACAGGGGCGGATTCTGCACGGGTTACCAATTCGGTTACCAAATTTGGCGGTAGTGGCGTAAACCCGGCTACCAATACCGATTGGTACGACGAACTTTTAAAGAGTTCTGCCCTCATGCACAATCACAGCATCGATATAAGTGGTGGCGCTCCTAAAGTAAACTATACTCTTGGTTTGAATTACCTGTACCAGGATGGTATTACAGAAACCGAGAGCAGCTATAAAAGATATAACGGTCGCCTTCAAATTGAAGCCAAACCATATGATTGGTTAAAGATGGGCATTACGGCACATTTCACCAATTTCACCCAGCGGAACCCGAATACCGGTGCATTTTATCTGGCTTATTTGGCTTCTCCATTATACCCCGTGTTCGATGCTACCAATACATTGGCAAAGCCAGATAAATATACTTCTTCGACCACGCTTGGGTTTAATAACGGCGTTTTTAATAACCCGGTTGCTGCTGCCAATTACTGGTACGACAAAACAAAAGGTTTCCAGGTACTTCCTTCAGTTTACCTGGAAGCAGATATCATAAAAAATAAATTGTCTGTACGCTCCCAGTTAAGCCAGCGCTATGGTTCTAACCTGAATCAGAATTACATTCCCGAGTATTATGTTGATAACAATCAGAAATCACGGGTATCGGTGTTAACTTCCACCCAGGATAGAACGGAGAATTATATCCTCGATAATTTAATAACCTATAGGGATAGCAAGGACAAACACCATTGGACGGTTTTGTTGGGTCAATCGGCCCGCCAGGAACAGTTCAGGTCAACACAGGTGATCACCGACAGTATACCACAGGACCAGATTTTCTGGTATGCCGACCAGGGTGCCCGCCGTTCAAATGGTTATAATGAAACTGGTTTTAGAAATACCTCGCTTTCCTATTTTGGCAGATTGGAGTATAACTATGCCGGTAAGTATTTATTAACAGCTACTTTCCGTGCCGATGGAACTTCGAAATACCAGGATAAATGGGGATACTTCCCTTCGGTTGGTGTAGGTTGGGTGCTCTCGGATGAAGGTTTTATGAGGGATAACAAGCTATTCGACCTGTTGAAGCTTCGGGGATCGTGGGGAAAACTGGGTAACGACAATGTGCCGCCAAGTACTGGTTATGCAGTTGTATACAGTGGTAATGATTATTCAGGCATTTTCAATAGCACGGCCACCAGCAATGGCGTACCGGTAACCGGTTATCGCATCGATCCGTTATTCGGGATTGTAAAGTGGGAAGTAGTGACTGAATGGGATGGAGGTATTGACTTTTCGCTGTTGAACAGGCGACTAAAAGGTTCTGTGGATTACTATCACCGGCAAACGAGTGATCTGGCATTTGAAAGAAATTTCCCCTTTATAAGTAGTGTTAAAGTATATAGTAACTGGGGTAAGGTAAATAACAGTGGTATAGAAGTAACATTGGATTGGGCTGATAAATTAGGCCAGCTGGGTTATCATATCGGCGGTAATCTTACCACTGTGAAAAACGAGGTGATTGACCTGCATGGCGTGAAAAATATCCCGGGTGGGATTGCTGAATTTCCAACTCAGTCGCAGGTTGGCGAACCTTTCAATTTCTTTTATGGATACCAGGTAGCAGGTATTTACCAGAATCAGGCTGAAATAAATGCCGATCCCATTGCCGTTGCCAATAATGTAAAACCAGGCTACTTCAGGTACGTAGATGTGAACAATGATAAAAAGCTGGATGAAAACGATCGCGTAAACCTGGGTAGTTACCTTCCCAGGATCAATTATGGGTTTAATCTTGGCCTCGATTACAAAAATTTTGACCTGAGCATCCTCTTCCAGGGTGTAGGTGAAAGTTATATCCTGAACAATAACCGCGCTGCCCGGCAAAAATTTCCCGACATGAACGGGGATGAAAAATTTGTAACCAGTTTGTGGACAGGCGAAGGTTCTACCAATAAATATCCTTCTGCTATTGCTACCAACCAATCGTGGAATAACAACGCAAGTTCGTTTTTTGTAGAAAACGGATCTTACCTGCGTTTGCAGAATATTCAACTGGGATACAACTTCAAGGTGGGTGGAACAAATGGTGCTTCGTTCAGGGTATATGCTACTGCCGATCGCCCGGTTATCTGGACCAGGTATTCCGGCGTAACGCCTGAAATAGCCACCCCGGCACAGCTGCCGAAAGACAGGGCATCGGGGCCGGGGAATGCCACGTTTACCCAACCAACCTCGTTCGGCTATGATAATAATGTGTATCCCACCACCGCGGTTTATTCTGTTGGGATAAGAATTACTTATTAACCTTAATTACTCAGGATCATGAACACAACTAAATATATTTTATTTCTACTGTTGCTGATGCAGGCAACAGCTTGTAAGAAGTACTTGGATCACGATGTGGAAGACAAGCCTAATAGCGCATCGATCGATTACACCAATATAGGTGCTATGTATTCACCCGTGTCAGGGGCTTATCGTACAGCAGCAGGAGAAAATCCGGGCTTTGTACACTGGATGGATTGTGGCGTGCGCGTAGTACGCGGCGATGATGTAGCTAAAGGGTCGGCCCCCAACGATCAGGGAACGCTTTCGGATATTAAAAACTTTCACAATGAAAATCCTGGCGTAGTAACTTTCTGGGGCAACAATAATTATTGGGTCGATCACTATGCAGTAGTGCTGTATTGCAATAGGGCGTTAACCGAGCTCGATAAATTCCGGGCAAACATTTCTGCAAGCGATGCCGCCAACCTGGCATTGTACAATCAATATAGAGCTGAGGTAAGGGTTATCCGCGCCTGGGCGCATATCCTGATATCCCGTGTATTCGGGGATGTGCCGATCCTTACGAGTAATGACATTTTATTGACAGCAGGTAAAAGCACCGTACTGGAAATACGCCAGTGGGTAATTAGTGAAATGGATTCTTCGATAAGTTATCTGCCAGACGCCCGGCCTAACGAGGCTTCACCCAGGGGAGCAGTAACAAAATATACCGCCCTTTTGATCAAGGCGAAAGCAGCGGCGGATGCAGCTGGTAACGATAATGGAAGCCCTTATTGGGACATAGTTTTATCTGCTACGAACGATATTATCAATAGTCACAAATTCACCTTGTTTCCCGATTTCTATCAGCTCTGGAAGATCCCAGGTAAGCTGTCGGATGAATCCTTGCTGGAATTACAGTATACTGATTTTGGTACCAGTACAGGAACCTCGGTGACGCCTGGCGTGTTTTTTACATTCCAGGGACCTAGTGGGGATCAGAAGGGCAGCCCGGTTTCAGGATGGGGATTTTTGTCGCCTAGCCAGGATATTGTTGACTTTTTCAATAACCGGAACGATTCGGTTCGGCTGAAAACTACCATTTTGAATGCAGGGTCAACAGAAAGCGGTTTTGTTACAACCCCCTCGGGCGATAAAATTTATGGAAACTCGAACGGTCAAACGAGGTTCATGGGTAAAGCCTATTTGCCTGCCAGTCAAATGACGCCGGGAAGAACCGACTATGGTTCCAATAATAATGTACGCGTATTACGATATGCCGATGCCTTGTTATTAAATGCCGAGGCAAAAGTTAGAAAAGGTCAGAACGGAGATGTGCCCTTTAACCAGGTTCACGAGCGGGCTAAGTTGAGCCCGGTAACAGGCGTGACCTTGCAGCAGGTGTTGGATGAACGCCGCGCTGAATTTGCCTGTGAGTGGTGGGGAGAAAGATACAATGACCTGATACGAACCGGCCAGGCTGCCACTGTTTTGGCGCCGCAGGGCTTTGCTCCTGGTAAAGAATATGTGCCGATACCACAGGCACAAAAAGACCTGGATGCAAATTTGTAGTTGCCTGATCCGTACCCGCCCAAGTACCGAAACTAAACGACCGCCGCAATGATACGTTCCAGGTTAACCCTAATAATGATTGTTATTTCTTTTTTAGTGATCCGTTGCTCGAATACGCAAAAACCAATGAATGGGGAAGCAAAGTTTACTCCAGAGGATGAGGAACTTTTTACCCAGGTACAGGAACAAACATTTCAATACTTCTGGGAGGGCGCAGAACCGCACAGTGGCATGGCACGGGAACGTATTCATGTTGATAACGTATACCCCGAAAATGACCAAAACGTTGTTACCACTGGTGGCAGCGGCTTTGGCGTTATGGCTTTATTAGTCGGTATACACCGCGGTTTTATTACCCGCGACCAGGGGCGGGAACGACTGGAAAAAATAGTTCATTTTCTGCAAACGGCCGATCGCTTTCATGGCGCATGGCCACATTGGTTTAATGGGGAAACAGGTAAAGTAAAACCCTTTGGCCGTAAAGATAATGGCGGCGACCTGGTTGAAACTTCTTTCCTGTTACAGGGCTTACTTTGTGCCCGGCAATTCTTTGTAAAGGGTGATTCTGCCGAGCAGGTATTGGCCGCCCGCATTGACACCTTGTGGCAGGATGTGGAGTTTGATTGGTACCGCCATGGTGAAAACGTATTGTACTGGCACTGGAGCCCGACCTATAATTGGGAAATGAACTTTCCGGTGCATGGCTATAATGAATGTTTGATAATGTACATACTGGCGGCGTCTTCGCCTACACATGGCGTTCCGCCGGAAGTATATCACGAGGGCTGGGCGCAGAACGGTCAGATTGTTTCACACTGTCCTGTATTTGGTTATTCTTTACAATTATATCACCAGGGCGATTCGCCCTATGGCGGTCCGCTGTTCTGGACGCATTACTCTTACCTGGGGCTCGATCCGCATGGATTAAAAGACCGGTATGCCGATTATTGGGAAGAAAATAAAAATCAAACCCTGATCAATTATGCCTGGTGTGTAAAAAATCCAAAGTATTTTAAATGCTATGGTCCCGATAGCTGGGGACTTACCGCCAGCTATTCCGTGCAGGGTTATGCCGCGCATGCCCCGGGCAAGAATACCGATCTGGGTGTCATATCACCCACCGCAGCCTTATCATCCTTTCCTTATACGCCACAACAGTCTATGCAAGCCATGCGGCATTGGTACAACGACGAGAAAAATAAACTATGGGGCCCTTATGGCTTTTACGATGCGTTTAGCCAGTCTGCAGGCTGGTACCCACAACGGTATTTGGCCATCGATCAGGGGCCCATTGTGGTTATGATGGAAAACTATCGCAGCGGGTTATTATGGAAATTGTTTATGAGCTGCCCCGAAGTAAAAGCGGGCCTGAAAAGACTCGGCTTTACAAGCCCGCATTTTAAATAGCATTATAATGTTTAAAAGACTAACTTATATAGCTTTTTTCCATGCCGTTATAGTTCCGCAGGTTTTTCCTCAAAGCAATGCGAATCCCGAACGTGTGCAGTCAGAAAAGGTGGGCCGTTCCCACGTAGAAGGGCCCACCTTTACCTTCCAAACCTATTGCAACCCTATAAATATCGACTACGGCTATACGCCCATTCCCAATTTTACCGAATGGGGCAAACACCGCGCTTCTGCCGATCCCGTGATCGTACTATACAAGGGCGATTATTATTTATTCAGCACCAATCAGTGGGGTTATTGGTACAGCAACGATATGAGTAACTGGCATTTTGTTTCCCGCTCATTTCTGAAACCCTGGCATAAAGTGTATGACGATCTGTGTGCCCCGGCTGTTTGGGTGCAGGGCGATACCTTACTGGTATTTGGTTCAACTTACTCAACCAATTTTCCCATTTGGATGAGCACCAACCCCAAAGCAAATGAATGGAAAGAAGCCATAGCTTCATTTGAAATAGGTGGCTGGGATCCGGATTTTTTCCTTGACGACGATGGCAAGCTGTATATGTACAATGGCAGCAGCAACCGGTATCCATTGTATGGAATTGAAATTGACCGTAAAAAATTTACTCCTAAAGGCACCCGAAAGGAAATGTATTTGCTGGAACCATGGCGCTATGGCTGGCAGCGCTTTGGCGAATACCTGGATAACACATTCCTCGATCCTTTTATTGAAGGCGCCTGGATGACCAAATATAACGGAAAATACTACCTGCAATATGGTGCGCCCGGTACCGAGTTCAGCGGTTATGCCGATGGGGTGGTGGTAGGCGATCATCCGCTGGGGCCCTTTGTTCCGCAATCATTACCCCTGAGTTACAAACCCGGCGGCTTTGCCCGCGGCGCCGGTCATGGCGCAACCTTTAAAGATCCCTACAATAACTGGTTGCATGTGTCTACCATTGTCATTTCAGTAAAAAATAATTTTGAACGGCGCATAGGCATCTGGCCGGCCGGTTTTGATAAAGACGATGTGATGTATATGGATGCAGCGTTCGGCGATTACCCGCATTATTTGCCAGCCGTTTCTACCTCCTCCCCCAATGGGGGAGGCCGGGAGGGGGCGATTGGTTTCACCGGCTGGATGCTTCTCAATTATTCCAAACCCGTCACCGTTTCATCTACACTTGCCAGTTATTACCCTAACTTCGCGGTGGATGAAAGCATCAAAACATACTGGAGCGCCGCTACAGGCAATAAAGGTGAATGGATAGCAACCGACCTGGGCGGTATCTGTACTGTACGCGCCATTCAACTCAATTATGCCGATCAGGATGTAACTTTCCTGGGCAAACAACAAGGCACCTGTCATCAATATAAATTATATCAAAGTGCGGATGGTAAGAACTGGAAATTGCTGGTAGATAAAAGCAACAACAAAACCGATGTACCGCATGACTATATTGAATTGCAAAACCCGGTTCAAACCCGTTATATTAAACTCGAAAATATTCATATGCCCGGCGGAAAATTCGCCATCAGCGGCCTGCGGGTATTTGGTAATGGCAATGGCAATAAGCCCGATACAGTGAAACAGTTTATTGTTTTGCGCACCGAAAAAGACAAACGCAGCGCCTGGTTAAAATGGTCGCCGGTTGACAATGCCTATGCCTACAATATTTACATGGGCCTTGCGCCTGATAAATTATACAACTGTGTAATGGTGTATAGCAGCAACGAATATTATTGTAAAGCCATGGATAAGGAAAAGCCTTATTACTTCACCCTTGAGGCCATTAATGAAAACGGGGTATCGGCCAGAAGTAAAGTGATAAAAGCAGAATAATAAATAAACATATATGCGCAGAACATTATTAACGATTGTTTCCTTATCCTTTCTGTTGCACGCAACCGCACAAACAACCGACGCCAAAATGAAGGCGTACGTGGCCAATCTCATGAGTAAAATGACGCTGGACGAAAAGATCGGCCAGTTGAACCTGGTAACACCCGGCTGGGGTGTGCCAACCGGTTCAGTGGTGAGCCGGGGTGTGGAAGATAATATTCGAAAAGGACGCGTGGGCGGACTGTTCGGCATTTTCGGTCCTGATAAAATACGCCAGGCGCAAACGCTGGCCGTAAAAGAAAGTCGCCTGCACATTCCACTCATCTTTGGGTTGGATGTAATACATGGACACAAAACCATTTTTCCCATTCCGCTCGGGCTCTCCTCCTCCTGGGACACTACCCTGATTGAACGCAGTGCCCGTATTGCCGCCATGGAAGCCACTGCCGACGGACTATGCTGGGTGTATTCGCCTATGGTTGATATTGCCCGTGACCCACGCTGGGGCCGCATTGCAGAAGGTTCCGGTGAAGACCCCTACCTGGGTTCAAAAGTTGCACAGGCCATGGTGAAAGGCTACCAGGGCACTGACTTGTCGAAAGACAATACCGTAATGGCCTGTGTAAAACATTTTGCCCTGTACGGTGCTGCAGAAGCAGGCCGTGATTACAATACCACCGACATGAGCCGCATCAGAATGTTCAATGAATACCTGCCGCCTTATAAAGCGGCTGTTGATGCCGGTGTAGGCAGTGTAATGAGCTCTTTCAATGAAATAGATGGCATTCCCGCAACAGGCAATCACTGGTTGCTGACCGAGGTGTTACGCAATAAATGGGGCTTTAAGGGTTTTGTAGTATCTGATTATACCTCGGTGAATGAAATGATGGCCCATGGCATGGGCGATCTGCCAACCGTATCGGCCCTGGCGCTAAAGGCCGGCCTCGATATGGACATGGTAGGCGAAGGCTTTTTGACCACTTTACAAAATTCCCTGAAAGCAGGAAAGATAACGTTGAAAGAAATTAACGATGCCTGCCAGCGGGTATTGGAAGCAAAGTATAAGCTGGGATTGTTCGATGATCCTTATCGCTATTTAAACGAATCGCGGCCCGATAAAGAGATCCTGACAGCGCAGAACCGACAGGCAGCCCGGGAAACGGCCACCCGCTCCATGGTGTTGTTGAAAAATGAACGCCAGATACTGCCCTTAAAAAAATCAGGCACCATTGCGCTCATTGGCCCGCTGGCCGATAACCATTCAGAAATGCTGGGCACCTGGGCCGTATCGGGTGATAAATCAAAAAGCATAAGCATAATAGAGGGGCTGAAAAATGTGGCAGGCAACGGGGTGCAAATACTGTTGGCAAAAGGCGCCAACATCACCGATGATACGGCCTTTGCCAAACGCATCAGTCCGTTTGACAAACCAACTGAAATAGACCCACGCACTCCGGATGCAATGATCCAGGAAGCGATCGATGTAGCTGGAAAGGCAGACGCAGTTGTAGCGGTAGTGGGCGAAGCGGCGGAAATGTCGGGCGAATCAGCCAGCCGCACCAACCTTGATTTACCCGGCAGCCAGCGGAAGCTGATTGAAGCCCTGGTAAAAACCGGAAAGCCCCTGGTAGTGGTATTATTGAATGGCCGCCCGCTTACCATCCCCTGGCTCGATGAACAGGCGCCTGCCATCCTGGAAGCCTGGTTTGCGGGAACCGAAGCCGGCAACGCCATTGCCGATGTATTGTTTGGGAATTACAACCCTTCGGGCAAGCTAACAACCTCCTTTCCACGCAATGTGGGCCAGATCCCCATTTACTATAATCACAAAAATACCGGCCGGCCCTATGAAGGCGGCAATCCTAAATTCAAATCAGATTACCTGGATGTAGATAATTCACCTTTATATCCCTTTGGTTACGGGCTCAGCTATACTACGTTCACTTACGATACCATTCAACTCAGCCAGAATACATTACGACCCGGGCAGTCGATAACCGCTTCTATCCTGCTTAAAAATACCGGAAATATGGCCGGGGAAGAAACCGTTCAACTGTACATCCGCGACCTGGCAGGGTCAGTAACCCGCCCGGTAAAAGAATTAAAAGGATTTCAGAAAATAAACCTGAATGCCGGGGAAATGAAAAAAGTGGAGTTCACCATTACTGAGAACGACCTGAAATTTTACAACAGTGAGCTGAGATATATGGCCGAGCCTGGGGAGTTTAAATTATTTATTGGCACCAACAGCCGCGATGTAAAGGAAGCCGGCTTTAGGTTGGTGAAATAATTTTGCGGTGTAACTTGCGCCCAAACTAATAAATGATGGCACCTGTGAAAAACATAATTTTTGATTTGGGCGGAGTTTTACTCAACCTGGATGTACCAAAAACCAGCGAAGCATTTAAAGCGTTAGGGCTTACCCATATTGATGAACTGTTTCGCATAGGGTTTGCCACTTCTTTTTTCAGGGATTATGAAATGGGCACCATTTCAGACGAGCAGTTTGTAGAAAAGGCACAACAACTGACGACCCCCGGCACCACCAAAGCGCAGGTAATTGCCGCCTGGAATGATATGTTGCTGGATTTTCCGGCCGAACGGGTGGAATTCCTTAAAAAGCTTCAAAGCAAATACCGGATCTACTTATTCAGCAATACCAATCAAATACACCTGTTGCATTTTCACAAAGCTTACCGGAATGTATATGGCAGCGACATGGACGACCTTTTTATAAAGGCGTATTATTCCCATCTTATAAAATTGCGCAAACCCGATGTGGCGGCTTTTGAATATGTTATAAAGGACAGTGGCATTCATGCGGAAGAAAGCCTGTTTATTGACGATGCCCTGGTAAATGTGGAAGGGGCGCGCAAAGCCGGTTTACAGGCACTACACCTCACCGATGGAAAGACAATTCTTGATCTGGGGCTGTAATTATTCCTTTACTTCTTCGAAATCAATGTAATCGCCGGCCTTTGGTTTGCTGGCGGTGGTATTATTGGCCGAAGACTGTCCATTATTATTGGCAGCAGTATTTTGCTGAAGCGGGTCCTGCTGTTGTTGGTGCTGGCGTTGAAAGTCCTTTATCTGGCTACGTACGCGCCACGACATTTTAATTAAGGGCACGAGGAAGTTAAATACAAACTTGTAAATAAAAATGGCAAGGAATATATATAATAGTAAGCGAAATATGTTCATATTAGAAAAACTAAAGGTACAAATACAGCACCTAACAAACTGTTAAGGAGCTTGCAAATACAATTCAGCTGCTGCAAAATACAGGCCCCCGACCATTATTGCGGAACCTGGCAAAACTATATCAAATCAACAAATGTGGTATTCTGAAAGTTCAGAATAGGGGTAAAATGATGGCCGTCATCCATTTAAATTTTCATTTATTCAAAATTAACAACAGCGTTTTTGGAAGTAATAATTTAATTACCTTACCTTTGCCAAGGCAAAAGAAGATTAGAAAGGGAACGGAATCGTTCCCTTCTTTATTTCCCATAAGACATGGAAACACCAGTACAGGCAATTGAAAAAATGATACAGGATATGCTGGCCGATGATCCGGCTTATTTCCTGGTTGAGATCAGAGTAAAACCCACCAATAACGTAAAGCTTTTTTTGGATGGCGACCAGGGAGTGACCATCGAAAAGTGTATCTCCTGGAACCGGGCTTTATATAAAAAGATCGAAGAAGACAATCTATTCCCTAATGGAGACTTTTCGCTTGAGGTATCTTCTCCCGGCCTTGACGAACCCTTAAAATTGTTACGGCAGTACAAAAAGAATCTGGGCCGTCCGGTTGAGGTGATCCTCAAAGACGGTATTAAAGTTGCCGGCAAAATGACGGAGGTGGGCGAAGACACTATTACAGTTGAAGAAACAAGAGGAAAAAATAAAAAGAAAGAGGTGATAACACACCATTTTCAATTTGATCAAATTAAATCAACAACAATTCAAACAGTATTTTAATAAGATCCTGACACCGGGTGTTGGGGCAAAAAATTGTAGTATATGGCAAGCATAAACTTGATAGAGGCCTTCGCTGACTTTAAGGACGCAGAAAATATAGATCGCCCTACCATGATGAAAGTGGTTGAGGATGTATTCAAAACCCTGCTGCGTAAAAAATATGGCAGTGACGAGAATTTTGACGTAATTGTGAATGCAGAAAAGGGTGACCTGGAAATTATGCGCCGCCGTACTATTGTTGACGATGGAAACGTGATGGATCCCCTGGCTGAAATTGCCTATAGCGATGCTGTAAAAATTGAACCCGACTTTGAAGTAGGGGAAGAATTATATGAGGAAATTAATATCCTCGATTTCGGCCGCCGGGCTATTCTGGCCGCCAAACAAACCCTGGCCAGCCGTATCAGTGACCTGAAAAAGAACGTTCTGGTTAAAAAATACGGCGACAGGATCGGTGAGATAATCGGTGCCGAGGTGTACCAGGTTTGGAAAAAAGAAATTTTATTGCTCGATGAAGAGGGGAATGAATTAATATTGCCTAAATCTGAGCAAATTCCGCAAGACTATTTCAAGAAAGGTGAAAATATCCGCGCCGTTGTTAAAAAAGTAGAATTAAAAAACAATTCTCCGGTCATTATTTTATCCCGTACCTCTCCCTCTTTCCTGGCAAAACTGCTTGAAATTGAGGTGCCTGAAATATTTGATGGTTTAATTGTTATCAAAAAGATCGTCCGTGAACCTGGTGAAAGGGCTAAAGTGGCAGTAGAGTCATACGACGATCGTATTGATCCCGTAGGCGCGTGCGTGGGGATGAAAGGTAGCCGTATCCATGGAATTGTACGGGAACTGAAAAATGAAAACATAGATGTTATTAACTGGACCAATAATGTTCAACTGCTGATCCAACGCTCACTTACACCTGCCAAGATCACCACACAGGATCTTGACAATGACAAAAAACAGGCGAATGTTTACCTGAAACCTGATCAGGTGTCACTGGCGATTGGTAAAAAAGGCGTGAATATCAAGCTGGCACAGGAATTAACAGGATATAGCATCGACGTTTATCGCGATACAGAAGGCGAACCCCAGGAATTTGATATCGATCTGGAAGAATTCAGCGATGAAATTGAAACCTGGATCATTGATGAGCTTAAACGCGTTGGTTGCGATACGGCACGCAGTGTGCTGGATCTCACCGCCGAAGAGCTCGAAAGAAGAACCGACCTCGAAAGAGAGACCATCAATGAAGTTCGCCGCATTCTGAATGAAGAATTTGAAAAAGGATAGGCGAAGAAAGAGAGTGAAATCGGTCAAATAAGCAACAGGTTCAAATTAGTCAAAGCGCACAGGCTGTGGTTAATTTATATAACTATTTTGACTTATGTGACTAATTTAACTTTTTCCAAGTAATTTGCTTATCCAAACAGCGAACAAAACAAAAAATTGTCTTACAATATCGAATGGCAGAAACAACAACAATAAGATTAATGGCCGCAGCCAAAGAGTTTAACATCGGCAAGGAAACGCTGGTAGACTTTTTGATAGGAAAGGGATTTAACAATGACGATCTCAAACCCACGTCTAAACTGACGGAGGAGATGTATCGTGCTTTGCAGCAGGAATTCCAGAGTGATAAAGTGGCCAAGTTAAAAAGCGATCAGATTGATCTGCCAAAGGGAAGTCTGGAAGCGAAGAAGAAGAAGGAAGACGATGCTGCGGCTGTAAAGAAAGAAGTGGTTAAAAAACAGGAACCAACGCCGGTTGTGGAAGAAAAGAAAGAAGAGAAGATAGAAA
>Ga0136846_1235264_pt1 | contig 14414 bp, 4 predicted proteins | sample HopSoiMetagenom2_FD_96841 | JGI IMG/M metagenome (GOLD analysis project Ga0136846, IMG submission 96841) | Grasslands soil microbial communities from Hopland, California, USA - 2 Assembly 2016 (version 4) | ecosystem: Environmental > Terrestrial > Soil > Grasslands | place: USA: Hopland...
CGCCGAGCCCGTGGCGGTCGAGGATCCGGTGGTGGAGGCGCCTGTCGTCGAGGCGCCGGTTGCTGAATCGCCCGTTGCCGAGGCTCCGGTCGAGGTCCAGGACGACGCGGCTCCCAAGGGGCGTACGCGTCGGCGGGCCACCCGCAAGGTGTCGGCTCCGGCCGGTTCGCCGAAGGCGGCGGACGAGGCTGTGGCCGAGACCGTGGTGCCGGTGGTCGTCGAAGCGGTCGTGGAGCCCGTGGCGGCTCCCGCTCCGGTCGAGGCGCCCGTGGCGACCGAGAGTGCGGCTCCGGCCCGGCCGCGGCGACGTGCCGTGCGCAAGGCCACCGCGCCCACCTCGTCCGCGGAGGCGGCCGTCATGGTCGTCCCGGCGGCCGAGGCTCCGGTTCCCGACGAGGCTGCGGTTCCCGCCGAGGAGGTCGCCGCCGAGGACGCGGTTCCCGCGAAGAAGACGGCGCGCAAGACCGCCGTCAAGAAGGCGACCACGGCCAAGAAGGCCCCCGCGAAGAAGACCGCGGCGGTCAAGAAGACGGCTGCCAAGAAGACGACGACGGCCGCGAAGAAGACCACGGCGAAGAAGGCTTCGCCGGCGTCGAAGAAGACGACCGCTGCGGCCGAGCAGTCCCCGTCCTCTGTCTCGGCGGTGTTGGAGGACTGACCCGGACCAACCCGGGACCAACCAGGTTCTTCTTGTCGCAGCACTGAGAGCGAAGTGGCGCGGGACACCCGGATCCATCTGGATCCTCTGGTGTCCCGCGCTTTTTGCTTGTTTGCGGCTGTATGTCGCTCCCCCTCGTTGCTGTGGGATTTCTGTGACTCTTGTCATCGTTCCGAGGCCGAAATGATGTTGCGTGTACGCGTCAAATGAGGAAATGTTTCTTGACCTTCTTTAAGTCTTCTTTAATCACGGGGTGTTGGTGTCAAGGGTGGGGAAAGCTTGGTGGCGCAGCGCTGTCGTTGTTTCCTTAGGGCTGCTGGTGGCCGGAGGGGTGGGGACCGGAGCGACGCCGGCCGCAGCCGCCGTCGCGTGTCCCTCGGGGACCGAGTCCGACTTCAACGGTGACGGTGTCAGGGACACGGCGGTTGCCGATCCGGAGGCGACCGTCGACGGTGCCCAGAGGGCGGGTGTGGTGCACGTCGTCTACGGCGGCGGCAAGGGTGTCCTCACCCTGTCGCAGGCCCTCGACAGCATCCCGGGGGCGCCCGAGGCGGGCGACCAGTTCGGCCATTCGCTGGCGGTGTACGACGCCGACCTCGACGGGTGCAGCGACCTGGTGGTCGGCATCCCCTACGAGGACATGGGCACCGTTCCCGACGCCGGCAACGTGCACTTGATCTACGGCTCCACGAGCGGGCTCAACGCGGGTACCAAGGCCGTCAAGGAGTTCTACCAGGGCACCGACAAGCCCCTGGGCGGCGGTCAGGAGAACGAGGACTGGGTGGGCTACGCGGTGGTCGCCGGCAAGACCTCGGCCGGCACGCCGTACCTGATCATCGGCGTCCCCGGTGAGTCGATCGGTGACCTCGAGAAGGCGGGCGGGTTCCACTACATCAGCGGCACCGCGCAGACGATGGCCTTCGTCCACCAGAACACGGATGTCGGCGGTGCCGTTTTCGGCAACGCCGAGCAGGACGACCGTTTCGGCTCCACACTCGCCGCGACCCCGACCCACTTCGCGGTCGGCTCGCCCGGCGAGTCGCTCAGCGCCAGGTCCTTCGCAGGTGGCGTGGGCTTTTTCAACCACACGCTCACCTCCAACTTCCCGAAGCCGCTCGGCGCACTTGGCCAGGACCAGGAGGTGATCTTCGGGGCCGCGGAGGTCGGCGACCAGTTCGGTGCCGCGCTCGCGATGGTCCCGTACCGCGCCTCCGGCGCCACCTCCACCACCGAGTCGCTGCTCGCCGTTGGCGTCCCGGGCGAGGATCTGTCGACGACCGTCGACGCCGGAGCCGTCCAGGTCTTCAAGCTCGCCGCCAACGGCACCTTCACCGAGACCGCCTGGATCGACCAGAACACGGCCGACGTGGACCAGGACGCCGAGGCCGGCGACTTCTTCGGCAAGCGCCTCGCCGCCGTCAACTCCTCCCCGAACGCCACCTCCACCCGGCTCGCGATCGGCGTGCCCGGCGAGGAGTCGGCCGAGGAGTATGCGGAGGAGGGCGGTGTCCAGATCGTTCCGCTGGTCGGCGCGCCCGGCGCCTCCGACAGCTGGATCGCCCCCGGCACGGGCGTCGGACCCACGTCGGCGCCGCGGATGCTGGCCGGTATCTCGCTGGCCGCCACGCCCTCGCTGCTTCAGGTCGGTGTGCCCTACGGCCCGGCGGAGGCTCGCGCGGTCTACGGCTTCCCGTGGAACGTCGGGTCAGGCGGGGCTCCGACCCAGACGATCAAGCCGGGTGTGGGCGGGGTGCCGGCGACCGGCGTCGCCTTCGGGGCCATCGTCCGCTGACCACACCGTCGTGGCATCCGATCCCGGGGGCCCTGGTGCCGGTCCGCCGCCCCTGTACGTGGGCGTGCCCTGCGAGCCCTTCGTCTGCGGCGCCGTGCTCGGGACGGCGGCCCGATGGCCGTCCGTGCCGAACGACCGGCTTCTCGCAAGTACTTGACGCAACTGATCTGACCCAACGGGAGAGTGGACGCGTGTCCGCAAGCAGACAGAGACCGATACGGCGTGGCGCGTTGATGCGTGTCGCCGTCACGGCCGCCGTCACCGGCGCGGTGACGGCCGGGACCCTGGCGGTCCTGCCGGGCGACGCGCCGGCGGGACCGGCACCGGTCGCCGCCGACCGGCCGACGGTGACCGAACAGCAGGCCATGGAGGCCGCGAAGGAAAGCGGTAGGAAGACCGAGGCCGTGGGACTGCGCACCGAGCGCAGGCAGGTCTTCACCGAGCCCGACGGCACCTTCACGGCCCGCGAGTACACCGAGCCCGTACGCACGATGCGGGACGGCAAGTGGGTCGACGTCGACGCGACGTTGGTGCGGCGGGCGGACGGCAGTTGGGGGCCCAGGGCCGCCACCGTCGGCCTGACCTTCTCCGACGGAGAGGCCGACAGGCCGTTCGTGACGATGCGGAGGGCGGGCCGTGAGTTCGCGCTGACCTGGCCGTACGGCAAGCTGCCCGCGCCGAGGGTCGAGGGGGAGACCGCCACCTATGTCGACGCGCTGCCCGGCGTCGATCTCACGGTGCGGGCCGAGGCCGACGGCTTCGGCCATCTGCTGGTCGTCAAGACGCCCGAGGCGGCGGCAAGTTCGAAGCTGGCCCGGCTGGATCTGGGCATGACGACCGACGGGCTCAAGGTCACCGAGGACGCCACCGGAGCGATCCTCGGGGAGGACTCTGCCGTGGGCGGCACCGTGTTCCAGGCGGGCAAGCCCGCCATGTGGGACTCGGCCGCCGTCCAGGAGGCCGCCACCAGGAAGCAGGGTCCCAAGGCTGTCGTGAAGGCGCTGAAGGCCGCGTCGGCCTCCGCCCTCGGCGCGGACGAGAACGGGACCACCGCCACGGCCGCTCCCGGCCCGCAGGCGGCTCCGGAGGCCGCGCTCGACGGCCCGGGCGGCGGCGGCCGGGTGGTCCCGCTCGACGTGGAGGTCGGCAAGGGCAAGCTACGTCTCGTCCCCGACCAGAAGCTCCTGAAGGGCGCGGGCTCTTCCCGGTCGTCATCGACCCCATCCAGCGCACGACTTCGCGGACGTCCTGGACCGGCGTCATGTCGGGGATGCCCGGCGAGCAGGACTGGAAGTACTCGGGCAGCGCGGGCGTCGGCAAATGCCCGACCGACTACAACCCGGTCTCCTGCAACGGGGTCGGCACCCGCCGCGTGATGTTCACGATGCCGCTGTCCTTCTACAAGGGGAAGCAGATCCTGGGCGCGACGTTCTCGGCGCGCGTGGAGCACATCTACAGCGCCACCCCGACGGCCGAGCCGATCCGGCTCTACCGGATCGGCGGCGCGAACTACAGCCTCAACTCGGGCAGCGACTGGTCGAACACCTCGGACGACTGGGACGACCACATCGGGACCGTCGACAAGGCGATCTCCCCGACCTCCTGCTCCAGCCAGCCCAACCTGCACTTCGAGAGCACCACGAAAGCCAACTCCGAACTGACCAGCGAGGTCCAGGCGGCCGCCACGGGTGGCTGGAACTCGATGACGCTGGGCCTGCGGGCGGCCGACGAGTCCCGCTTCGCCGAATGGAAGCGGATCTGCGGCAACGCCGTCCTGTCCGTCTCGTACAACACTCTGCCGCGGCAGATCAAGACGTCGGACATGTCCACGGACCCCGGTGGCGTCTGCAAGTGGGGCGCGAGCCGGCCGACCACCGACGTATCGCCGAAGCTCCAGGCCATCGCGAGCGACCCGGACCACGGCAATGGGCAGACCGACAAGGTGAAGGTCCAGTTCAAGGTGGAGTGGGGCGGAACGAAGCCCGGCTCATACACCTATGACACCCCCGGCTGGCTCTCTCCGACGACCGGCACCAAGTTCGTGCACACCGTCAAGTCGTCGATCCCGCAGAACACCCCCATCTACTGGAGCGCGCGGGCCTACGACGGTGACGGCTACGGCCCCTGGAGTTCGGCCGGGGACACCCCGCAGCGCTGTGAGTTCACCTACGACAAGACCTGGCCCGGCAAGCCGCTCGTGTTGTCCAAGCAGTACCCGTCCGACACCGTCTACCACGACGGCGTGGGCACCTACGGCACCTTCACCTTCTCGCCCAACCCGAACGACACCATCCCGGACACCGACGTCGTCAAGTACCAGTACTCCTTCGACGGCGCGGCGATGACCACCCTCACCCCTGCCACGGCGGGCGGCTCGGTCTCGGTCCAGTGGATGCCGCCCCGTTCCGGACGCGTGGTGCTGGAGGTGGTCGCCATCGACAGGGCGGCGCATGCCAGCAGCACGCCGTACGACTTTCTGGTGAGCGAGGGCAAGCCGGTCGTCGCCCAGTGGAACCTGGCCGACCAGGCCGGTGACACCGAGGCCCACGACGAGAGCGACAAGTTCGCGGCGACGGCCGGCACCGCCGTCACCTTCGGTGTGGACGGCCCCGGCGGCAAGGTCGACAAGGCGGCCCGCTTCGACGGCAGCGCCGAGTCCTACCTCGACGCCGGCGAGACCGTGCTGGACACCGCCAAGAGTTTCAGCGTCAGCGCCTGGGTACGGCCCACCGCTCTGGACAGGAACATGACGGTCGTCAGCCAGGACGGCACCGGCGAGCCCGGCTTCACTCTCGGCTACGACGCGACCGCGAAGGCCTGGAAGTTCTCCGTCCCGGTCGACGACGTGGACTCGCTCGGCGAGTGGAAGGCCGTCTCCAGCGGCACTTCCGTGGTCAAGGACCAGTGGGTCCTGCTGACCGGCGTGTACGACGCGCAGAAGAGCGGCGGCCCGCAGCTCCAGCTGTACATCAATAAGGACCTGAAGGCCTCCGCCCCTCGGCGCTCCACCTGGAAGTCGTACGGCCCGCTGCAGATCGGCCGCTCGACGGCCAAGAGCGGCTACCGCGACAACTTCGTCGGTGACCTCGCAGAGATCCGCGTCCTCGACCGGATCCTGCCGGCGGCCCAGGTCGCCGAGCTGATGACGGTCAAGCCGGACCGCAAGGGCTACTGGCAGCTGGACCAGGCCACCAACGGTTCGGTCACGGAGACCGGCGGGGGCCAGGCACTGACCCTCGCGGGCAACGCCTTCATCTACCGCCCGGCTGATCCGCTGCTCGACACCGCCGCGCTGGTCGGTGACGGCAACCTCGTCCTGGACGGCAACGGTGACTACGCGTCCACCGCCACCGCCCCGGTCACCGGCAACAGCAGCTTCACCATTACCGCCCGCGCCCAGCTCACCTCGCTGGACCCGGAGAAGTCACAGACGGTGCTGTCGCTGCCGGGCGCCAACGCCAACCGGGTCCAGGTCCGTTATCAGGCGAGATCCGGCCGGTGGGAGCTGGCCGTGGCGAAGACCGACGTGGCCGCCCCCTCCGTCGTCACCTTCACCGACGACCAGGAACTCCCCGACACCGGCGGCTCCGGCCAGCACCTGGCGGTCGTCTACGACGCCTTCGCCAACTCGCTGCGCCTGTACGTCGGGGGCCAGCTCGCCGCCGGCGCCTATGGCACGGACGGCACCCTGTGGTCCGCCACCGGCGGTCTCCAGGTGGGCCGTTCGCTGCGCGGGGCGAGTGAGTACTTCGCCGGCGCGATCGATGAAGTCCGTGTTTACAGCGGGGCGGCCGACCAGATCGCGGTGCAGCAGATGGCCAGGCTGGCTGCGGCTCCCGATATGTGACGATCCGTCAGTTCCAGGGTGTGCCGGTTCCGCCGGGCCCGGAACACCCTTCCCGCCCAAATCCTTTCCTCAACTTTCCCCTTCGACCAGGGAGTTGTCCGATGTTCTTCCGTGGCCGCTCACTGAGCCGCCGCATGCCCAGATCGACGGTCGTCGCGACAGTGCTCGGGCTTTCGCTCGCACTGTCCGCGTCGTCGGTCCAGGCAATGGCGCTCGATGACGATGCCCGGGGCCGCACCAGCAGCCCCGGCCTCCAGGACGACGGTGATCCCGCCAAGGGGTACGCCGCCAAGACCGCACCACGTCCCTCCGACCCGGCGCGCAAGGCCGCGGTCAAGGGGCTCGACAAGACGACGTGGCCCAAGCAGGGCGGCGCGGAAGTGAAGCTGGGGGCCACCGCCGAGGTCGGTGGCCTGCCGGTCAAGATCCTTGAGGCCGGGGCCGGGGCCGCCGACAGGCCCAAGGCCATCGCCAAGAGTGGCAAGGCGCCGGGCAGGATACGTGTCGACGTCCTCGACCCGCAGCGTGCCGCGAAGCTCGGCGCCGGTGTCCTGCTAGGTGTGGAACGCGCCGACGGCTCCGATCAGACCGCCAAGGTCCGGCTGAGCGTCGACTACTCCGAGTTTGCCGAGGGCTTCGGCGGCTCCTACGCCTCGCGCCTCCGGCTGGTCCAGCTTCCGGCCTGCGCCACCGTCGCGATCCCTGGCAGTAAGGACTGCCCCGAGCAGCCCAAGGTGCTGCCCACGGTGAACGACGTGGATGCGGGTACCGTCTCCGCCGATGTGACCGCCGCCCCGGCTCCGGCCGACGGCGCCTCCACCATGGCGGCTGACCGGACGTCCCTCGTCGCCCTGGCCGCGGGACCGTCCGGTGCGCAGGGGACGTACACGGCGACGGCCCTGTCTCCGTCCGCCAGTTGGAGCGTCGCCACCGCCTCCGGCGGGTTCAACTGGAACTACCCGCTGCGCACCGTCCCGACCCCGGGCGGCCTCGTCCCCACCGTGGGCCTCGGCTACTCCTCCCAGTCGGCGGACGGCCGTACCTCGGTCACCAACAACCAGGGTTCGTGGGCCGGTGAGGGTTTCTCGTACGACCCCGGCTACATCGAGCGCCGTTACAAGCCGTGCGCGGACGACGGCCACAAGAACTCCGGGGAACAGTGCTGGGCGTTCGACAACGCCACGGTCATGCTCAACGGCGCGTCCGGTGAGCTGGTCAAGGACGACACCACCGACAAGTGGCACATGGCCTCCGACGACGGCACCAAGGTCGAGCAGCTGACCGGCGCCGCGAACGGCGACAACGGTGGCGCGAACGACAAGGGCGAGCACTGGAAGATCACCACGCCGGAGGGCACCGAGTACTACTTCGGGCTGAACCGGCTGCCGGGCTGGGCCACCGGGAACGAGGAGACCAACTCCGTCTGGACCGCCCCGGTCTTCGGCGACGACTCCGGTGAACCCTGCTACAACGCCACCTTCACCAGCGCCCATTGCCAGCAGGCCTGGCGCTGGAGCCTCGACCACGTCAAGGACACGCACGGCAACGTGATGTCCTACTTCTACGACCGCGAGACCAACTACTACGCGCTCAACGGCAAGACGGACGTCAACGGCACCGCGTACCACCGCGGCGGCTACCTCAAGCGCATCGACTACGGTCAGCGCGAGGGTCAGGTCTACGCGGCCAAGGCCCCGGCGCGGATCGTCTTCAACACCGCCGAACGCTGCCTGCCCACCGCCGACTTCGACTGCGCGGAGAGCAAGCGCACCAAGGCGAACGCCGCCCGCTGGCCCGACGTCCCGGTCGACCAGGAGTGCAAGGCGAGCACGAAGTGCACCTCGCCGGTACAGACCTTCTTCACGACCAAGCGGCTGGCCTCGATCGTCACCCAGATGCGCAAGGACGCCACGGCCTACCAGGACGTGGACGCCTGGATGTTCACGCATCTGTTCACCGACAACGGTGACGACTCCAAGACGCTGTGGCTGTCGAAGATCGAGAACGAGGGCCGCGCCGGTACGGCGATCAAGCTGCCCTCCGTGGACCTGTTCGGCGAGCAGCTCGCCAACCGCGTCGACGCCGTCGGCGACAACATCGCGCCCTTCCACCGCTTCCGGCTCTCGATGGTCCTCAGCGAGACCGGCGCTCAGCTCGACGTCAACTACGCTCCTGCCGACTGCACCAAGTCCACGCTGCCCAAGCCGGGCGAGTCGACCAAGCGCTGCTACCCCGTCGTGTGGGCTCCGCCGGGCTCCGTGGACCCGATCACGGACTGGTTCCACAAGTACGTCGTGTCGGCGGTCATCGAGACCGACCGCACCGGCGGCAACGACTCCATGGTCACCCGCTACTCCTACCAGGGCGACGCCGCCTGGCGTAAGGCGAAGCCGGACGGCATCACCGACGCCAAGTACCTGACCTGGGGCGGCTGGCAGGGCTACGGCAAGGTCAAGGTCACCAGCGGCACCGCCGACAAGCAGTCGACCCGGGTCGACTACACGTTCCTCCAGGGCATGGACGGGGACAAGGACTCCGCCGGCAACACCCGCTCGGTGACGGTCAAGGACTCCACGGGTGATTCGTACGCCGACGACGAGGAGTTCACCGGCCACGAGCTGGAGGTCGCCACCTATGACGGCGACAAGATGGTCGCCAAGACGATCAGTACGCCTTGGAAGCACTACACCGCCACCCAGGTTCAGCCCTGGGGTACCACCCGCGCGGTGATCGTCCGTACCCAGACCGGCCGCGGCTTCAGCCTGAAGTCCGACGGCACCTGGCGCGAAACGAAGTCCACGACGACGTACGACACCGTCAACGACACCGGCCGGGTCCTGACCGTCGACGATCTGGGCGACCTCTCCACCGCCAAGGACGACAGTTGCACCCGTACCACGTACGCGGACAACACGGCGAAGAACATCCTCTCGCTGCCCGCCCGCAGTGAGTCCGTCTCCGTGAAGTGCGCGACCACGCCGGCCCGCAGGACACAGGTCCTGGCGGACGAGCGCACCTCGTACGACAAACTCGCTTTCGGAGCGGCGCCCACGAAGGGTGACGCCACCAAGACCGAGCGGATGACGTCGCACGACGGCACCACGGCGACCTACCAGGTCACCGGCGTCACGACCTACGACGACTTCGGCCGTCCGCTGACCCAGAGGGACGCCAAGCAGATCGGCACGACGGAGGAGACGAAGACCGTCTACTCCGAGACCAACGGCCTGCTGACGAAGACCACAGTCACCAATGCCCTGGGTCACCCGACCGTCACCGACTACGCCCCTGCCTGGGGCATGTCGTCGGGCCAGACCGACCCGAACGGCAAGCGCACGGACCTCGCCTACGACGCCCTGGGGCGGCTGACGTCGGTGTGGCTGGCGGACCGTAAGCTGAGGCAGACGCCGAGCATCAAGTACTCGTACAACGTCCGTAAGGACAAGGTCACTTCGATCAAGACGGAAAAGGTCGAGATCGACGGCTCCTACGGTGCCGAGTACCAGCTCTACGACAGCATGCTGCGCCCCCGGCAGATCCAGACCGAGGGCCCGAACGGCACCCACATGGCTGCCGACACGTTCTACGACGGCACCGGAAACGTCAGGAAGACCAACTCCACCTACAACGCGGCCGACCCCGCCTCGGGCGAGCTGCTGCTGGTGCGCAACGGCGAGGTCGGCGCGCAGAGCCTGCTGGAGTACGACGGTCTGGGCCGCACCACCGCCGAGATCCTCGCGGTCGGCGGCGCCGAGCAGTGGCGCACCACGACCAGCTACGACGGCGACCTGACCCATGTCGACCCGCCGGTCGGCGGCGTGCCCACCACGACGATCACCGACGGCCAGGGCAACGTCTCCGAGATCCGCCACTACCGGGGCGCCTCACCGAATGCGGGCGTGCCGTACGACTCGACGAAGTACACGTACAACACGCTCGGCAAGCTGGAGACGGTCACCGACGCCAAGGGCAGTGTGTGGCGGTACGAGTACGACCAACTGGGCCGCAAGAAGACGAGCATCGACCCCGACGCGGGCACCTCGCGCACCGAGTACGACGAGCTGGACCGGCCTGTCGCCGCGTGGGACGGGCGGAACAAGAAGACCTCCACGGTCTACGACAAGCTCGGCCGCACGGAGTCGACCTGGCAGGGAGACGCAGGCACCGGCACCAGGCTGAGCGAGACCAGGTACGACAAGGCGGGCTGGCTGGGTCAGGCCTACGCCTCCTTCAACTACATCTCGCCGACGGAGTACTTCGCCACCGCCGTCCAGTCGATGGACGAGTTCTACCGTCCGCTGAAGACCGCCTACCAGGTCCCCGCATCCCAGGGAGGACTGGCCGGTACGTACGTCTTCTCCACCGGGTACAACCGGGACGGCACGATCCAGGGCCTCGGCCTGCCCGCCGTCGCGGATCTGCCGTCGGAGGCGTTGGTGTACACGTACGACGCTCTGCAGCGTCCGACGGGGATGACGGGCAGCACCCCGTACGTCACCAACACCATCTACTCCAAGAACAGTCAGGTACGACAGTTCGAGCTGTTCACGGGCAACGGCAAGAAGGTCCAGCAGACCTTCGACTACGAGAAGGGCACCGACCGGCTGACCCGCTCGGTGGTCGACGTGGTGGGCACCACCGTGGCCAAGGAGTCGAACTACTCCTACGACCAGGCGGGCAACGTCCTGTCCATATCGGACACGGCGAACCGGACCGCTCCGGATGTCCAGTGTTTCGCCTACGACGGCCGGCAGCGGCTGTCAGACGCGTGGACCCCGGCGGCCACGGCGGCGACAGCGGCCGGCAACGGAACCAGAGGTTCCACCACTCCGGTGGACGGCACCGGGCCCACGGCATGTGACTCCGCGGCCGGTTCGAGCGCGCTCGGCGGCCCGGCCTCGTACTGGAAGTCGTACGAGACCGACGCCATCGGCAACCGGGTCACCGAGGTCAACCACGACACCGGGCTGAACGCGGCGAAGAATTCCACCCGAAGCTACGAGTACGGCGGCGCCGGCGCACTGGGCGACGGACCGCACCAGGCCACCAAGGTCGTCGAGAAGACCCCGACCGGGGACAAGCAGTCGACGTACGAGTACGACGACGCGGGCAGCACCACCAAGCGGACCATCGGCGGCAACCCCCAGTCCCTGCTCTGGAACGACACCGGGAAGCTCAGCGAGGTCACCGAGGCGAACGGCTCGAAGACCAGCTACCTGTACGACGAGAGTGGCTCGCGCCTTCTGCGCAAGGACTCGACCGGTACGACCGTCTACCTGCCGGGCACCGAGCTGAAGCTGTCGGCGGACGGCACCAAGAAGGAAGCGACCCGCTACTACGAGTACGCCGGTCAGACGGTCGCGGTCCGTACCGCCGGGAAGGTCTCCTTCCTCGCGTCCGACCACCACGGCACGGGTGAGCTGGCGATCGACTCCGCCACGGGGGCGATCTCCCAGCGGCGCTTCGATCCCTTCGGTGTCGAGCGCGGTGAGACGACCGGCGCCTGGCCAGGAGAGAAGGGCTTCGTCGGCGGCACGATCGACGCCTCGACCGGCCTGACCCATCTCGGGGCGCGGGAGTACGACCCGACGATCGGCAAGTTCATCTCGGTCGACCCGATCATCGACTACACCAGACCGAGCCAGATCAACGGCTACGCCTACGCCGACAACACGCCGGTCACGCTGTCCGACCCGTCCGGGCTGGAGAGCTGCTTCCCGTACTCATTCTGCTCGGGCACCTCGGGCACTTACCCGAAGGAGACCGGCAGCCCGAGGGTCGACGCTGCGCAGTCCGATGTCGACCAGGCCTCCGCGACCGTGGCGGCGGCGCAGGGGCAGCAGTCCCTCGCCAAGCAGCGCATCAAGACGGCAGGCAAGGCACTCGTCAAGATCGTCCGGGACATCCTGGGCGTGGATGCGGCTTTGGACTGTATTTCCAGCGGCGATGTGGGCGCCTGTGGCGAGACCTTGCTCAATATCGCCGGCAGCTTCGCGGGCGGCCTGGCAGGCAAGATCCTTGCCAAGTACGGGGCTCCCTGGAAGTGGGCGAAGGGAGCCAAGCTCGCCAAGCGGGTGACCGGGCTGATCGGGGAGCTCATCGGCGGTGCCAAGAGTCTCTACAACGCCAGCAAGGCGATGGGCAGGGCGAAGGCCGGTCTGGCCAAGGCCGCCGACAAACTGGCGGAGGCGCGCGAGAAAGCGGCGGCGGCACTCAGGAAGAGCAAGAACTCCGAGCCCGAGTGCCACAGCTTCCTGCCCGGCACCAAGGTTCTGCTGGCCGACGGCAGCACGAAGCCGATCGAGAAGGTGAAGCTCGGTGACAAGGTCACCGTCACTGACCCGAAGACGGGCAAAACGACAGTCCGTGATGTCGCGGGCACCATCGTCACAGAGGACGACAAGTCCTTCGCCGACCTCACGATCAAGGGCGACTCCGGCAAGCCGGAGGCCCTGATCGCCACGACGACCCACCCGTTCTGGGTGGACTCCGAGAGGGCATGGGTCAAGGCTGGCGACCTCAAGCCGGGCATGCAGCTGCACACCGCGTCCGGCGACTCGGTCACCCTCACCGCCATCCGTTCCTTCGACAAGCGGCAGCGCACACATGACCTGACCGTCGAGAGGGTCCACACGTACTATGTACTCGCTGGCGCCACTCCGGTCCTTGTTCACAATTCTGGCGGATGCCCGGAGTTCGTGCCGCGCAACGAGAAGGCTGGCGATCTCGGCGATAAATACACTGAGGGTCAATCGACCCGGGACCCGGCGTCGCAGTGGTATCACGAAGAGCTCAGCAACAAGGATCTTCTGGATGGAATCAACAATGCTGCGGAGGGCGAAGGAATTCTTGTCTCCCGTGGCGGGACGATTCTCGGAGGTCACCACCGCTGGGACGAACTCCAGACCAGAATCAAAGACGGGCGTATCGATCCAGACACGCCAATCCGTATCGACGTCTTCGGCGGGGAGTAGTTCTCTGATGTCTATGATTCATTCGACTGACCCTGACTTTCGTGTGTGTCAGATCAGTTTCGATACGCTGCTTGAGATCCAATTGGAGGCAGAGGATCGAGGCTGGGCGACGCGGTGGACCTCGGTGGACGCAGTCCGTAGTCAGGTCAAAGAAGGATTCGTCGTACTTCAGTCGCTAATGCGCGAAGAGCGAGGAGGGATTCTGCGGGCGTACCGATGCCTCCTGCTGTTCTCGGCCGTAGGTGACGGCGATGCTGGCGGAATTGCCACGATCGACCTTGATCCGGCGAGGCTCGAATCACTGGAGCGGATAGATCGAGACCCGGACGTTCGGAAGGTGCTTGTCCGAATGTTCTCCCTTGCGACGGGCGGGATTTCGATGGTCTCGAAAAATTAGCGAGATCCGTCGATATCCAAGGTTTGGCGTGATTGCGGATTGGGTCGGAATATTCCCCGTTTCTCCAGGTGGAACGCTGGCCTCAAAAATGCGGTTAATAGCTCAGCAATAACCTCAGAGGCCCCACCCGAATGTTTCTCGGGTGGGGCCTCTGAGGTGTCTGACGGCAGTAGTTGACGGCAACGTCAGCGGACGGTGGATCCGATGAGGGGTGGATCGTCGTCGGACCCGCCGGTGATCTCGGCGGGGTTGCGGAGGGCGTGGCCGAGGAGGTCGATGGCGTCGCGTTGGAGGCGGAGCCGGACGTGGGCGTAGACGGTGGCGGTGACGCCGATGTGGGCGTGGCCCAACAGTTCCTTGATCACGACGAGTTCTACTCCTTGCTCCAGGAGGAGGGTGGCCGCCGAGTGGCGGAGGTCGTGGAACCGGATGCGGCGGAGCCTTGCCTGGCGGAGCAGGGCGGTGAAGTGCCGGGTGAGGGTGGCCCCTTCGATCGGGGCACCGTTGGGCCGGGTGAAGACGTAGCCGCTGTCCTTCCAGCCTGTTGTCCCCGCCGCCTCGCGTTCCTTGCGCTGTCGGTCGCGGCGCTGTGCGAGGGAGCGCAGGCACGGCGTTGGCAGGGCGATGCGTCGTTCTGAGCTCTGGGTCTTGGTCGGGAGGGCGGTCAGGCCGCTGGAGTTGGTGCGCTGGAGGGTGCGGCGGATGCTGGCGGTTCCGCCGGTCAGGTCGAGGTCTTCCCAGCGCAG
>Ga0136846_1217779_pt1 | contig 14410 bp, 9 predicted proteins | sample HopSoiMetagenom2_FD_96841 | JGI IMG/M metagenome (GOLD analysis project Ga0136846, IMG submission 96841) | Grasslands soil microbial communities from Hopland, California, USA - 2 Assembly 2016 (version 4) | ecosystem: Environmental > Terrestrial > Soil > Grasslands | place: USA: Hopland...
ATGAGAGCTTCAACGGCAAGGCGTTCGATGAGGCGGTCGGCCGGCACGTCGAGTTCGTGCAGGACAACCATTCGCGCTCGGCCAAGGGCGTGCTGCGCGGCTTGCACTATCAGATCCAGCAGCCGCAAGGAAAGCTGGTGCGCGTGGTGCAGGGCGAGGTGTTCGACGTGGCCGTGGACATCCGCAAGTCGTCGCCAAGTTTCGGGCGATGGGTGGGCGTTGAACTGACTGCGGACAATTACAAGCAGCTGTGGATACCGCCCGGGTTCGCACATGCCTTTCTTGTGGTCAGCGCAACAGCAGACTTCCTCTACAAGACCACGGACTACTATGCGCCGGCGCACGAACGCTGCATAGCCTGGAACGACCCGACGATCGGTATCGCATGGCCGCACATCGGGATTGCGCCCATGCTGTCCGCGAAAGATCAAGCCGGCGTTTCGCTGAATCAGGCCGAAATCTTCGACTAAAAAACAGCGGAGAACCGGCTGCGATGTAGTCGGTCCTGCAATTCCCTTGCGCCTCGCATGAATACTGATTTTGCAGGGCGCCGCCGGGGCACTGAATCCTCACGCGGCGACGCGAGCGAGTATTCAACGCACTTTTCATCAAATTGGTCGTATTTCCTGCGACGAGCCGGTGCTGGTGTCACCAGAACAGGTGCCACAATCTTCATTCATTCAGATATCAAGAGGGAAATCAAATGTATAGTCATGCGGGACCCGCACTCAACCCTTTTCAACCAAAATTCTTGATTTAAGGATGCCATGAAAAGCGGTGAGAAGTTCCGGATTGCGCATCTGAGCCCAGCGTATTTTTCTCCAGACTCGTACGTGGGCGGCGGCGAGAGATACGTCGACTATCTCGCACAGTCCCTGCAAACGGTCCCAGGCTTTGAGCAGGCCATATTCTCAATTGGACCAGATGATCAGCTATTTTTGCGAAATGGCATTCCGGTTCGTGTCTTGAAAAACGAATCTTCACATCCCGGCATGACAAACGCATTGTCGACGCGGCTCTGGCGCGAGCTTGAGGGGTTCGATCTCGTTCACATACACCAGTGCTTGACGTTATTCGGCGCATTCAGCACGGCTATCGTTCGCTCATTAAAAATTCCAGCTATTGGTACCGATCTCGGCGGTGGCGAGGACCCGCAAATGTTGCGTGGCCGCGGAATCGAGCTTTTAGACGGCCTGATTTCTATTTCAAAATATGCCCATAATCTGGTGGGTTCACACTTCAAGGGGCCGCACGACATTCTTATCGGGCCCGTGGATACTGATCGATTCGTGCCGGCCTCGCGGGAGTCATCTGTCAATGCAGGTCAAATTTTGTGTGTCAGCCGCATATTGCCACATAAAGGGATCGACCGTGTAATTGCGGCGTTGCCTGCCTCTCTTGGTTTGACGATCGTTGGTCGCCCTTATCATCAAGCATATTACGAATTGCTTGTAAAAATGTCGAAAGGGAAAAACGTTCGATTTGTTCTGGAAGCGAACGACGACGCACTTCTTGACATCTATAATAATAGTGCAGTTTTCGTGCAGGCTTCCACGGCGCGTGATATTTATGGAAACAATGTTGCGAAGCCGGAATTGATGGGTCTGACTACTCTAGAGGCGATGTCATGCGGGCTGCCTGTTATTGTGTCCGACGCCGGGTCGCTACCGGAACTGGTGGCCGACGCTCGATTCGGTCAGGTGTTTTCCTCGCACGATGATTTGGTGGCGATTTTCGAAAAAGTGGCTGCCGGAGCCTGGCCGCTACCTGATGCGGGAGAACTCGCGCGCTCACACGTTATTTCTAATCATGGCCTCAAAGCAATTGGAGCTCGTCTGGCTGCCTTTTACAGGCGTACGATAGCGAGTCAGAAAAACTGAGGGTATGGCATTGCGAATTCTATTTCTCACCAATCTTTACCCGCCACTCATAATAGGCGGCTATGAAATTGCATGCGCACAAACTGCAGCAGCGATGCGCAGCCGCGGTCATGAGGTCCAAGTTCTCACCACCTGGAGCCATGTCCCCCAGGAAACAAAAACGCCGGATTGGGTTCATAGGCGTCTCGATCTCCACTGGTATGTTCCTCATACTCCAAACCAGACCCTAGAAGTTCGCGATCTCCACAGCGCGGTCTGTTCGTCCTACTCCAACACACTTCACTTGTTGGATGCCTTGACAAATTTTCGCCCCGACGTTGTGTCTGCGTGGAATCTGACAGGAATAGGTGGATTAGCCATGATGGACTTGTTGAATCAGGTAGGCGTGCCTTGGACGCTTTATTTGGGAGACAGGGTGCCGGTTGATATTGCAGCCAATGTCCCGGCCGACGTCAGAGGAATATTTAACGCTCGAGGAGGCGAGGTCTACGAGCAAGCCCGTATTTTCTCGGTGAGTCAAAATCTTCTTGATGAAATCGAGGCGGAATCGAGCATATCATTTCCCCAAGGCGCTGATATTGTGGCTGGGTGGGCTGATCTTTCTCAGTCATTGCCACATCAGCCATACCTGCAGAACGGGAAGGCGCGGTTCGTAGCAGCAAGTTCCTTGGGGCCCCACAAAGGCACTGAGCTAATTGTCGAGGCCAGTGCACAGTTACAGGCCAGCGGAGTTGATTTTTCGGTCGACATCTTTGGTGAAGGCGATGTGCCGCGCTATGTAGATATGGCAAAGCGGCTACGCGTGGAAGGACGGGTCCGCTTTCTCGGATCGCTGCCCTATATGGACCTTTTGAGGGCGTATTCGGTGTACGACGCATTTCTTTGTCCCACTTGGGAGCGGGACCCGTTCCCCTTTGCGCCCTTAGGGGCTGCGGGTTGCTACACCCCGCCGATATTGACTCGGAATTGCGGAACTAGCGAACGACTTGTCGATGGCGTCCACTGCATAAAGATCGAGCGCACAGCAGAAGATCTTGCAAGAGCAATGGCCGAAGTTGCAGCTGGGCGGGTCGATTTGGCCAAGATGGGCCGTGCTGGCCGACGTTTGGTCGAGGGCGATCTATCTTTTGAGCGCCATTTGGACAAAATGGAACGTGCGTTTGAGGAGTCCGCGCGCTCTTGGGAGATGCCTGACGATCCGAAGCTTCCACTGCTGCTGTTTCTGAAGCACAACTTGTCGGTGAGGTTGCGTTTTGGATGAATTTAAACAACCAGGACAGACGCAGCGGCACCTAATTCTGGGTGGAGACGGTTTCATTGGCCGCCATGTGGCGTTGCTGCTGGCCCGCAAAGGCTTCAGTGTCACGATTGCCACGCGATTGCCCCCAAATTTTACTTTTCCTGATGTCGAAGCCAGTCGCATCTCGAGAAAATCCTTCGAGCTGGCGTCGGCCGATTGGGACGAGCTTGTAAAAGATGTCGATGTGGTACATCACTACGCCTGGAGTTCCATACCTGCAAGCGCAAATGCCAATCCGGCCGGCGATTTGCTTTTGAACGTCTCAGCCACCATCGGACTACTTGACGCGTTGAGGCGAAAAGGCCAAGGGCGCATTGTATTTACATCATCAGGTGGAACTGTATATGGAAAGGTAAACAGAACCCCGATCGATGAAGACGTCGTGCTTAGACCGATTACTGCCTACGGGGCGGGAAAAGTGTCCGCGGAGATATATCTGAGTTTATTCCGCTCCATGCATGGTATTGACTGCAGGATCGCTCGAATCTCCAACCCCTACGGTGCTGGTCAAAATGTGGAGCGAGGTCTTGGGGTAATCACAACATTCTTGCATCGCTCATTGACCGGAGAGGACATAGTTATTTGGGGCGATGGAAGCGTAACGCGCGATTTCATTCACATTGCTGACTTGGCGGCTTGCTTGGCAAATCTGGCCATAGCACCTCGTTCGAATCAGTTCATCTTCAACGTCGGTACCGGCCTTGGGGTGAGTTTGAATGAGGCCCTTACTGAAATAGAGAAAGTTTTAGGCCGTCAGCTTACCGTCAAGCGTTCTCCATCCCGCCTCATTGATGTGCCAGTGAATGTTCTCACCATCGATCGGATATGTAGAGCGCTAGGCTGGGAGCCGCAGGTTTCATTGTCGGCGGGGATTGATAATACCATTAAAGACTTGAAGGCTGGTTGCTCATTTTCCAGCCTGATCTAAAGTAGAGATGTTTATTTAATTATTAGTTGAGCTGGAGAAATAGATGGAGCTTGGAAAATTATCGGAATTTGGGCGATCAAGGTCCTCAACCCGTTGGGCGACGAATCCGGTGCGAAGGTTTATTTGGTGGTTAATCGCTCCCTACTTCCGTGGTGCTGATGGACGGATCGCGGCCAGGATTGATGCGGTCGATTTGGGTATTCGTAACAAAATTTCTGAAATCTCGGCTGAGCTTGAAAGGGTCGCGGCTGAAGCGGAAAAGAGGGCTTCTGCTAGAGTGGCCTCTCTGACGGGCGGGCTGCGAAAAGACGCATTTGCCGTCGCAAATCGTATTGCGGGATTGGAGGAAGAGGCCGGTGTTCTGAGTGGCAATTTCTCTGCATTGACCCAAAAAGTTGAGTCAATTGCTCATGGGGTGGAGGAGCGCATCAGCAGGCTTGAGGCTTCGCTCCAGAAGTATGAACAACTGAGTGCAAATTTGCCGCAGGAAAAAAATCCGAACGGCTTGATTATTGCCAAAGGGCAGGCGGCGGAGCGCCTGCTCGTACGGCAAAACGATCATATCGGGAAGCGGATTATTGCGGGTGAAGAGTGGGAGCCGCATGTCCGAAGAGCAATAGAAGAGGCCGCCAGACCAGATGGAATCGCGATTGATGCAGGCGCGTATATCGGCATACACACTCTTACGATGTCACGCTGCTTCTCCACCGTTCATGCATTTGAGCCGCAGTTGGGGGTTTTCCAGGTTCTTTGTGGTAATTTGGCCTTGAACGAGCGTTTGAACGTCATCACGCACAACGGCGCGTTATACGATCGCAGCATCGCCATGCGACTCGCCCCGCAGGATCATCAGGAAGTAGGCGTCCCGATGATCGGCGGTGCTATTGATTACAACCGAATCGAAAACGCCGCGGCTTTGTCGTTCGAGATTGCAGCTCCGGGTGATCCACACGTTGAAGCGATCGCTCTCGATGATTTGGCGCTCGAAAATGTCTCGTTGATTAAGATCGATACTCAAGGCTCGGATCTTCGAGTCTTGGCTGGTGCGGAACGCACAATTGCGAAATCAAAACCGGTCGTTCTTTTTGAATGGGAGCGGGATTTGGCGGCGCTTCATGGCGCTACGCTTGAAGGATTCTTCGAGTTTTTTGAGAAGCTCGGCTACGATGTGGAGATTTTGCATGAGACATCTCCGGGACGGCAGGCGGATTATATTGCTAAGCCTCGAAGCACTTGAACCTCAATGCCTAACGATTTTATCGAAATTCGGCAAACGTAATGCGGATATTGATTCTGGCCCCTTGGCCGTATCGCAATCCTCGCAATGGCGGGCAACTTCGCGCAGCGTCTATAACAGAGGCTTATGAAAACGCAGGCCATGAGGTGCGGTCGGCGGGCCTATACATTCCTAGTGAAATCCGGGTGGATGACATCAGGCCGACGGACATTGCTCTGAACGGTGCGGTCGGGGAATTCTATAGCGCCCTTCCGAGCGATAAGCGACGTTCGGAGATGTCTTGGTGGGAGGCTGTGGCTGCGGCACCGGAGAGCTTTGCCGATTTTGCGGAGGCCGTGCTCGCATTTCGGCCAGATCTCTTGCAGTTTGAAGAGGTTGCGCTTTGGCCCGTCGTGAGGCGGTTGAAGCGCGAGAGATATCTGGAGGATGTGACGATCGTCCATTCGTCATATAACTTCGAAACCATCGCATGGCGTCACAGGAGTGTTGCTGCGGGCGACGTAACACCAGAGACGATTCGCGATATCGCACAAATCGAGCAAGACATTGCCTCTGAGGTAGATCTCATACTTACTGTGTCAGAAGGCGACGCTCAAGAATTCGTCAAACTGAATGCCGCGAAGGTGTGCGTTGCGCCAAACGGTGTTAACTGCGATCAAAGCGCAAGCGCTAATACTGGGTCAGTTTCGTCATACCTACTGGCTAGTTCGCCTTATGCGCTATTCGTTAGCAGTGCACATCCGCCAAATGCACGAGGCATTGTCGATTTTGCTGCAGGAGCTTCCGGCCATCCGCTGCGCCACGGTGAAATCATGGTTTGCGGGAAAGTTGGTGCGCTCATGGAGGCTGCTCCGCAGTTCGGAAAGGCAACGAAGATTCTGGGAAGATGCCGCTTCTTGGGCTGGGTTGACGATGTTGCGCTGAGCGCGCTTTATAGAAATGCCAGAGTAGTGATTCTTCCCAAGATGTATTCGGGAGGATCGAATTTGAAGACGGCGGAAGCTATTGTCAGTGGCCGGCCTATACTTGCCACTAAGCTCGCCTTCGAAGGCTTTGAACAGTGGATTGGCTTGCCTGGCGTTACAATAGCGGATGACCCCGACGAGTTTTGGCGCCTTGTCGATAGCTATCTGATGAACGAGCATGTGGAGCAACTACGGCTTCAAGAGGCTATCGAGGGGTTGCTATGGAAAAATTGTCTTAAGCCTATGATTCGCGCTGCCGAATCAGCCCGCGCTCGCTCAATGCGTATCGACCCGCCGGACGGATCAATGAAGGTCGATGCGCCAGCTGTGGGGAAACGCTTGTAGGTGGTCGACCTGTTTGGAGCAAGTGTTCATTTGCTAAGTGGTGGGCCCCTGTAATTTCCCCATGGGCCATTGACATCGGCATGCATGTTTAGCCGACGATCTATACGGTTGCAAGGTTCCCGTCGAGCGCTGCCAACATGCGCCGCAGCGTTTCCTCCAAAGTAGGGGCTTCAAGTTTTGCGCCATATCTTGACAGCAACGCCTTCAACCTCGCTGCGCTGCCGCAAAGTCGATGTACCTCATTGCCTCGGACAAATGCCGGATTGACAGATACCTCCATTTTGTGACCCGTTATCAGAGTGAACGAGTCGATTACGTGCTGAAGCTCGTAAGGTTGACCTGAACACACGTTGTAGATTCCACCGGGCTCACCATACGCGAGCAATAACAGATATGCGCTGCACACCATCCGAACGTCGTTGAACTCCCGCTCTACATGGAGGTTGCCGAGCGCAATAGAGGGTGCTCGGGCGGCAAAGTGCATGGCCAGCTTCGGAATCAGGAAGTTCACGTCTTGGCCCGGCCCCGTATAGTTGAAAGGGCGAGTGATCACCAGATTCAACCGGTCCCCGTATGTCTGGGCCATGTATTCCATGGCTAGCTTGCTCATCGCGTAATGGTTGACCGGCGCGGGCGGCTGGGCCTCACTGATCGGCGACTGCGCCGTGTTGCCGTAGATGTTGGCGCTACTGGCCAAAAGCACGCGTTGCGGCCGCACAGGCAGCTTGGCTAACGCATCAAGCAGGTTCGTGGTGCCCACCACGTTAACGGCATAGAACGCCTGTTCATCCGCATGCCCGACGAAACTGATCGCCGCCAGGTGAACCACTGCATCGGGTGACGCCTCGAGCACTTCCTGGCGAAGCGCATCACTGTTCGTCAGGTCAGACCGCAAGGCAATGACTGCATGCCCCTCGGTCGTTGCGCGTTCGGAGAAGTGCCGGCCGGTAAAACCCTCGGCGCCGGTTAACAGGATCCTCAAAACGAGAAGCCCTGGCGATTGCGCCGCAGGTCCGCCTCGACCATCATCTGGCAGAGTTCCTCGAGCGTGGTCTTTGGCTCCCAGCCGAGTTTGGCCTTGGCCTTGGCTGGGTTTCCGATCAGCAGTTCGACTTCCGCGGGGCGATAGAACTTCGGGTTGATGCGCATGACGGTCTTTCCGGTGGCCGTGTCCACGGCCGACTCGCCTTCTCCGCTGCCCTTGAAATCCACTGCGATGCCCGCGCCCTTGAATGCCATGCGCACGAAGTCTCGGACGGTTTCGGTGCGGTTGGTTGCCAGCACGTACGTGTCGGGCGTATCGATCTGGAGCATCCGCCACATGCCCTCGACGTATTCCTTCGCAAAGCCCCAATCGCGCTTGGCGTCGAGATTGCCGAGCTCGAGGGTGTCGAGCTTGCCAAGCTTGATCTTGGCGACGCTGTCCGTGATCTTGCGGGTCACGAACTCGCGCCCGCGCAAGGGACTCTCGTGATTGAACAGGATGCCGCTGCAGCCGAAGATGTCATAGCTCTCGCGGTAGTTGATGGTTATCCAATGGGCATAGAGCTTGGCAACGCCGTAGGGACTGCGCGGATAGAAAGGCGTGTCTTCCACCTGCGGAATGGCCTGCACCTTGCCGAACATCTCGGAGGTGGACGCTTGATAGAAGCGGATCTTGGGGTTCACGAGGCGGATGGCCTCCAGCAGATGCAAGGCGCCCACGCCGGTGATCTGGGCGGTCGCTACGGGCTGGTTGAAGCTCACGCCCACGAAGCTTTGGGCCGCAAGGTTATAGACCTCGACCGGCTCCGCTTGGCGGATCAACTCGATCGAACTTCCCAGGTCGGTCAGGTCGTACTCGACCAGATGCAGGTCGGGGTTGTTCTGAATGCCCAGTTCCTCGATGCGCCAGAAGTTGACCGAACTGGTGCGCCGATAGGTGCCATAGACGACGTATCCCTTGGCGAGCAGCAACTCGGCCAAGTAGGCGCCGTCCTGGCCGGTGATGCCCGTTACAACGGCATGTTTCTTCATGAGAACCTTCTCTGTATTGTCTAAAGATCGCGTGACGCGGTGACTTGTGCCATTCATGGGGAGGCGCCGCGAATGGGCGAGGCCGTGGAGCCCCGATTTTGCCAAATCGGAGGGCTCTGATTTGAGGCATTTGGTTACGTAACTTGCCAGCGGATGGGTATTCAGGGGTTACAGCATTCAACGGCAGGGTTCTCGACTCGTTGTAGGTCGGGCGAGGCATGCGCAGGACCTCGCAAGTGCAACATTGATCAAGATTTGCGTGGCTGAAAGCCAACAGCCAACGGGGATAATAAATGTGAAGAAAGCCGGACATATACACCAAGGGGCGTGCCTGACGCAGGGAGCAAGGGTTGGCATCGGGGCAGACACGCCAAACTCCAGATATACAAAGCAAGTATGAGTGACACACCACGAGACGCAGAAAAACTCGCCGAAGCTGAGCGGCAGATCGCCGCCCTTAAGTTGCGGCTGGAGTTGCAGGAACGCCTCGTACGAAACAGCGACGACTCCTTTGAGGCCCAGATCGAATCGGCAAATCAGCGCGTAGCACTCGCGTTGCAGCAGCAGAACGAGTTGCTCCGATCGGTGTCCTGGCGTTTGACAGCTCCGTTGCGGAGGGTGTCGGCGGCGATTCCTTCGTCCTGGCGCGGCTATTTGCGCCGTGCGGCGAAGGCAACGTGGTGGGTCGCGACGCCCTGGCGCACGCAGCAGCGACTGCAGTTTCTCAAAGAGCGTCGCCGAACGGTTGATGCGGATGTCTCACGCGTCGTGCCTGCCGCTGGCACTGACGCCAGCTGTGACAGCCAGAACGCCTATCGCCAATGGATCGCCGAGAACGAGCGTCGCTCGACCGCGCTTGTGGAGGGGGCTGCAAGTCCGCGGCTGAGCTTCCTGCTTTGTGCAAGTGGTGCGCAGCTTGAGATGCTGAGCGAGACGGTGAAGTCGATCCGCGCGCAAGACTTGCCCCAGTGGCAACTCCTCGTCGCCGACACGAGTGATCATGCGGGGATGCTTGATGAGCCCCTTCGCGCGTTGCAGGATGAAGAGCCGCGCGTCATCCCGGTACCCGCGCATGGCAAGAGTCGCGCCGAAGCGCTAGCCGCCTGTCTTCCGCACGCCAACGGCGATTTCGTCACGGTGCTGGACGCTGGCGATGTCATCGCAGCCGGCGCTGCTATCGAAATCGCAAATGCGCTGACCGAGGCGCCGGCCAGCGATATTCTTTACGGCGATGAGGACGAGCTGTCGGCCGAAGGTGGCCGAATTCGGCCCTACTTCAAGCCAAGTTGGTCGCCGGAACTGCTCTATGCCTTCAACTACTTCGGGCGCTTGACGCTGCTGCGTCGGCAACTCGTCGAGGCCGCGGGCGGCATCGACCCCGAAGCGGGTGCCGGCCTCGAGTGGGATCTGAATCTGCGCGCGAGCGATATCGCGCAAACCATCACCCGCATTCCCAAGGTGCTGTGCCACCGCGCGGCCGATGGCCACCGAGACAGGCCAGCTGCCGATTCCGCGGAGGCTGCAGCGCAGCGCGCTGCATTGCGCAAGTTCTGGGCGCAAAAGAGCATTGACGCCGCCGTTCAGACGCAACCCGATGGCGCCCAGCACGCGACGTGGACGATTGACCAGCCCCCGCTCGTCTCGATCGTGATTCCTTCCAAGAACAAGGACCACTTGCTGCGCATGTCCGTTGGCGGGTTGCTGCGGGGAACGGCATACGCGAACAAGGAAATCATCATTGTGGACACTGGCTCTACCGAGCCGGAAACGCTGGCGTATTACGCCGAGCTCGCATCGGAGCCAAGCGTTCGCATCGTTCATTTCAACAAGACCTTCAACTATTCCGCGGCCTGCAACTACGGCGCTGCGTTCTCGCAAGGCGAGATCCTGCTGTTCCTGAACAACGACATCGAGGTCACCTCTCCCGATTGGCTGCACGAAATGGTGCGCGTTGCGATGCGGCCGGGCGTTGGAGTGGTCGGCGCCAAGCTGGTGTTTCCTTCGGGTGAACTGCAGCATGGCGGCGTAGGCGTCGGCATTCATCTTTGCGGTCTGATGTACCGCAGTGCTGAGCGGCTCGGCTGGGGCGTATTCGGCTCGCCGGACCACGCCCGCAATTGGCTCGCGATCATGGGCGCATGCCAGATGGTGCGGCGCGATGCCTTCGAACGCGTCGGCGGCTTCGACGAGTCGTACCTGATTGCAATGAGCGACGTCGCGCTCTGCCTGAATATCTGGCGTGCCGGCTACCGGACTGCCTATGTACCGCAGGCCCGTCTCGTGCATCACGAAGGCGCGACGCGAGGCAACAGCAACCCCGGGATCGACATGTGCCGGGTGGCTGACGATATTCGTGCGCTGGGTATCGACGACGACCCCTATCTTCATCCCGAGTTGGATGCGAACCACGCGATTCCGGTTCTGCGAGTAGGCGCGGCGCCTACGGTCCGCGAGAAGCTCAAGACCAGTCTTCGCGAATTCGGTTCGCCAAGGCCGCAGGTGCAGACTCTCGATCTGTCGAATGACGGTGCATGCCTGGCCGTTGCCATGCTGCCGCGCGAGCGCGTGATCTGGGTGCCGCAGCCTGTGCACGGCGTGCGTGACGTCTGGTCTGCTGCCAGGTGGTGTCTGGATCTCTTGCGTACGCGCGCCGATGTTCGCCTGCGTTTCCCTGCTGCGCTGTCCGAAGGCCCCGATGGCGCGTTCTGCCGCTGGCTTGAAGCCGAAGGCGCGGATCGTTTTGGACTCGACGGGGACGCGCTCGCCTCGATTCGCATGTTGTGGTTGGAGGATATCGCGGCTCGTGCGCGACAGGTGTTTCTCTTTCACTCGGAAGTCAGGGCTGTCTTGCCTCATGGCTTGCTGCCTATTGGCAGACGTGAGCTATTCCACTGGTTCATGCAGCACGGCCGGCGCAAGGCAGGCCTGCGGCTCGAGGAAGTCTGGTGGCTGTTCTGGACGGCCGCGGAAACACCCGAGGCCGAACTGGTCAGGGCCTACGAATTCACGGCGGACTGGCAAAAGCTTTATCCCGACGGGCTGACGGTTTTTGGTCGCCGTGCATTCGCCTCCTGGTTCTGCGCAAATTACCGCGTGGCCGAACAGTGGGCCGACCCGGTGCGCTGGCCGGTCGATATCCCGCCCGCCCGGCAGCTTCGATCGGCCTATCGCGCGCGCGAGCAATGGCAACGTGCACATCCCGAAGCGCTCGACAAGATCGAGGCCGCCAAGGCGCTGATCGAATGGCTCCAGTGGCCCGAAGCCATGCAGCCCGAGGCAGTGCGGGCATGGTGCGCTGGCCTCGATAAGGAGGGCGTAGCGGCCGAAATGACGACGCTCGGCGTCAACGTCATTGGTCACTTCTCGTATCCGTCGGGCCTGCGGGTTTCAGTGGAGGCGCTGGTGAAGGGTTTGCGGAATGTGGGCGTGCAGACCGCGTTGCGCGATCTCCGCACGGACAGGAAAGACGACCCCGTCCATGCACAGTTTCGCGATTTCGAAGACTTCGAAACAACCATCATCCACACGCAGCCCGAGCCGTTTTTCAACGAGGCTTACAGCCGCAGCGATCTGAGCGAGCACGTGCCGCGCACCTATCGGATTGCGTACTGGTACTGGGAATTCGACTCGATTCCCGACTCGTGGCTCGATGCGGCTGCCAAGGTCGACGAAGTTTGGACGGCCACCGAATTCGTTGCCAAGGGCTTGCGCGAACGGCTCTCGATTCCAGTGCGGACGATATTCCCCGGCGTCGCTCTCGGCACCTATCAGCAACGAGAGCGCAAGTACTTTGGCCTGAAGGACGGCGGCTTCACGTTTCTGTTCACATTCCACATGATGAGCGTGATGGAGCGCAAGAATCCGCTTGGTCTTATCCAGGCATTCAAGACGGCGTTCTCTGCGCAGGACGATGCGACATTGGTGCTGAAGACGTCGTTCGGTGACCGTCATCCGGCGCAGCTGCAGGAGCTGCGTGCCGCCGCAGAGGGTCACAACATTGTGGTGATCGATCAGGTTTACAGCCCAGACGAAGTGCTGTCGCTGATGGACGCGTGCGACGCGTATGTGTCCCTGCATCGCAGCGAAGGACTGGGCCTCACGATGGCCGAGGCCATGCTGATGGGAAAACCGGTCATCGCCACCAACTACTCCGGCAATGTCGACTTCATGGGCGAGGAAGACAGCCTGTTGGTGCCCTACAAGTTGGTGAAGCTCGGTCGTCCGATTCCGCCCTACGACGAGAAGCTCGAGTGGGCGGAACCGTCGACAGAGCATGCGGCCCAACTCATGCGGCGCCTGTATGAAGACCGCGGATGGGCCAAGCAGATCGGTGCGCGCGGCAAGGCCCGCGCAGTGATCGACCTGTCGCTGGAAACGGCGGGCCACAGGGCCGCCGCGCGGCTGGCAGAGATCCGGGCTTCGCTTCGGACCGGTTCGAAGGGCTGAGCCAAGGGGCGCCCGGGCCAAGCCCGCGGCGCGCAGTGGCGCTACGGCTGATCAATCGATCAGACGGCCAATCGGCGCTCAGCCACTTCGACCATGTACTCTTCCATATCCACCGCCTCGAGGCGGCCATGGTTGAGTTTCACGACCTTGTTGCATTCTTTCGCAATCAAATCGGGCGAGTGGGAGGCAAGCACCAGAATGCCCGACTTGGAAACCACATCGCGCATCCGCTTTTCGGCCTTTTCGGTGAATTCTGCGTCGCCCACCGATAGCCATTCATCCATGAGAAGGATGTCCGCCTCGACGCTGGTCGAGATCGAAAAAGCCAGGCGCATCATCATCCCTGTGGAGTAGGTGCGCACAGGCATGTCCACATACTGGCCGAGTCCGCTGAATTCGCAGATTTCGGGCGTACGCTGGTCGATCTCCTTCTTGCTCATGCCCATTACCAAGCCGCGCAGCATGATGTTCTCTACACCCGTCGCATCCATCTCGATACCCAGTGATGGATCGATCAGGCTCGACACGCTTCCTTCACGCCGGAACTCGCCTGCCGAGGGCTCGTAAACGCCAGCCAGGGTGCGCAGCAAGGTCGACTTGCCGGCGCCGTTGTGGCCGATGAGTCCCAGCCGATCACCGCTGCGCAGTTCGAGGTTGATGTCGCTCAGCGCCTGCACGACGGTAACGCCGGTCTCCTTGCCAAAGCGCCCGCCGGTGACGGACGCCGCAAGCGTTTTCTTCAGCGAGGCCGCGCCCGCACCGTAGATTGGGAAGTTGACAGCGACGTTCTTGAGTGAGATGGATGCCATATATCTATCAGAGCCAGTAAACGACGCGACGACGGTACTTGATGAAAAGCAGCGTGGAGGCGACAACGCTCACGGCAGTCCAGGCCAGGATGCCCAGCCAACTATGCATTTCTGCCAGGCCGCCCATCAGCGGGGTGCGCAGCAGATCGAGCATCTGTGCAAAGGGGTTCCACAGGATGTACTGGGCGCGCCCCGGAAGGCTCTCAGGAAGCCAGAAAACGGGCGTCAGGAACATCAACATCTGCATCACGCTGGTCACGATCTGGGTCACGTCCCGGTAGCGCGTGCAGATCAGGCCGAGCAGCAGGCCGAGGGCATGCGCGTTGATGACCAGGATCGCGAGGGCCGGCAGTACGAGCAGTGCTGACCACGACAGTGAAATACCGGCCCAGAGCGCCACCGGGATATACAGCACGATCTGGTGCGCGAACTGAATCAGGTTGCGTGCAATGCTTCGCCAGACAAAGAGGCTGATCGGAAAGTA
>Ga0136846_1227559_pt1 | contig 14407 bp, 12 predicted proteins | sample HopSoiMetagenom2_FD_96841 | JGI IMG/M metagenome (GOLD analysis project Ga0136846, IMG submission 96841) | Grasslands soil microbial communities from Hopland, California, USA - 2 Assembly 2016 (version 4) | ecosystem: Environmental > Terrestrial > Soil > Grasslands | place: USA: Hopland...
CCATCGCGAGGCCCGCTTGTCCGCCACCGATCACCAGGACTTCGTGCCGGTCGTTGCGCTGAGCTGCCATGGCCCTTCCCGATTGGTCCTTCCCGATTCGCGCGGCAGGCCTAAACCAGCAACGATGGGGTTCGACTCGGGGGATCGACCTGTAGGTCCAAGCGTGTGGTTAAGGTGCGTGTCCCTCCTCGGACACCGACCTTATCCACACGGTCGGCCATCGGGTCGACCTCCACGTCAACACTTCTCTCGACGTGGTGGTACGTCAGCACTCATCTCAGCGAGGCGTACCCCAGGTCACGGGACGCGAGGACGCTCGCGCAGTCACCTGCACCAAATACGGCTCGGGCGGGAGCTGGATCCCCCTTCACGTACGGGTGCCAGGAAGCGGTGTGCCTTACGCTCGTGCGCATAGCGTCGATATCCGGGGGCGGCGATGATGGACCCTCTCGTCGAGACCAAGTTCTTTCCTCCTGCCCCGCGGGCCGGCATCGTGGCGCGCCCGCGGCTGGATGATCGCCTGTCTCGCCCCGGCCACATCGTCCTGGTTTCGGCACCAGCCGGGTTCGGCAAGACCACGCTTCTCGGGCGCTGGTTGACGCTCGCAGGGACCTCAGTCGCGTGGGTTGCCCTCGACGAGGGAGATCGGGAAACCTCGGCGTTCTGGACCTATGTGCTCACCGCGCTGGACAGGGCCGTTCCGGGCGTCGGTGCCGGCGCCCTTCCGTTGCTTCAGGCCGGGCAGACGCCGACCGAGGCGGTGCTGACCGTTGTCCTCAACGAGCTGAGCGTTCTGCCAGGTGAGGTCACCCTGATCCTGGACGATTACCACCTGGTCGACAGCCCCGGCATCCGGCCCGGGATGACCTTCCTCCTCGATCATCTGCCTCCGCAGGTACGCCTGATCATCAGCACCCGGGCGGACCCGGGCCTGCCGTTGGCCCGCCTCCGCGCCCGCGGTGAGCTCATCGAGATCCGCGCCGCCGAGCTTCGCTTCACCCTCGCCGAGGCCACCACCTACCTCAACGACGTCACCGGCCTGGGTCTCACCGTCGAAGACATCGCGTCGCTCGCAGAACGCACCGAGGGGTGGGTCGCGGCCCTGCAGCTCGCAGCCCTGTCCCTCCGGGGTCGCGACGATGCCGCCGGCTTCATCGCCGGCTTCGCCGGTGACGACCGGTTCGTCGTCGACTACCTCGTGGAAGAGGTGCTGGACCGGCAGCCCGAGCCGGTACGACGATTTCTGCTGGAGACCTCGATCCTGGACCGCCTCACCGGCGCACTGTGCGACGCCGTGACCGGAGGGCACGACGGCAAAGCGATGCTCGAGCGGCTCGACCGGGCGAACCTGTTCGTGGTCCCGCTCGACGACCAGCGGCGTTGGTACCGCTACCACCACCTCTTCGCCGACGTCCTCCGCTCCCATCTGCTCGACGAGCGCCGCGACGTCGCGGACCTGCATCGACGAGCCGGCAACTGGTACGACGAGACCGGCGAACCGGTGCCCGCCGTACGGCACACGCTCGCGGCCGGCGACGTCGGGCACGCGGCCGACATGGTCGAGCGGGCCGTTCCGGAGCTGCGCAGGAATCGCCAGGAGCACACCTTGCGCCGCTGGATCGACGAACTGCCCGACGATGTGGTCGAGCGCCGGCCTGTGCTCGCGATGGGATTCGTCGGCGCATTGATGGCCGGCAACGAGTTCAGCGACGTCGGCCGCCGGTTGTCCGGCATCGAGCAGCTACTTGATGGCCGATCGGAGAACGTCGTGGTCATCGATGAGCGTGAGCTCGCCCGGTTGCCGGGTGGCATCGAGCTGTACCGGGCCGCGCTGGCGCTCATCGGAGGCGACCTGGCCGGCACCTTGAAACACGCCCAGCTGGCCGTCGTCCGCGCGCCCGAGCACGACGACCTGACCCGGGCTTCGGCTGATGCCCTCGCCGGAATCGCCTCCTGGACGACAGGCGACCTCGAGGCCGCCCATCGCAGCTACACCGACGCCGCCGCCGGACTGCACCGCGTCGGCTACATCTCCGACGTACTGGGATGCTCGATCACGCTCGCCGACCTCGAATCCACGCAGGGCAGGCTGCGGCGGGCACAACGCACGTACGAACGTGCCCTCGAGCTTGCCTCTGCCCAAAGCCTGCGGGGCACCCGGGACATGTACGTCGGTCTGAGCCAGATCGCGTTGGAGCACAATGACCTGGCCGCTGCCGCGGAGTACCTGAGGCGTTGCGACGAGCTCGGCGAGCAAGCCGGGCTGCCGCAGAACCCGTACCGCTGGCGAGTGGCGATGGCGCTGCTCAGGGAGGCCGAAGGCAATACCGACACGGCGCTCGGGCTGCTGACCGAGGCGGAACGTGCGTACGTGGGCGACTTCGCACCGAACGTGCGGCCGGTCCCGGCACTGCGCGCGCGAATGCTGGCCGCGCACGGGGACGTGACCTCTGCGCTGGAGTGGGCACGTCAGTACGGCGTGTCCGTGCATGACGAGCTGTCGTATCTGCGCGAGTACGAGCACGTGACGCTCGCCCGGGTCCTACTCGCCGAAGGTTCGCTGCACGACGTCATCGGGCTGCTCGAGCGACTTCTCTGCGCGGCCGAGGACGGCGGTAGGCGCGGCACCGTCATCGAAGTCCTGGTGCTCCTCGCGCTGGCGCGGCACGCGACTGGTGACGACGACGCGGGGGCGGTACTGGAACGAGCGCTGACACTGGCCGAGCCCGAAGGCTATGTCCGGGTATTCTCCAGCGAAGGCCGGCCGATGACCACGCTGCTCAACGCGCTGGACGGAAACCGTGCGTACGTGCGGCAACTCCTCGACGCGACCCGTGGACCCTTCGAGCCGAGCCGCCCGGCCTCTGGGGACGACCTGATCGACCCACTGACCGAGCGCGAGCTGGTCGTGCTGCGGCTACTCGTCAGTGACCTGGACGGCCCCTCCATCGCCCGGGAGCTCGTGGTCTCACTGAACACCGTGCGTACCCACACCAAGAACATCTACGCCAAGCTCGGCGTCAACAATCGCCGCGCCGCGGTCCGGCGGGCGCACCAGCTCGAGCTGCTGTCTCGACGTACCTGAATCTCACCAGATGATGTGAGGTCAACTCACCACATCGGCTCCTAGCTTGCAGATACCCCGACAGTCGGGGTCGACAAGAGGAGCACCCCGTGAAGAGCACAGCCACCGGCCGGCCGGAGGAACGCAGCTGGTACGAGATCCGCCTGCAGGGGCGTCTCGACCCTCGGTGGTCGGACTGGTTCGACGGGCTCACCCTCACCGCCGGAGCCGACGGCACTACCACCATCCGAGGCCACGTCGTGGACCAGGCCGCCCTGCACGGGCTGCTGGAACGACTCCGCGACCTCGGCCTGCCCCTCCTCTCGGTCGCCCAGGTGGAGCCCGGCCAAGAAGATCCACACAACGCGAACACCGGAGACAGCCATGACGACCACGACACGACCCATCACCGCGACCAGCGACCCCACCCGTAATCACGCCCGCGCAGCCGGCATCTTCTACCTGATCACCTTCGCGGCATCCCTGCCCGCCTTCGCCTTGATCGGGTCGGCGGTGAACCCGGACCTCACCGTCGCCGGCGGTCACGACACCCAACTCCTGTCGGCCGGCTTCCTGGACTTCATCACCGCCCTCGCGGGCGCCGGCAGCGCCGTGGCGCTGTTCCCGGTGCTCAAGCGCCAGAACCAGTCCCTCGCCCTCGGCTTCGTCACGTCACGGCTCCTCGAAGCCGCGATCATCATGACCGGCGTCGTCAGCCTGCTCGCCGTGGTCACCCTCAACCAGAACGGCGCGGGGACGGCAGCCACCGATCAGGCTCTCGTGGCGGTCCGCGACTGGACGTTCCTGTTCGGTCCGGGCTTCATGGCCTGCTTCAACGCCGTCCTGCTCGGCACCCTGATGTACCAATCGCGTCTGGTCCCGCGGATCATCCCCACCCTCGGACTCATCGGCGCCCCGCTGCTGTTCACCGCGAACGTCGCGACCTTGTTCGGTCACAACGAGCAGACCTCCGCCATCACGATGCTCGCAACGCTCCCCATCGCCTGCTGGGAGCTGTCGGTCGGCACCTGGATGACCGTCAAGGGTTTCAAGCCCTCACCGGTCACAGCCGGTATCACCAAGGTCGACTGACCGCATACGGCCCACCGCCCGACGGCGGTGGGCCGCTATCGTGAGGAAGGCCTCCCGCGCACTGCCACCCACCGCGAGGAGAGCCAGATGCCACAGCTCCAGATCGGCAGCCGAGGTTACGGTGGAGCCTGAGCCGCTCGATCGGGTCGGACGGGGCTTCATCTCACGGTACGCGTTGGCGTCCATGGGCACGTCCCTGATATTCCTCGCTCCCCTCCTCGTCTCCCTGGCCTTGAAGGTCAACTCGCTCGTAGGAATCGAGCAAGCGCCGAAGAGCCTGGCGCTGGTCGCCGGGACCGGCTCCATCGTGTCCATCCTCGGGAACCCGTTCTTCGGCAAGCTGAGCGACCGCACCTCATCACGACTGGGCATGCGGCGACCGTGGATGGTCACCGGCCTGGCAGGCGGATGTCTGGGGATCCTCATCGTTGCGCTCGCACCGACCGTCCCGGTTGTCCTCATCGGATGGTGCCTTGCCCAACTCGCGCTCAACGCCCTGCTCGCCGCGCAAGTCGCAGTCCTGCCGGACCAGGTCCCCATCGCTCAACGCGGTCTGGTCGCCGGCATCCTCGGAATCGGCCTACCGATCGCGTCGATAGCCGCGACCTACCTGGTCCAACTGTTCACCGGCAACCGCCTCGCGATGTTCCTGGTTCCGTGCGCGATCGGTGGGTTCTTCGTCCTGCTCTTCGTTGTCACGCTGAACGATCGCAGGCTCGACCCGGCGGACAAACCGGCCTGGTCGTTGCGGGAGCTGGCCAGCACGTTCTACTTCGACCCACGCAGGAGCCCCGACCTCGCCTGGGCCTTCGCCAGCCGATTCATGCTCCTCCTGGCCTACGCGCTCCTCACCACCTACCAGGCCTACTACTTACTCGACCAGATCGGCACCGCCGAGGCCGACGTACCGCACCAGGTCTTCCTCGGCACGCTCGCGCAGTCCGTCGTACTCATCGCCGCCTCGCTGATCGGCGGCCACCTCTCCGATCGGATCGGCCGACGGAAGATCCTCGTCATCACCGCCTCGATCCTGTACGGCGTGGCGCTGTTCGTGATCTCCGTCGCCGACAGCCTCAACGGCTACCTGATCGGCATGGCCCTCAGCGGACTCGGCTTCGGCCTGTACATCGCCGTCGACCTCGCGCTCGTGGCCGACGTACTGCCGGACAGGGCCACCGCCGCCAAGGACCTCGGTGTCTTCAACATCGCCAGCGCGCTCCCCTTCTTCGTCGCCCCCGCGATCGCCCCGGCCATCCTTGCCCTAGGCAACGGCAGCTACGCCACTCTCTACACAGCCGCAGCCCTCTCCGCCGTCATCGGAGCCGCAGCCATCCTCCCAGTCAAACGCGTCCGGTAACGGTCGGACTGGTGGCCGGACCATCGCCCCGGCCCGCAACCCCGCCACCACGACGGCGTCACGTCATACCGTCTAAGCTAAGGCAGGATGGCGGCCCGATTCGTGACGCATCTCGATCACAAGGGGCCACCGTGCGGCGCGGCTCACTCACTCGCCCGGTCCAGTTCGCTTCGGTGTTCTAACCGTCGAGCCGCTCGCGGAGTGCGACCCGCAGCGCCTCGGCCTCGGTCGGGGACATCCGTTCGACGAACCTCGCCAGGGTTCGGGCGCTGTTACAACTGCCGTCGAGGGCCCGGCGCATCATTCGGGCGCTGTCTTCGTCCCTGGTCAAGGCCGGCCGGCCATGGACCCGGCGTAGCTCCCCCCGGACCTCTTCCGCCGTGGCAGGCCGAGGCTCGTTCTGTATGTACATGTTGGTCCCCACTCTGACTGTTGGCCGATCGGGTGGGCACCAACTGCCTACCCGATCGTCGCGCTGTTACTTGGCGCCGATCGCCTTGCGCAGAACGCGGATCGCCTGCTCCACCGCACTGGTCACGGCGGGCGGTCTCGCGCAACGGGTTGAGCATCATGAAGTTGTGGATGGTGCCCTTGTAGTGGACGCTCGTGGTCCGCACCCAGCTTCGGTGAGCTTGCGGCACACGCCTCGCCCTCATCCCGCACTACGTCGTCCTCGTCGACAATCAGGAACGTCTCTGGCAGCACGGCGAGCTCCTCCAGGTCGGCCCGCAGCGGTGAGGCGGTCACGTCGGCGCGCCGGGCGTGGTCCGCCAGCTAGTCGTCCCAGAACCAGGCCCGCTTTTCTATTCGCCTCCGGCGATTCCCCGGTCTGCCTCCGCAGATCTACGCGGTTCAACCCGTAGATCACCCCAGCGGCTGCCGATGAAGTTCGTGCACGGATGACGCACGCGGTCGGGCAATGCACCGCTCCTGGACGGAGGAGCATCGAGGCTGAGGTCCTCATACTCAGCGTGCGCGCGGATGAACGCGCTAACGAACCCGCACGACGGCGTCACGGTGCCGTCCGCGCTACGGATGGCGCCGAGAGCAGCAGCCACCAGCGCACTTGCAACACCTCTGCTGCGCCGCGAAGGCAGCACGAAGGTGTACCGAAGGTCGAAGTGCTGACCTGACCGAGCATAGGCAAGTATCCCGATAGTTTCCCCGCCCGCGACCGCTTCGAACTGGGAAGAGATCGAGTTGATCAGCACCTGGACCGGTTTCCTGGGAGCGTTGTCAGTGGTCATGATCACGACGCTCTGCTTCGGCCACTGTCAGATCGGCGGCCGGGTCGATCTCGAGGCGCTCGTCAGAAATGAGCACGCCGCTTTCGATCGACATCGTGGACGTACCGTCGGCCAGCCTCTTCTCAGCCCGCGACAGCGCGTCCAGTCGTCCCTGTAAGGCCGACTGGACCGCTAGATCGACCTCCTCGTGCTCCAGAGGCTGCGCACCATCGGTGTCGCCGTCGCCGGCCTCCTGTTCGGCCGCGTCGTCGTCCATGCGTGCGACGGCAGCGCTCCTCAGCAACTCGGTGATCCGCTCGCGCTCCGCCACGATCAATTCTCTGGCCCGTTCGAGGTCCATGCCGTCCTCCTCTGTCTTGTCGGTTCGGTGCTCCAGGCGCTCGCTCACCGCCCGGCGAGATAGCCGTTCACGTACTCGCGGATGTGCAGGCGCGCTCGAGCGAGTTCTCGTTGAAGCTGAGCGGGTTCGCGATCGAGCAACCCGCCGGCCGTCTGGAGCGAATGGCCTTCGATGTCGACCAGATACAGCGCATCGCCCAGATCCCGGGGCAGTGCGTCGAGGGCGGCGTCCACGACGGCGTACAACTCAGAGGTCTCGACCTCCGCTTCGGGACCCAGGAGCCTGGTGATCGAAGGCCACGCAATCGGCGGGCTCGGCCACTCGGCCCGGTCAGGACCGTCGCCGTAGAGGTCGGGGAGCAGGAGTTCCGCACGGTCGGCGTCCGCGTCGAGCGCGTCGAGGTCGGCCAGCTCCCGGAGGGACCCGTATCCACCCGGATCGGGCGGAAGGTCCGACTCCGCGAGATCGGCTGCGTTGTGCGTGTGATGACGCGCCACGCTGTCGGCCCACGCGCCGGCGTCGACATCATCCTGTTGCTCTTGGTCAGCGATCCGCTGCAGCAGGTACGTGACAAGTTCGTTCCGGCCAGGAACATCCTCAGGTGCCACGCTCAGGAAGTGCTCCCAGGTCTCTTGCACCAGGTCGTCGGCGTGCTCGGGGTCTGCTGCGCGAGCCAGCGCCGCGAGAACCCGCTGGCTTCGCCCGAATGCCGATGAGTGGTCGGTGCCCTTGCCCTCCTCCCGGTCCGCCTCGGCAAGTGCCGGTTCGGTTTCTTGCGTTACGGTCCGGACGCCGAGCACAGCAGCGGTAGTGGCCACCTGGCCGACGTGGGCTGCGCAGGCGCGGCATCGTTGAAGGTGCTGGGCGACTTCGAGCACGTCCTGAGGTGGCAGATAGCCGTCCAGGGCGAGGCTTCCATGGCGCGCAACGTCTCTGCAGTCAGCCACTTCGTCGTAGGCGTCGGAGGCTCGATGACCGGTCCCGACGCCGCCTCCCTTCAAGTGCGGATTCATCGTCGAGAGGTTCGTGGCCGCGGGCACGCCAGTTCTTTCCGATCGAAGTGGCCGCTGTACCTGCAGGTCTCGGTGGACAACATGTTCACCGCGTGCGGGAAGAACGACCGCCGTCTCCGCCGGTTGGTCAGCCCGGCCTTCCGGCCGCCGTACGGCGCAAACTCCTGCTGGCAATCGCGTCGAGCACCGAGCTGACGCTCGACGCGATCATGGCGTCAGGCGCTGAAGTCGTCGATCTGCGGCATGCCTCGCGGCCCAGCCGCCGGTCGCGGTGATCAGCGACCTGCCAGGCATCCCGGCGTCTCTTGAGGCCAGGACCTCCGCGACGCCAGAGAACGAGCGAGGGTGTGCCCATCGCGTCGGCGATGGGCACACCCTCGGGTTCGGATCAGGCCGTGGCGGCGCGCCGCGGCAGCACCCAGTTCGGGCGTACAAAATGACACGTGTAACCGGCGGGGTACTTGATCAGGTAGTCCTGGTGCTCCGGCTCGGCCTCCCAGAACGGACCGGCAGGCTCGATCGTCGTCACGGCCTTGCCCGGCCACAGGCCCGACGCGTCGACGTCGGCGATCGTGTCGCGGGCGACGGTCTCCTGCTCCGGCGTGAGCGGAAAGATCGCCGAGCGATAGCTGGTGCCGATGTCGTTGCCCTGACGGTTCACCGTCGACGGGTCGTGGATCTGGAAGAAGAACGCCAGGATGTCGCGGTACGTCGTCTGCGCCGGATCGAAGACGATCTCGACGGCTTCGGCGTGCCCGGGATGATTGCGGTAGGTCGCATGGTCGTTCTGCCCGCCCGTGTACCCGACACGCGTCTCGAGTACGCCGGTCTGCCGGCGAATGAGGTCCTCCATACCCCAGAAACATCCGCCGGCGAGGACGGCCGTCTCGGTGCCGGGCTTGCGGGTGACCTGCCCGGTGTCGTCGATTCCGCTGGTCATGATGCATGCTCCTCTGTGCTCGTGGTGTCGCTGGACGTGTCGGCCGTCTCGAACAGCGACCGATACTCGCCGTACCCCTGACTCTCCAGTTCGGAGACCGGGACGAAGCGCAGTGCGGCGGAGTTCATGCAGTACCGCTGGCCTCCCGCCGCGGCCGGGCCATCATCGAAAACATGACCGAGGTGGCTGTCGGCTCCAGTGGACCGGGCCTCCGTGCGGGTCATCCACAGCGACCTGTCCGTCACTGTGCGAACTGCGTCCGCCGCGATCGGCCTGGTGAAGCTTGGCCACCCGGTGCCGCTGTCGTACTTGTCGGTCGACGAGAACAGTGGCTGGCCGGAGACCACATCCACATAGATCCCGGGCTCGTGGTTGTCCCAGTACTCGTTGCGGAATGCAGGTTCCGTCCCGTCCTTCTGCGTCACGCGGAACTGGCTGGTGGTGAGGCGACTGACCGCCTCCGGAGTCTTCGTGTAGTCGTGTGACACGGTTCTCCCTCTCTGACGTCGCTGGCTGCGCCGTCACTGGTAACAACATCGCAGCTGGTCGATTTGGTCCCGGGTTCCGGAGAACGCGCTGTGACCGCCGTCTCAGTAATCCGCCGACGCTTGCAGATGTCCGTTGGTGGCTGGACGGGCACGGATCTTACGGCCCACATCGAAACAATTTCGCGATGTGCCCAACTCCCATCCCTCGCGTGGTAAGAATTCGACAATGTGGTGCCGGGACCGCTTACGGGCCGAAAGTGCCGAGTAGGCGAAAGACCGGACAAAACGAGGTGCCTGATCAGGGCGATCATGGTGACGGACCAGCGGGGATGGCAGGTACGACGCTGGCGTGCTCGGCCCACCCGCCGCCAGTTGTTGACCTGAGCCGGTCGGTTGGATCGGTCGGGACCTTGCTCATGCGACCTGATGCTCCTGCAGGTAGCCGGCATCGGCCAAAGCGGTCCGCAGCTTGCGGCGGGCGTCGAACATCATCTTGTAGATCGCGTTGTGTGTGGCGCCGAGCTGATCAGCGAGCACGTCGGTGGGCATGCCGTTCAGCACCAGCGCGACGAAAACCATCCGTTGCTTCGCCGTCAGCTTCTCATCGACGGCGCGATGTACGGCGGCCATCAGATCGCGGCTCTCGGCATGCGCCTCCGGCTCGATCCCCCGCCGGGTGGGAAGGCGTTCCCAGTCCTCGTTGTCGAACGCGACACCAGAGCGCCGCCAGAAGTGCCGGTTGACCTTGGCCGCCACCTCGAAGATCACGAACTTGTACGCCCAGGTGGTGAACTTGCAATCACCGCGGAACGTCTCAACCTTGCCGCAGATCGTCAGTACGGCGTCCGCAGTGGCCTGGTGCGCAATGTCGTCCAACTCCGGGCCGACGAGCCGCAACCTGGCCGCCCGCCGCCTGACCTCCGCCCGCGCGGCTCGCAACAGAACCTCGTACAGGTGTCGGCTCGCAAGCTCACGCCGGTGTCCTCTACTGCTGAGATCGCGAACCCAGGCACCGTTCTCCTGGGCCACCTCTGGAGAGACGACCCGCACCTCTGACAACGACTCCGGCCACGACTTCACCCCTTCCGAGGACTTCCTGGACGGGGCCGCGGTCACGAGGGTGGGATGAGCCTGCATGGCGTCCTCCTGGTGTGAATTCGTTCGTCCGCCGATGCCGCCACTCTGTGCGGAAAGGCAGAACCCGGGCGCCCGTGTAGTCCCGGGTCACTGCCCGGGCCGCCCGCCCGGTACGTCGCCCGGCGCCCGGTTGTCCTGATCGGCTCGACGCGTTGCGGCGTCGAGCCCGGGTCTCATACGCGGGGGTGGCGGGGTACTGCGGGCGCGCGCCTTCCTGCTCGACTCCGAAACTCGAACTGCCTGGACAAGGCACTGCTGCCCTGAGTCTCAAGGCCTGTTGATCGAGAGCATGGCCAGCTGATGAGCTGGACCCGACCATTCAAGTCCGGATACGCCTACCTTGACGATCGCGCCGGCAAGTCACAGCTCCGTGCTGTCCGCGCGCCGCCGACTGGCTGACAGCGATCGGGACTCACCCACGGCATGACGATCGTGGACGTCGGCGCCGGCATGACCGAACTGGGGCTACTGCCTGCGTGCGACTTCATACCGGTCGATGGTCACCCGACCAGCGCGCCAGGTCCCGCCCGCTCTCGTTCAACTCCGAGGATCCCTGAAGCGTTCGTACCCCAGCTGTGGTGCCGCGCGTGTAAGATGATCGGCCGGAGGTCTCCCGCCGATCCGGCGCGTGGTTCCCGAACGACGACGTGAGTTGTCGAGGCCTCCTGGGCAGATGTCGACCTCGCTTGGAGGCTCGATGGGCACGAGAACACATGGTTCCTTCGGTTTGCGGTCGTCGTCGTGACGTCATACCAGCCGGCGCCGGAACTCCGCGGCAGGCGGAGCGAGTGCGCAACTCTTGACGCCCTCGTGAGGCGGGTGCGCGCCGGCGCGAGCCAGGTGCTGGTGCTTCGCGGCGAAGCAGGTGTCGGCAAGACAGCCCTGCTGAACTACCTGACGAGCAGGCTCCCGCCGGGCTGGCGGCTCGCACGAGCGGCGGGTGTGGAGTCCGAACTGGAGCTGCCCTTCTCCGGCTTGCACCAGTTGTGCTGGCCGATGCTCGACCATCTCGATCGCCTGCCCGGGCCCCAGCGTGATGCGCTGGCCACGGCGTTCGGGATGCACGTCGGGCCGCCGCCGGACCGATTCGTGGTCGGACTCGCGGTGCTGAGCCTGCTGGCGGACGTGGCGGAGGAGCAGCCGTTGATGTGCGTGATCGATGACGCACAGTGGTTCGACCCCATCTCCGCTCAGACACTCGGGTTCGTGGCACGTCGCCAGCTGGCCGATCCGGTCGGGCTGGTCTTCGCGATTCGGGGCGAGCACGCAGACAGCGAGCTGACCAGGCAACCGACGATGGACGTTCGAGGGCTGGGTGACGCCGATGCTCATGCGCTGCTCGGCAGCGTCTTGACAGGCGACATCGACCATCGCGTGCGCGAGACGATCGTGGCCGAGACCAGGGGGAATCCGTTGGCGCTGCTGGAACTTCCTCGCGGCCTTTCGGCAGCCGAGCTCAGCTTCGGGTTCGGTCTGGCTGACGCGGTGCCGTTGGAGACTCACCTGGAGCAGGGCTTCTCGCAACGGTTGTCAGCACTTCCCGGGTCGACGCGACTGTTCTTGCTTGCGGCTGCCCTTGAACCCGTCGGAGACCTGCGCCTGCTACGACGAGCCATCGAGCGGCTCGGTGTCGACACCGCAGCCGCAACCCCGGCAGTACGGGCGGGCTTGATCGAGCTGAGCGCGCGGGTTCGGTTCCGGCACCCACTGGTGCGATCGGCGGTTGCGCGGGGCGCGGAGGCGTCCGACTTGCGAGCCGTGCACCTCGCCCTTGCGGAGGAGACCGATCCGGAGCTTGATCCCGACCGAAGGGCCTGGCACCGGGCGCATGCGGCAAGCGGCCCCGATGAGGAGATTGCCCTCGAACTGGAGAGGTCTGCGGAACGGGCGCAGGCCCGAGGGGGTCTGGCGGCGCAGGCGGCGTTCCTCGAACGTGCCATCGAATTGACCTACGATCCAGCTCGACGTCCGGCCCGCATCCTGGCTGCCGCGAGGGCCCGGCACCAATCCGGCTCCTCGGAGGCGGCGTTGGCCCTTCTGGCGGACCTCGAGACCGCGCCGCTCGACGGGCCGACTCGCGCCGCAGTGGAGGTTCTCCGGGCGCAGATAGCGTTCTTCTCCAGCCGTGGCCGCGACGCGCCGCCCCTGCTGCTGTCGGCCGCACGGCGGATGGAGGCGTTCGACGAAGCTGCCGCCCGCGACATCTACCTCGACGCGCTGGCGGCAGGGTTGATGATCGGACGTCTGGCCGAGGACGTTGGCCCCGCCGATGTCGCCCGGGCGGCCCGCGCGGCACCTCCGTCGACCGAGCGACCAGCCGATCTGTTGCTGGACGGTCTGGCGTCGCTGATGACCGATGGATACGCAGCAGGCGTCCGACCACTGCGGCGTGCACTGAACGCCTGGCGAGCCGACGAGGTACCGGTCGCCGATGCTCTTCGCTGGCTGTGGCTTGCAACGCATGCCGCCCACGACGTGTGGGATGACGAGAGCTGGGAGGTGTTCTGTACACGCCACCTCCGCCTGGCACGGCAAGCCGGCGCCTTGGCGGTGCTGCCGATCGCGCTCAGCAGCCGCATGGGCCTGCATTTCCTCGCCGGGGAGTTCGCGGCGGCGGCGGCCCTGGTCAACGAGGTCTCGACGGTCGACGAAATCATGGGCAGTCAGCTGCCGGCGTACGGCGCTGTGGCGCTCGCCGCCTGGCAGGGCCAGCCAGAGGTCCTCTTCGGACTCGCTCAATCCTGCTCTGCAGAGGCCGCAGCGCGAGGTGAAGGCATGGGAATCACCATCGTCGACTACTCGTCGGCCGTTCTCCACAACGGTCTGGGGCAGTACCAGGAAGCGCTGAGAGCGGCAGAGCGAGGGGCCGGATACCCAGCTGAGCTGGGATTCGCCACTTGGTCCCTGGTGGAATGCGTCGAGGCTGCGGCGCGAACCGGCCAACCCGCCCGCGCAGCGGACGCACTCGATCGTCTGATGCGGACCACAACGGCCAGCGGCACGGACTGGGCCCTGGGAATCGAGGCCCGATGCCGCGCCCAGGTGAGCCCGCGACACGTGGCCGAGGGCTACTACGCCGAGGCAGTCGAGCGGCTCAGCCGGACTCGCATGCGCGTCGAGCACGCCCGCGCCGAGCTGCTCTACGGCGAATGGTTGCGGCGGGAGAACCGTCGTCGCGAGGCACGCAGCCACCTGAGGTCGGCGTACAGCCTCCTCACCGACATGGGCGCCGAGGCGTTCGCCGAACGAGCGCGTCGTGAACTGGTTGCCACCGGCGAGACGCTCCGCAGGCGAACGGTCGAGGCGCGGGAGAGTTTCACCGCTCAAGAGGCCCAGATCGCTCGCCTGGCGGCCGAAGGCCGCACGAACCCCGAAATCGGCGCGGAATTGTTCCTCAGCCCACGCACCGTCGAGTGGCACCTGCACAAGGTCTTCGCCAAGCTCGGAATCGACTCCCGCCGAGAACTCGCCGGCTCCCTTCTCAACGCGTAATGGTGCCGTAGGCCGCCGCGTGGAGGGCGGCCGCGGGGTGGGTGCAGGTGACTGTGCCTGACGATCCGGTACGTTCACCGGTCGGGATCCGCCATGAATCTCGACCGAGACTCGCGTCCTCGCGAGGTGGCGATCCCAAAGCAGTCACCGTGGTCCGGCTCAGGTGGTCACCGGAGCCTCACCCCGGGCAACGACCCGGGTCTACACGGGTGCGGCGGGGCCGCCCGATCCTCGACG
>Ga0136846_1239961_pt1 | contig 14407 bp, 12 predicted proteins | sample HopSoiMetagenom2_FD_96841 | JGI IMG/M metagenome (GOLD analysis project Ga0136846, IMG submission 96841) | Grasslands soil microbial communities from Hopland, California, USA - 2 Assembly 2016 (version 4) | ecosystem: Environmental > Terrestrial > Soil > Grasslands | place: USA: Hopland...
GCGACATCGCGCGAGTTACGCGCTTTGAGCAGCGCCGCGGCGAACGCTTCGAGCTGACTCGTCCGCTCGAGCGAGCGTTCGGCCGCCCGCCTTGCATCCCGCTCGAAGACGGCTTTTCTTCGGAGGCGAACGATGGCAAGGCAGAGCAGTGCCGCAGCCAGAACACAAACCGAGACGACGACGGGAATGACGTACGCGGATGACATGGACGATGGATCCGGCTGAGCTTTGCCGGACCTAAGGGCGGAGCAAAAAACAGGCCACGACTCGATCGTACAGAGTCGTGCGTCCGCCGCTCAGGAAGTATGAATTGCCGAGATTACCCTCGTACGACGGGCTGACAACTCGCGAAGTAATTACCTGCCGAGTCCGGCAGTCAGCGGGGCGGAGCCGGCGGCTTCGCCGTTCCGTTCTCGTCCACCTGGACTGTCTTAACTGGTCCCATGCCGACTAGCACGAGAACGGCGGGCTCCTTTTCGCCGAGCCGCGCCCCGTCCCAATGCACGGTGTTTGCCTTGTCGATGGCGACGCTGCCGGCCGGCACCGGATACGTGGTCTGCTCGTCATAGACGTTGCTGGTCGAGACCCACCACGTCCCCGAGATCACATACGCGTACCGCTCCTGATCATGAGAGTGCGGGCGCGAGAAATTCCCGGGGTACCATTTGATGACGACGCCGTAGAGGCCGGGCTTGGTCTGATCGCCGAAGAGCGTCGCCGTCTGATTCCTGCCTTCCTGGCCGGTCCACTTGATGTCCTTGGGCAAGACGAACGGGATATGGGCCGGATCGGGCACGGGCCCCTTAGGATCGTTGATGGTCGCCTTCGCGCCTTGTGCGTGAACGACCGCAGTCAGCACGGCGCCGCCCAGACTCGCGCCGATGACGGCACTCAACGCAATCACTCTCGTCGTGCGCATACGTCTCTCCTGTCTGGCCTAGTGCGGATCTTCAGGTCCGTCCTCGCGGGCCGCAGGCCTGAAGGCCTAAGGAATCGAAACCCTTTGCCGCCATTCCCGCGGGCTCAGGCACGGCGCCCGATTATGCCCCCAAACCGGGCATGCTAGCATCTGCGCCATGGCTGTGACGCTCACGGTAAACGGGCGGCCTCAGACCGTGGCCGCCGCGCCCGATACCCCGCTGCTGTATGTGCTCGCCAACGATCTCGCGCTGAACGGTCCGCGCTTCGGCTGCGGCCTCGCGCAGTGCGGGTCGTGCTCGGTGCTCGTCGACGGCATCGAGACCCGCTCGTGCGTGACGCCGCTGGCACGCGTGGAAGGCAAGCGGGTGACGACGCTCGAAGGTCTCGCCGGGTACTACGCGACGGCGGCGAGGCTCGAAAAAGCGCCGGAGCTCCATCCGCTTCAACAGGCCGTCATCGACGAACAGGCCGCACAGTGCGGCTACTGCTACAACGGGATGATCGTCAAAGGCGCCGAGCTGCTGTCGAGAACGTTGCAGCCCACCGACGCGCAGATTCGCACCGCGATGAACGGCCATCTCTGCCGCTGTGGCACCTATCCGCGGATCCTGGCGGCGATCCAGCGTGCGGCGGTCATGATGAAGGAGGCGCGGCGATGATCTCCCTGGCGCTGCCCCGCCGCGAGTTTCTGAAGGCCGGCGGCGCGATGGTCATCGGCTTCAGCATGAGGGGCACGCCGCTCGCACAGGAGCCAGCCGCTGTCCACGCACGCGCGGCGGTGCCGGGACCGCCGGATCAGAAGCTGATCGACACCTGGATCGCGATTCACGCCGACAATACCGCGACGGCGTACCTCGGTTACGCCGAGCTCGGCCAGGGCGCGAGCACAGCACTCCTTCAGATCGCAGCCGAGGAGCTCGACCTCGCCATGAGCCAGATCTCGTCGGTGCGGCTCGATACGCACGTGACGCCGAATCAGGGCGCTACCGTCGCAAGTGCCGCGATCGAGCGCGGCGGTCCACAGATTCGAGCGGCGGCTGCCGAAGCCCGCCAGGCGCTCCTGACGCTTGCCTCGCGCCGCCTGGGCGTTCCGGCCGATCAGCTGGCGGTCTCGAACGGCATTGTCTCGGTCGCCGGCGACGTGTCGCGGGCTGTGAAGTACGGCGACCTGCTCGGCGATCAGCCATTCGCCATCGCCATGACCGGCACGGCGCCGCAGAAGATGCCGTCCCAATATCGGATCGTAGGCGCTCGCCATCCGCGGCTCGATCTGCCGGACAAGATGACGGGTCGCTACACGTACGTGCAGCAGGTGCGGCTGCCAGGCATGCTGCACGCGCGAGTCGTTCGGCCGCTGGGGCAGGGTGCCTACGCCGACGGTGCACGCATCGCCAGCCTCGACGAGTCGTCCATCGCGAACATCCCGGGCGTGCGGGTTGTCCGCCGCCGCGATTTTCTTGCCGTCGTGTCGGCGAACGAGTGGGACGCCGTACGCGGCGCCAGGCAACTCAAGGTGACATGGGACATGCCGGCGTCGCTCGCCGGTACTGCGGGTCTCTTCGACCAGATGCGTTCGGCACGAACGACCGATTCGGTGATCGCTGAAAAGGGCGACGCCGCCGCCGCGCTCGGCCGCGCCACGCACGTCGTCCAGGCGACATACCGCGGCCCGTATCAGGGGCACATGCCGTTCGGCCCGAATTGCGCCGTTGCGGATGTGACGCCGGGTGGGACGACGGTGATGTGCTCGACGCAAGGGGTTTACGGAACGCGCGACAAGGTGGCAAAGGTACTCGGCGTCGCGGCGACGAACGTCCGCGTGCAGTATTTCGAAGGCGCCGGTACGTTCGGCCGCAGCTGCTATGACGATGCGGCACAGGCGGCAGCACTGGTGTCGAAGGAAGTCGGGGCACCGGTGCGCGTGCAGTTCTCGCGGGCGGACGAACACGGGTGGGACAATTTCGGCCCCGCGCACCTGGCCGACGTCAAGGCCGGCGTCGACGCCAGCGGCCGGATCGTGGCGTACGAATACGACGGCTGGCAGCACGTGTGGTCGACGGTCGAGACGTCCGAGCAGCTCGCGCTCGGCACGCCCGCCAACGAATCACCCGACGGGACATCGCGGAACCTCAACAAGGTGACGCTCGGATCGATGTACGACATCCCGAACCTGCGGCTCAATAATCATCGCGTGCCGGGCATCTCGGGTTATCTCAAGGCATCGAACCTGCGCTCGCCGCTCGACGTCTCGTTCGCGTTCGCTTCTGAGCAGGCGCTCGACGAACTTGCGCATATGGCGGGCATCGATCCCGTGGAGTTTCGCCGGCGCAACATGTCGGACCCACGCTGGCTGGCAGTCCTCGACGCGGTGGCGAACGCGGCGCAATGGACGCCGCGCACCAACGCCGCCGCGCGCACGCGTGGCACCATCGTGACGGGGCGCGGCGTCGGCCTCGGGACGCACATGACCTCATACGGGGCCGCGATCGCCGACGTCCGCGTCAACCGGAGCACCGGCGCCGTCGTCGCCACGCACATGTATGGCGCCATCGACGCCGGCCTCGTCGTCAATCCCGCGGCCGTCGAAAATCAGATCAGCGGCCAGCTCGTACAGGCCGCGAGCCGCCTGCTCAAGGAAGAAGTGACGTTCTCCAGGACGAACGTCACCAGCCTCGACTGGAATTCGTATCCGATACTGCGTTTCGCCGAGGCCCCGGCCGTCACGACGATCGTTTTGCAGCACGTGGATCAGAAGTCCACCGGCGCCGGAGAAGAGATCATGGCCGCCGCATCGGCTGCCATCGCCAACGCGTTCTTCGACGCGACCGGGGCTCGCTTACGCGAATACCCGTTTACGCCGGCGCGCGTGAAGGCTGTGCTCGCTTAGGCGCGCAACGATCGCGTCAGCGCCAGCCGAGTTCGGGCGCGACGAACTTGAGGATGCTGTTGATGGCGTGAGCGTTGTAGTCCACGCCGAGCTGATTCGGAACGGTCAGGAGCAGGGTGTCGGCGGCGGCGATGGCCTCGTCTGCGGCGAGCTGCTTGACGAGTACGCCCGGCTCCGCCGCGTACGAGCGGCCGAAGATGGCGCGCGTGTTCGCGTCGATGTAACCGATCTGATCCTGATCGCGCGCCTCGCGTCCGAAGTACGCGCGGTCGCGGTCGTCGACGAGCGCGAAAATGCTGCGGCTGACGGAGACGCGGGGCTCCCGTTTGTGCCCGGCCGCTTTCCAGGCCTCCCGATAAGCGTCGATCTGCTTGCGCTGCTGAATATGCAGAGGCTCGCCGCTCTCATCGTCCTTGAGCGTCGAGCTCTGGAGGTTCATGCCGAGCTTCGCCGCCCACTTGGACGTGTTGTTCGAGCTGGAGCCCCACCAGATCCGATCGCGCAGGCCTTCCGAGTGCGGTTCGAGGCGCAGCAGCCCGGGCGGGTTCGGAAACATCGGCCGCGGATTGGGCTGGGCAAACCCCTGCCCCTCGATCACCTCGAGAAACACTTCGGCGTGGTGGCGGGCCATGTCGGCGGAGGTCTGCCCGTCCGGAGGGATATAGCCGAAGTGCCGCCAGCCGTCGATCACCTGTTCCGGGGATCCCCGGCTGATACCCAGTTGAAGGCGGCCAGCGGCGATGACGTCCGCCGCGCCGGCGTCCTCGGCCATGTACATCGGGTTCTCGTAGCGCATGTCGATGACCGCCGTACCAATCTCGATCTTCTTGGTGCGTGCGCCGACGGCCGCGAGAAGCGGGAACGGCGAGGCGAGCTGGCGGGCGAAGTGATGCACCCGGAAGTACGCGCCGTCCGCGCCCAGCTCCTCGGCGGCCACGGCCAGCTCGATCGACTGCAGCAGCGCGTCGGCCGCCGTGCGCACCTGCGACTGGGGCGACGGCGTCCAGTGCCCGAACGACAGGAACCCGATCTTCTTCACCTGCGCATCCTTTCCGCTCCCGCTACCTGATCTTGACGTACTTGCGCAGCTTGTGTGCGCCGACATCGGCCGCGAAAACCGATCCCATCGCGTCAGCCGCGATACCCGATGCCGACGTGCCCGCGACGACCGAGTCCAGGTCGGTCGGATCCGGGATGAAGGCAGAAAGCGCGCCGGTGATGGCGTGTCCGACGACGATGCCGCGCAACTCGCCCTTCTTGCGCGCCGCATCCTGGAATGACGCGCCGACGTACATGGTGTCGTCGCTGCCGACGAACACGGCACTCGGCTGGCCGAATTGCGTCCACGCCGCGATGAAGCCCCCGTCCTGGTCGAACACCTGGATCCGCCGGTTCCTCCGGTCGGCGACGTACACCCAGCCTCGCGAGCCGCCGATGAAAATATCGTGCGGTTCGTCGAGCTCCCCGGGTGCGGATCCCCGCCGGCCCCACGCCGTGACGAAGCGTCCGTCGCGCGAGAACTTGACGATCCGCGCGGCGTTGTGCTGATTTGGCGCGTGGCCGTCGGCCACGAAGATGTCTCCCGTGGCGGAGATCGCCACGCCCGTCGGCCGGTCGAAGGCGTTCGGCCCCGCTCCGCCAACCCCGGGAGTGCCCAGGGTCATCAGCACCTTGCCATCGGGGCTCAGTTTCAGCACCTCCTGGCCCATCACGACGCCGGCGCTGTTTGTCGCTGACATCCCCAGAATCGTCGGCTGATCGTTGACGTCGGTCGCCCACAGGCTGCCATCTGTATCGACGGTGAACCCATGCGGATATGCGAACAACCCTGCGCCGAAGCTCCGCAGCAGTTTTCCCGCAGGATTGAATTCCAGGATCGGCGGATTCGCCGCGCCGCGGCCCACGCAGGTTGCCGAGCCCGCCGGCACGACGTTGAAGCAGCGGTGGAAAACCCAGACGTTGCCCTTCGCATCGACGTGCACGCGGATGACTTCCCCCCAGCGGCCGCCGTTCATCTCCGGCGGCAGTGCGGGCCAGTGGTCGACCAGCCGGTACGGATTGGGGAGTTCCGCGGGCAGGGGATATTGCGTTTGTTGCGCGGCGGCGGTCGCGAGCGAGGCGAACAGCGCGACGAGCGTGACGGCAGAGCGCGCCACGCTACTTGTTCCCCATGTGCTGCGGATCCCTGTTGTTTTCATTGCAGATGTATTCCCGGATTTCTTCCTCCGGTGCCAGCGTCAGCGTGCGCCGAATCGTCCAGGGCCTCGCCAGCACGTTCGGATCGTCGATCGTAAACTCGACTTCGAGCTGTCCCAGAGTCGGGCGGCGCATCCGCTCGACGATGTGCATGGCCTCGCTTTGGGGAAGGCCGCTGTACGGGCCGTTGAACGACAGCCAGACCTTGTCGTTGAATCCGATCGTGTCGACGATCAGCGTGTCGCCCTTCCACACCCCCGCCGAATGGCCCAGCCAGGTCGGGACCGCATCTTTCGGGTGGCCGCGGCCATCGAGAAAGATCTGGCGGAAGCCGGGATCGCCGCCCTCGACGAGCATCACCAGGAGGGTGGGCGTCTGGACGAACTTCACCAGATCGAACTCCGTCGTGCGCACGATACCCGACGGCAGGCAGAACGCTCGCGGCGACGGCATCGCGGCCGCCGCGCGCTGTTTCATCACGGCCGCAGCTGCGGGCAGAACCTCCGGCGGCTCCGGGTGCGGATCGGTGGCCGGCAGCCACAGGCCCGAGAAATCCGGTTTGCCGTCGCGCCCGCGCGGCGCAGATCCTTTCAGCGGCCGCTCCGCTGCGTGCCGGAAATACAACTCGCCGGGCGTGTTCAACGTTTCGCCGTCTTCGAGCCGGATGTCGAGCCGCAGCCGCTGGTCACGCGCGAGGACGACGCCTTCGCGCTGGAACTTCCTGAACGCGATCCAGTCGATGGAGACGACATACGTGCCGGGCGGCAATCCGGTCAGCGTGTAGCGTCCCTGGCTGTCAGCCAGCGTCGAATACACCGACCGCGTCGTCGACTCCTTCGCTTCGAGGGGCGCGCGCGGGACGATGACACCGTAGCGATCGGTGATCGAGCCGGCGATGGTGGCGGTCTGTGCGAAACCGGGAGACGAAAGCAGCATCGCGACCGGGAGCAACCAGGCGGCTGCGTGCCCGCGCCCCCGCGGCAATCGCTGCGGGCGTCCCAGCATGAATTTCATGCCGCCCACTATACGGCTGGTATCTCGTTTCCCGCCAGCCTGCGGCCATGCGGTCGGATGGAACAGTGGAGGAGCGGCACGGGGCGTTATACTAACGCGCCCAAACGGTCGCATGGATCGGCGTGCGCGACGCGCGCACGGGTTGAGGAGGAACACGTGAGGATCAGCAACTGGCTCGTCGTCGCGATCGCTGCATGTGCTCTGCCGGTCGCCGCGCAGACTCTGCAGGGTCCGTCATCTCTCGGCTTCTCCGCGGACCGTCTCGCCAGGCTCGATCACGGGCTGCAGCAGTACGTGGACGAGCAGCGTCTCGCCGGCGCGGTCGTGCTCGTCCTGCGCGACGGCCAGACGGTGTACGAACGCGCGGTCGGGTGGAGCGACAAGGAAGCCAATCGACGGATGACGACCGATACGATTTTCCGCATTGCCTCGCAGTCGAAGGCGATCACGAGCACGGCGGTACTGTCGCTCATCGAGGAAGGCAGGATCGGCCTCAACGATCCGGTGAGCCGCTTCATTCCAACGTTTGCCCGCACGAGCGTCGCCGTGGCGGATGGCAACGCCGTCACGATCGTCCCGGCGAGGCGTCCGATCACGATCCGCGACCTGCTGACACACACCGCCGGCATCTCGTACGGCACCGAGAACCAGGTGGCGGCCCGATATGAAGCCAAGGGCCTCGGGCCCGCCGCGGGCCTCGGGTGGTATACGGCCGACAAGAGCGAGCCGATCTGCGACACGATGGAACGTCTCGGCACGCTGCCCTTCGTCGCGCAGCCGGGCGAGGCGTGGGTGTACGGCTACAACACCGATGTCCTGGGCTGCGTGGTCGAGCGCGCGTCGGGGACGCCGCTCGACGAGTTCATACGCACGCGGATCACGGAGCCGCTCGGCATGAAGGACACGCGGTTCTTCCTCCGCCCCGAGGATCGCAGCCGCCTCGCCGCTGTCTACTCGAGCGCGCCGGATGGCAAGGCGGTTCGCGCACCCGACGGCCCCAAAGGGCAGGGGAACTACGTCGACGGCCCGCGCCGCAGCTTCGCCGGCGGCGCCGGCCTGCTGTCCACGGCGCGCGATTACAGCCGTTTCCTCGAGATGATTCGCAATGGGGGGCAACTCGGCGGCGTCCGGATTCTTGCGCCGCGCACGGTGCAGCTGATGCGCACGAACCAGGTCGGCGTACTCCATTCGACGAACGGCCTCGGCTTCGGGCTCGGGTTCGAAACAACGGATCGGTACGGCGCCAACGGGATGGATCCGGCCGGGGCGTTCGGTTGGGCCGGCGCTTATGGAACGATTTACCGCATCGACCCCGAAGCGGGGCTGACGTTCCTCCTCATGGTCCAGCTGCTCCCCAATTCCACCGACATTCGCGAGAAGGTGCCGACGCTGGTGTACCAGGCGCTCGTCGATCGCGCAGCAGCCCCGCAAAAAAGCGAGAGCCGGGTTCAATGACGACGCCGTCGTCGGCCGATGCTGGCTCCGCCGGCGGGCACTGAACCTTCGTACGTCCGTGCTATTCTCGAATCGGCGGCTCGATCCGATGGGGAACGACATGAAGAGCACACTGATGGCGTCGGCGGTCGCGGCGATGATCGGCGGACTCGTGTCGCTCGGCGCAGCCGACTGGAAGGCGCCCCGGACGCCGTGGGGCGAACCGGATCTCGAGGGCACGTGGACGAGCCAGGCGGAGCTGGGCGTACCCTTTGAGCGGCCGGCGGAATTCGGTACGCGCGCCCGTCTCACCGATGAAGAATTCGCGCAGCGCGAAGCCCAGGCGCGGAACCAGCTGAAGAGCGACAACGCCGATTTCGATCCGGAGACCGCGGACACGTCGCGTGCAGGACAGGTCGGATCCGCCACCTCGCCGCCGCCCACCTGGCTCGAGCGCGGCAAGCCCTCGCGGCGCACCTCCATCGTCATCGATCCTCCGAACGGCCGGCTGCCGGACGTCTCGCCCGCCGGTGTGGCCCGTCTGCGCGCCGCAGGCCGCGGCGCCCTCGACAACGGCCCGTTCAACGGCCCGGAGGACATGGGTCTCTACCAGCGGTGCATCACGCGCGGCGTGCCGAACGCGATGTTTCCCGCGGTGTACAACGCCAACACACGCATCGTCCAGGGGCAGGGATTTGTCGCCATCACGTACGAGATGATTCACGAAACGCGTGTCATTCCCACTACCCCGCGGCCGCATCTGCCTGCGGACGTCCGGCAGTATCTGGGCGACTCGCGGGGACACTGGGAAGGCGACACGCTCGTTGTCGACGTGACGAACTTCAACTCGAAGGACGACTACCGCGGGTCGGGCGCCGGCCTGCACCTGATCGAACGCTACACGCGGACGCCGGACGGCGGATTGAAGTACGAGGTGACGGTCGAGGATCCGGATACCTGGTCGAGACCGTGGACCGCTGCGCTCGAATTGCGGCCGCAGCAGGCCGGGATGTTCGAGTACGCGTGCCACGAGGGCAACTACGCGATGAAGAACATGCTGACCGCTTCGCGCGCGGCCGACGTACGGCCGGTCTCCGGCAAATAAGGCCACGTCGTTGCCAGCCCCGCGTCCGCACTGAAACGGCCGGCCGGTGGCGTCATCGTCCTCGAATCGTCGTCCTCACTTCCTCGCGCGCCTCGTCGCGATCATGGCCGGGCGCTCCCGCGATACGGCCACAACGGCGGCCACACGAGACGCGAAGAGAACCATCGACATGTTCCGGGCGCTCCTCTCCGAGCGCGCGGAGGTGTCGGGCAGGCGCCTGGCCGTCGAGGCGCTCGGGATGTACTCGAGACTGCAGGGCGACGCGTTGGAACACTTCCTCGACCTGCTCGGCAAAGTCTTCGCTCCTGACGAACACCGGATCGACGAAGCGATCGACGCATACAGGGCGCATTCCGGCGATGACGCGCTTGCCGAGTTGCAGATGGCCATCGAATCCCCCCGCCTGGAGCTCTTTCGAAGACTGAACGTGGCTCCGATGGCCACCGGCGCGCTCATCGACCTGAGGCGGAAAGTCCGCGACACGCTCAACGAACATCCCGAGCGGTCGGGCATCGACCGGGACCTGGCGCATCTGTTCCGTTCGTGGTTCAACCGTGGATTTCTCGTGCTCCAGCAGATTGACTGGCGCTCGTCGGCGGTCATCCTCGAAAAGCTGATTGCATACGAAGCGGTTCATCAGATTCGGGATTGGAACGATCTCCGTCGGCGGCTGCAGGCGGATCGACGATGCTACGCCTTCTTTCATCCGGCGCTGCCGGACGAGCCCCTCATCTTCGTCGAAGTGGCGTTGACACGCGGGATGGCTGGCCGGGTTCAGCCGCTGCTGGACGCGGCGGCGCCGGTTGGCGACGTCCGGCGGGCGAATGCCGCAATCTTCTACTCGATCACCAACTGCCAGCCGGGACTGCACGGCATCTCTTTCGGCAATTCGTTGATCAAGCAGGTGGTCGAAGACCTCGGCCGGGATTTGCCCGGCATTCGGGTTTTCGCATCGCTGTCTCCGATGCCAGGGTTCTGCCGGTGGGTGAAGACCGAGGGCAGCTCGATTCGCCTGTCTCCCGAACTGCAGCAGTACCTCCGGGAGCTGGAGACGGCGGATTCCGCCGCCGCGGCGGTCCCTTCCGCGCTCAAGCCGGAAGTGCTGCACCTCGGTGCGAGGTATTTGCTGCTCGCGAAGGACCAGCGGCGGCCGGTTGACGCGGTCGCCCGCTTTCACCTGGCAAATGGCGCGCGCGCGGAACGGCTCAACTGGATGGCCGACGCTTCCGATCAGGGACTGCGCCAGTCGCTCGGCCTGATGGTGAACTATCGCTACATCGTCCCGGATCTGGAGCGCAACCACGAGGCGTTCATCCGTGACGGCAAGATTGCGGCGTCCCGGCAGTTGCAGATGGTGGCGGCCAGCGCGCCGCGCCGCCCCGATCGCATCTAGTCATCTGGTCATCTGGTCATCGTTGATCAATCTGGACATCTTGCAATTTCCAAACGATCACCAGATGACTAAATGACCAGATGGCCAGATGAATAGGCTCAGGCCAGTGCCGTCTTGTACAGCGCGAGCAGCTTCCCCCACGCGCGGTCGGCCTGGGCCTTGTCGTAAATCGGGGTCGGCGGAGCGGTGAAGTCGCTCATGCACCAGCCGTGCTGCGACGGATACACCTCGATCTCCGCCGGGACCTTCGCTGCCGCCATGGCTTCCTTCAGCTTGTCCTTCGCATCCGGCTGCCGCTCGTCGTCGTTCTTCGCAACGCCGAAGTACATACGCGCGTGGATTTTGGGCGCCAGGAGATGGGGGCTGTTCGGCTGATCGCTGACGAGGCCGCCGCCGTGAAACGATCCGCCCGCGCCGATACGGTCGGACGAAGCCGCGGTGCGCATCACTAGCGGACCGCCCATGCAGTAGCCCTGCGTCCCGATCTTCCTGGACTTGTTCACTTCCTTCTGCTGATCGAGCCACGCGACGAATGCGAGCGCATCCTTCTCGGCGGCGCCGGCCGCGTTGATCGATCCCATCAGCGGCGTCAGTTTCGCCCGGTCGGTCGTGTTCGCGAAGTCGAACGTGCGCGGGTCGAGCCCGGCATCACGGACGACGCGATAAAACGGATTTGGCACGAGCACGGAGTAGCCTTCCTTCGCGAGGTTCCGTCCCATCTCGCGCAGTACCGGCCGCAGGCCGAAGGCGTCCGCCCAGATAATGACGCCGGGATGCGACCCGGTGGTCGGATGAATGAAGGCCGCGTTGCACGTCCCATCCGGCGTCTTGATGTCGACGTCCTTTTCGGTCACCGGCATATCGGCGGCCGACGCGCCGCCCGAGGCGGCGACGATGCCCGCTGCGATGCCCATGGCGACGAAATCACGTCGCGACAGTTCACTCTGCTCTTCGGTCGTGTTCTTTTCGTCGCTCATGCTTCCTCCTGGTGGCGGCCGCGCAAGGAACGGCGCGGCAACCCGCGATGGCCTTCACAGCTCGTCCCGGTACTCGGCGTTGATGCGTGCCAGAACGTTGCCGGTCACGTGGTCGTCGGCGGGCGTTCTATGCCCCTTGAGTGCCAGCCAGACCAGGCCGGCGGATACGGCGACAACGGCGAAAACGGCGGCGATCAGGACGCGGGACATGGAGCACTCCTCGGAAACCCGAATCTTAGCGTACGCAGTCGGCGCGACAGCGACGCCCGTGCGGGTATAATTCCGCGACTCCACCAGTACCGTATCTGCCTTGACCATGGCTGGATCGACGGATATGGCCGCGGACGGTGCCTCGGGATCGCCGACACCGGGCCGGTTGCGCACGCGATCGCTGCAGACGCCCGCGTGGATCTACGTCGTATCCCTGGCAGCAATTTGTGCCGTCTCCCGCCTTCCACAGCTCCGAAGCCCGAATCTCCTCGCCGACGGTGATGAATGTGTCCTCGGCCTGATGGCCAAACACGTCCTGCAGGGCAAAGAGTTCCCGATTTTCTTCTACGGGCAGCACTACGCGTTCTCGCCGGTGGAGACGCTGGTGAGCGCGTTCACCTTTCTCCTGGCGGGCGTCGGCCCGGTGCAGCTGAAGCTCGCAGGCCTGGCGCTGTGGAGCGTCGGCATCGTGTTCCTGTTCCTGGCGCTGTCGCGGACGATCGGCGCATTTCGAGCGTTCTGGACGACCGTCGTCCTCGTCCTCAATCCGGCCTGGTTTGTCTGGTCGATGAGAATGGGCGGGGGCTACCTGACGGCGTTTACCGCCTCGTCCGTGCTGGTGTGGCTGGTCCTGCGCGATCGCGCAGGCGAGACGGCCTGGCGCTGGCGCGTTGCCGGCGGGCTGACCGCGGTGATCTATCTCGCCCAGCCGCTGTGGCTGCCCGGCGTGCTCCCGATCGTCGGCGTGATGCTCGCGCGGCGCCGCCGGCTGCCGTGGATACTGGACTACGTGTCGGTGGCAGTCGCCGCGGCACTCGTGGTCAAAATCGGAACCGTCGCGCCAGACCAGCCGTGGAACGGACCCACGGCCGGGAATCCTGCACTGATCGCGTCGCTGCCGGCAGTCGGGCGCCAGATTTATCAGGCGCTCACAGGCGCGCACTATCTGTACTGGGCGATCGATCCGCCCGGTCCCGCCACAATCGCGCTGGCGATCGCCTGGTCCGGCCTGCTGGCCGCCGTGGTCCTGGTGCAGTTGTACCGACTGCTCACCCGTCGTTACTCGTCGCTGTCGCTATTGTTATGTGCGTCGGTCGCGTCGACGCTGGTGGCGGAGTGGGTGTTGCTCGCCGCGCGTGACGCGCGGTACCTGCTGCCGCTCACGGGTCTGCTCGTACCGCTGGCCGGCGTCGAACTGCTCGATCTCTCCGATCGCCTGCGAGTGCCGAAACCAGCGGTCTATGCGCTCACGGCGGTGATGGTGGTGCTCGGGTCGTTGTCCGCGCGCGAGTTCAGCGCGTTCAACTTTCTCTGGACGAATCCTCCACGACGGCTGAGCGAGGCGAGCCGGCTGCAGCAGGTGTTCAAGTACCTGTCCGCCGGGGATGTCCGGCGCGTGTTCTCGAAGAACGGCATGCTGGACACGCAACTGACCTTCTACAGCAACGAACGGGTCATCTCCAGAACCGACCCGATCGGCAAATATCCGCCCTACGTCAGGGAGGTCGATCGGGCGCTGGCCGAGGGCGAAACCGTGGCCGTGGTCGGATACACGAACCAGAGCGGCGCGCCCGGTTGCTGGAACGTGCCGATTTGCACCGGCGGAATCGAAAGCCAGATCCGGAATCCCGAATCGATTTTCACGGTTGATGACAAGTATTTCGTATACATCGGTGCGAACAGGGATTTGTTGACCAGGCTTGGTTTTCAGTTCGGGGATTGAGGTTAAATACTCTTTTCGCCAGGGCCGACCGCCGCGATCACAAACGTCGAGGGTGAAGGAGAACGCCGATGCTGAAGCCGATCGTTTCGTTGATGGCGTTTCTGACGGCCGCGTCAGCGGCGCCGGTGTTCGCGGCCACGGGGACGTGCCCAGGTCTCGCGTCCGCGTTGAAGTCGGCAACCGGCGTCCGGGCCGAGGTCGTGGCGCCCGGAAAATTCTCCGCGCCCGACGGGGGTCGAAGGGGCGGCGGGCGTGCCGACGCATACGCCGACCTTCCCGAATTCTGCAGGGTCGCCGTCACCCTGGCTCCGAGCAGCGATTCGGATATCAAGGTCGAAGTGTGGCTTCCGGCGTCCGGCTGGAACGGCAAGTTTCAGGCTGTCGGCAACGGCGGCTGGGCGGGCACGATCAGTTATGCGGCAATGGCCGACGCGCTTCGCGCCGGGTACGCGACGGCCTCAACCGACACGGGCCATGTAGGCGGTCGCGGGACGTTCGCGCTGGATCATCCCGAGAAGCTGATCGACTTCTCGTGGCGGTCGGAGCA
>Ga0136846_1241080_pt1 | contig 14406 bp, 12 predicted proteins | sample HopSoiMetagenom2_FD_96841 | JGI IMG/M metagenome (GOLD analysis project Ga0136846, IMG submission 96841) | Grasslands soil microbial communities from Hopland, California, USA - 2 Assembly 2016 (version 4) | ecosystem: Environmental > Terrestrial > Soil > Grasslands | place: USA: Hopland...
CGTCACTGGGGACCGACGGCTACGGCTTCTCGGACACCCGCGTCGCGCTGCGGCGCCACTTCGAGGTCGACACCGCGAACGTCGTCATCGCCGTGCTGCACGGCCTCGCCCAGACGGACGCGATCAAGAGCGAGGTGGTCGAGGAGGCCATCGCGCGCTTCGATGTCGACCCGGACAAGCCGGACCCGCGCCTGAGCTGAGACCTCACGGCCGCACCGCCTGTGCCTCGCAGTGCCCGACGGTCAGATGGCCCGGCGCTCGTCTTCCTTCAACGGATCGTCGTCGAGGGGGTCGTCGTCCCACTCGTCGTCGTCGAAGTCGTCGTCTTCGTCTTCGGCGTCCGCGTCGAGGTCGACGTCGGCGAGCGTTCCGGAGCCTTCACGGAACAGGCCGTCGTCGAAGCCCTGCTTCAGTTCCCGCGCTTCACGGAACCGGCGAGCTCGTCCTTTTCTCGGCACGTGGTCACCTGCCTTGCAAGAGCAGCGAAATCGTCACTTCACCGTTGGCCGTGGCCCCGGGGTGTCCCTTCATTCTGCCGCAGCCGGAGCCGCGGCGTGTGCACTTCGCCGGGGTGGTCCAGCTTACCGGAACGGCCGATTCCCGTACCGGTCGAGATGCACCACTTCGCCCACCGGCTTCCGGGTCGTGGGCCCGTATCTTCCTTTCGGCCAGCCCATCGGGACCACCGCGACCGGCGTGACGCCGGCGGGGAGGCCGAGGGTCCGCCGGGCCAGCGAAGTCGACCACAACGGCAGCGTGGTGGGCGTGGCGCCGAGACCGACGGCCCGAGCGGCGAGGAGCAGGTTCTGCACGGCCGGGTACGCCGAGCCGTACCAACTCGTGGCCAGCACCGGCGGCCCGAACATCGGTGAGCGGCCGTGGAGGCACGTCACGATGACCACCGGGATCTCCTCGAAGTGGTCGGCCTGCCACTGCACCGCGTCGATGAGCTTGAGCGTCGGCTCGTGCCCCTTGGCGCGGCGCCTGCCGACCCGGCGGTAGATCGACCACGCCTGCCGGTTCAGCCGCGCCAGCTGATGCTTGACGTCGGGATCGCGCACCACGACGAATTCCCAGCTCTGGAGGTTGCTCCCGGTCGGCGCCTTGGTGGCGAGCTCGATCACCCGGAGGATCGTGTCGTCGTCGACCGGGTCGGGGAGCAGCCGGCGGACGGCGCGCTGCGTCTCCATCGCCTCGACCAGGGGCATGCCCAGGCCATCGTCGTGCTCACGGCTCACCCGTCGCCCCCTGTTCCGCTTTCGGGAGGCTACCGGAGGACCCGTTCGCTATCCTCGCTTGCTCCGGGCGATTGGCTCAGTTGGTTAGAGCGCCGCCTTCACACGGCGGAGGTCATGGGTTCGAGTCCCGTATCGCCCACGCGGAAAGCGCAGGTCAGGCACCGTACGGAGCCGCCGCGACCGCCGATGGCAGCCGGTCCATCAACGACCTCACATCCCGGAATCGGCTCGCACCGAACTATCGGTCGAACCCAGATCACGGTTCGGACCGGCCGCTCAGGGGAAAGCAGGGCACCCGTGGGAACCCAGAACCAGGATGTTGGAGCACGTCGCCGTCCGAGCGCGCTCCGATTCGTCAACCGACACAAGATCGGGGGGATGGCTGCGGTCTGCGTGCTGCTCCTCGCGGGGTGCGGGATCGCGAACCCGTGGCCGAGCTTCCCTCCCGGTCCGGGCAGCGGCCACAAAGAAGTGTTGGTGATCGGTGACTCTTTGCTGGGTCAGGCAGCGCAGGATCTGCCGTGGGCATTGGCGCTCAACGGCCTCGATGCGCACGTCACCGACGAGCATCGCAACACGATGGGACTCCTCGACCCGGTGCCGGGCGACGGCCGATCAGTCAGCGACTGGTTCGAGGCGACCATCACCGCCCACCCAGCTGACATCGTCGTCTTCGAATTCGTCGGTGCATGCTCGTGTGCGCACACCTCGTTCTACGGCACCGACGAGTTCTACACGCAGTGGTTCGACGTCGCCGCCGACCTCGTGCAGCGGGCCAAGAACCACGGCGCACAGGTGCTGTGGACCGAGTCGCCTCCGGTGCGGCCCGATCCGACGAACAACATCGCCGAAGTGACCCATGCTCTGGCGTTCCGCGACACCCTGATGCAGTCGCGCTCGGGCACGGCGACCGCCCACTGGTGGGCTGCGTTCACCGACACCGCCGGCCAATATCAGGATCTGCTCGTGTACAACGGCGCGCCGCACAAGGTGCGTTTCGACGACGGCGTGCACTTCACCGAAGAAGGCGCAGCGAGAGCCGCGATCTACCTCGTCGCCGGACTCCGGCCCATGCTCTGACCGAGAGCTCCGGCACACGTACAACGCCATCCGGCGCGCAGTGCGAGCAGCTATGTGCGGCCGTCGCCTTGGCGCGTCCGCCGCGCGTTCAGCGTCGATCGGACCGGTTCGGGGCTCATCCGGACGTCAGGATTCAAGCCGTTGCGGTCCGCTGAAGTCCGTCGATGTCAGCTCCTGTTCACGTGCTGCTCGCCTCCAATCAGCTCAGTCGAGCTGCTCCACCGCTCACACCGCGCCGGAGACGTCGGCGCTCCGGCCTCGCCGATGCGTGATCCCTGGAAGGATGTGCGGATGGCCATCCTCGAGCTCGACCTGAGCGATCCCGAGCTGTACCGGGACGGTTTCCCGCACGAGCTGTTCGGAGAGCTGCGTGCACGCGGCGGCGTCCTTCGTCATCCGGCGGTGCCGATGGCACGCGCGCCGGAGGGCGTTCCGTTCTGGGCGGTGCTGCGCCACGCCGAGGTGGTCGAGGCGAATCGCGACTGGGAGCGGTTCTCCGCGGTCAGCGGTCCGTCGATCAGCGGCACCGAGCCGGGCCACGCCGGTCACACGCTCGTGGCGTCGGACCCGCCGGTCCACACCCGGTTGCGCAAGCTGATCAGCTCCGGATTCACCCCTCGCATGATCGCGCGCCTCGATGATCGCATCGTCATGTGGTCACGCCGCATCGTGGACGACGTCGCCGATCGGGGTGAGTGCGATTTCGTGCGCGACGTCGCGTATCTGCTCCCGATGCACCTGATCGCCGACATCGTCGGGATCCCCGAGGACGACCGGCCGTGGGTCTTCTCGCGCACCGACACTCTGATGCGCGCGGCGGATCCGCGCTCGGTCCTCACGGCGGAGGACCATGGCCGAGCGCAGCTGGAGCTCTTCGAGTACGCGCAACGACTGGGCGACGAGAAGCGGGCGCATCCATCCGACGACGTCTGGAGCATCATCGCCAACGCCGAGCTCGACGACGGCGAAGGCGACGCCCAGCGGCTCACGGAGCTCGAGCTCGACATGTTCTTCCTCGTCCTCGCCATCGCCGGCAGCGAGACGACACGCAACACGATCTCGCAGGGTCTGATGGCGTTGCTCGACCAGCCCGACCAGCTCGAGCTGCTGCGGCACGATCCCACCGTGGCGGACACGGCGACGGAGGAGATGATCCGTTGGTCGAGCCCGGTCACGAGCTTCGGGCGAACCGCGACCGTCGACACCGAGCTTGGTGGCCAGGCGATCCGGGCCGGTGATCGAATCGCCATGTTCTACCCCTCGGCGAACCGCGACGAGCGCGCGTTCGACGAGCCGTTCCGGTTCGACGTCCGCCGTTCACCCAACCCTCACGTGTCGTTCGGCGGTGGTGGCGCGCACTTCTGCCTCGGCGCGCATCTGGCGCGCCGCGAGATCCGGGGCATCTACCGTGAGCTCCTCACCCGTTGCGCGACCATCGGCGTGACCGCGGCGCCGACATGGATGTGCCCGGGCCCTGACCAGAGCGTGGGGGTCTCGATCGACACCCTTCCGATCACGGTGACGCTCCGCTGACGATTCGGCGATACGCCAGCATCAACCCGCGCGGCGGGCGTCCATGCCATGCTCTCCCGCGTGCTCGCGTGGTTCGGCACTCTCCCGTGGTGGTTGGAGATTGTCGTCGTCTACCTGGCGCCGTCGTTCGCGATCGCGCTCTGGGCGATCGTCAGGACGCTCGTGGATCCCGAGCGCCCCGCTTCCACGCATTCCGCTGAAGCAAAGGTCGGGTCGACCGTTTCGAAGCCGCGTGTTCGGGACGAGCTGCCGAGCCCGAGATCACTCGCACGTCGTCGTAGCGCGGGCCGCGCACGGTCGGCGCCGTGCGTGACCCGGTATGCCGCGATGTCGAAGCGACCGAGCGCGGACCGCGAGGCGGGATAGCTACCTCGCGTCGATCTCGCGCTCGCGCGTCCCGATCACGTCGCTCGAACCCGCCTTCGCGATGCCTCGGCTGATGATGTACGCGACGAGAACGGCGGTGGCCATCCCCATGCCCCAACGGACACCCAGGGCGTCTGACGCGTAGGCGAGGATGCCGAGTGCCGTGACGCCCAGGACGGTGAACCAGAACTCGCTGGTGATGAAGCCCGGCCGTGCCTCGGTGCTGATGAAGATGCCGCGGCCTTGGCGCTGACTCCGGTAGGCGTAGTTGACGTCGTCACGGCTCGCGCTGTGCTGATTCCTCATGTCGCCTGCGGTGGTCGCCATTCAGTGGTCCTTTCCAGAGCCAGATCGTGTCGGTGTCACAGATCCATGCCCGAGGCCTCTGCGGCGCAACCCACATGTCTGACAACCGGCGGGTCCGAGGCGTCCGGAGAGGCCGAGGATGGGGCGGGAGCCGGTCCTGAGCAGCCGTACGGGGGAGAACGGCCGAAGCGGTGCAGGACCGGGCATCCCTGCCCCTCACGACAGATCCATCGTCACCGGCTGCCGGGGCCTTGAGCGGCGAACGTGGCGCGGCGAGTGGCGCGCGACATTATATCGGTGTTACATTCCTGTGGTCGCCGACCATCGGGAAGTGCACCGTGACCGATCTCGACCAGCTGAACAAGGTCCTCCGTCCGACGTCGCCGCCGAGGGTGATCGAGGACGTGTACACGGACGACCAGTACGACCGGATCCTGGGCGTGATCGAGCGCCACGGGCCCTGGCCGACCATCACCGCCCACCACTTCTAGACCGTGGAGGAGCTCGTTGCGACCTCTTCGGGGCCGATGCGCGAAGGTCAGGCCGGTTCGCTCACGCTCGACGACATCGCCACCGCGCACTTCCGCGGCTACTTCGCGAAGAACTCCGTCTCGTACCACCCCGAGCTCGACGACTGCTTCTACAACAGCCGCTTCCTCGAGCTCGCCCGCGACTACTGGGGCGCGGAGTACGCCAAGCCGACCCACATGCTCTTCAACGTCTGCGGTCCTCATCACAGCGGGCTCAGCGCACACCTCGACGCGGTCACGTTTCGTGGTGTGCGGATCGAGAACTCGCCGGTGTGGTTGCAGAACGTGATGGGGAAGTCGGGGTTGTTCACGGACTACCTCGTGAAGATGGCGCAGGTGATCACGTGGTGGTACCGCGGCGACAACGGGACGTTCACGTACTGGCCCCACGGTCCCCTCGGTGAGCCGCAACACCTCGACCACCCGCTCTGGAACAAGGGCGTCGTCGTGCAGAACGAATCGATGTTCCACCGCGGTGATCCCGTCGGCCGGCCGGAGGAGCGGGACGTCCCCGGCCTGAAGCACCGTTCGTTGCTCGGGTACGAGGCGGATCGCCACGAGTGGGCGATCACGACCGACGGCGACGTCGTGCGACGCTACCGGCCCGAGGAGATGCGACTCCTCGTGCACTGGAACGCCGAGGTCTTCGCCGACATGGACGAGGTCGAGAAGAACATGGACCACTCCGACGACCTCACCCACGACGTGGTGTTCGACCGGCTGCTCGCCGACATGCGGGCGCACGGCGTCGACGTCGCCGAGCCGTCCGACCCTCTGCACGACAGCGACTTCATCCGGGCGCTGATCGCCACGTACACCATCGCGCCGACGACCGACTGGCTCACCCCGACGGCGGCGTGATCGGGAAGGACGCGCGTGACGTCTCAGAGGCTGCGCAGCACGCGCATCCGGTCGGCGAGCGCGCGCTGCACGACCGGCATGGGACCGATCCGGTCGAACCCGTGCGGGCACCCGGGGTGCACGTGCAGCTCGGTCGACGTGCCGCCGGCGGCGATTCTCCGCGCGTACGCGATGCATTCGTCGCGGAAGATGTCGAGCTCGCCGGTCTCGACGTAGGTCGGCGGGAGGCCCGACAGATCGACGGCGCGTGCGGGCGCGGCGTAGGCGGGGACGTCCGGTGTGCCGATGGTGTCGCCGAGCAGCGCGTGCCATCCGGTGTAGTTGTCGTCGTACGACCACGCCGCGAACGGCGCCAGCGCCGGATCGGGCTCCGTCGTGCGGTCGTCGAGCATCGGGTAGACGAGCACCTGCCGGGCCAGGGCGATGCCGCGGTCGCGCGCCATGAGCGCCACGCCGGCGGCCAACCCACCACCGCCGCTGTCGCCCATGACCGCGACACGCGCGCGGTCGACGCCCACGTCGTCGGCGTGGTCGACGAGCCACCGGAGCCCGGCGTAGCTGTCCTCGACCGGCGTGGGGTGCGGGTGCTCCGGCGCGACCCGGTAGTCGACTGCCAGCATCGGGATCCCGGTTTCGGCGACGTAGCCCGCCACCAGCCGGTCGTACAGGTCGACCGAGCCCATGATCATGCCGCCGCCGTGCAGGTGCACGACGGCCGGCCCCGGCTCCGACGGACGCGCCGCCCCGGTCGAGCGGTACCACCGCACCATGATCTGCGCGTCGTCGTGTGACGTGGCGAAGTGGTCGACGCGCTCGACGTCGCCATGCTCGGACAGGGTCGCTTCGATGGCCGCGAGACCCGCCTCGCCGTTGCGCCGCAGCGTGCGGTAGTCGTCGCGGGCGGCGGGCTCCGCCATGGCACGCGGTGGAGCGTCGGCGAGCGCCTGCAGGATGTCGGGATGCAGCTGGTACGGCACGGTGCGGGAACCTACCCGCCGGCGCGTCAGCGGCTTCGCCGGCTCTCGCCGAACGCGTCGATCGGGCTGTGCAACGCGAGGCCGCCGTCGCACTCCAAGACCTGACCGGTCGCCCATTCCACGTCGTGCAGCGCACGGATCGCCTGCGCGACGTCGTCGGGCCGGCCCAGGCGACCGAGCGCGGTGCGGTCCTGAACGGCCGCGAGCCATCCGGAGTCCGTCGGCGCGCGGCCCAGCATCGGCGTCTCGGTGACGCCGGGACCGACCGCGTTCACCCGGATGCCGTACGGGCCCCACTCGCAGGCCGCCACCTGGACGATCATGCTGAGCGCGGCCTTCGACGCGCAGTACGCACCCATGGAGCGATCGACCAGGCGGGCGCTGACGCTCGACGTGGCGACGAGGGAGCCGGCCACCGACGCGTCGATCATCACCTTCGCCATCGCCCGCATGACGAGCCAGGGCCCACGCGTGTTGACGTTGATGACGTGATCCCACTCCTCGGGCGGGAGGTCGAGCAGCATGCCGGAGTGACCGATGCCCGCGGTGATCGTCACCTCGCCCGGGACACCGACGCGCGCCAGCGTCTCCACCATTGCGTCGTCGATCGACTTGGCGTGCGTGACGTCGCACTCGATGTCGTACGAGCCGGCGATGTCCCAGACGAGCACGTCGCTTCCCCGCGCACGCTCCGCCTCGACGACCGCCTGGCCGATGCCGGAGGCGCCGCCCACGACGACGTGCGTGGTGGGACCGGTCGTCGCTGCTGACGAAGTCATCGGGGGGCCTCTCCTCTCTGCGCTATCGGGCGGACCGTACCCGGAACCGACGGCGCGGGATCGTGCGCGGCCTCGACCGTCGGGATCAGCAGCGGTAGAGCCGTTCGGCGTTGCCGGCGAAGAGCTTCTCGCGGGTGTCGGCGTCGAGATGGGCCGTGGCGCCGTCGTACGCGGAGTACAGCTCGTCGAACGTCCCGTGCATGGCGTCGACGGGGAAGTTGCTCGCGAACATGCAGCGGTCGACGCCGAACGCCTCGATGCAGTGCTCGATCCACGGCCGCAGCACGGCCGCGTCCGTGGAGTGCAGGGGCATCGCCAGCCCGGACAGCTTGCAGTGGATGTTGTCGCCCACCGACGCGAGCGCCGAGATCCCCCGCCGCCAGAGCGCGAGCTCCTCGGGCGCATCGGACCGCGGCCAGCCGGCGTGCTCGACGACCACGGTGAGGTTGCCCCAGTCGGCCAGCGCCGCCGCCGAGCGCTCGAGCTCGTCGGGATGCGCCATGAGCTCGAACACGAGATCACGTTCGTCGAGCGCGCGGAGGACGTCGCCGTTGGGCACGCCCATGCCGCCACCCATCGGCCGGATGCCGCGGAAGCGGCGTGACTTCATCTGCTCGTCGAGCAGTCGCTCGGTGTCGGCGATGGGGTCGCCCGGCACGATGCCGCCGATGATGGCGTCCGGGTGTCCCGTGGCGTCGGCCATCTCGTCGAGCTCGCGGGTCTCGTCACCCGAGTACGGCGCGGTGGCCGCCGCCACGTGCACGAACTTCACGACGTTCCAGTTCGCGGATTCCGAGAAGTAGGTGGGCTGGTCGAACAGACGGCACATGCCCGAGACGTCACCCATGTCGAGCTCCCGCCGGCCGGCGAGGTACGGATACCAGTCGGCGCGGGCGGGATCCCACAGGTGGATGTGCGCGTCGACGATGCGCTCGATGGGTGCGGACATCGTTCCTCCTCGTGTCACGGTGTCTCACTACGGCGTGCGTCGCCCACGACGACGGCCCTGAGCGCGGCGTCGACCCAGTCGGGTACGACGGGGCCGCCGAACGAGATCGTCGCAGCCGGCGCGGGATGGCTGCGCAGGCCGATCCACTCGGCGTCGGCGACAAGCTCCGCGCCCGAGAGCGCGCCGGCGTCGGGCGTGCACGCGAGGTACGCGCTGAGCTCGGAGACCGGGAGCAGCGTCGACTCGGGCGCGGCCTCCACCGAGATCACGAAGGCATCGACCCGATCCGCGGTCGCGCCGTGCGCGGCGCGCGCCAGCTGCGCCGCCGACTGGGCGCGGCTCTTCCCGCCGGCGGTCGTGGCGTCGACGACAGTCACCACCCGGACGGGCGCTTCCGTCGCCGCCGCGAGATCGGACACCGCCCGGACCCAGGCCGCATCGGTGCGGATCCGGTCGGTGATCCCCGAGTGCTCGTCGAGCACCCGCTGCCAGGCGGGGACCTCCGGTGGCGAGTGGTCGCGCGCGTCCGTGAGGGCGACGACCACGACGTCGACGGGTCCGGCATCGCGGGCGACGGCGGCGAGCTGCCCGGTGATCGCGTCGAACCCGCGCGCAGGCTGGTCCGGCCCGCGTTCTCGCCCCTGCCAGGCCCCGACGCCGACGCATTCGATCCCGCGAGCCGCGAGCGCCTCGGCGAGGGCAGCGCCCCACGAGGCATCGTCGGTGACCACGACGCCGCGCGCGGTCGTGGTCGCGGGCCTCACGTCCGGCACGTCGTCGAACGCGCTGACGACGCGAGGATTACCGCCGCCGTTGGTCGCCTGCGCGGCCTCGGCCGGGCCGAGCACCGCGGGGCCCAGCGCGTCTAGGAGGTGCGGCAACGATGCGACGTCGGCGCTGCGGACGACTTCGAGCAGGTGCGGTGGGACGACCCACGCGAGCTCGGCGCCGTTCGAGAACACGATCTGACCCTGGCACCAGGAGGAGAAGGGGTCGCCGGCGAGGTACGCGCCGACGGGCCCGAGGTGCTCGGGCGGCGGGACGGCACCGAGGGACACGCCGCCGGTGGCCGCGTCGCGCCCCGACGTGTTGCCGGCACCGGCCTGGCGCTGCAACGCGCCCAACACCATGCGGGTCGCCGCGATCGGCGAGAGCGCGTTGACGGTCACGCCGGGCGGCGCGACGTGACCGATGCGCCAGGTGAGCGCGGCGACGGCGCGCTTGGCGGCGCTGTACGCACCCGCGTCGGCGGCGCGCCATCCCGAGCCCGACGTGACGCCGAGGATCCGCCCGTGGCCGGCGGCAGCCATGATCGGTAGCGCCGCACGCAGCACGGTGAGGTAGCCGTCGAGGTGCACGGCGAGCACCGCGCGCCAGTCGTCCTCGACTCCGGTGGCGAAGCCCGTGGGACGGCTGATGCCCGCGACGTTGACCACCGCGTCGAGCGAGCCGAACTCGTCGACGAGGCCGCTGAAGAGCTCACCGACCGCAGCCGCGTCGGTGACCGAGACGTTCGACGCCCGGGCCCGGCCACCGGCCGTGACGATGCGTTCGGCCGTCGAGCGCTCGCCGCCGCCGTGCTGCGGGGTGCCGTCGACCGCGACGCCGGGGTCGACGGTGACCACGAAGACGCCCTGTCGTCCGAGCTCCTCCGCGATCGCCGCGCCGATCCCCACCGCGCCCCCGGTGACGACGGCGACGCTCACGACCGGTCGTCGCCGACGAGCTCCCACCCCGGGAACTCACCGCTCTCGCGCCATTCCTTCAGGACGTTCTGGAAGCCGAAGAAGTCGCCGTAGCCACCGCCGTAGGCCCCACTGCGCGGGTTCAGCTTGCTCGGGTCACCCTCGAAGTTCAATCTCGAAGGCGTGCACGCGGCCATGAACGAGCTGTTGTCGCGCCACGTGCTGAGGATGACGTCGGTCCAGGCCTGCTCGGCCTCCTCGGTCACGTCGAAGACCTTCACGCCCCGCGCCTCGAGCATCGCGACGGTCGCTGCGATGTGGTCGGCGCCGAGCACCATCAGGTGCGTGAAGTTGTGGGTGGTGACGGCCTGCTGGCCCGGGGCGGGCATGATGAACATGTTCGGGAAGCCGTGCGTGGTCATGCCGTGCAGGCTGACGACGCCGTCCTTCCACTTCTCTTCCATCGTGATGCCGTCGCGCCCGACGATGGTGTGCCCGGCACGGCGGGGGAACGGTGTGAGCTCCGCTTCGAACCCGGTGGCGAGGACGATGCAGTCGAGCTCGTACTCGGTGCCGTTCGCGACCGCGCCGTGGGGCGTCATCTCGGTGACGCCGCCAGGGCAGTCGACGAGCGTGACGTTGGGGTTGTTGAACGCGGCGAGGTACTCGTCGTGGAAGCACGGCCGCTTGCATCCGTAGCGGTAGTACGGCTTGAGCTTCTCCGCGACTTCAGGATCGGCGACGACCTCGTCGATGCGCCTGCGGTGCTCCTCCATCACCTGGAAGTCGAGCTGCTCGACCATCCGGGCGATGTCGGCGGGGTCCATCCCGGGCTCGATGGGCGGGTTATTCAGCCGCGCGGTGTGCCACGTCCACCCGTCGTCGACCATGTCGCGGTCGGCGGACCGCCCGATCATCGTGGCGCTGAAGTTCTCCATCCGCTCCTTCTGCCAGCCGGGACGGAGGTGGTCGACGAAGTCGTCGTCGGTGGGGCGGTTGCCGCGGACGCCGATGGCCGACGGCGTGCGCTGGAAGACGTACACGTGCTTCGCCCACTCGGCCAGCGGTGGCACCGCCTGGATCCCGCTCGCGCCCACGCCCACCACGCCGACGACCTTGTCGCCGAGCTTCGTGAGCCGCGGGTCGTCGGGCGCTCCGCCCGTGTACCCGTAATCCCAACGGGCGGTGTGGAACGCCTTGCCCTCGAAGCGCTCCATCCCGGGGATCACCGGGAGCTTCATCAGGTTGAGGATGCCGGGGGCGAGCACGAGGTAGCCGGCCCGGACCTCGTCGCCACGGTCGGTCCGGAGCACCCAGCGGGAGCTGCGCTCGTCCCACTCGCTGGTCTCGACGCCCGTGTGGAACAGCGCTTCGTCCACCAACCCGTACTTCGTCGCGATCGCGTCGAGGTGACGCCGGATCTCGTCACCGAACGCGTACCGCGTGCTGGGGACGTAGTTCATCTCCTCGAGCATCGGCATGTAGATGTACGACTCGACGTCGCACATCACTCCGGGGTAGCGGTTCCAGTACCACGTGCCGCCGATCCCACCGGCCTTGTCGATCAGCATGATGCGGCGCAGGCCTGCCTCACGCAGCTTCGCCCCCGCCACCACCCCCGACATGCCGGCACCGAGGATCGCCACGTCGACCTCGGTCGAGACGGGATCGCGCTCTATGAACGGCGTGTGCGGGTCGCGGGTGTACTCGGCGAACCGCTCGTCGTGCTTCAGGTCGTGGATGACCCCGCGACCCTCGGTCATGCGCTTGGCGCGCTCCCGCTAGTACTTCTCGCGGACGGCCTCGGGATCGAACACCGGGGTCTGGTCGGACGGAGTCATGCAGCGAGCCTCCCGGTCGCGCTCGATGGCAGATCGAGCTTACAGATGGTCGGTCGGGCGTAACTGTCGTGATCCCGACGCTCGGAGTCGTGTGGGAGCTCGCGGTCGCCGCGTGCGACCGGGGTCACATCACGGCCCGCTCCGTAACGCGCTCGGTACCCGCGGCGATGTTTCGTCGTCCCGACTCTCGAAGGTCGTGGCGCGGCGTCGGTACGGCTCCGAGGGGCAGGTGGCCGTACCGCTGCGAGAGCGGTCGTACCCGCTGCCCGTCGGGGGCTGGGCAGCGGGTGCCGCCGCATCGCGGCGTCAGCCGATCGGGCGGCCGTACATCTCCTCCAGCGGGTCGCTGATGAGCTCGATGCGCTCGCCGTCCGGACCGGAGAAGTAGAGCGAGGATCCGTCGACGTGCTGCGTGGCGACGCCCGCGGCGTCGAGCTTGGCGCGCAACCGGCCCCAGCGCCCGGGCTCCACCGAGATGGCGAGGTGGTGGAGCCCACCGAGCACCTCGGCGTAGGGGCCGAGTCCCAGTCCCGGCATGTCGAAGAAGGCGAGGGCGTTCCCGTTGCCGATGTCGAAGAAGAAGTGCGTCGAGCCGGCGTAGTCGCGGTTCTCGAACAGGTCGGTGAGCGGCAGCTCCAGCAGCTCCTGGTAGAAGTGGATCGTCCGTTCGACGTCGCTCGACAGCAGCGCGACGTGGTGCACGCCGCGTGCGGCCGACGTCGGTCGATCCGGTCTCGGCCGGAGATACCGCGCGCGCAGGTCGTCCCACTCGGCCGTGCGGTCGATGTCACTCCCGTGCCTCGGCATCGCGCGACGGTATCCCGTCGCGCCCGTCGGCGTTCCTTGACGGTCTCGTGAGCAGGCGGCCACACTTGCCGCTCGACTCGGGCGACCGCCGTACAACCGGACGAGGTGCACAACATGGTGAACACGCTCCGGATCTACAAGAGCAAGCAGGCGGAGGCGCTCGATGACCGCTTCCGTGGCAGCGGCGAGCGGCTGCGTGCGATCTACAACGCGGCGCTGCGCGAGTACAAGCGGCTGGGGACGAAACCCCTCTCGGAGCTCGTCTCGGAGCTGGCGAGCCAGCCCGACATCCCCTGGAGCGAGGACACGGCCGCGATCTTCGCCAACAGCTGGCCTTCGGCCGGCCCGGGCCGGGACGACGCCGACATCATCCTGCGCCAGGGATACCAGGCGGCGTTCGAGCTCGCGCTCGAGCACGACCCTCCCGTGCCGCTGGAGACGTTCTGGGTGACCGGAGCGGGCGACGACTTCGAGATCCACGTCAGCGACGGCGACGAGCACGTCACCGTGTTCATGGTCGTGCCCGGAGTCGCCGGCGAGCACGGTGTGCCTGCGGGTTCGAAGCGCGCACGGAACAAGAGCTGGGTCATCACGGCGGGCGATCGCCCGACCGACCACGGGCGGCACAAGCACGGACTCGTGAAGAAGGTCGTCAAGATCGAGGTCAGCGGCGCAGGACGCGACGCCGAGAGCTGACGTCAGGTCGAGATGATCTCGCTCGCCTGCGTGTGCAGGCGTCGCATCTCCAGGCGCACCGCGTCGTCGTCCACCGTCTGGAGCGCGGCCCGGGCCGCGGCGTCGTCGCCGGCTCGCCCGCGTGCTCGCAGGAACCGCGCGTACCAGTAGCGCGTCCGGGGGAGCAGCGCGAACCCGCGTGCGCGGGTCTCGAGCGCGAGCGCCTGCGCGAAGTGGTCGGCGCCCTCGTCCCAGCGCTCGAGCAGCGTGGCCAGCATCCCGAGGTAGCGGTCGGCCGCGCCCAGCGTGGCGAGGCCGGTGGGCAGCGCCAAGAGGTGCCCGGCGAAGGGGATGAGCCGCGCGGCGAGGAACTCGGCGTGCGTGCCGTCGCCGGCCGTGGCCGCGGCCTCGGTGAGCACCGCCAGGAGGCTCGGCCAGCCCGGCTCGCCCGCCGGTGTCGTGCCCTCGGCCGTCGTGCCCTCCGCCGCGATCACCGCGAGCTCGGCGAGCGTGGCGTGGAGCTGCCCATTGTCGACCTGGGCGAGCGCCATCATCACCATGGCGTGCAGGTTGTCGCGCTGATCGGCGAGCGCCAGGTCCATCGGCAGCGCGCCGAGGTCGCCCTGTTCGCGGGCCACGTGGAACAGCAGCGCGCCGCGGATGCCCGCGGCGCCCCGGTACGCGGACACGTAGCGGCGCATCTCCTTGGCGGCGGCGCGTGCATCGTCGAAGCGGCCCTCGAGCATCGCCTGCGTCGCCTGCCACCGGGTTGCGTACAC
>Ga0136846_1213448_pt1 | contig 14404 bp, 14 predicted proteins | sample HopSoiMetagenom2_FD_96841 | JGI IMG/M metagenome (GOLD analysis project Ga0136846, IMG submission 96841) | Grasslands soil microbial communities from Hopland, California, USA - 2 Assembly 2016 (version 4) | ecosystem: Environmental > Terrestrial > Soil > Grasslands | place: USA: Hopland...
CTTCACGATTCGATTCAACGCCGCTTTGGCCGGCGCCGTCTTCTTCTGCGCGATCAGCGACAGCGAAAACTTGTAGAGCGCCGTGGGGGCCGCCTTGGACTTCGGATACTTCGCCGCAACGAGCTGATAGACTGAATCAGCGGCCGCGACGTTCTTCTCCTCGGCGAATGACTGCCCGATGTACAGTTGCGCGGACGGGACAGCGTCGAACGTCGGGTACTTGTCGACCAACTCCTGGAATCCGGACCGTGCAACTCCAAAGCTACCACGCTGCATCTGGTCGAAGGCAATCTGGAAGAGCTGCGCCGGGCCCGGGCCAGTCGCTGGCCTGGTGGTATCGGGTGTTGCCGAAGTCGTCGGAACCGGAGCCGACATCGATTCCGCGCGCGACTCCATCGACGCGCGCAGCTCCTGCAAGCGACGCTGGCTCTGGCCGCTCAGCTCCTGAATCTGCAAGAGCTGCCGGTTCATGTCGTACATGCCACCGGTGACGTTCGCCTGGAAAGCGGAGAGCCGGGTACTCAAGGCTCGGAGCGAATCGTTGGCGCGGGCAATCAGCGTCATCGCCGTATCGGCCTGCGCGCGCCGGCTCGTGTCCGTCTGCGCGATCGAGCTGCGCAGCGCGCGCAGCTCGTCCTGCAGAACCCGAACGTCCCCTTTGCTTGCCATGCACCCCGTCATGGTCGAGGCGAGCACGACGGAGGCTGACGCGCGCCGAATGGCTCGCGTCAGCTGCGCTCGAACGTTCCGGAGGTGCAACGTCATCATGTGCGCGGTCTGTTGAGACGCGAGCCACCGGCCGTGATCTCGAACTCGTCGCGCCGGTTCTGCCCCCAGGCATCCTCGTCGTGACCTTCGTTGACCGGACGTCCCTCACCGAAGCTCACCGTCTCGACGCGGTTCGCGGTCACGCCGCGCTCCGTGAGATAGCGCTTCGCGGCCGCGGCGCGACGCTGGCCCAGTGCAATGTTGTATTCAACCGAGCCGCGCTCATCGGTATGACCGGCAACACGAATCGTGAGATCCGGGTTGGCCATCAGCACCGGAATCTTCGCGTCGAGGGTCGAGCGTGCGTCGTCGCGCAGCTCCGATCGGTCGAAGTCGAAGTGAATGACCGCCGTCACGGTGTTGCGGAGGCCAGTCTGCTCACCGGCCGAGGCAGCCGCTTCATTCGCGCGACGCACGCTGTCGTCGTACGCGCGCTGCCGAGCCAACGCCGCGTCACGCGCCGCCTGGGCGCGAGCGATCGAATCGCGGATGGCGGCGCTGTCCACCGCGGGGGTCGCGGCTGGCGTGGCCACCGGCTCGGGAGCGGTCTCCGGCTTCTTGTGGCATGCGCCGAGAACGATCACGGTGGCGAGCAAGCCAATCGAGATCGAGCGACCCGCCGCATGATGTTGTCGTGTCATCGAAGGTTCTCTCCTGGAAATGAGGTGGGACGTGCGATTTGGACTGCAGGAGGGACGTGCAGCGCCAGGGGATGGCACCGTTCTACTGACGACTGGCCGCGTTTGTGGATGCACTTGAACCGAGACGAGATGACCAGGCGGGCAATTGCGCACCAGCAGCGCGGCTCAGCTGTCGCAATCGCCCGGATTCCGTGTCGAGAACCCAAAGCTCCCTCGATCCACCGCGGGTCGAAGTGAAGACCAGATGTCGTCCATCCGGCGCCCAGGAAGGTTGCTCGTTCGAGCCCTCGCTCGTGAGCAGCTTCGTGCTGCGATCCCGCAAGCTGATGGTCATCACCTGGAACCGTCCATCAGCAAATTGTGACTGGAACGCGACCAATCGCCCATCGGGTGACCAATCTGGATCGGAGCGATAGTTCTTGTCACCGAAATCGAATGAGGTGAGGAGCTCGGCGTTGGTACCGTCCGCGTCCATAATATAAACCTCAGGGTGGCCAACACGACCCGAGGTGAACGCGAGCCGCCGTCCGTCGGGGCTGAACGAGGGCTGAACATTGTCGGTTCCCCGCCCAACCGAGATTCGTCGCGCCGGCGACGCGTCGTCCGTCGTGACGAGAAAGAGATCCGATCCCTCATCGTCGGCGTGGGAGTAGACGATCGAGCTCCCATCCGGTGAGAACACCGGCGTGAGATTGGCATGCGACGGCGTCGCGTTATGCAGGACGCGCGAGTGGCCCGTTCGCAGATCGAGCACCATGACGCGCGACGTTGTGCCAAAGGTCGTGTAGGCGAGCTGAGTCCCCGATGCGTTCCAGGATGGGGACATCGCGCTGCCGGTCACCGAGGTGACCTCGTCGTCTGTGCCATCGCTGTCGATGAGATGGATGCGCTGGCCGGCGACGAACGCGATGCGCGTCTGAGCGATCCCTTTCAGACCGGTGATCCATCGCTCGACCTCATCCGACACGCCGTGCACCGACATGCGCCAGTCGCGCGTATTGGCTCTCCCCGCGAGTGGAAAGTCGACGACGTTGATCACGGAGCCCTTCGCCACGTCGTGCAGGGCGACATGGATCGAGCCGTCGCCAACCGTCGCCTGGACGATCGCCGCCGCCCCGAGGCGAGCAAAGAGCGGGTAGTTCAGATCCGCACCCGGAGTCTTTCCGCGGAACGTGGACGGATCGGAGGCGTCGAGCGGCACGATGGTGAAGCGGTCGCTGTAGTCGAAATCGCGCTGGATGATCGCGCGGATCGAGTCGCCCGCTGACCCGGTGATCGGCAGAATCGCAATGCCCGGCCGCGACGCGGGGTCGTACGTCAGGCCGATGGTGACGCCGCGGTGCGTCGTGTCCTGCGCGACGAGCCCTCCTCCGGGAAGCCAGAGAAGCAGAGCAACGGAAAGCGGAAGAAAGAAACGCATCTCGATTCGAAGATGTGAAACCACTAACGATAGAGCCGGGGATCGAAGCGGAAGGTCACGGGCAGCGCCGCTTCGGTGAAGCCCGCGGGCAGCGGACCGAATGATTGAGTGTTCGCGGCCGATTCGACGGCACCCTGCGCTTCAGCGTCGAACGAGTACACCCCCGATCGCGTCACGAGTCGGATGCTGGAGGAGGGCACGGAGCCGTCGCGATTGATGATGAAGAAAACCTCGGCGCGAAGCGCGCCGCGCTGTGAGGGCTTGAAGCGCAGCGCGATCTGACGGACGATATTCTCGAGGTACCCTGGGTACGGAAAGTCGATCCCGCCTGTGTTCACCGTCACAACGTCGGTTCCGCGACCACCGGCTTCGCCACCGCCAGCAGTTGGGGCCGTCTTCGTGGCCGGCCTGGCTTCGGTGGGCGGTGTCGGCGTCGCGTCCGGCGTCGCTGCCCGCTTCGGCAGCTTCGTATCTGGTACGGGCATCTCGTGAGGCGCCGTCTTCGGACGTATCGGCGGCGCTTGCGGCGCGGGTGTTTGAGGCGTGGGCTTCACCACGCCCGCGGCGCGTTCGCCGGCCGGTGCGGCCACAAGATCGACACGATAGACGGGTGGCGTCGGCGGCGCCTCGCCGGGACGGAGGAGCAGGAAGAGCGCGACGAGCACGACGTGCAGCAGCAGCGACCCGGTGAGAGGACCGAGCAGCAGCGGTTTCCCGTTAGGCAGGCCAGGCTCCGCCACGTCCCCGCTGGTCATCAGCGGACGTCCTCGGGCTCGGTGACGAGTCCGACATCGCCGACACCGGCGGCTCGCATCACCGCGAGCACTTGAACGACAAGCCCGTAGCCGACGTTGCTGTCCGCCCGCAAGTAGACGCCCTGCCGCGACTGCTGCGCGGCGAGCGCGCGGAACGCGGCGCGAAACTCCGGGAGCGACATCCGCGTGTCGCCGACGAGAATCTCACCGGCGCGCGTCACCGTCACGACGAGACCGCCCTTCGACTCCAACGGGCGCGCTTCCGCTTTCGGCAGGGCGATATCGACGCCGCCCTGCATCATCGGCGCCGTGATCATGAAGATCACGAGCAGCAGCAGCATCACGTCGATGAGGTTGACGACGTTGATCTCGGCATTGAGCTCCACGCGATCGCGGCGGCGTCTCGGCACGTTAGGCGCCGCCTCCGAAACGCGTGTGAACGCGGCACGACATCAGATCTGCCCCTCGCGAACGAGCAGTGCGATAGTGGCAGTGCCGAAGCTCTCCATCATCCCGTCGAAGCGGTTAATCCGGCCAGCGAAGATGTTGAACCCGAAGGTGGCGGGAATGGCGACAACGAGCGCCGCCGCCGTCGCAATGAGCGCTTCGGCGACGCCAGGCGCGACCGCCGAGAGATTTCCCGAGCCGTGCGTCGCGATGCCGATGAATGCGTCGATGACGCCGAGGACCGTGCCGAGGAGTCCGATGAGCGGACTCACTGAGCCAATCGTCGCCAGCCACGGGAGAAATCGGCCGAGGCGGTCGCGTTCGGCCGACGCGTCTGTCTCGAGGAGCAGGTGCAGCGTTTCCACCTGTGAGCCGGTGAGCGTTGCCGGTGCGCGCACAGTCGACTCACCGGCGTCACGCTCGCGCGCCTGCTGGTTGCGCACGCGCGTGTCGGAGACGAAGTGCGCGGCACGCATGAAGAGGCGCGTGAGCGCGTTAGGCGCCGTCACCTTGGCGAGCGCACCAGCTTCCTCGAGGCGGCTCGCCCGCTCGAAGTCGCGAAAGAACTTGAGCGACGTGCGCTGAGCCCTCGCGAGCTCGCGCCAGAGCGCGAACATGATCGCCCAGCTCAGAAGCGAGAGCACGGCCAGAATGATCAGGACACCCTTCGTTAGCGTCGTCGCGCCCGTGATGAGCTCGAGGGGCGTCGACGGCACCGCGCCGCGGAGCTGCAGGGCGGCGACGACGATCATCGCTGCCCTCCGGAACCAGCGGCGGCGCGCTCACGGTTCGGCGTATGCCGCTCCGCGAACCAATTGAACGTGCGCGAGAGTCCCTCCTCGAGCGAGTAACGCGGTCGCCAGCCGAGCAGCGATCCCGCTTTCGCTATGCTGACCACGGAGCGCTGCTGCTCGCCGGGCCGCTTCGGCAGGTGCTCGACGGTGACCTCTGAGCGCGCGACGCGGCGCAAGAGACGGGCGAGCTCGGTCACACTCGTTTCCACACCAGTGCCGACGTTGAACGCACGCGCGTCGAGTCGCTCGGGGCGAGGCACCGAATGCGTCGCCGCCGTCACCGTCGCCTCCGCGACGTCCCCGACGAACACGTAGTCGCGTGTCTGGCCGCCGTCGCCAAATACCGAAAGCGGTCGGCCATCCAGAATCCGCCCACAGAAGATTGCCACGACCCCCGCTTCACCATGGGGGTCCTGCCGCGGACCGTACACATTCGCAAAGCGCACGGCGACGGTATCCATCCCGTGCACGCGCGCATAGTACGCGAGGTAATACTCGGCGCTGAGCTTCGCGATTCCATACGGTGATTCGGGATCCTTGGGGTAGTTCTCCACGTTAGGCGGATCGACGAAGTCGCCATACAGCGCGCCGCCGGTGGACGAGAAGACGAATCGCGTCCGCTGCCCGCGGCCGCTCTGCCGGAGCGCCTCGATGAGGTTCAGCGTGCCGCAGATGTTGATCGTCGCATCCATCACCGGATCGGCAACGCTTTTCCGCACGTCGATCTGCGCGGCGAGATGCACGATGATGTCGAAGGGAGTTTCGGCCACGAGCCGGGCCGCCTCGGGCGAACGAATGTCGAGCTCGTGCAGCCGCACTCGCGGATCCACGTTCTCGCGGCGACCTGACGAGAAGTTGTCGACGACGTGCACCGCGTAGTCGCGCGAAAGGAAGACATCCGCGACGTGCGATCCAATGAAGCCGGCGCCTCCGGTGACCAGTACACTCGGCACTCGTTCTCTCCTAGATCAAATCGTGGTGGTGATCTTCGTCACTCGGCGACTCCGAGTTGGCTGCCGCATCGAGCCCGAAGAGATAGCGGACGGCGTCGACAATGCCCAGCCCCCGCCCGTTCGCGGCCGCGGCGCGGAGCCGCACAGTGGGACCATGTAAGAACTTGTTCATCAGGGATCGCGACAGCCGTTCGACGACCGCGCGATCCGATTCGCTGAGGTGATCGAGCTGCCGCAGCGCGGTCGCGAGCTCGCGCTCGCGCACACGATCCATCTCACCGCGGAAGCGGGTGAGCACCGGTACGGCGGCGAGTCCAGCCAGCCATTGCCAGAACCGCTCGACCTCGCTGGCGATCAGCTCCTCGGCCGTCGGCAGCTCGTCACGCCGGCGCTCGACATTGTTCGTGACGACGGCGCGCAGATCATCGAGGTCGTAGAGAAAGACGTTGTCGATGCTGGCGACGTTCGGTTCGACGTCGCGTGGGACCGCGATGTCGAGAATGCAGAGCGGACGATCGCGACGGCCCGCTACCGCCGGCTTCACCCGGTCGAGGGTCACCACGGGTCGTGGCGCGGCGGTCGAGCAGAGCAGCACGTCGACCTCGTGCAGCGATGCCCAGCACTCGTCGTAATGCATCGCAAGCGCGCCGTGCCGGCGCGCGAGCTCCTGCGCGCGCTCGTAGGTCCGGTTCGCGACGATCGCGGCGCGCACGCCCTCATTCACCAGACACTCCAGCGCGAGCTCGGCCATCTCTCCGGCACCGAGAACCATTGCGCGACGTCCGGCGAGCGAGCCGAAGATCTGGCGAGCCAACTGCAGAGCGGCCGAGCTCACCGAGGCGGCGCCGCGACCTATGGCCGTTTCGCTGCGGACACGGCCGGCGACGAGAAGCGAGCTCTGAAAGAGCCGATTGAGAATCGCGCCGCTCTCCGGCCGGCAGGCAGCCCAGGCGTCGCGGACCTGGCCTATGATCTGGGCCTCGCCGAGGACCATGGAGTCCAGCCCGGATGCGACGCGAAAGAGATGCGCGATGGCGTCGCGATCGCGCCTCACGTAGCCGTAGCCGCTCGCTTCCTCGCCCAACCGCGCCGACAGAGCGTTCCAGATCGCCGGCACCGCGTCAGTGTCGCCCTCGACGACGTAGAACTCCGTGCGGTTGCACGTCGAGAGGAGCACGGCCTCGCGCGTACCCGCATCCGCACGCAGGGCGCCTAACGTCGACAGCAGCTCGGGCCCGCGATACGCGATCTTTTCGCGGACGGCGAGGGCGGCGCCATTGTGGCTGATCCCCGCGACGACTACTGCCATGCCGCGAGGCGCTCCGTGAAAACGCCGTTTTCCACGGACTCGCAAAAATCTTCAGCGAGGAGCGCGTCCGCCGCGGCGTGCCACCCGGCGCGATCGTTGTCGGCGAGGAGCCGTTGCCGCAGCCGCGCCACGGCGCGAATCGCGGTCGCATAACGACTGTCGAGTCGCCGCGCCAGCGCATCGCGGACGCGCGTTGACGCTCGCGGGACGCCGCCCGAAGCGACGGCGACGACGAGGTCCCCACTGCGATGCACCGCCGGCATCGCGCAATTGCCGGCTCCTGGCTCCCCAGCCACGAGCACGAACCGGCGCGCCCGGCGGGCGTCATCGGCAATTTTGAGGTTCAGGCCGCGGTCATCGGTCGCGGCGACGACGAGCATCGCGTCGCCGATGGCGTTTTCGTCATACGGCAGCCGTTCGATGAGCAGATGCTCATCACTCACGGCGCGACGGGTAAGGTCGTCCGAGACGCGAGGCGCTCGGACGCGAACTGTCGCTCCGCCGTCGCGCAGCCCCAGAATCTTCCTCGTCGCGACCGCACCACCCCCGACCACCAGGGCGGAGATCTGGCTGCCGTCCAAGACCAGCGGGAGACCGAACGCGCCGCTCACAGGAACTTCCCCGCCGCCGGACCGGCGACGCGAATGGCCACATAGAGGACCAGGATAGCGATGAACGTGATGCTCGAATACACCGCCGCCCGGCGCGCCTGCCAGCCGCCGATCACACGCCCGATCGCGATGCCGCTCACGGCCACCCACGCACCCGTGCCCCACATCAGCTGCGGGAGGTTCATCTCTCGATAGGCAATGGAGTACGCGCCCGCGAGCACGACGCCGAGGGTGAGCCCGAGCCACCCCGCGATCGCGGCCACGTGATTCACGCGATCGAGCGTCGCCAGGGGAGGAAAGAACCTGAAGATCGCGCCGAACCGGCGCGACTTGAGCTCTCGCCGCTCGATGAGATACATGGTCCCCGCCGCGGCGGCGGTCGCGAAAGCAGCGATCCCGACGAAGCTCAGCGCGATGTGCGCGAACAGCCATATCCCGCGCACCCCCGGCGGCTCGGCACCAGGCGTCAGGCCGATGACGTTGGCAAATGTCGTCGGTAGCGCCGCGAGCGGCCCCGCGACGAGAGTGAGGGAAACCTCCTGCGCGAGCAGCTCGACCGTGAGGAGTGTCGCGGCGAGGACGAAGCCAGCGAAGGACAGGGCCGGACCAAGGCCGGTGAGCGGCACCGCGCCGACAGCCCGAGCGAACAGCACCAAGGCCAGCGCGTGCATCAGCACACCGCCGGCAAGCAGCGCGATCACGCCCCGAACGGGGGCGCCAACCGGACGCGCAAAGGGCGTGGCCGCCAAGGCAGCCGCGCCGATATAAAGTGATATGGCAACGAAGTGGGCGATCGCGATCATGGCGACGCCGCAATCTACACCAGGCGCGAGCTTTAGGGCATCAGCGCGGGCTTCGCCCGCGCTGATGCTCTCATACTAAGGCATCGACGCCACGCGTCTCGCGAGTGTCCCGGGCTCGATCTTCGGATGGCGCTCGCCGATGATCATCAGCGTCGTGCCGTATCGCGTGACTCGCACTGCCTGGCCTCGCGCAATCACGATCTCCGGATTCGCGGGAGCACCCGACACGTCGGACTTCGAGTGGGGCTCGAAGAGGACGAACTCGTCTCCGATCTTGATGCCGTCACGCGACGTCACGTCAACGAAAAGGTAATCCTGAACGCTCGGCAGGACCGGATTCCCGTTCACGGCGTGCACTTCGGTGACAATGGAGTCCACGATCGGCTCCGGGTGCCCAATGGTGTGCAGCGCCGTGCTGTCGTAAGGCAGGAGGCGCTGATCGGCCTCGATCTCGCCGAACATCCCTATGACTTGTGCGATTGCCGCTTCGCGATCACGTGGCGCGCGCGTGACCTGGACGATACCGGTGGGGATGACGACCTGACCGACGTCGTCGAGGTACGGACCGAACTTGTACGTGATGTACCGCTCGCCCTCTGCCGCGGCCGACCCGACGGGTGGCGAGATGAAGATGTCGTCGTGCAGCTGCGCGCGGGCCTTGGGATCACGCCCCGAAATCGTGACAGAGAGATTTAGAACTTTCACAACATGGCCGGCGCCGCGTGGCCCACCGCCGCGCTCCACGTAGGGCGCTGACAGAAACGTACCGAGCTTCACCGTGGGCATTGGCGCGGTTACGTACGTTTTGCGCTTCGATATCGGCGCGTCGATGCGCGACGTGGGGAAGACCGTCGGCCCATCGAGCACACCGATCGGCGGCTCGTACACTGGCGCTCCGGTCGCCGTTGGCGCCGGCGTCGCCGCGGGTGTTGGCGGCGCCGCAGGTGGAGTTGGCTCGCCTGCCTGCTGGACGGGTGGTGCTTCCGCGACGGTCGGCGTGGCGCCCGGCGCGGGCAGCTTCAGGATTTCGCCGGGATAGATCCAATGCGGATCGTCGATGACGTCGGTGTTCAGGCGATAGATCTCGGGCCAGAGAAACGAGTCACCGAGGTACAGCTTCGCCAGATCCCAGAGCGTGTCGCCACGCTTGACCGTGTGCGAGCGCGGAGTTGCCTCCTGCGCGGAGAGCGTCTTCGTACCGAGCAGTGCAAACGCGAGCGCGCCCCAAAGGGCCACGCGCGAAGCACGAATCCTCAGATGATGTCGCTCCGTGCGAACTGCTCGGGAGAGCATATGGAAACTCCAGTTCGGTCGTGATGTCCGCGATGAGCCGCACACAAATGACGAACTGGCTGCCGGGAAGAAACGAGCAGGTGGGTGACGGGTGGTTGGTGGCTGGTGACTGGTAGCTGTCAGCGACCAATCACCACCCACGAATCACCAACCACTCAGAATGGCAAGTCGTCGTCCTCGTCCTCCAGCGCCCCCGGAAAGTCCTCGAAGTCGTCGCCGCCCGCGGCGGCCTTTGCCTTCTGGGTTGCCGCGGCCCTGCTGGCGCGCTGCGGGACGCTGCTCTCCCCTTCCCCGTCGCTGCTGCTCGACCCGCCACGGGGTGCGCCAAGCATGATGAGCTCACGCACGTTGATCTCGGTGGAGTAGCGCGTCTGACCGTCCTTGTCCTGCCACTGCCGGTACTCGATGCGCCCCTCGACGTAGATCTTGTCGCCCTTCTTGACGTAGCGTTCCACGATGTCGGCGAGCTGAGACGACTTCGTGTTCCAGACTACGCATCGATGCCACTCCGTCTTCTCCTGCTTCGCGCCGGCGGCATCGTTCCAGGAACGACTCGTTGCCAACGAAAACGTCGCGACGCGGTTTCCACCGGATGTCGATCGCACCTCGGGATCGTTCCCGAGATTCCCGATCAGCGTGACTTTGTTCAGGCTACGGCTCACGTATTCCTCCTGGCGAGAGGGTCCTCTGTCTCGCCGCGTACAGTGTCATCCAACCCATCGGAACATCCAACCGAAATCACGCACCTCGAACTGAATTGCGACGAAGCCGCGGCTCCGTCACCATGGAGCGGCCATCAACGGTCAGACAGCGGATTCACGATCGCGGGCTCCGTCCAGCGAAGTATGATCGCGTCTTCCACCGGGCGCCGGTAATAGCGGCGGCGCCGTCCAACCTCAACGAACCCGCGCGACTGGTAGAGCTCACGCGCACGGACGTTCGAGCTCCGCACCTCCAGAAATACCTCCTCGGTCCCGTGCCCGCGCGCCTCGTCGAGAGCGGCATCGAGCAGCGCCGAGCCAAGCCCGCGCCCTCGGGCCGATTCCTCGACCGCGAGATTCGCGATCTCGCCCTGGCCCCCGGCAAACCAGGCGACAACATAACCTCGCACACACTCATCGGCATAGTCGTCGGCCTTCGGCTCTCGGACGCAAACGAAATACATCGCCGGATGGGCGAGAACGTCCCGAAAGGAACGCTCCGACCACGGGTCGGAGAAGACACGGCGCTCGATCGCGGCGATCGCGGGAACATCCTCGTCCCGAGCGAGCTCGATGCGAGTCATCTGGACGTGAAGCCGTTGGAGGGAAGCAGCTTCTGATGCGCCGCCTCCCATCGCATCTGTGCTTCGGCCTTTCGACCGTATCGTGGCTCCCACTCTCCCAGCGACACCGGACCGTCTGTTGCGATCATCGACTCGAGGAGCCTCGCACCGCGAGCGTGCGGCGCGCGCTCGACGGTCTGGCCCTGACCGACAGTCGTCGCGTCGATTGATGCCGCGAGCTGCTCGATCTCCTCCTGCCTGACGAGTCGTTCACCCAGTATCATCGTTACCTCGCCATTGGCCGCCACCGAGTAGCCGCCAACGTACGCCTCTCCGCGCAACGCGTCGAGAACCGCGAGATAGTTCCCCGGCGGCTGCTCACCGTCGAGAATCGCGAGGAGCGCGAGCGAGGACACCGCGAACAGCGGACAGTGGGCGCCGGCCGCCACTCCTTTGGCAATCGATGCGGCGATCCGGAGACTCGTGAAGCTCCCAGGACCCGAGCCGCACACGACGCGCGACAGCTCACTCGCCTTCACAGCTGCACGCGACAAGCAGTCCGCGACGGCAGGCATCAGCGCCTCGGACTCTCGGCCACGCATGGAGGCACTACCGTCGCTCACCAGCTGCCCATCGCGCAGCACGGCAACCGTACCGACGTATGTCGAAGCGTCGATGACCAGCGTGGTCACGCGTGATCGCCGAACTTTCGCTCACCCACGTGCCCGCCCGCGTAGAGCAGTCGCCGGTCCGGGTCGTCGGGGAGGTGTTGCAGAAGCATGGGAACGTGATCGGCAGGCAACAGCTCCGCGGCGCGCTCGGGCCACTCGATGAGAACCAGTGCCTCGGACGACATGATGTCGTCCCACCCGATGTTCGCGAGGTCGTCGGGACCCTTCAGGCGATAGAGGTCGAGGTGATACACCGCCGAGCGCGCGCCGCGGTACTCGTGTACGAGCGTGAAAGTCGGACTCGTCACCTCGTCAGGCACGCCGTAGCCCCGGCAGATCGCGCGCGCGAGGGTAGTCTTGCCAGCGCCAAGCTCGCCCCTGAGCGTCACGATCAGTGGCGGGCGCGCCGCGCGACCGAAGCGCTCTCCCCAGTCGACGAGCTCCGTCTCGCTCAGGGCGAGGTGTCCGTGTGCCGCCAGCGGTGGCAGAGGGGGCGAATGTCCTTCCATGGCTGCGGATGGCTCGTCAGCGCCCGCCGCGGGAGCCGCCCACTGCCGTCTGTGGCCTGACAGCTGGCGCTGTACCGCGGGCGCGCAGCTCGAAGAGCTGATCGCGAAGCTGCGCCGCGAGCTCAAAATCCATCGCCGCCGCTGCCTCGCGCATCTGTTGATCCAGCATCTTTTCGAGCGCCTCGGTGTCCATCACGGCGTAGCCGCGGGCCGGCTCGGCGACGCGCTTCTCCTCGCGGTCGGTCGTCCGGGCATCGGCGACGCGGGTGATGAAGCGGACCTGATCGACGCTCTTCGACACCGTCGTGGGCGTGATGCCGTGTACACGGTTGTGCTCCACCTGCATCTCGCGGCGACGACCCGTCTCCTCGATGCACCGCTGCATCGAGCCGGTGATCCGGTCGGCGTAGAAGATGGCGCGACCATGCACGTTGCGCGCGGCACGACCGACTGTCTGGATGAGCGATCGATCGCTGCGGAGAAAGCCTTCCTGGTCTGCATCGAGAATGGCGACCAGCGACACTTCGGGAAGGTCCAGACCTTCCCGAAGCAAGTTTATTCCAACGAGCACGTCGAACTCGCCGAGTCGAAGACCGCGTATGATCTCCATGCGCTCGATCGCGTCGATGTCGGAGTGCATGTACCGCACGCGCACGCCGACCTGCTGCAGATAGTCGGAGAGATCCTCGGCCATCCGCTTCGTGAGCGTCGTTACGAGCACGCGCTCGCCACGCCGTTCACGGATGCGAATCTCGTTGAGCAGATCATCAACCTGGCCGCGGACTGGTCTCACCTCGATCTCCGGATCGATGAGCCCCGTCGGGCGGATGATCTGTTCGACGACCACTCCCTCGGAGAGCTGAAGCTCCAGTTCCGCGGGCGTTGCGGAGACAAAGACGGCCCGCGGCGTGAGCGCGAGAAATTCATCGAACATCAGGGGCCGATTGTCGAGCGCGCTCGGCAACCGAAACCCGTACTCGACGAGTGTGAGCTTGCGCGCGCGGTCGCCGTTGAACATGCCGGCGATCTGCGGCAGCGTGACGTGCGACTCGTCGACGACGACGAAGAAGTCCTCGGGGAAGTAGTCGAACAGGCACGCCGGCCGTTCGCCGGCCGACCGACCCGAGAGGTGACGCGAATAGTTCTCGATACCGGCACAGGTGCCGATCTCGAGCATCATCTCGATGTCGAAGTTCGTCCGCGACTCGAGACGCTGTGCCTCGAGGAGCTTTCCCTGCTCCCGCAGCAGCGTCAGGCGCTCCTGGAGCTCGTCACGAATCAGCTTGACGGCGCGCTCGAGCGTCGGTCGCTGCGTGACGAAGTGTTTCGCCGGATAGATCGCCGCCCGCTCGAGCGCCGCGATCGTCTCGCCAGTGAGCACGTTGATCTTCGAGATGCGTTCGACTTCGTCGCCCCACATCTCGACCCGAACGCCCTGCTCCTCGTACGCGGGGAAGATCTCGACCGTGTCGCCGCGCACGCGGAAGGTGCCACGCTCGAAGGCGACGTCGTTGCGATGATACTGAATCTTGACCAGCGCCCGCAGAATATCGTCGCGCGCGATCCGCTGACCCTTCGTGAGCGTGACCATCTGCGCCTTGTACTGCACAGGGTCACCGAGGCCGTAGATCGCGGAGACGGTGGCGACGATGACGACGTCGTCGCGCTCCATGAGGCTGGACGTCGCGCGGAGGCGGAGCCGGTCGATATCCTCGTTGATCGAGGCGTCCTTCTCGATGTACGTGTCCGTGGATGGGACGTACGCCTCGGGCTGGTAGTAGTCGTAGTACGAGATGAAGTACTCGACCGCGTTGTGCGGGAGAAAGCTCTTCAGCTCACCGTACAGCTGCGCGGCGAGAGTCTTGTTGTGCGAGAGGACGAGTGTCGGCCGTCCGTGCTCCTTGATGACATTTGCCATCGTCATCGTCTTGCCAGACCCGGTGACGCCAAGGAGGGTCTGGAAGCGGTCTCCGCGCTCCAGGCCGCGCGACAACTCAGCGATCGCCTTGGGCTGATCGCCGGCGGGTTGGAAAGGAGCTTGGAGGTCGAACGCAGCGCGCGGCATCCGCGAAATATAGTATGTAGCGCCGGGGTTTGTTCGGGCGGTGCTGGTAGAGAGTTGAGAGCAGAGAGTTGAGAGCAGAGAGTAGGAGGGTAGAGAGTAGA
>Ga0136846_1240126_pt1 | contig 14401 bp, 7 predicted proteins | sample HopSoiMetagenom2_FD_96841 | JGI IMG/M metagenome (GOLD analysis project Ga0136846, IMG submission 96841) | Grasslands soil microbial communities from Hopland, California, USA - 2 Assembly 2016 (version 4) | ecosystem: Environmental > Terrestrial > Soil > Grasslands | place: USA: Hopland...
ACGGGACCCTCGAATGGATCCGTGTCGCAGACCCGGAAGCGGGGCGCGTTGACGATATTCAGGTAGCCACTGCCAGTGCACTGGATGCGTATCAAGTCAAGTGGAGTAAGTTTCCGAAAACCATCACCTTCAATGATCTCGTTCGGAGCAGCGGGGATCAACCAAGTCTGATCAATCAACTCGCCGACGGATGGCGACGGCTCACGCGCCAGTCGAAGCGGCGCGTGACCGTGCACCTCCTCACGGATGATTTTCCGTCGACCAATGACCACGTTCCGGGAGCGGCGCAGCCTAACTTCGCCGACCACCTCGCCGCCTTTCTCGCAGAAGCGTGGCACCCGAAGTCCGCGGACCGCACCTATCCGCTCCCTGAACGGTGGTCGCATGCGTGGGCCGCTCTGGCGACCGCCAGCGGACTGGAGCAAAACGACTTCGACACGTTTGCGACGGACTGTCGCTTCGACGTTGCTTACCGGCTCCCTGATGACGTTGTCCAGGAGGGTGATACCCAGCGCGAGGGCGCCGCTTGGAAAGCTGATCTCGACCAGTTGCACTTGGCTCTATACAGCATCGTCGCCGACAAGCGCCAGATCGTGCAACTGAGTCGGAGTGACTTACTCGATTTGCTTGGCTGGCGTGAGCGGCTCGAGTTTCGTAGCCGGCATGAGTTCCCACCGACGCCGATTCCGTACGAGGAGATCACGGGAACGGCCCAAGAGTTGTTCGAGGCGATTCATGCCAACCCCGGAGGGTATCTGATCCTTCTCGGGACACCTGGCTCAGGAAAATCGACATTGCTGTCGAACGCCCTTCGGTATCGAGCCGAACGCGTCGTTCGTTACTACGCGTACGTCCCGGAGACGCTCGAACCGAGTTCGACACGCGGCGAGGCGATCAATTTCCTGCACGACATGGTGCTGGCACTCGAGCAACTGGGAGTACGGTCAGGACAAACGATCATCAAGAACGACTTGCAGCTTCTTGCCGCGAGGTTTCTGCAGCAACTGCAGCAACTCCATAGAGAGTTCGTTCAGACTGGGCAAAAGACGATCCTGGTGATCGATGGCCTCGATCACATCGCGCGCGAGCAAGCGCCCATGCGGTCTCTGCTTCGCGAGCTGCCGCATCCGAATCAAGTCCCAGAAGGCGTTTATGTCGTTCTCGGGTCACAGACCGACCACCTCCCCGACCTTCCAACGCCCGTTCGCGTGGCAATTGACGAACCGAGCCGACGAATTCAGATGCGACTACTGTCGCCGGTTGCTGTCCAGACAATCGTCGACCGCGCGGCCCTGACGCCGCGACCTAGCGCAGAGCAGGTCGGTCGGATCTTCGAATTGTCAGATGGCCATCCACTGGCTTTGGGCTACGTCATTAATCAGCTGCGAATCGGCAGTGAGATCGACGTCGACACGACTCTGTCAAAGATCGAGCCTTACCGCGATCACATTGATGTCCAATACGTGAGTCACTGGCGCCAAGTGGAAGGCGACCGTGAACTCGTTCACTTGCTTGCGCTGCTCGCGCGAATCCGCGGCGGGATTGATATCCGATGGGTAGACGAGTGGGCCAACAAGGACGCGCTGTACCACCTCCAACGACGATTCAAGCATTACTTTCGTATCGAATCCGATAGTCGTTGGTACTTTTTCCACAACAGCTTCCGCGCCTTCCTGACTGAAAAGACGCGACGACTGCCCGGTGTGAGCTCCGCGGTTGGTGACGCGACGCTTTTCACACAGCTAGCGACGTACAGCGCGGCAGCGCATGCTGAATCGCCGATACGTTGGGACGAGCTGTACTACCGAGCTGCTGCCCAGGACCATGCGGGCGTGAAGCGGCTGACAGATCCGGCCCAAATCCGGGCGCAATTCCTCGCCGGTCGCTCTATCCAGTCGATTCGGTCTGACATCCGCAGAGCATACGCTTCCGCAGGTGCCACGAACGATCTCGTGCTCTTCGGTCGACTGTGCCTGCTGGCATCCGAGTACAACCTGCGCGAGAGCAACTTGGAGCAGGTCCCGATAACGGAAATGCTCCTCGCGCTTGGCGACGACCGCGTCGCCGTCGACCGGCTGCGCGAAGGTTTGCAGCTCCGCGTGTCAGCGGGAGAAGCGCTCCGGGCGTCGAGTTCATTACTAGCAGCCGGCCTTGAGGATGAGGCGGAACGGATCTTCACGCTTGCCGAACCGCTGGACGTCCTGTCGAGCGCTACCCCTATTCCGTCGCATGAGCGCGACGAGACGGTGCGGACACTCAAGGAATGGATTGGCGGCGCGATTCATTTTCGATCTGTAGACCAGATCATCGCAGCGATTGACCGACTCCGCATCGACGAGGCGCAAAGCGCGTTTCGGCATGAGACGACGGAATCGCTCCGCAACCGGCTTCGCTTTGAGCTTGTCCGCGCCCTCGTAGGGGTTCAACGATGGGATGACGCCCTGAGCGTTTACTCCGAATGGGCCAAAAAGGAAGACGGTGGCTACTGGTTCTGGTCTCAAGTGCATTTCTGGCGCGAAGCATCGCACGTCGGCGAACCAGACCGAGCGCTTGCAGCGATTGATGACACACGGAACTGGGCCGAAACGCACCCACTGGACGCTCATGAACGAATCGCACTCGCCGAGGCTGTCCTTCGCCTACGCGGCGACGCTGCCGGCGCTGCGGCGCTAATCGCAGATGTTCAGCAACCCGCTATTGCCGACGGGATGAGCGTGCCCGTCGACGCCGAGTTTCAACCGTTTAGGTTCCGTTTCCAGTTGAACCGCCTACTGTCAGCGCTCGGCCAAGAACCGTCACTGCGCGAGTGCGTGCCCGACCCCGCCGAATCGCGCGAGGAGGGGTTGGTCCTATTTGAACGTCAAGTGTGCATCGTGGCCCGCCTGTTTGGCCGCGCATGGGCCGGACGAGTCATGCCAGCGCAGATTTTTGTGAACGAAGCGCTCGGTGTGCTGCGTTTGTTCAACAGGCCGTACCCGCACGAGTGGACCACATGGTATCTGGCGCAAGCGGGTCGGACGGAGTTGTACAGATTGTTGGTCCGTGCTGCGTCCCTTCACGGTCCGGATGTCGTCGCTGCGGTGACGTACGCCTTCGAACAAGAGTGGGACGATGCTGGCTCAAAGGTGTACTGGCCGCCTGATGTCGTGCGCGATGTTGTGACCGTTCTTTCGGAGGCTGGTGCAGGTGCTGCCTGGACGCATCGACGCCTGAAGCTGCTAGAGCCAGATCTATTTGCCGACGACGAGATCCAAGCCCGTCTAAAGAGTGCTCAGGGACAATTCGATGCGTACGTATCAGTTCACGATCTACAGTCAGCGCGCCACGTGTACACAGACCTGCTGAAAGCCTCATTGGGAGTCGGCTACAAAGACTACCAAGTGATAGGACTCTTACGGTGGGTTGAACTCGCCAACCGGGAAGACCCTGCCTCAGGCGCGGCGCGTATTGCAGCCGCTGCGTCCTTCATGCCGCCCCTTGAAGGGACGCACGCTGAATGGGATTCCTTGAAGGAAGTCGTTCGGGCCGCGTGCAAGTGGAGCTTGGCCGCTGGATTGCGAGTCATCGAATGGCTTTTTAACCATGCTCGCCTGCGGTACGACGTCGCGTTACGCATACTCCTTGAAGAAGCGCTGGATCGCCCCGGGGGGCATGTGACTGTTGCTGACGCGGTCTATCGGTGGCTTTTGCTACCGTTTGAGTCCGAGGCCCATCCCGACCTGTTGGGTCTGCTCGCGCGGCGGTTGAGCTCCCCGAACGCACCAGATGCGGTCGCGATTGTAGCTAAGCTCTCAGCGTTCGTGCGGACGTACGCGCTGCCGTCTACTCGAGGAGCACTGCTCAAAACGTTGTCATCGGTTCAAGGCGGAGAACCGAATGGGAGCTTCGATACAAGCGTCAGCGATGATTCAACTACGACTACGCCGATTACATACGACATTGACGGTGAGAAGCTCACCGAATCGGAGGTCACCGAGCGAGCCGTCTCTGTCGAAGCCATCCGAAGACTCGTTGCAACAGCACGGGAATCGTTCCTCCGTTGGGAACGGGTTCTGGAGCCGTTTGTGCATCAAGCGACCGATGCAGAAGTTCAAGAACTCGCCGCGCTCTTCGGCAACTCCAAGCGATCTTCGATGGTATACGCACTCTTTGCGCGGCGGTTGGCCACACTGGATCGTCGACAGGAATCCGTGCGCATGGCGGAGCGTGCGTTCGAGCTCACGGAGCCGTCGGGCTGGCATGAATACCTTGATGGTGGTACGCGGTTGCGTGTGCTCGAAGCGTTGAGGATCGTTGACAGCGAACGGGCGCAGCGCATCGGTTTCGAGACGCTAATCAACGAATTGACCGCCGGCACGGCAGACGGTGGGCCACTCGCCGTGGAGCTAAGCCGAATTCTGCCTCTTCTCATGGACGCCGTGCCAGCCGGGCGTGTCTGGGAAGAAGTGCGGTGGTACTTGGGGGCCCTATTCGCTCACTCGGGCGCACTACAGGGTCCAAGTCTCGGTGATTTGATACCTCGCGACCCGCACGACGTCAGAGCAGCTTCTTGGACGCTGTGTCGCTGGATTATGCAGTATTTCGATGACCCAGCGAACGCGCTCGCGCGTTCCGCTCAGCGCGCGGCGATCGAACTCCTAGAAAAGCGGGACGAAACCATTCAGGCGCTCGTTAGCGAGTATCTCGACGGCGATCCAACCGAGCTCGCGTTGATTACGCTGCGGGCAGCTGCGATCGAAGACGCAGAAGTGATCGCGCCGTTCGCAGACCGGTTCGCAAAGCTGACTGCCGCGCGACATTTCGGGGTGCGTCAACAGGCTCGTCAGCTGCTTGACGACCTCGCTTCAGGAGGGTACGGGGCAGTTGCAGCGGCGACGCCAGCACCGGCGGAGCTGCCGGCCGCTTACGATCTGTCGTACCGGCGGCGACGGTCGGCGCAACGCATCGTAGACGTCCCCGTCCGGTCAGAGGAGTTCTTGCCGCCGAGCGACGATCCCGCCGAGCTGATCAGCCCGTGGCATGCAGAGGCCGGCGCCATAGCAGAACTCGCGAATGTGCAACCTGAAGCGCTCTATCAGCGCACCGCCGAACTGATGGCAGAACTTGGCGGACCGAACTTTGATGACAGAGAACGCGAGCTGCGTAATCGCCTGGATAGGTTGGAACTCAAGCTCGGTTTCCGACGCCCGCGAGCCGCGCTAGCGCGCAGGGCGCTCGGCGTTGCAACTGCGGAGCTGGTTGATGCAGGCCGAATCCGTGATGCGGACTTCGATGCACTCGACACGCTCTTGTGTGCTGGTGACCCTGCAACGCTACGGCAACTTCCGCAGCCGAGGCCGACCTGGATCACACCGATCGCTGAACGTACTGACGGAACCGAGCGGGCCTACTACAGCGCGGGTTGGGAGTTGCGTGCTTCGCCGTCGCAATCGGCGAGTCTTGCGCCAGTGGAGACAGTCGACGGCGTCATTATCGCCGAAGAAACGCATCTGAGATGGTTGCAATGGGAGAAACCCGAGGAGGTGCGACTCGCCGCCATCGTCGGTGGTGTGCCGCCGACCGCTCTCCTCGAGGATGACGATCCGCTGCGTAAACTGTGCGTAGAGTGGCCTCATGATCTGGTAAGCAAGTATTCGCGGCTAAGGGGCGACCGCAGGCACCTGGCAGGGTTACAAAACGGCTTTCGCTTTGAAACGCCGGGAAACCGGTGGCTGGCCTTCAATCCGTCAGTCGCCCGGGTACTTGGTTGGGTGCTCGATGCGGATGGTCTTTTTCGCTGGATTGACGCATCTGGTGGCGTGATGGTCGAAAGCCTCTTATGGCAGGACGGTTTGTATGAACATCAACCGCCGAAGTTCGAAGATGAAGTCGGATGGGGATGGCTGGTGCTGGCATCGCAGGTTGGATGGACAGCAATTGTTAAAGCGTATGAGGTGCGGTCACGCGCAGTCTGCGTCATGCGAAAATCGAACAAGGTTTCGTGGCATCGCGCCACGGCGTTATCTCCAGCCTGAACTCAGTCCTTCGATCCACATTCACTGTTTTGTTCCGCCGTGCTAGCGATCGCACTACAGCTCGGACGTCGTACACGAATCAACATCTGAATTTCGTTTTCACATGGATTGAAGTTGATCGAATCACATCGTTTCGCGCGTTCAATAAACTGTTCAAGATCAGGACATCCCGTGAACCATTCGCCAATGACGTGTGCGGACTCGAACTTCGCATGAATCGCGCGCTCGAGAGACTCGTCGCCCGCTACCACGGCGAGCAGCTTGAGTTCCGTTGAGTTGCCGGTCTGTAGTACGCGAAGCCGCCGAATCGGCTCTCGAGCAATCCCAATCTTGATGCGCTCGCCGCACCGCAGGAAATACACAAACTGCTGCTTCTTCTCCGCCTGCTTTTGAGCGAACGCACTGACCGCCGCGGCGACTCTCTCAGCGTGCTTCGGCGTCGGCGGACCATCCAGTGAGACGCGGTAGCGACGACCGCGAAACGAGAAATCCGTTCTATGTGTTCTGACACGCAGTCGCTTCGGCCTCACAGGTGAATTTTCCATTACGCGTCGCTCCTTCCAAACTACCAAGGCCCGTTCTACCGAAGATAGGGATCTTCATGGATTCGAGACCTCGCTGGGCGGTAGTGCTGTGGAATCGGCATCCCCGAAGGTGACGGATTCCAGTTTCTGCAATGGGTACTGAGGCAGGGGCAAGCATCGATCACAGAGCAGGAGCAGACCCCATTCCTTGCACGCCAGCACTCGAGCCGGCTGACCGTTGATCGTCGTGTCGATCTCTGACCACACGACCTTTCCCTCCGCCTGTTCTTGCTGCGCGATCTTCATGCGTTCGTCACCAGGAAGGTGAAAGTGCGGGACGAGCATGTACATGGCGCGCGGCGGACCGCTGAGGTCGTAGCGCTTCTTTCGCGCCTGCCTCCACAAGAACGGAGCCGCCGGCCCCAGTACGGCTCGATCGATTCGCTTCATGAGACGAAGCGCCATCGCCATGGCTCTGACGAGTATCTGATATGGAATGTGAATGTCTCGCTGCTGGAAAAACTGTTCCGGCTGCTCCCGATGCGCGATCTCCTGATTCCGTTTCTGCCGCAGCTTGTGCTTAACGACGAAGCGAGTGAGGGCCTTTGCTTCCGCCTCGAACTGCTCCAGCTTCCGAGCGGCGAAGTGAAAGTTGGTGCGTCCGATTTTCTCGTCAGCAAGTTCGGAGAGGCGCGCAACCAGCTCGTCTCGAAGTTTCCCTTTCAACAACCAGAGAAACGCCAGCTCGCTGTTCTTCAGGTCAGCAGCGGGATCGTCGGACTGCAGCTTCGACGCAGACGCCATAAAATGTCGAAGAAGCAGCCACGTCGTCAACGCCTCGCCGAGCTCCCCGCGCAAGTTGGCGACGAGGACGTCGGTCCCGGTCCTGGCTAATCTTAGACGCTCATCTGCCAACGGCGATTCTCCATCTTGCCGGGTCGTGAAGCGCCGCGGCTACTGACAACCCCGCCACGGGTTACGCAGCAACTACCCTGATGCGTGCGGCTCGGCGTGAGCGCGGCTTGCTCCTGACGACAATCTCGACATCCTGGTCGAGCGCCGTCAGCAGGTTCATCAGCCGTTCGACTGAGAAGCCCGCGAGTTTGTAGTTGCGGAGGGCAGAAACCTTCGGTTGCGTCACGCCCAACACATTGGCGGCTTCCGCCTGCGACAGCTTGCGAGCCCCTAGCACGCGGTTCAGTGCGTAGGTGAGGCGCAGTTTCGCTTGTCGCTCGAATGCATCCGGATATCCAAGGTCTTCAAAGACGTTCTTGGTGCCACGAACAAGAACGTCTTGCTCAGCGCTTCGCCTTGCCATCTTGCCCCTCAATCGTCTTCTGCTCTCTTCAACGGTCTTGGCCAGGCGCACAACGGTATAATCCCAGTTCTGGGATATTTCCGCAAGCGGCTCCAGAGCGACGGGAGCTGTTGGTGATGCGCGAAATCCTAGCTGTGTGGAGGTATCCCACTCCGAATAGGTGGTTGTGCCTCCACACAAAAGCCTGTTGCGGTGCACCGACGAAAGATGTGGGTGTTGTCAGCACCGCCGACGGATCACAACGCCCGCTCAAGCTGGACTGTGGCCTCGTGCTTCGACCTCGTGGCTTCGCTCTGGGCGGGACTCTTGACGAAAGGCGACCAGGGGCGTAATTTCATCTCAATCGTCTGTGGCGGAGTCGTTCGCCACGTCCCTCCGTCGGTGCCAGGCCCATGGAGGCGCTTACCTCTCCTCGCTTCCAGAGCACGAGAGTCGAGCACCCACCTCGTTCCGGAGTCGGATCACTCGGCTTGACCCGGTCCCGCTGGTCAGCTTCGACCCAGCGTCTGACCAGCGCGACGGAGCACGAGAGAGCGCTCACGATAGGCGAGCTCGCCCCAGGGCAGTCGCAAACGTCGGCGCCGACCGACACCTAACGGAACCCCCAGTGACAGAGGCACCACGCGCGCGTTCCTTCTCAGGAAAGCCCGTCCTGCCGTGCCGCGGGCGTTTGGCGCGTGGTGGTCACCACCCGGCGTCACGTCCCGCACTCGGCTGCGTCACAGGCGCAGCGACGAACCGCGCGGGCCGTCGTTTATCGCCCGCACGGCGTCAGGCTCGGCGGCACGATGCGCGTCCAGATAGTCCGCGTCGTCCGCGCGCAGATGGCCGCTCCGTTCTCAGGGCGGAGCGGCCAGCCTCGAGTTGATTCAACAACAACAGTCATCGTTGCTGGACAACGCGGGGTTATCATGCGTGGACGAACAAGATCACGGTGCTGGGCGCCAGCTCAAAGGCGAGCGCGAACGAGCGGTGTCGCCCGTCGCACGCGACGCCGACCGCATGTCGGTGGGCAGGCCGACGACTCAATGCTCGCGCTCGTCCGCCTGCTGGCTCGGCAGGCCGCGCGTGAAGCCTTCGACCAGGCCGTCGCGGAGTCGGATCGTTCTGTCGAAAAGGACCGCGAATGAAAGTCGCCATCTACGCCCGGTACTCGTCGGAGAATCAGCGGGACGCATCGATCGCTGACCAGTTCCGCATCTGCCGCGAGTTTGCGCAGCGTCAGGGTTGGAACATCGCCGCCGAGTACTCCGACCATGCGGTCTCGGGCGCGACGATCATGCGGCCCGGCTTCCAGGCGATGATGCGCGAAGCGCTCCAGAAGAAGGTCGACATCGTCATGGCCGAAGCGCTCGATCGTTTCAGCCGTGACCAGGAGGACACCGCCGGCCTTTTCAAACGCCTTACATTCGCCGGCGTCAACATCGTCACGCTCGCTGAAGGCGACATCACGCATCTGCACATCGGGCTCAAGGGAACGATGAACGCCCTGTTCCTGAAGGAGCTGGCGGAGAAGACCCGACGCGGACTCCGTGGCCGAATCGAGCTTGGGAAGGCAGGCGGCGGTGTCAGTTTCGGCTATCGAATCGTGCGTCGGCTCGAGAACGGCGTCGTCACCACCGGCGAGCGAGAGATCGTCCCCGAGGAGGCCACCATCGTTCGACGCATCTTTAACGACTACCGGGCTGGCGCGTCACCGAAGCAGATCGCGAAAGCGCTCAACGCCGAAGCTGTCCGCGGCCCGCGTGGGGCGCTCTGGAGCCCGAGCACGATTCACGGAAATCCGCAGCGTGGCATCGGCATTCTCCACAACGAGCTGTACATCGGTCGCCTGGTGTGGAATCGGCAACGGTTCCTGAAGGATCCAGACACCGGCAAGCGCGTCGCGCGAGCGAATCCGCCGTCCGAGTGGATCACGAAGGACGTGCCCGAGCTGCGAATCATCGACGATGAAGTCTGGCGGGCAGTACAAACGCGATACGCGAGCGTTCAGCGGAACTGGAAGGCGGGCCAAGACGGCCGGCGGTTCAACCAGTTCAGGCGCCCCAAGTACCTTTTCTCGGGCCTCACGAAGTGCGGCGAGTGCGGCGCCGGCTTCATCGTCTATTCGCGCGAGCGGCTCGGATGCTTTGGCACTCGCGACCGCGGCACATGCACCAATAAGCTCACGATCTCGCGGCACGAGGTCGAGGAGCGGGTGCTCAGCGCCTTGCAGGACAAGTTGATGCGGAAGGAGTTCTTCGAGGAGTTCTGCCGCGAGTTCGCCACGGAGATGAACAGGCTCCGAATGGAGCAACGGGCCGGCCTGAGCGGCGCCAAGCGCGAGCTGGAACGCGTCAAGCGCGAGATTCAGAAGGTTGTCGAAGCAATCGTTGATGGCGTGAAGGGTTCGGAGCTGAAGGACCGGATGGCGGGCCTCCAGAACCGGAAGGACGCTCTGTTAAACCAGCTTGAAGTGGCGGACGAACCGCCGCCGCTTCTGCACCCGAGCATGGCCGACCTCTACCGCTCGAAGGTGGCGGGACTCGCGTTGGCCCTCCAGCGTGAAGACACCCGCCTGGAGGCCTCGGAGTTCCTCCGAGGACTGATTGATTCGATCGTGCTGACTCCGGAGAATGGCCGGCTCCGGATTGAGCTGAGGGGGAATCTGGCCGCGATGCTGACTGCTGCCCAGAAAACGAAAAGGTCGCCCAATACAGGCGACCTTCTCGTGCCGGTTCAATTGGTTGCGGGGGCGGGATTTGAACCCGCGACCTTTGGGTTATGAGCCCAACGAGCTACCGGACTGCTCCACCCCGCGTCAGGAAACACTGATTGTAACACATAGAGGACGCGCGATCTGCAAGCGTGCCAGCGGTCAACTGTGAGGACCGAAAAAGGCGCACCGCCAGCTGGGGTGAATTGCACTTGACCGGACCGGACCGCACATCTCACCTGAAAAAAAGGGAAGCTGAGCCGTCGCGATTTGCTGGAAGCGACAATTCCCGGCGTTGGACGCCTTGACGACGGTCACTGCCACCACATCTCTCTTCGATGCTACTGTTACGACATCGCTTCCTTTCCGGGCATCGGTCCCCTCCCGACCTTCGCGGACATCGAGCGCGCAACCCGGCAGATCGCCGGCGTCGCGCACCGCACTCCGGTGATCACGTCGAAATCCGTGAACGAACGCACGGGCGCCCAGGTGTTCTTCAAGTGCGAGAACCTGCAGCGCGCCGGCGCCTTCAAGTTCCGCGGCGCGTACAACGCGCTCTCGCTCTTGTCGCTCGACGAGCGGCGCCGCGGCGTCGTTGCCTTCTCATCCGGCAATCACGCGCAGGCGGTGGCGCTGGCGGGACAGCTCCTCAACATCCCGCGGGTGATCGTCATGCCGGCCGATGCACCCGCGGTCAAACGGGCAGCGGCCGAAGGATATGGCGCCGAAATCGTGCCGTACGATCGTCAACGCGACGACCGTGAAGCCATCGGGCGGAGGCTGTCGGCCGAGCGCGGGCTGGCCCTCATCCCGCCGTACGATCATCCCGACGTCGTCGCCGGTCAGGGCACGGCCGCACGGGAGCTGTTCGACGAAACGGGACCGCTCGACGTCCTCCTGGTGCCATGCGGCGGCGGCGGGCTCCTCGGCGGATCGGCGCTGGCCGCCGATGCGATGTCGCCCGGCTGTACGATCGTCGGCGTGGAACCGTCGGCGGGAGACGATGCGACGCGATCATTTCGAACGAGGGAGCTGCAGACAGTGCGCCATCCGGAGACCGTGGCAGACGGGGCCCGGACCGCATCGATGAGCCCTCTGACTTTCGCGCTCATGCTGCGCCACGTCACCGACATGACAACGGTCGAGGACCGGACGCTGATCGCCGCGATGTTCTATCTCTGGGAACGCCTCAAGCTCGTCGTCGAACCGACGGGCGCGCTCGGCGCGGCGGCGGCGTTCGATGGGAATCTTCCGATCGCTGGACGCCGCGTCGGCGTCATACTCACCGGCGGCAACGTCGATCTGTCGCAGGTTTCCCGATGGCTCGCGCAACGCTGAAACGGTTCGTCTTTGCTGCGCTCGCGGCCGCCCTCGTGGCCGGCCCTGGCGTGGAGGTCCGGCAAAGTCCCGCCGGCCGCTCGCTGTTCACGCGGGTTGTCCACGCCCAGCAGGAGGAAACGGGATCGCCCCGGGCGCAAAGCCCTCTCACGATCCTGCAAATCAATGATATCTATTCGACGGTACCTATCGATGGCGTCGGCGGGCTCGCGCGGGTCGCGACGCTGAAGCGGCAGCTCAGCGCCAACGGTCATCCGGTCATTCTCGCCCTCGCCGGCGACTTTCTCTCCCCATCGGTCGCATCGAGCGTCTTCAAAGGCGAACAAATGGTGGCGGCGCTCAACTCGGCCGGCCTCGACTTCGCCACCCTCGGCAACCACGAGTTCGACTTCGGCCGCGACGTGCTGCTCCAGCGCATGGCCGAGTCGAAGTTTCAGTGGGTGGTGTCGAATGTCCTCGACACGAAGACGGGCAAACCGATCGGGAATGCGCCGCCGTACGTCATTCGTACCGCTGGTCCTCTCAAGATCGGTTTCATCGGGCTGTGCATCAGGACTCCGCTCATCAAGAACAATCAGGCCGGCATTCGTTTTATCGACCCGATGGCGGCCGCCGCCCGCTATATCCCGATCCTCAAACAGCACGGCGCCAATGTCATCGTGGCGATCACACACCTGGGCTTCGACGAGGACCGCGCGCTCGTGCGCAGGTTTCCGGCGATCGACATCGTGATCGGCGGACACGAACACATTCCGCTGACGGCCACGGAGAACCACGCGCTCATCAGCAAGGCCGGGTCCGAGGCGAAATACGTGGCGCGCCTCGACGTGAACCGGACCGCCGGTGGAACGGTCGAGCGGTTCTATGAATTGATTCCGGTGACCAGTGCAATCCCCGACGATCCGCAGACGGCGCAGGTCGTGGCGTCGTACGAGAGCCGGTTGAGCCGCGCGCTGGACGAAGTCGTCGGCACGTCCACCGTGCCGCTGGACGCGACGGGCCACCGCGAGGTCGCCGAATCGAATCTCGGAAACCTGGTGGCGGACGCGCTCCGCGCGGACGCCGGCGCGGAGATCGGTTTGACGAACTCCGGCGCCATCCGTGGCGATCGGCTTTATCCCGCCGGACCGCTGACACGCCGGACGCTGCTGGCGATGCATCCGTTCGGCAACGTGAACTGCAAAGTCGCGGTGCCGGGACGTGTCCTGCTCGCGGCGCTCAACAGCGGAGTGTCGAAGCTGCCGACGGGGTCGGGACAGTTTCCGCACGTGTCCGGCCTCACGATGAAGATCAACGTGCGCGCCCGGCCCGGGAACCGCGTCACCGACGTGCTCGTCGACGGTCGGCCGCTCGAACCGGAGATGACGTACACGGTTGCACTGCCCGACTACCTGCTGAAGGGCGGCGACAACTACACGATGTTCGCCGGCGCACAGATCCTGGTGGGTCCTGAATCGGGCAACCTGATTGTCGGCGCACTCGAGAAATACATTACGGACCGGGGCGAGATTTCACCCGGGATCGAGGGGCGCATCACGATCGTGCCGTGACGCCGAACAGCTTCATGGCGTTCTCCTTCAGGATCAGCGGCCTGACTTCGTCCCTGATCCCGATTTTCGCGAAATCCGACAGCCAGCGATCGGGCGTCAGCAGCGGGTAGTCCGATCCGAAGAGCACCTTCGTCTTGAGCAGCGTGTTGGCGTATTGAATCAGTGTCGGCGAGAAATACTTCGGCGACCAGCCGGACAGATCAATATAGACCTGCGATTTGTGCAGGCACACCGAGATCGCTTCGTCCTGCCAGGGAAACGACGGATGCGCCATGATGATCGGCATATCCGGAAAATCCACCGCCACATCGTCGATCGGCATGGGATGGCCGTACTTGAGCCGGATGCCGCCGCCCGCGCGCATCCCGGTGCCGATCCCGCTGTGGCCGGTGTGGAACAGGACCGGCAGACGCGCTTCGGCAAATACTTCGTAGAGCGGATACGCGATTCGGTCGTTCGGGAAGAACTGCTGCAGCGGCGGGTGCAGCTTCAGGCCGCGCACGAGCCCGCCCGCCACGAGCCGGCGTGCCTCCCGGACCGCGTCCGCACCCCGGTTCGGATCGAGACTCGCGAACGGGATCGCGATGTCGGCGTTCTTCGCGGCGAATTCGACAACCGCGTCGTTGGACACCTGCGGGCGGCCCGTGATCCGCTCGTCCACGGTGAAAACGACGCAGGCGATGTTCCGCGATCGGTAGTACTCCGCGAGCACACTCCAGTCCGCCTGGGCGCCGTCGCCGAAATACTGTTTCGCCGCCGCGTCGGCGGCCGTGGCCTCGCCCGTGTGTTCGAGATGCACGTGGACATCGATAGCGGTCAGGGAAGCGGCGTCAATCATCTGTCGTCCTCGAAGGCTGATTCACCGTTACCGGTTATCCGGGGATCCGGCTTCCGGGCTTGATGTGACCGATAACACGCGCGGCGAGCCCTCGGCGTAGAGCTCGTCCACGAGTACCGACCGG
>Ga0136846_1209654_pt1 | contig 14398 bp, 15 predicted proteins | sample HopSoiMetagenom2_FD_96841 | JGI IMG/M metagenome (GOLD analysis project Ga0136846, IMG submission 96841) | Grasslands soil microbial communities from Hopland, California, USA - 2 Assembly 2016 (version 4) | ecosystem: Environmental > Terrestrial > Soil > Grasslands | place: USA: Hopland...
CCTGCTCGTTGACCCAGACGAGGTCGCCGACCGTACCCGCGTGCGCGCGGCCCTCGGCGACCGCGCGCAGGACGTCGAGCTCGCTCGACCCCGTGTCGCCGTGCTTGCCCAGATCGGTGTCGAACGGGAGGAGCGCGACCCTGTCCAGCTCCACCCTCTCCCGCCGCAAGAAGTGCAGGGGCAGGATCCTGGCCTGGGTCGAATCGCGGCTGCCCACGGCCAGGGTCTTGCCGGCCAGATCGGCGAGAGAGCGGATCCCGGCGTCGCGGCGCACGATCAGCTTGGCGTGGAAATCGCGGTCGCTGTCGCGCATTCCGAGGGAGCGCGAGCGTCCCCCCGTGCGCTTCTGGACGCGCACGTGTCCGAGGGGCGTGTTCCAGGCGACGTCGACGTGCCCGGCCAGGAGCTCCTCCACCTGCCGCTCGTAGTTGGAGAAGAGGGCGAAGTCGAAGTCGACCCCGGCGTCGCGAAAATAGGCGCGGATGCCCTCCCAGATCGTGACGACCTTCGGATCGTAGGCGACCGCGCCCAGGAGGATGGACTCTCCCATCGGTCTTCCTCTAGAACAGGGGCAGGCCGGTGAGGGCCTTCCCGATGAAGTCGTCGAGATGGTCGACGGTCGGGGCCATCACCCAGCCCGCGCGCGCGTCCCGGAACAAACGCTCGATCGGCGTCGCCTGCCGTGAGAAGGCGGCTCCGCCGCACGCCTTGAGAGCCAGGTCGGTCACCTCGAGCGCGCCCTCGAGGGCAGCCCGCCGCGCGGAGAGGACGAACAGAGGCGCCTCCGCCGATCCCGACTCCATCTCGCCCAGCGTACGCCCGAGCAGTGCGCGCGAGGCCTCGGTGCGCACGCTCATCTGGGCCAGCCGGGCCCGCAGCTGCGGCAGGTCGCGCAACGCGGTGCCGGTGTGCTCGAACCCGGTGGACGAGAGGTGCTGGGCGGTGGCCTCGACCGCGGCCCGGCACAGTCCATGCGCCATGGCCGCCGTGCCGATGGCGAACCACGGCAGGATCACGCCCAACATCGTCTCCGCGCCCTTGCCCGGCTCGCTGATGAGGTCCTGCCGCGACACCGCCAGGCCCTCGAGAGCCACCGGGGACGAATCGTTGCCGCGCAGGCCCAAGCCGTCGAAGGCGCTCTGAGGGCGGACTTCCGCCGCCGCCGTGCGCGCCAGGTAGATGGTCGACTCCAGCGGCGACTGCGCCCCGGGCGCCTGCGCGCTCGAGACGTACGAGTCGGCGAAGTTGGCGGAGGTGACCCAGGACTTGGCCGCGCTCGTCACGAAGCCGTCGCCCTTCGCGGTGAGCTTCGAGACGGGGGCCCAGAACTGCGACCGCGAGCCCTTCTCCGAGAGCGAGAGCGTGGAGAGGTGCTTGCCCTTCGCGGCCGCGCGCAGGATCGCGTCACGATCGGCGAGCAGCTTCGAGGAGCTGATGGCCTGCACGGCCGCCGTGTGCATCACGTAGATCATCGCGGTCGACGCGCAGGCGCGGGCCAGCTCCTCGGCGGCCACGCAGAAGGCGCGGGGGCCCTGACCGAGGCCGCCCAGCTCGGAGGATACGGTGAGACCGAGCAGGCCGGCGGCGCCCAGGCTCTCGATGCTCTCCTGCGGGAAGCGGGCGCGCTTGTCCACGTCGGCGCCGTTGCGGGCGACGACCTCGATCGGGATCGAGAGTTGGCTGGGTTCGAGACCGTAGGGATGAGGCATCGGACGCTCCTTCGCCCCGCGCGGGGCGCGGAGCCTTCAGGATTGGGCGGCGAAGAGAATCGGAACCCGACTCGAGGGACCCGACCGTCAGGTGAAAGGGAGGCAGGTCACGGTTCGAAGGTTAGACCGAGTGGTCCCGAGCGGCAAGGGCATCACCTGTCCTCCGGCGTCGCCCCGTTGCGGGCGCCGTACCGAAGGGCTTCTTGAACGCGCGCGAAAAGAGGGTGGCGGGCCCATCCATGAACGGCATCATCACGTCGAGGAGGATGGCGTCGGGCCGGGCCTCGCGCGCCTGTCGTGAGCGTGCGGGACGCCGTAGGCGTGAGGCGCGCGTGAGGGGTGTGAGGCAAGCGCAGCGGACACCCTATCGACGCGAAGACAAGCGTCGATGATGATGGGCCGAGTGTCCCGGGCGCCTGTGCATGGGGGCGAGCCGCGCCGGAGCCGGCAGCGGGAACGAGGCTCCCGTGCTCTGGGCCAGGATGCGGTGGACCCTCGTGACGTAGCCGCGCGTCTCGCCGTAGGGCGGGATGCCGCGATATCGGATGACCCTGCTGGGGCCCGCGTTGTAGCCGGCGAGGGCCAGGGCCACGTTGCCGTCGAAGCGGTCGAGAAGCTCCCTCAGGTATTTCACGCCGCCGAGGAGGTTCTGGCGGGGATCGAGAGGATTGGCGACGCCCATGCGCGTCGCGGTGGCGGGCATGAGCTGCATCAGGCCCTGCGCACCGACGGGCGACACGGCCAGGGGATCGAAGGCGGATTCGGCCTGGACCACCGCGCGCACCAGGTGTGCGCTCAGGCCGTGCTCGGCGGCCGCCTCTTCGATGAGCGCGTCGAGCGCCTCGCGGTCGTGGCCGGCGAGGTGGAAGTTGGTGGTCTCGACTTCCACCTGGGCTCGGTCTTCACCGGCGGGTTCCCGACCCGACTGACGGGACAGGAGCGCGAGCGCCGCCGCCACACCCGCCCGCGTGAACCGGCGCGCACGATCACCGCGGCGCCTGCGACGGCAGAGTGTTGCTCGCGACCGCGCCGCCTCGATGGAATCCGCACGTCGCCGCTCGATCAGAGCCATTCGGCGCACATGTCGGTCTTGACCAGGATGCTGACGAGCCATCCGGTCAACTCTCACCCGACGCCCGAGCCAGGAGCAACGCGATGGCGGCGGCGGTCACCCCGCCGGCCAGGAAGCTGACCAAGGACGTGAGATCGGGCGTGCGGTCTTTCATGGAACCTCCTCGAATGTCGTGGGCGTCCCGGCCGAAAGGCCGGGCTGAGGGTCTTCCTCGCGGGCACCCCTCGGGTGACCGGCGTCCTCGGCGACGCGCGGCGGCGGGCAGGTCAGGCGAGAGCGCAAGGGATCGGCAACGGCTTCACAGCAATATCGCGGCCACGAAGTCGGTTGGCTCTCAAAAGGCCCCGAAGAGCGGCCAGCCACGTCGAGGGAGGCGTGCGCGCCGCCCTGGACGAGGGCGCACAGGTCTGGCTTGTACGTGGATTCCGGAATCCGGAACGCTTCCACGCGCTCCTTCTGGCTCAGGCCGGCGGCGCCCCTGCCGCAACCACGACGGCGGGGGTGTGTAGGCGAGTTGTGCCGCACTGGAGGAAGGCGCAGACTGCCCCTGCGCCCCGATTGTGAACTCAGAAATCGCCGGCCCGTGCGCCGTGATCGTCGACGACGACCTCGAGACCCTCGAGGTCCTGGGCGAGTGCGTCCACCGCGAAGGGTTCGCGGTCCATTGCGCTCCGAGCTTGAAGCAGGCCCGGGAAGCCATCGCGGCCACGACGCCCGACATCCTTCTCGTCGACATCCAGTTGCCCGATGGCAGCGGTCTGGAGCTCCTGGAGGGTCTGGGTCCGGCGGCGCCCGAGGTCGTCTTGATCACCGGCCAGGCGAGCGTGGACACGGCGGTGGACGCGCTGCGCCGGGGTGCCGCCGACTACCTCACCAAGCCCGTGGACTTCGCCCGGCTCAAGATGATGCTGGCCAACCTGGCCCGCACCCTCGAGATGAAGAGCGAGATCGGAGCGCTGCGGACCGAGCTGCGCAAGCTGGGCCGGTTCGGGCCGCTCATCGGGGGCTCCGCGCCCATGCAGAAGGTGTACGACCTGATCGGCCGCGTGGCCACTACCGACGCCGGCATCCTGCTCACGGGCGAGACGGGGACGGGCAAGGAGGTCGTGGCCCAGACCATCCATGCCTTGAGCCGCCGCCGCCGGAACCCCTTCGTCGCCCTGGACTGCGGCGCGATATCGGCCACCCTGATCGAGAGCGAGCTGTTCGGCCACGAGCGCGGCAGCTTCACGGGCGCCGATCGGCTGCACAAGGGCTACTTCGAGCGGGCCCATCGGGGGACACGGAGATGCCCGCCGCGCTGCAGGTCAAGCTCCTGCGCGTGCTGGAGACGTCCACCGTCGTGCGCGTGGGCGCCGACAAGCCCATCGACGTCGACGTGCGCATCATCGCCGCCACGAACCGGCCGCCCGCGCAGGCGGTGGCCTCGGGCAAGCTGCGCGAGGACCTCCTCTATCGCCTGAACATCTTTCCCATCCCGCTTCCTCCGCTGCGCGAACGCGGGGACGACGTGGAGCGGCTGGCCGAGCACTTCCTCGCTGAGCTCAACGCGGCGGAGGGAAAGGCGAAGCAGCTCACCCCGGCCGCGCGCGCGCGGTTGCGTGGGCACGCCTGGCCGGGCAACCTGCGTGAGCTCAAGAACGTCGTCCACCACGCGTTCATCGTGGCGGAGCAGGAGCTGGAGCTCGAAGGCCTCGACGAGACGTGCGCGCCTTCGGGCGAGGGCGCCTCGAGCCTGGTGGTGGCGGTCGGCATCCCGCTCGCGCACGCGGAGCGCCAGCTCATCCTGGCCACCCTCGACCGGTTCGAGGGCGACAAGCACAAGGCGGCCGCCGTCCTGCAGATCAGCCTGACAACCCTCTACTCCCGGTTGAGCGAATACAAGGCGAGCTGAGGGAATCTCCGCGCGGAGAGTAGAGGTCGCTCAGCGTCGCGGGACCCCGTTCGCAGTCCCCGGCGCGCGGAAGTGGAGCGGGTCCCGGAGGCTCTGCAGCTCCCGGTAGTAATAGAGCGCAGTCGGCCTCCGCCCGTTGAACCTCAGCCTCTTCAGGAACTCGATCTCGTCCAGCGATGCGCCCCCGCGGAGGGACGGGTCCCGCAGGAACTCCTCGAGCCCGGGCTCCTGCTTGAAGGGCGGGCCGGGCTCCTGCTCGACGAACTCGAACCTCTTCGCGGAGCCCGGAGCCAGCCGCCGGCTCAGCACGATCTCCATGGCGAAGGTCGCGAGGTCGATGTCCCAGGATTCGATCAGCGGATCCAGGAAGGAAACGCAGTTCTCGGCGGACAGGTTGAAGATGTCCGTGTCCAGGAACTCGAGGAGGTCGACGCGGATGTCCTCATAGCGGCGGCGGCTGAGCCTGCCCACCCGCCGGAGCCAGCTCTCGCTCTCCAGCTCCTCCTTGGCCACCCTCTTCACGACGTCCAACAGCTTCTGCGTGACCAGGCGTTCCAGCTCGCCGAAGGGCTGCTTCTCGAAGATGGCGCGGACGGGGGCCCCGGTGGCGGGCGCGCACTTGCGGAGGATCAGCGCGCGGACCTCCTTGAACAGGGGCTCGGGCGGGTCGAGCAGCGTCTTCTTCAGCTCGTCCTTGCGCTGGAGGTCCGCCAGCCTCGCCAGCTTCCCCCGGGGGAGCTTCAGCAGGCGTGACATCTTGTCGTAGATGTCCGTCCGGTCGGGCGCGGGGGGCATCTTCTTCCGGGCCAGGAGCTGCGAAACGTAGGACTCCGTGACCTCGGCGGCGGCGGCCAGGTCTTTCTGCCCGAGCCGCAGCTCGGCCAGGCGCTGCCGTATCAGCAAGCCCACGTCCATGGGACCTCCCTGATTAACCGTCTGCGATTAAGACAAGAACATCATCGCAGATTGAGCTTGACACGGCAAGTTAAGTTCACCCATACTGGTTAAGTATTCGAGAGCCCTCCCGATCATCTTGAGTATCTGTGGTCATCTGGGAGCGCCCCCGGGGCCGCGACCCGCCAAGGAGCACCGAATGTTTGCACGCCGAGTCTCCATTCACCTGAAGCCCAAGCGCACCGCCGAGCTCACCGAGACCTACGAGGTCACCAACTCGACCTTCCCCAAGCTTCCGGCCGTCGCGGCGGCCCCCGAGCCGGTAGGCCATCCATGAAGGACCTCGTTTCGAGTCGGCGCGTCAGCATCGTGGTCGCGATCGCATCGCTGTTGATCCTGTGGGCCATCATCGCGGTCCCGGGTGGTCCCGCCTGGCCGGGGCTCGTGTCGCTGAGCGTGTTGGTGGTCCTGCTCGGCGCCACCGCGAACCTCGTCCGGAGAGCGACGACCTCCGCCTCCACGTACGACGTCGTTCGAGGCGTGGAAGGCGAGACGGCAGGTAGCCCGCTGGCCGTGACGGCACGCATCCCGCTGCCGGGCCGGCATTGATCGAGGAGACGCCATGAAAGTAGGCCCGCTGCACGATCGTCTGGTCGTCCGCCGCATCGAGGAGAAGGAGACGGCCAGGGGCGGGATCATCATCCCCGACACGGCCAAGGAGAAGCCGCAGGAGGGCGAGGTCCTCGCCGTCGGCAACGGCAGGGTCCTCGACAACGGGACGAAGATCGCCCTGGACGTGAAGGTGGGCGACAAGGTCCTGTTCGGAAAGTACTCGGGCACGGACATCAGGCTCGAGGGCGAGGACGTCCTGATCCTCCGCGAAAACGAGGTCCTGGCCGTGCTCGCCTGATCGGCCCTCACGCGCATCCCGTCGGTTCATTTCCGCAACCCAAGTCAGGAGACGCCCTCATGTCGAAGCAGATCACTTACGGCGACGAGTCCCGGCAATTCATCCTCCGCGGCGTCAACCGCCTGGCCGACGCCGTCCGCGTCACCCTGGGGCCCCGCGGACGCAACGTCGTCCTCGACAAGAAATACGGAGCGCCCTTGATCACCAAGGACGGGGTGACGGTGGCCAAGGAGATCCAGCTCAAGGAGCCCCTGGAGAACATGGGGGCGCAGATGGTGAAGGAGGTCGCGAGCAAGACCTCCGACGTGGCCGGTGACGGCACCACCACGGCGACGGTGCTGGCGCAGGCCATCTATCGCGAGGGCAGCAAGAACGTCACCGCGGGCGCGAATCCCATGTCCCTCAAGCGCGGCATCGACAAGGCGGTGGCGGCGGTGTCCGAGGAGCTCAAGAAGCTCAGCAAGCCCGTCAAGGGCCGGATGATCGCTCAGGTGGGCGCCATCTCCGCCAACAACGACGAGGCCATCGGCACCATCATCGCCGACGCCATGGAGAAGGTCGGCAAGGACGGCGTCATCACCGTCGAGGAAGCCAAGTCCATGGAGACCTCGCTCGAAGTCGTGGAGGGCATGCAACTCGACCGCGGGTACCTGTCCCCGTACTTCGTGACCGACCCCGAGCGGATGGAAGCCGTGCTCGAGGACGCGCTCGTGCTCATCCACGAGAGGAAGATCTCCAACATGAAGGACCTCCTGCCCCTGCTCGAGCAGGTGGCCAAGCTGGCCCAGCCCCTGCTCATCATCGCGGAGGACCTCGAGGGCGACGCCCTGGCCACCCTCGTCGTCAACAAGCTGCGCGGGACGCTGAAGGTGGCGGCCATCAAGGCGCCCGGCTACGGGGACCGCCGGAAGGAGACGCTCCAGGACCTGGCCGTCCTCACGGGAGGCAAGGCCGTGACCGAGGACCTCGGGATCAAGCTCGAGAACATCAAGCTCGAAGAACTCGGGCGGGCCAAGAAGATCACCATCGACAAGGACCACACGACCATCGTCGAAGGCGCAGGCCAGAAGAGGGACATCGAGGCCCGGGTGAAGCAGCTCCGTATGCAGGTCGAGGAGACGACCTCCGACTACGACAAGGAGAAGCTCCAGGAGCGGCTGGCCAAGCTCGTCGGGGGCGTGGCCATCATCAAGGTGGGCGCGGCGACGGAGACCGAGATGAAGGAGAAGAAGGCGCGGGTCGAGGACGCCATGCACGCGACCAAGGCCGCGGTCGAGGAAGGAATCGTGCCCGGCGGAGGCGTGGCCCTGGTGCGTTGCACGAACGCGCTCGAGAGCATCCGGGCCCAGGGCGACGAGGCGGTGGGCGTGGCCATCATCAAGCGTGCGCTCGAAGAGCCACTCCGCCAGATCGCCGGCAACGCGGGCCATGAGGGCGCGGTGGTGGTGGCCAGGGTGCGCGACCTGAAGGCGGACGAGGGTTTCAACGCTCTCACCGAGAAGTACGAGAACCTCGTCGAGGCCGGGGTCATCGATCCCACCAAGGTCGTGCGTTCCGCGCTGCAGAACGCGGCTTCCATCGCGTCGCTGCTCCTCACCACCGAAGCCACCATCTGCGAGATCGCCGAGGAGAAGGACTCCGCCCCTGGGGGTGGGATGCCGCCCGGCGGCGGCATGTACTGAAGGAGAGGTGGACCATGGACTCGCGTCTACGAAATCATGTCGCGGCGCTCGCCTGCCTCTGCCTGGCCCCGGCGATGGCCAGGGCGGAGTCGGCGGCTACCGGCTCGCTGGCCGCCGATCACGCGCGCAAGGTCGCAGACTGTCGCCGGCCGGAGCTCCTCTGCTTCACTTCGGAGCTGACGCCAGCGGAGACGGCCGCCCTCGCGGTTTTCCGGCACGAACGCAACGTCGCGGACTGCGGAGCGGGCGCGGCGACCTGCAACCGGGCGTCGCTCACTCGCTTCGAAGCTCGCGACCTCGCCGCCGCCGAGCGCGACCGCTACGTCTCCCAGTGCAAGGACGGCTCCGCTTCATGTGACCCGTCGACGCTCACGACCGCCGAAACGCGTCAAGTAACGGTGGCCGGCCACGAACGCCACCTGTCCGACTGCAAGGCCAGCAGGGTCCCTTGCGATCCCGCCACCCTGACCGCATCGGAGGCTCGCGAGGTGGCCGCCGCCCAGCGTGAGCGAAACGTCGCCGATTGCCAGTACGCATGGGACGGCTGTGACCGTTCCAAATTGACGGCGACAGACGCCGCTGAGGTGGTCGCGCGCGAACGTGAGCGCAACCTCTCCGCCTGCATGGATGGCCGAGACATCTGTGACTACGCACTTCTGACTCCCGCCGAGTCACGGGTCCTGGCCGCGGCCGAACGGCAGCGCAACCGGACCGCGTGCCGGACTGGATACGGGTACTGCGACCCTTCCCGGCTGACCCCAGCGGAGGCGGCCCGGACCCCGCCGGACGGTCGTCGATGAGACCCCTGTTGGGCGACGTGACCTCGCCGACGGTGGGCCGTGGTTTCGGTGGACCCGAGTTCGCGCTGACGGCGCCGATCGGCCTCCTATTGGCGGCAGCCCGTCACCTCACCGCGATTCGGCCGGCACCCTCGATGGAGCGAGTGAACGTCGCTGCATTCACCCTCGCCGGACTCCTGCTCGCCACCGCCTCATCGGCGGCGCCAACTCAGCCACTCCACGACACGCTCAAGAGGCCGCTCACCGGCGAGCGGTATGAAACGCTGCGCGCGCTCACCCATTATCTGGATCAGACCGCGATGGGCGTGCTGGAAGACGCCATCTCGGAGGTCAGACACGGCAATCCAGGGGATCCGCAAGAGGCGCGGTTCGTATACTCCATCCGCTCGTTCGCACGGAGCGCCGGCCGATTCTCCCGTCGCGTCGACGACTACCCGGCGAACCCTTTCGAGGTGCCGCCACAGGTCGCTGCCCTCACCGACGCCGCGCTCGAGATCAGCGATCGGCTCCGCGCCGCCCACGCGCTGGAGGGCACGAAGGAGGAGTGGGCCGGCGTGAATGACGTCCTGCATCGCATGTCGGAGCTGATGGAAGGGCGTCAGGTAGAGGTGCCCGCGCCCTACGTCGTGCCCGCGCTTTCCGGCGACCGGTTGGCCGAATTCCGACAGCTCGCCCATGATCTCGAGCTCAGCACGACTCGGACCCAGGAGACAGCCAAGCGCGAAGCGAGAAAATACCCCCGCGGCGAGCAGTTCCTGGGAGAGCTCGGCTACTTCGCCTCGCAGAGCCGCGATCTCCACCGCCGGGCGGAGAGCGGCCCGGTCTCCCCCCAGCTTCTCGGTGCGATGGTCGCGCACCTCCTGGAGGAGGCGAGGCTCGCCGACCGCCGGATGCGGGACGCGCACACGCTTTTGGAGGTGTGGGACGACTCGGGCCGATCGATCACGATGCTTCACAAGATGGCGAGTCTCGTACAGGCTTGACCGCTCCCCGCGGGAGCACAACCTGCGCTGCGAAGGGAACCAGACCCGGTCCGCCGGCACTTCCGCCGGGTTCCTCGGGCCTATGACCCATCCTAGGGGCCTCCTCCCCCGCCGCGAGGCAATCGCGGGATCGTGGCTGGCTCATGGCGAAGCGCCGCCGGTTCGAGCATCTGGGTGGCGGAGCCCCCCTTCGTTGCAGAGTGGCGTGATGATGGAGCGAAGAGGTAATCATGAAAGACAAGGACCAGGGCGGTAAGGGCAAGGTCGGAGAGGCCATCGAGCGCGACGTCAAGCAGACCAAACACGACGTGACGGGAGGCCGCAAGGGCGAGGACCTCGACCAGAACGCGAAGGACACGGTCAAGCAGGGAGTCGGACGCGAACCGATTCCGCCCAAGAACATCCCCAACCCCAAGAAGTAGAGCGCCGGACGGACGCCGCGAAGCGAAGCGGTCTTCTCCCGCTTCGCTCGCGGTCCGCCGCCGACCAGGAGGTCACCATGGCGGGCCGCACCCCCATTACGAAGCGGAAGCGCGTGAGGTACGCCGTCATCGGCCAGGGCTACATCTCGCAAGTCGCGGTCTTGCCGGCGTTCGCGCACGCCCGCCGGAACTCGGAGCTGGCTGCGCTCTTCTCCGACGATCCGGAGAAGCTGCGCAAGCTCGGTCGCAGGTACGGTGTCGCCGACACGTTCGGGTACGAAGACTTCGAAAAGGGCCTGCAGGAGGCCCGGATCGACGCCCTCTACATCGCCCTGCCCAACGACATGCACCGCGCGTACACGGAGCGGGCGGCCAAGGCCGGCGTGCACGTCCTCTGCGAGAAGCCGATGGCCATTTCCGTCGCCGACTGCGAAGCCATGACCAGAGCCACGGAAGCCGCGGGCGTGCACCTCATGATCGCCTACCGCCTTCACTTCCAGAAGGGCAACCTCAAGGCGGTGGAGATCGTGAAGTCGGGGCGGCTGGGCCAACCGCGTTTCTTCAGCTCCGACTTCTCGATGCAGGTGAAGGACAAGGACAATGTCCGCCTGCAGCGCGCGCGAGGTGGCGGACCGCTCCATGACCTTGGCATCTACTGCATCAACGCCGCCCGCTACCTGTTCCGTGCGGAGCCGGAGGAGGTCGTCGCCTTCAGCGCCCGGAGCAAGGATCGCCGCTTCCGCGAGGTCGACGAGATGACGAGCGCCGTCCTCCGTTTCCCCGGCGAGCGCCTGGCCACCTTCACCTGCAGCTTCGGCGCCGCCGACACCGCTACCTACCGCCTCGTCGGCAGCGACGGTGACCTCTGCCTCGAATCCGCCTACGAATACGCGGAGGGCATGGAGATGACGGTGACGGTCAAGGGGAAGCAGCGAAAGCAATCCTTCGCCAAGACCGACCAGTTCGCACCCGAGCTGCTGCACTTCTCCGACTGCGTCCTGGGTGGCAAGGAGCCGCGGCCGTCCGCCCGGGAGGGAACGGCGGACGTCCGCGTCATCGAGGCCCTCCTCGAATCAGCACGGACGCGAAAGCCGGTATCCCTGCGGACGGTCGCCCCGGCGGCGCGGCCCGAGCCGAAGCAGGCGATCCGCCGGCCGGCGATCGAGGAGCCGGAGCTGGTCAAGGCGACGCCGCCTTCCGGTGGGAGCTGAGACCGAACCGGCTCCGTCACCGCCCGACCACGTCTAGCCTAGCTCGATCCGGATCCGCTCCAGCCCGGCGCGGATGCGCTGGAGGTCCTCGCGCGCCTCCGTCAGCCGCTCCCGCTCCGCGCGCACGAAGCGCGTGTAGGGCGAGACGGCCTCGCGAATGCGGGCCAGGCTGTGGCCCAGCTCGTGATCGAACTGGGCGGTGAGGGCCTCCATGAGCCGCTTGCGCATGCCCTCCACTTTCGCGTGCAGCTCGTTCTTGGCCGTGCCTCGCTTGGCCGGGAGCACGAGCAGGCCGATCACGGAGAGCGCGCCCGCGGCCACGAGGCCCGTGAGGTCGCCCAGGGCCGTCGTGGCCAGCATGGTGACGACGGTCCCCAGGCCGAGCGCGCCCACCTGCAACGCCGCCGTGCCCGCGACGGCCACCTGGACCGACTCCGCCATCCGGCTCGACTCCGCGTCGTGGTCGTAGGCTTCCACCGCGCGCTGGGACTCCCGCCGCGCCCCCTCCAGAAGGCGGGCGCGGTCGTGCTCGAACACCCCCGCCACCCGGCCCACGATGCGGTCGGTGTGCTGCAGGCGCCGCTTCTCGAGCAGGTCCATCACGCCCTGCCACTGGCGAATGTCGCTGGCCACCATCCAGTCGATGGCCTCTTCCACGCGCCGCTCCACGACCCTGGGCAGGTCGGCTACGACCTCCTTGTCGAAGGCGCGCTTGAGCTTGGACGGGTTGACGAGGTCGAAGACGCGTCCGAGCCGCAGCGTGGCGTCGAAGAACTCCATGCCGCGGCGCTCGAACTCGAGCAGCACTTTCTCCACGTCGGAGAGCCGGAAGCGGAAGTCGCGCGCGAGATCCTCCTGGTAGAGCGTGAGCTGGCGATCGATGGTCTCGATCGTCTCGAAGTCTTCCTTGAGGAGGTGGAGGCGGGCCTCGCTCACCTTCAAGTGCTTGTCGAGGAGGTGCAGGCCCACGCCGAGGGGGTTCAGGAGCTTCAGACGGACGCGCTCCTCCTCGTCCAGGGTGGCGGAGAGGTAGCTCTCGAGCGCCTCGAAGCGGCTGGCCGCCCACGCCGCCGCGTCGGGCAATGTCTTCCCGCGCAGGGCCAGGCGCGCGGCCACCGGGAACGTGTCGGGCGCCGTCCCCAGCAGGGCACGCGCGTTCTCGGAGACGAAGGCGAGCACCGCCCGCCGGTCCTCCTCGCTCTCCAGGATGTCGATCTTGTTGATGGCCACCACGATCTTCTTGCCCCAGTCCCGGATGGACTGGAGGAAGGCCCGCTCGCTCTCCGTGAACGGCCGGTCCGCGGAGGTCACGAACAGGACGAGGTCGGAGCGCGGAACGAACTCGCGGGTCAGCATCTCGTGCTCGCGGAGCACGGCGTTGGTCCCGGGCGTGTCCACGATGTTGATGTCGCGCAGCATCTCGACGGGCGCCGTGATCACGTCCAGGCCGGAGTCGGTCGCCTCCCGGTGCACGGCCGGCCCGTACTTGAGCAGCCCGATGCGCGTGGTGGTGGGAGTGACGCCCTCCTCCAGCACGCGCTGGCCGAGGAGGGCGTTGATGAACGCGCTCTTGCCCGCGTTGAACTCGCCCACCACCACGAGCAGGAACAGCTCGTCGAGCTGGCGCAGCGACCGCTGGAGGGTGTCCTGGTCGTCCAACTCCACGTCGAGACGGGCGAGCACGGACCGCAGGTCGGTCAGGTCGCGGCGTTCGTCGGCCAGCAGGGCCTGCTGGCGCTCGGTGAGGATCCGCTCTTTCATCAAGTCCTGGTAGGCAGCGGCCGCCGCGCCCCTGCTCCGATCCTAGACGACCGGAACGGGGCCACGAGCCATCCCGAAGACCTCCGATCTCGGCTGGTCTGTAGGATCAACGGCGGTCGGGCGAGCCTTTACCTGCGCCGATCCGTCAGTTCCACTTGATGGAGAAGACGGGCGCGATCTGGCTCCCCTGCGGCGTCTTCAGGGCGTCGATGACCTTGTAGCGCTCGGGGACGTCCTTCCACTCGTCGTAGACCTGCCCGCCGATGAAGAAGCGCTTCGGGCCCGGGACCTTCTGCGGGGATGCGGTGACGGTGACCGTCTCGTAGCGCCGGACGGGCGGCTCGGTGCCGGCGCGGTCGCTGGCCGGAACCAGCTCCGTGCGTCCGTCGCCGTTGACGTCCGCCTCGACCCACCCCACGCGCAGGAGCTGATGGTAGCTGTGGTCCGCGATCATCTTCGTGATCTCGGCGTCGAAGCGGGCCACGATCGACTCCGCGCCGGGCACGTTGCGGCGGAGCGCGAAGTGGAGCGTGCGGACGAGCAGCGGCTCCGTTCCGATGGCCAGCCTCGTCTTGACCTCCTCCGGGTAGTTGGTCACGAGGTACTCGACCACGAGCGTGTCCATGAGGGCGTAGTCCGCTTCGCCACGCAGGACCTTCTGCAGGCTGTCCTCGATCGTGCTCGCGGGAACGTAGGTGGGTCCGTGCGGCACCTGCAGCGCGTCGCCGTAGGCCCAGCCGTCCACGAGCGCGATGCGCCGGCCCTCGAGCGCGGGCAGCGCGGGCGCGGACACGTCATGGCCCTTGAGCGCCACCAGCACGAGCTGGTTGTCGAGGTAGGGCTTGGAGTAGACGAGCCTGGCCTCGCGCTCCTCGCTTCGCCAGAGGGCCGGACTGCCGTCGAACCGCCCTTCGAGCAGCGAGGGAGTCAACTCGCGATCGGGAACGATGGTGGTCTCGGAGGTGAGACCCAGGCGCTTGAGGGCCGACTCCACGAGCTCGATGGCGTACCGCGGCTTTCCCGGCGCGTTCGTGAAGGGTGACCAGGGTGTCGAAACCAG
>Ga0136846_1213368_pt1 | contig 14394 bp, 13 predicted proteins | sample HopSoiMetagenom2_FD_96841 | JGI IMG/M metagenome (GOLD analysis project Ga0136846, IMG submission 96841) | Grasslands soil microbial communities from Hopland, California, USA - 2 Assembly 2016 (version 4) | ecosystem: Environmental > Terrestrial > Soil > Grasslands | place: USA: Hopland...
CCGCAACCGCACGCGCGCACTCGAGAATCGACTGGATGTCCTCAGGCATGTCGACGCGCTGAATGCCGCCTAACCGCAACTCCGCCTGCTCAGACGTCTGGCGCGTCTCAATGATGAGGCAGCGGAGATCGCGGGAAGAGCCGTCTAGGCTCTCTCGGGCGAGGAGCCGTCGCACGGTCCCCAGAACGCCCTTGTGGAGCGCCCAGGTATCGACGCCGCGCACATAGGGCGGTGGCTCCGCGAACCGCCGCACGAGTCGCCGCTCACCGGCTTGCTCAGCCGCCAGACTCTCATATGTGTCCTGCGCGAGGTCGTTGAGCGAGAACCAGAGTGACTCCGCCACGTCCTCCGAGAGGTGCCGTTGCAGCGCAGCGACGAGCCTAACGAGCTCGCCTTCGATGTCGAGGCAATCGGTGAGTGCCTCGAGCGCCGAAGGCACGCGTGGTTCAACAAACTGAAGACAGCGGAGCGCGCTCTGCAGGTTCATCGTCATCGACGTCAGCGGCTGGCGGAGATCGTGCGCGAGATCGTCCACGAGCTGTTTCAGGCCGAGTACCAACTCTGGTGGGTCGGCGCTGTCGGCCCGGCGGGTGAGCGCGGCGCCCGTCTCCGTGCTCCTGCCCCTCCGGTCTACGTCGTCAAGTTCGGTTGCTCGAGTAGTGAGCACTGCGTTCGAAGCGCGTCGCATGAGCCTTTCTTCCAGTTGCAGAGTGATTGACCGCTCGCGTCGACGCTACACGGTTCGATTTCGAAAGCTTGCATCAGAGGACTATCAATCCACTTGACTCCGGCCTTACCGGCAGTGTGAGGCAGTCGGGGAAATGCGGTGAGGTGGCTCTTAGGCCAATTGGGCTAGGCGGTGTCGCGACGGAGCTTCTCTTTGTAGCGCAGAACAAAAACGCGCCGGGAGGGGTGGATGAATCGATTCGTAACCGCGAGCGCTCGTCGTCAGCAAATACCAATCACGATCGTCGGCGGGCCGAAGGGAGCTGGCAAAACCACTCTCCTACGACAGCTCGTCACCTCCAATGATGGTCGTCGCATTGCCGTGGCTTTCGATCAGGGAATCGTTCCGTCACTGAGCGCTTCACTCGTGGCCAACGCGAGCAGCAATGCGCTCGAGCTCTCGAATGGCAGCTCGTGCCTCGCCCTGGATGGCGATGTGGGCACGGCGCTGTCCACGTTGCGTTCGACACGCGACCGCGCGTTGCCCGACCATGTCGTGGTCGAGGCGTCGGCATCCGCCGGTCCGCTGCGGATGGCCGGCTACACCTTCCTTCCCGGCTTCCGCCCGGGTGGAATGATCGTTGTCGTGAGTGCGCCCGAGATCGAGGCGATGCATGACGAGGGACTCGAGCCAGACGATGTGTTCGACGCCCAGCTCCGCCACGCCGAACTGCTTCTCGTGAATCAGATGGATCAGCTGAAAGTCCCCAATCGCGCGGCCGTGCGCCGATGGCTGCAACAACGAACGGGCCGTGCTCGCCTGATCGAGAGTCAACATTGTTGCGTTCCGACGGCGATGATTCTCGGCGCCGATCGCGATCACGTTCCGGCGGACGCGATTCACGCCGAGTGGTCGCCATTCTTTTCAGTATCGACCGAAGCGCGCAAACAGCGAATCCTTCAGCCGCGAACCCATGACGACTATCGCGCGTGGCTGTTGAGCACGGAGAATCCAATCGAGGCGCGGGCGTTCCGAAACTGGGCGCGGACGCTGCCGGAGAGCGTCGTACGGGGCGATGGCGTGCTCCGAATTCTCGGTGAGCCGAGTCATCAGTTCCGCTTCGAGTGCTGTGGTCGGCGATGGTCATTGAGCCGCGATGAGCCGTGGACGCCGGATGCGACGCCGGGAAGTTGGGTGTCACTGGTTGGGTTTGCCTCACGATCCGCCTCTGGGAAGGCGCAGCGCGATCTGAGCGAGTCGTTCATGGTCGAACCGCGCGAGTCGAGGGAACACTTCAAACCTCCCCTCTGGCGATCTCCTTCGAAGCCCTCGTTCGGCGACCAGGCCTGAGCGAGAGAGCACCGCGCGCCCCAGTCGTCGGTCGTCCGACGAGCTGTTTGTGGTGAGCGCCATGTTAAAACTTGCAGACTGAACCCAGTAGTCCGGAAAAATACGGTTGATGCGAAGAGCGAAATGCTATACACTGGTGTTTCCGACGTCGCCTCAGCGAGCTGCCTGTTCGCGTGCGTGATTGGGGGCTCGCGACCTTCGAAAGCGGGAGTGTGCTGGTGGGAACGCACCAGAGTGGGCATCACGCAGCCATCGGCTACGGCACGCTGTTCGAGAGAACTTTAGAGAAGCGAAAAGAGGCGGCTCCCGCTGGTGAACGGTTGTTCATCCGCGTCGCCGCGGTGATGCTGGCGTATTATGTCGGCGCGCGGATCGGCTTCCTGCTCCAGACGCCGCTCATTCCGCAGTCCGTGCTCTGGCTGCCCAATTCGATTCTGCTCGCGGCGCTGATCGTGTCACCGCCACGGACGTGGCCGCTCTTCCTGGTGCCGTCGCTCGCTCCGCAACTGCTCGTCGGCTATCAAAGCAACGCACCGCTCCCGACGATCACGCTCCTCTTCCTGACGAATTGCGCCGACGCGATCCTGGGCGCGATGCTCTGGCGGGTTGTGTCGAATGGCGAGCTTCGCATCCAGAGCCTGCGGTCGATGGTGCTGTTCCTCGTATTCGGCGCGATGATTCCGACGCTGGTGGTGTCGTTCGCGGACGCGGCGATATCCGTCGGTGCGCACTGGGCCACCGACTTCTGGCTTGCGTATACGACGCGCGCGCGGTCGAACGTTCTGACGAACGTAATCTTCGTACCGACGGCGCTCACCATTCTCGGCTGTGATCGCCGCGAGCTCGCATCGTGGTGGCGATCACGCTGGGTCGAGGGGGCGCTCGTGATGGTGGCGCTGTTCGCGACGTCGTTCGTCGCGGCCGAGGCACCGCTCGGCACCGATAGCGGTCGCGCCCTCTCCTACCTGCCTCTCGTGAGCGTGGTGTGGTGTGCCGTGCGATTCGGTATCGGGATGACCGGCGCATCGATCCTGGCACTGACCTACATAACGACGTGGACGTTCGTGCGTGGCATGGGACCAGCCGTCTACAGCCGCTTTGCGGTTGTGCCGGCGCTGCAATTCGGACTGCTCGCCCTTGCGGTGCCCGCGCTCTGCCTCGCCGCGGTCGTTCAGGATCGCGAGCGCGCCTCGCTGGCGCTGGCCGAGAGCCAGCGAGCGCTCCGTGAGAGCTTCATGAAGATCCAGGCGCTGGCCGGTGAGCTGCTGTGGGCGACCGAGCGGGAGCGATCGCGCATCGCCCTCGAGCTGCACGACGATGTTGGTCAGAAGATGGTGGCGCTTGGACTCGGACTGCACGCGCTCAAGCGGCGCATGCCTAACGACGGCCAGCTGTTCGGGTTGGTGGGGTCGCTGCAGGAGCAGGCGGTGGAGGTCGCCGAGGACGTCCGCCAGCTGTCGCACGATCTGCACCCCGCGGCCCTGCGCTTTGGCCGACTCGTGCCTGCGATGCACGAGCTGTGTGCGCGGTTCGAGAGCGCCGGCTCGATGCGGGCGAGCTTCACTGCCTATCCGGAGGAGTTCACGGTTGCCGATGACATCGCTCTGTGCATTTACCGGGTGACGCAGGAGGCGTTGAGCAATGCCGTGCGCCACTCCGGCGCCCAGGCAGCATACGTTATACTACGTGCCAGTGGCACGTCGCTCGAGCTCCACATCGAAGACAACGGCATCGGCTTCGATACACGAGCAATCCGAGCGCGCGGAGGAATGGGCCTGGCGAGCATGGAGGAGCGTGTGCGCGTTGTCGGGGGGAAGGTCCAGATCGAGACGCAGCCGGGCGCCGGCGCTCGGATCTCCATTCGCATTCCGAACCGAGGTGCTCATGTCGCGGCCGACACTGCTGCTCGCGGATGACCACGTCATCGTCGCCGACGGCCTGCGTAGTCTCCTCAAGGACGATTTCGAGCTTGTGGGCACGGTGGCCGATGGCGTAGCGCTCATCGAGGCCGCCGATCGGCTTCGTCCCGATATCATCATCTCCGATCTGGCGATGCCCCGCATGCACGCCCTCGACGTACTGCGCGCGCTCGAGGGACGCGGGCTCCCGTCACGGGTCATCATCCTCACCATGCATGCCGATGTCTCACTGGCGATGGAGGCATTCCGGCTTGGGGTGTTCGGCTACGTGCTGAAGAGCGCCGCCGGCTCGGAGCTCATTCGCGCCATTCACGAGGTGTTGGCTGGGCGTCCGTATCTCACGCCGGTCATCGCGAAAGACGTCATGACCGCGGTGAAGACCATCTCCCCCACTCACACGGCCCGGCCAACGCTTCGTCAGCGTCAGGTCTTGCGACTCATTGCCGAAGGCAAGCGCATGAAGGAGATCGCCGCGATGCTCGGTGTGTCGCCGCGCACGGTGGAGAGTCACAAGTACGAAATGATGAATGCGCTCGGCCTGCGCAGTACCGCGGAGCTCATTCAGTACGCGCTCCGCAACCTCGATGTGGCAACCGATCGGCAACTGACCAACGACGAATCGTCGAGCCGACCGCGTTAGGCGTGCAGGTGGAACGACTCCTCGGGAATGAGGGCATCGTGTCTGCTCATCGCATTCTCATCGTCGACGATTATGCGCCGGCCTCGCAGGCGCTCAGCCGACTGCTGCGCCTCAGCGGACACGTCGTGGAGAGCGCGCCGACCGCCGAGAAGGCAATGGCGATCGCGCTCGAGTTCCGACCCGAGGTCGTACTGCTCGACATCAACCTCGGTGGCGCTCACGACGGACTCGCCGTCGCCCGCTGGATGCGCGTCGAAGCCAGACTGGACGGCGTGCTGCTCGTCGCAATCACCGGCCAATGCGATTTCGAGATGAAGCATCGCCTCGCGACCTCGGTATTCGATCATTATCTCGTGAAACCGATCCCTGTCGCCGATATCGAAAACATCATCCTCGAGGCGGACTCCCGGTGAGCCTTGGTCCAAGGCCCCATTGGGTTGACGCGTCGTCCAGCCATTCTCCTTGGAGAGTCACGACCATGGCTTTCACCGAGAACAGCTCGTGGGTTTCCGCCGCATTCGGAACGCGATCGGAGCGCATTCGCGTCTGTACTGGAATAGCGACAACGGCGCCGCGATGTTGCTGGCCGTCGCCGCCCTGGCGACGGCGTGGAGCAGCTATCAGGCGTCAGTGTGGGGTGGCATTCAGTCCGCGAATTACGCCCGCTCGGCAGTCCTGAGATTGAAAGCGTCGCAGGCGAACGACGAGATAGCCCGGGGCCGGTTGGTCGATGTCGCGCTCTTCACGCGTTGGCTCGAGGCGGACGCCGACCACAAGCAGCATCTTCGCATACTCTACGAAACGCATTTTCGTCCGGAGTTTCGCGCGGCCTTCGAGCGCTGGCGGAATAGCGGTGGCGTCGAGCACGGAACGTCGACGCCTTTCGATCCGCCGGGCTACAAATCCCCGCGTGCCGACGAGGCACATCGCTACGAGACCCAGGCCGCACGTGCGCTCGACACTGGGGAGCGGGCGAACGCGACGTCCGACCGCTACGTCTTCTTCACCGTCGCGCTCGCGAGCGTTCTGTTCTTTGCCGGCGCCGTGCGTCCGGTGATCGCGCCGAAGTTTCGCACACCGGTGCTTTTCGTCGCGATGCTCCTCTGCTTGTGGACGCTCGCGCAACTGTTCATGGTACCAGTCGCCCGTTAGGCGCCGGCTCGCACGCGAGTCGGCGCGCCCCCGTGCTCTTCGGCCAATGGAGGGCTAGGGGGCACGCCCCCCATCATCTCTGTCAACACGCGCCGTGCCGGTAGCACGGCGCGCGAGCAGAATGTCTCGATGCATTTTTGGGGGGCAGCATGAGGGCAGCAACGCTCCAACTGGCGATGTTGAGCCACGCCGTATTGGCCGCATCACTGTTCACAGGGAGGCTCCACCACCCTCGCATCGCGATCACCGCGCCGGTGTTCGTCCCCGCCAGATGTAGCCCGGGCGCCATTGCCGCCGATGTCGATCCCTCATGGGTTCGCTGTGGGACGGTGACGCTGCCACAGAACCGCGCCGACCCACGCGGACCGCTCGTGGAAGTGGTGCTGCCGGTGGTTGTCTATCAGTCACCGACGGCGCGATCGCAATTGCCCATCCTCTTTCTCGCGGGCGGGCCGGGCGAAGCGGGGATCGACATTCTCAATGAGTATTTTCTGACGTCTCCGATTGGCCAGTTGATGCTTCGTGAACGGCCGATCATCGCGTTCAATCAGCGAGGCATCGTCAGCCGCGCCACGGGTGGCTCCCCGGATCTTGGGATGCTCGCGTACCAGTGGCGAGCAAGTCGCAACGCATCAATCGAGGCGGTGATCGACTCCGCACGCAGGACCACGGAACGCCTGCGCGCGCGCGGAGTGCAGCCGATGTATTTCACGACGCTCGAGACGGTCGAGGACGTGGGAGACGTGCTCCGATCGCTGGGTTACGATCGCACGATCCTGTTCGGCACGTCGTATGGCACGCGGGTCGCCCTCGAAATTATCAGAGCGCATCCTGAAGTCGTGGAAGCGGCAATCCTCGACGGTGTGGCACCGCCGCAGCGCGGCGATACCTTCGACCCAGCCGCGCTCGCTCAGCGTCGGCGCGCCGTCGCAACACGTATGGTCGAAGATTGCGAGCGGAGTGTGGACTGCACCGCGGAATACGCTGGGCTCCGGAGTCTAGCCGATTCACTCGACCGCGCGGACGCCAAGCCAGTACACCTCGTGGTGAAGCTCCCGTCGACCGGCGTGTGGTTCGACGTCGACCTCCAGGGACGTGATCTGCTGAGCGCCGTGGGAGCGTACGCCGGCACCGATTTCGCCCGCGCCATGCCCCAGGTGCTGGAGGAGTTCGCGCGCGGCGACACGCTGCGACGTCCCATTTCCCCCGAGCTCGTGCTCTATGTCGTCCACGAGCTCGCCGCGGCGCAGAGCGCGGGCCCGTCCTATCCGGTGGTGTACCACGCGGTGCTTTGTGGCGATCTGCCGTTGGGCGTTCTCCAGGCGGGTGGCCGCGGCGTCTGTAAAGCGTTAGGCATACCGACGACGGATTCGATTGCGACGGTGCCCGTCGTCAGCGACATACCGACGCTCATGTTCTCCTCGGAGTACGACGCGCAAACACCGCCGGGCATGGCCGAGGAAGCGGCGCGAACGCTGTCCAACAGCCATCGGGTGCTCTTCCCTGGCGTCGGTCATCTCGCGTATGGCCGGTTGATCAGCGGCTCCTGCGTCGCCGTCATTGCCAACGCATTCCTTCAGGACACGCGTCAGCCGCCGCCCGATCCGTGCTCGAAGTCGCTGCTGCCATCGTTTCTACCGCGGTCCGCGGATCTGGTGCCCACGCCGCGGTGACAAGCGCCGCTCGCCTTCCGACGTGGCGAAGCAAGGCGATGGCCCCTGACACTCACTGACACGACGCTGAAACCACTGACGGGCTCCTCTCCGCACGGAGAGCCCAGGGTTTGCAGGACGCGAATGCCGCGAATTCAAAAGCGAATCCAACCTACTGGCGTAACGGTCTGTTGAGCGGTGCTTGCGGATGCTTGGTTGAGAATCTGATGCTCGGAGGCGCGAGGTTGGATTCGCTTCCGATTCGCGGCATTCGCGATCCAACAGCCGTCCCACTGTGCACCGTGGGAGAGCCCAATGCTCTCGGGACGACAGGATGCTTCCACGACTACCGGAGGCACCGCTGCTGAGGAGCGCGTCAGTGGTATCAGTGCAGTGTCAGTGGTTTCAGGGGCCCTGCTGGATACGCCGCACTAGAACGCATTACCGAGACGAAGGTAGAAGGCCGCGCCATTCTTTCCCCACGCGACGTCGCTGCCGACCGTCAGACGATGCGTCCGGGGCACCAGGTATTGGAGGCCGAGTCCCGCCGACGGAAGCAGCTCGGGCATCGCGATGGAGGATAGCGACGGAGCAACAGTTCCAACGCCGCCGAAGAGGTTCGTCGCCAGACGAGCGACGAGCGGCACGCGCAGCTCCGCTTGCGTCGCGAACATCGTGCGATCGCGGTACCGCCCACCCGCATAGCCGCGCAGGTCGGCGTTGATGCCATACATGCACAGTTCCCAGATCGGGGCATTGGCGTCGACACTGCAACCAGCCAGGCGCAGACCGAGCACGGAATGCGACGGTAGCGCAACGTAATGATTGATCCATCCGCGATAGCTGTTGTACGAGTCGGTCGTCCCGAGCCAGTCGCGCCCGAAGAGAACCGAGAGCTCTGCGTCTGTTCCGTGATGCGGCGCGTCCATGCTGTCACGCGTGTCGTACGCGGCTTGGATGCCTAACGCGGAGAGCTGATAGTCCTGATTCTGCCTGGCAATGGCCGTCAGCGGGTCGGTAGCGCTCGCATCCCTGAGCGTGGTCGTAACACCCCGATGGAGGTAGCGCGGGCCGACGTAGAGGTTCCCCATGAGACGGCCCAGCATCTCGAGCATCTCGGCATCGCCACGCTGCGAGACATCGACGGAGTGATTGGCATTCCCCTGATCGAGGCCGACGCCGAAGAAATCATACCGAAAATCGAAGAAGGCGGCGCCGGCGGCGCCGCGCCGCGCGTCGGCATGAAAGGACGCTCGGCTCCCGACGGCGAACATCCAGCTGCGCGTCTGACTGTACGCGCCACCGACGCCGATCACGGATGGTGACGACGCGGAGTCAAGCCGACCGAACATGGCACCGACAGCGCCGAGTCCGAAGCCAAGCATGGGCGTCGAGCGGAGCACGGGGATGCCAACGTACCGCGCGTCGCGCGCGGTGATCGACGAGCGTGCGTCGGTCGGGAGATCGACGCCCGGCGTCGGATCCTGACCCTGCGCGACGCGACCGATCGCGAGGAGGGCGATGAGTGTCGTGTAATGATTGTTCATGCCGCACGTTGGCGCGCGGCCGCACGCACCAAGGAGTGGACCTTCGGTGTACGCTGCGCGGCGCGCGTCCGCTAGGCCTTGGTCCAATGTCGGCACCGCCCTCGCACCGAGACCTTTTGCTCGCAGGCAGTCTTCAGCGAGGAAGGGTTCAATGCGAGAGAAAACGTGTTTCAGAGGGAAGCTGGCATGGTGCGGGGCGACGCCATTCCTTCTGGCGACGCTGGCGTTCGCGCAGATGGCGTCGGCACAGGCACAGGCGGTAGCGTCTCTTCCGCCGCTGGTGGTGCACGCCGACGGCCAGAAGTTCAAGATCTCGGGTATTCTCGTCGACCGGAACGGCGACCAGTTGCGTGTGCGCGAGGGAGACGTCGCCACGCACACCGTGCTGCTCACGGACGAGACGAAGATCTCGACGCCGAGCGGCCTGTTCAAGATGGACCGGAAGCGGCGAGATGCGTCCAACCTCCTCCCGGGCCTCATGCTTCAGGTGTCGGGGCGCGGCGGCTCCAACGGGGCGCTCGTCGCCGACGAGATCCACTTCTCGACGCGGTCGATGAAGGTCGCCCAGCAGATCAATGTCGGAGGAGAGGTCGTCCGCGCTCAGGTGAATGCCAACTCGGACAGCATCGAGGCGGTGAAGCGGCGACTGACCGACAGCCTCTCCCATGTCAACGCGAGGGTCACGAACCTCGACAACTTCGAGGAGCGCTACTCCACCGTCGTGAACTTCGCAACGGACAGCTGGACGCTCACCGACGGCGCGAAGGGCGTGTTGGGCGACATGGTCGGCCGTACCGCTGGGTTTAAAGGTTACTATATCGAGGTGAAAGGCTATGCCGACACCACCGGCACCGCCGAGTACAACCTGCAGCTGAGCCAGAAGCGCGCGGAAGCGGTCGTACGCTACCTCACCGAGATGAAGGACGTACCGCTGCGGCGCGTCTTGAATCCCACGGGCTTCGGCCAGTCGGCGGCGATCGCCGCCAACTCGAACGAATTGGGCAAGGCGATGAACCGGCGAGCGACAGTCCGCGTGCTCGTCGCGAAAGGGCAGCAGAGATAGCGCTGCCGACGCACGTTGGCGGCTTCGCGTTCAAAGCATCCAGCGTGTGAGTACCGTACGGGAGCGGAGGGGCAAATCTCCGCTCCCGTACGGCTTTTTGGCATCCCACCACCTCGTAAGGCGCGCCTTCAATACAGCAGCGAGATCGTCATCGCGGTGGCGCTGACGTGACGCGGCGAGCCAAACCGATTGTCCTGCCGCACCGCCGACGGCTCCAGCCTCAGACGTGAAGACAGCGGGAGCTCCACACCCACGCGATAGCCCGTACGCGACAGCGCGCGATAGCGCGTGTCGTAATACAACTCGTAGGTGGCGTATGCGAGAATGGTGTCTCGCCGCCAGAGTGTGCTCTGCCGCTCGAGACGCAGCCTTTCCCGGTAGCGTTGCGACGGGGCACCCAGGATCCACCGTTGCTCGAGCCGTGTGCGGCTGCGAAAGCGCCACCGGCCGGAGGTGGCGGGGGTGTTCAGCTCCGCGACGATCTTCTCTTCGCGATAGTCCTCACTGGAGACCGACTGCGTCGCGTTCATTCCAAGCCGCACCGAGCCCCAACCCTCGACGATACCGGCGTGGAGGCCAATGGTAGCCTCCAGCGCATCGACCTCTTCCGAACGGGTGAATGCCGCCGTGGCGAGGAATCGCAGTCGTGTGAGCGACGGGCGCGGGGTCCAGTAGCCGTCGAGCTCTCCCCACAGCTGACTGCTCGTGGTCTGCGGCGCGGCAATGCCTAACGGCGAGGCGAGCACCAGCACGACCGTGAATGCGCGGACCACCCATGGCGTCGGCAAGTGCCAGCGCCTTGCTATCGCAGGATGGCGATCCGCTTCGGTCGCGGACGAATGTGTCGTCGGCTCCAGCGCAGGTATGGTGCGGTGACCACCGCACTCACCAGGATGTACAGGATGATCGCCGCCGGCACGAGCTTCGAGCTCGGAAAATTCGCCTGCGCGATGGCGAGCGCGATCGCCGGATGACGTGTGGTGCACGCGAGCGCGAGCACTGTGCGCTCGTCGTCGGTGGGCCCGCCGAAGACGAGACCGGCGATGAGTCCGACCAACGTGAACGCCGCCATCGTCAACATCGTGCCGTCGCTGACCAGCGCCGACACGGAGTCCCAGGCGCGGACCAGGATCGGAACGACACTCAGGCCGAGCAGGGCCGTGCCGACGAGACCGACGTTACGTGCCGCTCGGTACGCCAGCGTCGACGCGAGCGCGCGGATCGACATGCCGATCAGCAGTGGCAGAATGATCGTGCCGAAGATCAAGACCACGATCTTCGTGAGCGGAATGGCGATCTTGATGGAGAAGAACATCCCGAACAACTCGAGCGCGATCGGGATCGTCACGATCGACAGGAGCGAGCTGGCGACGAGCAAGCCAACGGTATAGGACTCGTTGCCGCCCGCCCGCTTTGACTTGGCCGGCCAGAAGGGCGGCACGGGCGAGACGGCGAGCGCCGCGAGCGCGATCTTCACGGCTGGCTCGAGCTCGAAGCTCGACGCAACGACCGCGGCGCAGACGGGCACGACGAACATCATTGCCCACAGCGAACGCAGAAGCCGCGTCGGGCTTCGTACTACCGAGAGCGCATCGGCGGGCGTTGCGCTCAGCCCCACGCTGAGCACCGTCAGGACGATGCTCGTCCTGATGGTGATGGCGACGATGGCTGACGGGCTCACCGATGCCTCTCGACAGCGAGTTTCCTGGGGAGCATGCGCACGTTACCGGATGTATCCGTCTCGCTTCATGTTGTTGACGGCGAAGTTCACGGAGTAATCGGCAAGCTTGTTCTCGTTCTTGGGATCCACCGTCTGGCTACGACCCATCCAGACCAGCTTCCCGGCAGGCATCGAATACAGGGTCGTTTCAACGGAGTACATTTTCGACGTGTACGGGTACGCACCGTACGCATTGTTCCAGTAGCCCCAGTACCCGTAGAAGCCGGGGTAACTCGTCGCCGTCGTCACCGACTCCTGATCGGTCAGCCGCATAACGACGGCGCCGTCGAAGCTGCCCGCGGCCACATGCGAGCGCAGCGAGTCGAGATTCGCGAGCTCCGCATCAGGGATGACACGGTACGACGGCACCCCTCCGGGCAGCCGCGCCGCGAGCCGATCCTCGACCATGCGTCGCGCGCCAGCGTCCTTCGTCATGTAGACGGCCAGCGTGTGCTGCAGGTGAAAGGAGGGTGTCGTCGGGTCCTTCCAGCTCGACACGTAACGCGTGGAGTTCGTGCACCCCACGAGTATGCCTCCGGCGATGGTCGCGAGCGCAGCAATGCGATACATCCTCCCTCCTGTCCTTTGAGCCACTCGGCTCGTTGAGTCCTGGCGAGGCGAGTGCCCGCCGCCGTACGAGTTGATCTTGGTGGTGCGTTCCGCAGCGTAGCCGCCGGAGCGAAGCGCGCGCACGTAGACCTTGGTCGCACGCAAGCACGCGCACGCGCCGAGCATGCACGTGGTGTCTCGCAGGTGGTCCAAAGTCCAATCCCCGCCGTTGCTCGGGCCGGCCACTTTGCGCTCGACGATGAACCACAAATCGCAATGGACGGGCAATGCGTCACTCGAATCAGCAGTCGGTGCAATCCAGTTGGCATCGCCCGACTGTGGGAGTGGCCACGTGCCTCGTGCTCCTCGGCGGTTCGCTGAGTGCCCAAGCGCCGGCGCCGCCGCGCCTCCAGACTGAAGCGATTGCCGCGCTCCGCCTCATGGGCTCATACCTTCGCTCGTTGAAGGCTTTCTCGGTCGATGCGGTGACGACACGCGATGAAGTGACCCGAAACGGCGAGAAGGTGCAGGTTGCGGGCACCGTCGAGTACCTGGTGCGCACGCCGGATCACTTCCGTGCGGATGTCCGGACCGATCGCAAGCAGCGGCAGATCCTGTATAACGGGCGAGTGTTGACGGTCTTTGCGCCGAGGATGCTCCTGTACGCCACCGTGCCGGCGCCGCCGACGATCGGCACCATGCTCGACACGGCGAGCAAGCGATTACGGATCGACTTTCCTCTCGCCGACCTGTTTCTCTGGGGCACGGCACGCGAGGGAGTGAAGGAGCTGACGTCGGCGCGGTATGTCGGCCCGGCGTATGTCGACGGGAGCGATACCGATCAGTATGCGTTCCGCCAGCGCGGGACCGACTGGCAGATCTGGATTCAACGCGGCGGCACGCCCGTGCCGCGCAGGCTGGTGATCACGACGAAGACCAATCCGGCGATGCCGCAGTACATCGCGACGTTGCGGTGGAATCTCGCCGCGACATTCAACGATTCGGAATTCACCTTCGTGCCACCCAAAGGCGCGCAACGCATCGCCTTTGCCAATTGGCAGCAGGCGCGGAAGGCGTTGACGGCCGGGTCGCGCGCTCGAGGGGAGTGAGACATGCAATCGAGGAGTCGTCGACACGTCCGCCTAACGGTGATGGGCCTTGGAGCCCTCGGCGTGTTGCTGGCAGTACCGCACGTGAGCGAAGCGCAGCGAAGAGGGGGCGGAGGCATGACAGGCAGTGGCTCTGGCGGGGGTGGTGGGGTTGGGGACGGTGGTGGCGCGAGAGCCAGTACGGATGGCGCTCGTATGAGTGGCAACGGGGGACACCGTGCACCTGGCGGTGAGGGGGCTGCTCATACGAGCGTCAACCGCGACTTCAACAACGCTCAACTGATCGAGACGCCGACGACGAGCACCACGAGTCGCAGCCTCGATAACTACGATCTGGACTACGACGTCGACAGCCATTGGCATCCCGTGGCACGCGCCGCGGCGTGGACCGTCGGCCCAACCGCCATGGCGACGGCGGTCGGATCGATCGCGTACGCATTGCCGCCGTCCTGTACGGCGACGCAGGTGGCGACGCTGTCCTACTACCAGTGCGGCCCGGTGTGGTATCAGCCGCAGTTCGCTGGCACGACGGTGACCTACGTCGTCGTCGATACTCCGCGTTAGGCGGAGGCGGGTAGTGGCTACGAGAGGTGAGCAACCTGTCACGTCGGTTTGTTCAGCCTCTCCGGCATCGCACCCACGAGGGTGAGCCCAGAGGCGAGCCGCAAGCTGACAGCTCGCAGCATCAAGAGAACTACCTCAGCTAACAGCGGACGCGAGGAGCGCTGAGCTCTGAGCGCTGGTAGCTCGCGGTTTGATTGCTGACAGCTCAGGTAGTTCACTCAATGCTGTCGGCTCCGAGCTTGCCGCTCGCCTGTGGGCTCGCTGTCCCGGGTGCGATCTCAATGAGCGACCTCGAAAGAACCCCCGGCTTCCGAAGCGGACGACGGCCGCCGATGCATGCATCGGCGGCCGTCGTTCGTGAGACCGCCTGACTAGAACGTCGCGCCGAAGACGATCGGCACCCAGGAAGCGGTCTGGTAGGGGAATCCGGTAACGGTGTTGGCGTTCACCGCGACGTAGCGG
>Ga0136846_1214398_pt1 | contig 14390 bp, 8 predicted proteins | sample HopSoiMetagenom2_FD_96841 | JGI IMG/M metagenome (GOLD analysis project Ga0136846, IMG submission 96841) | Grasslands soil microbial communities from Hopland, California, USA - 2 Assembly 2016 (version 4) | ecosystem: Environmental > Terrestrial > Soil > Grasslands | place: USA: Hopland...
CGCGGTGCGCGGGCAGGCAGTGCAGGACCAGGCAGCCGGGTTTGGCCAGCGCCAGCTTGGCGCCGTCCAGGCGGTACGGCTCCAGGACCACGCGGCGCTCCCCGGCCATGGCTTCGGCGCCCATCGAGACCCACACGTCGGTGGCGATCACGTCGGCCTGCTCGCAGGCGGCCGCGGGGTCGGAGCAGAGCTCCACTCCCCCGCCGGCCTGCTCGGCGATCCGGGCCGCCGCGGCGACGATCTCCGGGTCGGGGACGACGGTCCCGGGCGCGCCGATGCGCACATGCATCCCGGCGATGGCCCCGCCGAGCAGGTACGACTGCGACATGTTGCTCGAGCCGTCGCCGAGGAAGGTCAGCACGCGGCCGGCCAGCGAGCCGTAGTGGGCCCGGATGGTCTGCAGGTCGGCGAGGATCTGGCAGGGATGGAACTGGTCGGTGAGCGCGTTGATGACCGGCACGGCCGAGGCGGCGGCCAGGGAGTCGATCCGGTCCTGCTCGTAGGTCCGCCACACGACGGCGGCGACCTGGCGGTCCAGCACCCGGGCGGCGTCCTCGATCGACTCGCCCCGGCCGAAGTGGGTGGCCTGGGTGTCGATGATCATCGGGAACCCGCCGAGCTCGGCGATGCCGACGGTGAACGACACCCGGGTGCGCAGCGACGGCTTGTCGAAGAGGACGGCCACGGCCCGCGGCCCGGCCAGGGGCTGCCAGCCATAGCGGTCCTTCTTCATCTGGTCGGCCAGGTCCAGGACCGCCGTCTGCTCGGCCGCGGTCAGGTCGTCGTCGCGCAGGAGGTGCCGGGTCACGCGCTCACCTCGGTCAGGATGCCGGGCAGCGCGGCGATGAACTCGGCCGCCTCGGCCGCGGTCAGGATCAGCGGCGGCGCCAGCCGGATGGCGTCCGGTTGCACCGCGTTGACGAGGAAGCCGGCCCGCCGGGCGGCAGCCTCGACCGCGGGGGCCAGCGGGGCCGTCAGGACGACCGCTCGCCATAGCCCGGCGCCGCGCACGCCCGCGACCAGCGGGTGGCCGATCTCGCCGAGGCCGGCCGCCAGGTGCTCGCCGACCTCGCTGACATGGGCCAGCAAGCCGTCGCGTTCGATCACCTCGAGCACGGCCAGGGCCGCGGCGCAGGCGACCGGGTTCCCGCCGAAGGTGGAGCCGTGGTCCCCCTGGGAGAAGCCGGAGCCGGCCGGGCCGAGACCTATGCACGCTCCGATCGGCAGCCCGCCGCCCAGCCCCTTGGCCAGGGTGAGCACGTCGGGCCGGACGCCGGCGGTCTGGTGCGCGAACCACGCCCCGGTCCGGCCGATGCCGCTCTGGATCTCGTCGAGCACCAGGAGCGCCCCGGCCTGATCGCAGGCTTCACGCGCGGCGGCCAGGTAGCCCGCCGGGGCGGGCACCACACCGCTCTCCCCCAGTCCGGGCTCGAGGAAGACGGCGGCCACGTCGGGGCTGGTCGCGGCCCGCAGCGCGTCCGCGTCCCCGTAGGGCACGAACCGGACGACCTGGCCGTACGGGCCGAACGGGGTGCGGATCGCGTCCTTGCCGGTGAGCGCGAGCGAGCCCAGGGTCCGGCCGTGGAAGCTGCGCTCGGCGGCCACGATCACCGGCCGCTCGGGACCCTGGATGCGCCGCACCAGCTTGACCGCGGCCTCGTTGGCCTCGGTCCCCGAGTTGGCCAGGAAGACCCTCCCATCGGTGCCGATCAAGGACAGCAGCCGTTCGGCCAGTTCGATCTCGCGCTCGTGCAGGAACAGGTTGGAGGTGTGCGCCACCTGGGCCACCTGGCGGCTGACCGCCTCGACGATGGCCGGGTGGGCGTGCCCGAGCGAGCTCACCGCGATCCCGGCGATCAGGTCCAGGTACTCGCGCCCGTCGGCGTCGGTGACCCGGCAGCCCTGGCCGCGGGTGATGGCCACGGGGGGCACGCCGTAGTTCGGCATGAAGGCCGCGGCGAACCTCTTCTGCAGGGTTTCTGTATTGGTCATTGGCTTTCTCCCGGAAGGACCATGGTGCCGATGCCGGAGTCGGTGAAGATCTCGAGCAGGACGGCGTGGCTGAGGCGGCCGTCCAGTACGTGCGCCTGCGGCACGCCGCCTTGCACGGCGGTCAGGCAGGCCTCCATCTTGGGGATCATCCCGGCCGCCAGGCCGGGCAGCAGCCCGGTCAGTTCGGCCGCGGTGAGTTCGCTGATGACCTCGGCCGACGAGGGCCAGTCCCGGTACAGGCCGGCCACGTCGGTGAGCATCACGAGCTTGGCCGCGTCGAGGGCGACCGCGAGTGCGGCCGCGGCGGTGTCCGCGTTCACGTTGTAGATCTCGCCGTCCCGGCCCGCGGCCACGCTGGAGACGACCGGGATCCGGCCGTCGGCCAGCAGCGCCTCGATGGCGCCGGGGTCGGTGGCCACGATCTCGCCGACCAGGCCGATGTCGGCCGGCTCGCCGTCCACGACCGCGATCTTGCGGACCGCGGTGAGCGTGCCCGCGTCCTCCCCCGACATGCCCACCGCGAACGGGCCGTGCCGGTTGATCAGGCCGACGATGTCCTTGTTGACCGTGCCGGACAGGACCATCCGGACGACCTCCATGGCCTCCGGCGTGGTAACCCGGAGCCCGGCGGTGAACGAGGACTCCACCCCGAGGCGGGCGAGCATCGTGTTGATCTGCGGGCCGCCGCCGTGCACCACGACCGGGCGCAGCCCGGCGTAGCGCAGGAACACCAGGTCCTGCGCGAACGCCAGGCGCAGTGCCTCGTCGGCCATGGCGTGGCCGCCGTACTTGATCACCACCGTCTGGCCGTGGAACCGGTTCAGCCAGGGCAGCGCCTCGATCAGGGTGGCCGCCTTGGCCGAGGCGTCGGCGATCCGGCTATCGGTCAGGGTCATGTCGAATACGCACTGTTCTCGTGGACGTACTCAGTAGTCAGGTCGGTGGTCAAGATGATCGCGGAGTGCGGGCCGGCGGACAGGTCCACGGTGATCGTCACGTCTTTCGGTTTCAGGTCGACCTTGGCGCGCCCGTCACCGGCGGCGCCGTGGCGGCAGACCCAGATCCCGTTGATCGCGACGTTCAGCTGGTCCGGCTCGAAGACCGCGTCGGTGGTGCCGACCGCGGACAGCACCCGGCCCCAGTTGGGATCCTCGCCGCCGATAGCGCACTTGAGCAGGTTGTTCCGGGCCACGGCGCGCCCCACCGTCACCGCGTCGGCCTCCGAGGCGGCCCCGACCACCTCGATGGCGATCATCTTGTTCGCCCCCTCGGCGTCCAGCTGGAGCTGCCGGGCCAGGTCAGCGCACACTTCGGTGAGCACCGGGACGAACTCGGCCTGGTCCGGGGTCACCCCGGATGCCCCGCTCGCCATCAGCAGCACCGTGTCGTTGGTGGACATGCAGCCGTCAGTGTCCAGCCGGTCGAAGGTCACCGCTGTGGCCGAGCGGAGGGCGGCGTCGAGCCGGTCCGGCGGGAGGTCGGCGTCGGTGGTGATCACGCACAGCATGGTGGCGAGACCAGGCGCGAGCATCCCGGCCCCCTTCGCCATCCCGCCGATGGAGTAGCCGTCAATTCTCCGGAACGCGATCTTGACCACGGTGTCGGTGGTCCTGATCGCGTCGGCGGCGGCCAGGCCGCCGGCCCGGGAGGCGGCGGCCACTGCCGCGTCCACCGCGGGCAGCAGCTTGCCCATCGGCAGCCGCTCGCCGATCAGGCCGGTCGAGCAGACCGCCATCTCCCCTGCGCCCCCGTGCTCAGCTGACACAGCGTCGAGGGTCAGGGCCAGGTGCTCGGCGGTGGCGTGGGTGTCCTGGAAACCGAGCGGGCCGGTGCAGGCGTTGGCCCCGCCGGAGTTGAGCACCACCGCCCGGACCCGGCCGCCGCTAACCACCTGGCGGGTCCAGGTCACCGGGGCGGCCTGCACCCGGTTGGAGGTGAACACGGCGGCGGCGGCCCGGGACGGCCCGTCGTTCAGGACCACGGCTACGTCCGGGTCGCCGGACTGCTTCAGCCCGGCCGCGACACCGGCGGCGCGGAAACCCAGGGGGGCGGTGACGCTCAAGGGGACACTCCGTGTGCGGTCAGGCCGGCCGCCTCCGGCAGGCCGAGCATCAGGTTGGCGATCTGGACGGCCTGCCCGGCCGCCCCCTTGACCAGGTTGTCCAGGGCGCAGACGACGACGGCGCGGCCGGCGTGCGGGTCGGCCGCCACCTGCAGGTGAGCGGCGTTGGAGCCGAGGGTGGCGCCGGTGGCCGGCCAGCGGCCCTCGGGCAGCACGTGTACGAAGGGCTCGCCGTCGTAGGCGGCGCGGAGTGCGTCGCGCAGCGGGCCGGTTGCGGGGTCCGAGCGGCCCGGCTCAGCGATCCGGGCGCTGCTTATCCGGGCGGTGCAGGTGGCCAGGATGCCGCGGGCCATCGGCGCCAGCGTCGGGGTAAAGGACACGGAGACGGGGGCCGGGGGGTGAAATCCGGCTCGTTCGGGATCAATGTTTTGTTCTATTTCTGGGGTGTGGCGGTGCGTGCCCCCGACCTGGTAGGCGGACATCGACCCTATGATCTCGGTGGCGAGCAGGTCGGACCGCAGCGAGCGGCCCGCGCCGGACGTGCCCGAGGCCGCCACGATCACGATGTCGGCCGGGTCGGCCAGGCCGGCCGCCAGCAGCGGGGCCAGCGCGAGGATCGACGCGGTGGCGTAGCAGCCGGGGGCGGCCACGGTGGCGGCGGTCCGGATCGCCTCCCGCGCGCCGGGCAGCTCGGGCAGGCCGTAGGCCCACTGCCCGGCGTACGGCGTCGGGTAGTACTGCGCCCATTTACCGGCATCGGCGAGCCGGAAGTCGGCGCCCAGGTCGATGACCTTGAGATGTCCCGGCAGGCGCGCGGCCAGCGGCCCGGACTCCCCGTGCGGGAGCGCGGTGAACAGCAGGTCGGCGTCGGCCAGGATCTCCGGGTCGGTCGCGGAGAAGACCGCGTCGGCCAGGACGGGGTGACCGGTCAGCTGGGGGTGCACCGCGGTCACCGGGGTGCCGGCGCTGCTGTTCGCGGCCAGCGGGCCGATCTCCAGGTCGGGATGGCCGGCCAGCAGGCGGAGCAGTTCGCCGCCCGCGTATCCGCTGGCGCCCGCAACCGCCACTCTCGCACCCATATACCCTCACAACGTTGGAAGAGTATTCATCATAACGCATGAATATGCAGAGCGCGAGCGGTCGAAGCGCGCGGCGGGCCGGGCGGCGCGAGGTGGCCAGGGCATAGGGTAAGCCGGTGGAGCGGGCGGACGCGAGACGGCGGGTGCTGGGATTCCTGGCACCGAGATCCTGGCGGTCCTGGCCGTGCCGTCCGCGGCCGATGCCGCCGCTTAGGAGCTGGCGGCGCGGCGGAACAGGCTCGGCGCGTGACCCTCGCCGCCGGATCGGGGGATGCTGCTGACCGCGCTCAGGCCGCGGGTCGTGCTGATCATCTGGACCTGGTCCCGGCCGCAGCCCTTGGCGCGGTAGAGGGCGGCGTCGGCGGCCGCCATCAGCTCGGCGTACTCGCGCTTGCTGCCGGCGTCCAGCGCGGCCACCCCGATCGACACCGTGACGTGCACCCGCTCGCCGCCGGTCGCGCCGGGGGCGATGATCGGCAGGCTGGCGATGGCGGACCGGACCCGCTCGGCGATCCGGAACGCGTCCGGCGCCCTGGTCTGCGGCAGCAGCAGCGCGAACTCCTCGCCGCCGAACCTCCCGGCCAGGTCGTACTGGCGCAGCATGCTCTTCAGCGTGTGCGCGATCTCCTTGAGCACCTCGTCGCCGGTCAGGTGGCCGTAGGTGTCGTTGATGACCTTGAACCGGTCGACGTCGAGCAGTGCCACCGCCAGCGGGGTCCCGGTCCGCACCGCCCGGCCGATCTCCGCCGTGGCGCCGCGCTCCCAGGTCGCCGCGTTCAGCAGCCCGGTCTTGGAATCGTTTCTGGCGTCCTTGATCAGCTGGCTGTGCACGGCCGACCGCTGCAGCAAGGTGGCCAGCGGCAGGGCTACCACGACGGTGACCGGGCTAATCGCGATGGCCAGCGTGGACAGCACGGCCATGCACGTCTCGGTCAGGTCGGTCCGCAGGGTCTGGGCACCGAAGACGAAGTCCCGCAGCCGGATCTCGGAGCTCGTCGCGCGGACGGCCGCGAAGACCAGGTACTGGTTCACCGCGAGCTGCACGACCGCGCAGGCCGCCACGAGCACCAGCCAGACGGGGACGCGGGACGCGGGCACCAGCCTCAGCGGGTGCAGGCCTGACACCAGGCGGGCGGTCCCCCGGAAGGCCAGCGAGGCGCAGGCGTACGACAGGCCGATGGCGGCGGCGCTGAACACCCGCCGGTACACGACGGCGTGCCGGATCCGCCACTGGGTCAGGATGACCCGGATGGCGGGCATGAGGAGCGCGTACGGCAGCGGCAGCAAGATGACGACCGGGAGCTCCCAGACCGCGTGCACATCCTTGACGTGCCCCTCGGGCTCGCTCGTCCGGCGGGTGAGCTCGACGGTGGCCGCGTTGCACGCGAGCAGCAGGCCGAAGATCCCGAGATCATGGAAGCGGACGGGGGTAGCCGCCAGGCTCACCGCGAGCACGGCCACGTCGGCTAGGATCACGGCCGCGACGAAGGCCGCGAGCGATCGCGGCAGCTTCCAGAACGGCCACGAGCGCACGCTGAGCGCCTGCACGCGTCTGACCTGCCGGAAGATGGCGTCCACGGGGTGTGTCCTCAGGCTCCACGAGGTGAGTCGAGACCGCCCGGCAACGCTCAGTGCGGCCTGTGTTCCACCTTGTCACAGTATTTGCGAGCTTGCTGTCAATACGCGATTACTCCTGGCAGCAAAGTTGCCCAGCCGGTCCCCTGTGGCGGCAAAGGTCACTCATTGGCATCGGATCGCCGGACCGCTTGGTGTATATACGAACATTTCAGACATGATGCGGCAGTACGAACACGACGTGAGCCAGCTGGGCCGGCGGCACGTTCTCCGGAGAGAAGAGTAATCAAGCAATCACTGTCTGTTATTGCTCGCGGAAAGCTAAGGAGGCGCATCATGCGCACCACCATGTGGACCTGATCTGCTCTGCTAGCCCCGCCCGCACCGACCTAGAGGAGGCGCGTCGTGCGCACCACGATGTGGACCTGATCCCCGCGCGCTCTGGCGCGGCGGCGACCGGATGATCCGAGGTGAATTCCGAGCGAATTGTATTCAGTAAGCAACCGCGCTTAGCTGGCTTTACTCCAGTAACACAAATGTCGTTCTGGCTCAGCATTGTCATGAGGTCGGAAGCGTAACGCTAATACGCCGGTTACCTCGGGCGAGCGTTACTTTTTCGTACCCTGAGGGGCCATGAAAATCCCGGAATAGTCACGTATGCACCTGCGTATGGGCGTACATTTGGGCGCTTCAGAGAGTTCGGTGCGTAACTAGCCGTCGAGGCCTGAGGCGACTGCCGTTGCGGCCACGGCACGTTCTCCGGGAGGCCCTGACGACCTAGGAACTCTGTGCCCGGCGGAAAGCGCTGGGCACATCCTGCGAGCCGCCGTTACCGGTACGCGCGGTTTCCGCCGGGCCCGGGCCGCTGATCGCGCTCAGACCCCGGGTCGTGCTGATCATCTGCACCTGGTCCCGGCCGCCGGACTTGGCCCGGTACATAGCGGCGTCCGCCGCCGCCATCAGCTCATTCAGCTTGCGCACGCTTCCACTGTCCAGTGCCGCCACACCAATGGATACCGTGACATGAACTCGCTCACCGCCGGTCGCCCCCGGGGCGATGATGCTCAGCCCGGCGACGTTAGCGCGCACACGCTCCGCGATGCGGAACGCGTCCACCGCGCGGGTCTGCGGGAGCAGCAGCGAGAACTCCTCGCCGCCGAACCGGCCGGCCAGGTCGTACTCGCGCAGCATGCTGCTCAGCGTGCGGGCGATCTCCTTGATGACCTGATCTCCGACCAGGTGCCCGTAGGTGTCGTTGATGACCTTGAACCGGTCGATGTCGAGCAGCGCCACCGCGAGCGCCGACCTGGTCCTGACCGCGCGGCCCACCTCGGCTGCCGCCTCGTGCTCCCAGGTCGCCGCGTTCAGCAGCCCCGTCTTGGAGTCGGCGCGCGAGTCGATGACGAGCTGGGCGTGCCGCAGCGAGCGCTGCAGCAGCGTGATCACCGGCAGCGCGGCCAGGGCGAGGAAGATGTTCCCGGCCACCGCGTACGTCAGCAGGACGGCGATGCACATCTCGGCGATGTCGTTGTAAAGCGGCTCGTGATCGAAGACCCGGCTGCGGATGCTGACGTCGGGGTTGGTGCCCTTGACCGCCGTCATGATGATCGCCTTGTTCACCGCGGACATCACCACGGCGCTGAGCGTCACCATCACGGTCCACAGCAGGTCCCGGCCGACGGCGCCGCCTGGCGCCCCGGCCGTCAGGTGCCCGAGGCCGCGGAAGGTCAGCGACGCGGCGCCGTAGGACAGGCCGATCGAGGCGCAGCTGAAGATCCGCCGGTGCAGCGGGGCGCGGCTCACCCGCCATTGCGTCAGGGCGAGCCGGGAGATCGGGGCGAGCAGCGCGAACAGCGGGGGCAGCAAGATGGCGATCGGGAATTCCCAGACCCCCTGGACGTCCTTGCTCATGCCGTGCTGCTCTTTGGCCCGCCGGCTCCACTCGACGGCGATGGCGGTGCAGGCCAGCAGCACGCCGTACAGGACGAAGTCGTGACCGTGGAAAGTGGTGAGCGGAGCCGCGACGCCGATGGCGGCCAGGTTCGCGGCGATCACAGCCAGGACGAAGACGGTGAGCCAGCGGGGCAGTCTCCAGATCGCCCAGTCGCTGATAGCCGGTATCCGGCCGCTGACAGCTGGCATCCGGCGCGGGAGGCGACGGATCAGCTCCATCAGCACCTCCTCGAACAGACTGCCACCGGGTCGCCTAGGTCGCAGTGCGCATGTTTATTCTCCCGCACTACCGGTCCCGGCGAGCGCAAAACGTGAAAACCCCGCTACTCACTGGCAGAACAATACCTTCTTTGGTCCCATGGTTCACATCTCTTCCCCATGGCGACACCGAAGTCACCCTGTGTCACCCCAGAGACCGACTTATTCCTGGCAATCCGTACATAGCGCCCCGCAAAGATGGTCGCGGGCCACAATGGGTAGCCGTAATGCCCGATGACGGCGCAGTGGTCATCGGAAGAACGCTTCGCCTACTCCACGTAGCGATTGAACTGCAATTCGTAAACGGACGTTAAGACTAGTTACGTAGAGAATCCATTCAATCACTCACAGAAAGGAAGAGGTATGCGCGGCGAGCAGTGGACCTAAGCCTCAACGGCTGACAGAACCGATCGGCGACCAGGAGAAGGAGCGCGACATGCGCGGCGAGCAGTGGACCTAAGCCTCATACGCACATCCGGCCGCAACCAAAGGAAGGAGCACCCAATGCGCGGCGAGCAGTGGACCTGATTCATCGTGGTCAGGAACGTTCATGACGTCCGCTCACCCGGCCCCGGCCCTGCCCACGGGGGCTCGGGAGCCAGCTGAGCGCGAGCACCAAGGCGAGCGCGGCGCCGACGGCGCCGCACACCGCGATGACGCGGGCCGGGGAACGAGTGTCCGCGGCGGCTCCCGCCGCGATCAAGACGATGCCCTGGCCCAGGCTGATGCCGCCCTGGGCCAGCCCGAAAGCCTGGCTGCGCTGTTCCTGCGGCGCCGCGCTGACGAAACCGGAGTTGGCCGCCAGCTGGTAGGACGCGCAGATGCCGGAGACGAACAGGATGAGCAGCGACTCCAGCAGGTTCGGACGCCAGGCGAACAGGACCAGGACCGCGGAGGTCGCGACGGCGAGCGGGCCCATGAAACGGAGCCGGGCCGACGGGGGGACGAAACGGCTGAACGCGAGCACGCCTGACGTCTCGCCCAGGGCCTGCGCGGCCAGGATGACGCCGACGGCGAGCGTGCCCCCGCCGAGATCGCGGGCGAGCGGGGTGACGACGCCCTCGGGCGCGTTGTAGAACGCCGCGAGCCAGCCGAACAGCATCGTGCTGCGCAGCATCCGGTTCGAGAAGACCAAGCGCGTCCCGGCGAGGACGCCGGCCAGCCCGCGCGGCCCGCCGTCCTCGTGGGCCGCCGCCGCGGGCGCGGGCCGGGACCGGACCCAGCGCTGGACGATGACCGCGGAGACGGCGAAGGTGCCGGCGTCGACGACGAGTGAGGTCCTGGTACCGAAGAAGCCTACGATCGTCCCGCCGACAGCGAACCCGATGACCTGCGCGAACTGGATCGTGGTCAGCCCGATCGCGATACCGAGCACGTACTTCTCGCCGTCGAGCACGTCCGGGTAAATGGCCGCCCGCGCCGCGCTGAACGGCGCCCCGGCCAGCGTGACCACGAACAGGAGCGCTATCAGGGCGGCCAGCGGCACCCCGGGCAGCGCCATTAGCAGGACGAGCCCGCACCGGATCAGGTCACAGGCGATCATCACGCCGCGGCGGGGATGACGATCGGCCAGCCAGGACAGCGTGATGCCGCCGATGAACGTGGGCACCACGCTGACCACGAAGGTGACCGCCGCGAGCAGGGCCGACTGAGTCCGGTTGAACACCAGCACCGTCAGCGCGACCCGGGCGAACTGATCGCCGACCACCGACAGCAGCTGGGCCAGCCACAGCGCCCGGAACTCGGCCACCGCGAATACGTCCCGGAACGTGGTCTTATCAGCCTGCGCGGCCGTGCCCCCCCGGGCCACCGCGTGTCTGGTTATGTTGTCCTCCGGCTCAGCGCAGCGCTGCGGTCATCGGCAACCACATCCTGACCGACAGTCGCCTCCTTTAGCAACAGCTCCCAGACGGCCGATGCTCCCATGGCGCGCCTGGGTATTCGCTCATGATCGCGAAGACTTTTCTACGGATTTTGATATAAAACTCTTCGCGATCATGGAAGCAGGCGCTTGTGGCGGCACACTGGATGCGCTGTGTGACCAGTGGTGAGGATGTACCCGACCGTGGTGGTGTGGGCGATGGTGGAGGAGTCGTGTGGGCGGTGGTGGGAGTTAGCTGCGGAGGATGGCGCCGACGCGGCGGCTGGCCTCGGCTACGGCTGCGTCGCGGGCCGCGGTGGCCTCGGCCGCGGTGAGGGTCCGGTCCGGGGCGCGGAACCTGAGCGTGTACGCCAGCGACTTGCGGTCCTCGCCGACCTGGGCGCCGGTGTAGACGTCGAACAGGCGCACGCCCTCGAGCAGTTCCCGGGGGGCGCCCGCCACCAGCGCCGCCTCCACCTCGGCGGCCGGCACCGCGGCGTCCACGATCAGGGCCACGTCCTGGGTGGCCAGCGGGTAGCCGGACAGCTGAGGCGCCTGCACGGCGCCGATGCTCTCGGCCGCGGTGAACAGGACCGACAGGTCGAGTTCCATGGCGCAGGTCCGGGCGGGCAGGCCGAACGCCTGAACCACCCGCGGGTGCAGTTCGCCGGCGTGCCCGGCCAGCCACTCCCGCGATCCGTCGGCGTCGCTGACCCGGGCGTAGACGGCGGCGCAGCGGCCGGGATGCCAGGGCGCGTACGCCTCGGCCCGGATCTCGAGCGGCACCCGGCAGATCCGGCCCACCGCGCGGGCCGCCTCGATGGCGTCGGCCCAGGACGCCGCGCGTCCCTTGCCCCACCAGCCATCGGGCTCGTGCGCCCCGGTCAGCACGGCGGCGATCCGCAGCGGCTGGTCCGGCAGGGCGGCGTCGAGGGAGGCGAGCTCGGTCACCGTGGGCCCGCGGTCGACCGGGAGGATCGGCGCCGCCGCCGGAGCCCCCGGGCGGGGCCGGAAGACCTGGCCGATCTCGAACAGCGCGGTGTCGGCGAAACCCCGCCCGACATTGCGGGTCAGCACCCGGAACAGCCCGGGGAGCACAGTCGTGCGCAGCAGCGGCTCGTCCTCGCTGAGCGGGTTCGCCACCGCCACCGCGGGGCGGCGCATGTCCTCGGGCGGCAGCCCGAGCAGGTCCGCGTCGGAGCGCGGCCCGAACGGCGACGACAGCACCTCCACGAAGCCGGCCTCGGCCAGCGCCCGGCCCGCCGAGCGGCGCAGCCGCTGCCGCGGGGTGAGCCCGCGCCCGGCCAGCGCGCGCGGCATCCGGGCCGGGACGTTCTCGTAGCCTTCCAGCCGGATGATCTCCTCGGCCAGGTCGGCCGGGTCGGTCAGGTCCGGCCGCCAGCTCGGCGGGGTGACCTCGAGCACGGCGACTGGCGGCTGGGCGGTCGCGGCCGGCTCCGTGGACGGCTGGCCGGCCGCCGCCCGCCAGGGGGCGATGGTCGGGGCGGGCTGGCGGGTTTCGCGCACCGTGCAGCCGACCTCGCGCAGCCGCCGGATCACGGTATCCCGGCCGTAGAGCACGCCGGCCACCCGGTCCGGGTAGTCGGCCGCCATCGAGACCAGCACCGGCGCCACCTCGGCCGCGGCGTGCGTGCAGCCCGGTACCACCTGGCCGCCGCCCAGGCCGGCCAGCAGGGCGACCGCCTTGGCGCTGGCGCGCAGCGGAAGCTCGCGGTCGACGCCCCGCTCGAACCGGTAGGACGCCTCACTGTGCAGCTTGTGGCGCCGGCTCATCTTGGCGGTGCCCTCGGCCGAGAAATGCGCCGCCTCGACGACCAGGTCGGTGGAGGCCTCGTCGATCTCGGTGTTCAGGCCGCCCATGGTGCCCGCCATGGAGATCGGCCCGGAGTCGTCGGTGATCAGGATGTCGTCCGGGTACAGCGTGCGCACCACGTGGTCCAGCGTCTCGAGCTTCTCCCCCGGCTGGGCCCGCCGGACCACGATCCCGCCGGTCAGCTTGGACCGGTCGAACGCGTGCAGCGGCTGGCCGAGCTCGAGCATCAGGTAGTTGGTCACGTCGACCGCGAGCGAGACGGAGCGCATCCCGCAGCGAGCCAGCCGCACCCGCATCCACAGCGGGGCCGGCGCGGCCGGGTCGAAGCCGCGCACCTCGCGCAGCACGAACCGGTCGCAGGCGGTCGGGTCGGCGATGCGGGCCGGGTAGACGTCGGGGCCGGCCACGTCGACCGCGCCGCCGAGCAGCGCCGCTTCGGGCAGGCCGGCGTCGGCCGGGTCGGTGAACGGGACGCCGTACGAGCTGGCCAGCTCGCGCGCGATGCCGCGGACCGACACGGCGTAGCCGCGGTCGGGCGTCACCGCGATCTCGAACACCTCGTCCCGCAGCTTCGCGTAGGCGACGAAGTCCTCGCCCAGCGGCGCGTCGGCGGCCAGCACCAGGATGCCGTCGTGCTCGTCGCCGATGCCCAGCTCGCGGACCGAGCAGATCATGCCCTCGGAGATGTGCCCGTAGGTCTTGCGCGCGCCGATCTCGAACCCGCCGGGCAGCACCGCGCCGGGCAGCGCGAGCGCGACCCGGTCGCCGGGCGCGAAGTTGGTCGCGCCGCAGATGACGCCGGACGCGTCCTCGGGCGGCCCGGCCAGCTGGCTCTCGGAGACGGCGACCCGGCAGTACCTGATCGGCTTCTTCAGCCCGGTCAGCTCCTCGACGGTGAGCACCTGGGCGACGACCACGCCGCGGATGTCGTGCCCGGCCGACTCGAGCGACTCGACCTCGAGGCCGGCCGCGGTCAGCCGCCGGGAGACCTCGGTGGCGTCGACCGGCTCGGGCAGCGGCGCGTACTCACGCAGCCAGGAAAGCGGTACTCGCATCTCAGATCTCCATCCCGAACGCCCGGCTGAACCGCACGTCGCCCTCTACCGCGTCCCTGATCTCGGTCAGCCCGTGCGCGATCACCAGGCTGCGCTCGATGCCGAGGCCGAACGCGAACCCGCTGTACCGGTCGGGGTCGATGCCGCAGGCCACCAGCACCCGGGGGTTGACCATGCCGCAGCCCGCGATCTCGATCCAGCCCTGCGACCGGCACACCCGGCACGGGTCGCCGCCCGCCTTGGCCGAGGAACCGCGGCAGACGTGGCACTCCATCGACACGTCGCCCGACGGCTCGGTGAAGGGGAAGTAGTCGGGCCGGAACCGGGTCCGCAGGCCGACGCCGAACATCGCGTCCACGAACGACTGGATCGCCCCGCGCAGGTCGGCCATGGTCAGGCCCTCGTCGACCGCGAGCCCCTCGATCTGGTGGAAGACCGGGCTGTGGGTGGCGTCGAGCGGGTCCTGCCGGTAGCACCGGCCCGGGCTGACCACGTACAGCGGCAGCGGGCGGGAGAGCATCGACCTGATCTGCACCGGCGAGGTGTGGGTGCGCAGGACCATGCCCGACTTGGCGCCGTCCTTGCCCTCGATGAAGATGGTGTCCTGCATCTCCCGGGCCGGGTGGTCGGGCGGGATGTTCAGCGCGTCGAAGTTGTACCACTCCGCCTCGGCCTCGGGCCCCTCGGCGACTTCGTAGCCCATCGCGACGAACACGTCGGA